>ERZ1107006.1364-NODE-1364-length-21092-cov-10.994866_pt1 | contig 21092 bp, 17 predicted proteins | sample MGYA00403696_ERZ1107006 | MGnify/ENA primary metagenome ERZ1107006 (study PRJEB35170, sample SAMEA104062441) | human gut metagenome | biome: human gut; feature: human-associated habitat; material: faeces | place: Denmark | collected 2012-08-13 ...
AAGTTTGTCAATAACTTGCATGTCTGGGTTAATCCCAAACACGCAAATAAATCGTGAGTGCTGATAAAAAGCACTTGGAACAAATCGTGATCCGATTGCGAAAAGACTTGAAGGATATCTTTCTTCTGGCTTTCCAAATTATACTGGAAACAGACTTGTTCAAAGTTGGCTGACAGAATGTGAATCTACTCTTTTTATCTATCTGAATTGTGTATTCAGTCCGTAATATAACAACGATAGTAAAGTTTCTTTGCATAGCCAAGACTGTCGGACTGATATAGTCTAAATTATCCCTTCTAAATCCAAATAAGCGAACTGTATTTCATCGTTTAAGTTTATGATAAGCCGGTTATTTTCTTTGTCATAACAGAAATCGGTTATCATGTATCCGGTTTCCAGGGTTTTGAGGTAATTGCCATTTAAATCGAAGACCAGGAACTTTGTTGGATAGTAGGCGTCTGTGCGGTGATCGCCACCGGAATAAAGGGCCAGAATCTTATCTCCACAAAATTCAACTCCGAGAGAATAGTGCTGGGTTTGTGTTTTTTCGTTTACCCATTTCGGGCCGTAGATATTGCATTTTAAATTCCCGTTAAAATCACAGATGGTCATCAGGTCGTATTGAGTATAACACTGGACATATAATTGGTGCTCTGCGGATGCAGCGTATATGAAGCGGACTTTTTTCAAATCGGGATATTCGTATGGCATAGGATTTATTTCCCCGGTTGCCATATTCCATCTGGCAACCGAAGGTTTATAATCGTTGTTACCTATCGGTTCGATGATTTTGGCAATGCAAAGTGTGTCATTCAAATATAAATAATCATCCGGAAACAGTTTTTTCTTCATATCTATTTTTACACTTGGCTGATATTCCGGAGTCGTTAAAACACTGTCCAGGTCGTAAGCGAATATTTTCAGTTTGCCGTGATCCGATACAAAGAAGCGGCGGTTCGTCTCGTCGATTCCGACATGGCCTATAATTGTAATCTCATCCGGACCTTGTCCCTGATATGTACTGCTGGCAAGATGTTCGAATGTGTTTTTGTCAAACAGATGAATGAGTTTGTCCGGTGAATTATAATCGGTGACAATTAAATAATTGTCGATTAGATAAGTCCTCGATATCCGGCCTATCAGCACATCTTGTGTTGAAAACTCTTTCATTTTGTCCCGTACGTCGACCACCTGATCCCGTTTACTCTGGTGTTTTTCTGTTTCAGAATCCTGACTGCAACTCCAACAGACAGCGATCAATAAAAGGTATAACAATTTATTCATGACTTTATTTGCTTTTAATATGTTGTCACGATACAAATATACGAATATTATTTAATTACGATATGATCGTAACGGCTTTGTCCGAATTATTGATAGACATGAACTATATTTTTGTTTTTCATATCTTCATGATGAGATATTGGATCAGCCGGAGGCATAAAGATTCGGAATCTGTCAAAATAATTGCTATCTTTGTCGCCATTTGATATTAATAATTTAAGAAAGAAAATGGAAACAGTAGTAAGTGGCATTCGCCCAACGGGTAATTTGCATCTGGGGAATTACTTCGGAGCAGTAAAAGGATTTTTGCAAATGCAAAATGAGTATAATTGCTTTTTCTTTATTGCAGACTGGCACTCGTTGACTACACATCCGCATCCTGATAATATCCGTAACAGTGTAAAGACGATCCTGGCCGAATATCTGGCTTGTGGCATCGATCCGGAAAAAGCGACCATCTATCTTCAGAGCGATGTGCGCGAAATTCCCGAATTGTATCTGTATCTGAATATGAATGCAGGGATCGGCGAGTTGATGCGTACTACTTCTTTCAAGGATAAGGCACGCCAGCAGTTGCACATCGACCGTGTCAACACCACGGAAGGGGATGTGGAAAAGGAAATTTTCAACGAAGGCAATAAACATAGCGTAAGCGCCGGTTTGCTGACCTACCCGACTCTGATGGCTGCCGATATCATTATTCATAAGGCGGTGAAAGTACCGGTAGGGAAAGACCAGGAACAAAATATGGAAATGGCGCGCCGTTTTGCCCGTCGTTTCAATGCAACTTACGGAGTCGAATGTTTCCCGGAACCCGCCTCTTTCTATTATTCCAATAAGGCGATCAAAGTTCCCGGACTGGACGGATCCGGCAAGATGGGTAAGAGCGAAGGTAATGCTATCTACCTGATCGACGATGAAAAGACAATCAAGAAGAAGGTGATGAAAGCTGTGACAGATGCAGGTCCGACGGAACCGAACAGCGTGAAACCCGAACCGATTGCCAATCTGTTTACGATGATGGAGATCGTATCGACAAAAGATACTTTCGATTTCTTCAATGAGAAATATAACAATTGCGAGATCCGTTACGGAGATTTGAAAAAGCAGTTGGCTGAAGATATCAATAATTTCTGTGCTCCGATTCGTGAACGTATCTTGGACATTCGTTCCAACGAAGACTATTTGGCAAAAGTAGCCCGCATGGGAGCCGAAAAAGCAAGCGAGAGCGCTGCGAAAACGTTGCGTGAAGTGCGTGAGATTATCGGATTCAGAGGATAAGCATATTCAGGCTTACTATATTTGAGGCACGGATTACACCGACCTCACGGATGAATTAAAACCGTGTAGTCTGTGTAGTCCGTGTTTTGTTTATGTTTGCAAGGCAGGTGATTTTGTGCGGTATAATTTATTAAAATCATAATAAAGAACCTGAAAATCGGATTATTAAATGGAAAACTACTTTACTTTGCAGTGAATAGAGACAAGTAACAAATGTATGGCGGCAATATCTGCGGGTGAATTTGAACGTATTTTCAAGGAGTTTTATAAGCCCTTGTGCCTGTTTGCACTCCGTTTTACAGAAAAAACGGAAGATGCCGAGGACGTTGTGCAGCAGGTTTTTGCCGATGTTTGGGATAAGAACAGCCATGATATGGTAATTGCTAACTTTAAATCCTATCTCTATCAGGCGGTACGGAACCGTTCCCTTACGCTTATCGCCCAGTCTTCCGATATGTTACAGACAACGGAATGTATTGCTGATATAGAAGACCTGTCGGAAGAGGAACAGATATATCAATCGGAACGGGATGCGCGTCTTTGGGCGGCTATCGACGGATTGCCTGCTGAACGGAAGAAAATATTTCTGCTTTCCAAGCGGGACGGATTGAAATATCAGGAGATTGCGGAGGAGTTGCAGATTTCCATTAAAACAGTTGAAAACCAGATGGGAAAAGCATTAAAAACTTTGCGGGAAACTGCCATACGGATTTATTGTTTCTTTTTTTCTTGAATGAATAGGGGTTTTTTCAAATTTCCGGTCTTAGTGATAGAAAGGTTAAATGTTTATGTATCACTAATACAAAAAAGAAAAATGAAGAAATTCGTGTTATTTGTGATGTTGATGATGAGTGTGGTATCGGTGAGTGCACAACGGTGGTCGTTGACGCCGGAAGTCGGGATGACGGCCGTCAAGAGAGGCGGCTCTTCTTATATCGATGAACCGGGATACACTTGGAATGCCCGTTGGAAAATCGGAGTTGGAGTGGAGTATGTTGTTAAACCGGACCGTTTTTCATTGAAATCGGGGTTGTATTATGCTCAACGGGGATATTCGAGACAATCGACTTCGTTCGGGAACATTTACCCGACAATAGACGATCAGTCGGAGTCTACTTTTAGTAAAAGCTATTATAAGACGAGGCGTCATTTCTTGCAAGTCCCGTTGATGGCGAATTTGTCATTCCGTTTAGCGGATAATGTACGGTTGAATCTGGCTGCCGGTCCTTATATCGCTTATTCGATGGGAGATAAAAATATAGCTGTGTATAATGAATATACACCGGGTAATAGTAGCAGTCATGAAAGTTATGGCTCTATCTATTATGGAGGTAATGGAGGTTATTTGTATGGTGGCGGATGGGTAGAGAAAGGTTTTAGTCATGAAAGTTGGACGCACGATAACTCTTTCGACTGGGGACTTTCGTTTCAGGCAGGATTGGAAATAGGCTCCTGTGTGATGAATGTCGGTTACGATGCCTCTTTGGGCAAGGAATACGAATATGATTCGGTCGACTTGAAATACCATACTTTCAGTTTATCTGTCGGTTATAAATTTAAATTAGGAAAATAAACAATGGAAAGGGCTGTGGCAATTGTCCATTGTCCATTATCAATTGTCAATCGAAATGAAGAACAACGAGCGAGATGATAGATTTGAAAAACGCCTTCGTTTTGTAGTCCGGCACTACAAAGAGGGGAGCTTGGATGAGGATAAGGCTTGGAAACGGTTTGCCTTTCGGCAGGGAATCTGCCGCCAGGTCGCTTTTCGCCGTTATTGGATGGCGGCCGCTTCTGTTGTGCTTTTGCTTATTGGATTCGGCACTTTTTATGTGAAAGAGCGGAATAATCCCGAATGGGTATCTGTCGCTACTGTATCGGGGCAATTAAAAGATGTTTATTTGCCGGATAGCACGCTGGTTTCTATGGCCGGAAATTCGACACTTCGGTATGATGTGAAGAAATATGGAAAGGAAAGACGTGTGGTGGAGATGACAGGAAAAGCTTTTTTCCAGGTGAAGAGGAACGAGGCGCGCCCCTTTTCCGTTCATACTGCTATGACGGAGGTGACGGTTTTAGGTACCAGCTTCCAAGTTAGTGAACAACCGGACATGACGGAAGTCGATGTCGTTACGGGAAAAGTGCGTTTTGCAGCAGGGAAGGAGCCCGAACCGGTTATCCTGACAGCGGGAATGTCGGCCTCTTATTCGAATGAAAAGAAAGAAATAGATATCCTGAAGGAAGAGAATCCGAATAATCTTTCCTGGAAAACGAAGCAGCTGAGGTTTAACGATACGCCTTTGGAGAAGGTGATCAGGGACCTGAACGAGTATTACCAGGTGGAGATCATCAACAAAGTGGATTCGCCGGATTCCCGACTGACCGCAACATTCAACGATCTGCCTCTTGACGAAGTCCTGATGGTTATCAATCAGACGTTGGATATCCGATTGGTTCCCCGGAAAGATAAATAAAAAATATGTATCGTGTTTACCTATTTGTCATCGGGATTTGTATATGTTGCCCGCTGATCGGAGCGAAAGAACCTTTGCACTTGTTGGCGGATCCGACTCCTACTGTCACGCTGGATATGAAGCGGGTGCCCTTACAGGATATTTTGCTGGAGATCGAAAAGCAGACCGGCCTGTTTTTTTCCTATGAATCGTCGATGTTGAAAGAATTCCGCCATGTTTCGTTGACGGCGCGCGACGAGTCTCTTTCTTATTGCCTGAAACGGTTGTTCGAGCCTTTACCTCTTGTTTACCGGATTACGGGACGTTATGTGATATTGAAACGGAAACCCCGGCAATATACCATCAGTGGGTTTGTGCGGGATTCCGCATCCTACGAGAGTCTGATTGCGGCAACCGTGGTGGAGCGTTCTTCCGGAAAAGGATCGGTTTCCAATAATTACGGTTTTTACAGTATTACCTTGTCTCCGGGGAAAGTGGTGCTGTCTTCTTCTTATGTCGGCTACGAGCCCTGTTCCGTTACGTTCGAGTTGACCTGCGACACGATGATCGATCTCTCCCTATTGCCTGCCGGGGTACTGGGGGAAGTTGTGATAAAAGGAATTTTTCCCCGGTCGGATGTTTTGAACAGTCGGGTAGGGGTGTCGGATGTCCCGGCAAGCCGGGTGAAATCGTTGCCGGCCCTGTTGGGCGAAACGGATGTTGTCAAGACTTTGCAGCGGCTACCGGGTGTGACCGGAGGAACAGAAGGCATGAGTGGCTTGTTCGTGCGGGGAGGTGATGGCGACGATAACCTGTTTTTGCTTGATGGAAATCCGGTCTATCATACAGACCATGTGTTAGGCTTCTTTTCGGCTTTCAATCCGGATGCTGTGAAGAATGCCACTTTTTATAAAGGAAGTTTTCCGGCGGAATACGGCGGGAGACTTTCTTCTGTTGTAGATGTGCGTACAAACGAAGGAAACCGGAAAGAATATCACGGGAATATCTCGATCGGCTTGCTGGCGGCGCGTGCCAATCTCGAAGGGCCGATCATCAAGGATCGGTCTTCGTTCAACGTGTCGGTACGGCGTACTTGGATGGAATTGATTACCTGGCCACTCATGACGGTAGTGAACAAGAAGGCCGATACTGAATGGAAGGGGGGATACCATTTCTACGATATGAATGCTAAAGTCGATTATTCTTTTACGGACCGTAGCCGTGCTTATCTGAGTTTTTACATGGGAAGTGACAGTTATCGTAACGGTGAGGATTCGAAAGATATACATGGTGAAGATCGGGACTTCCGCTGGCGCTGGGGAAATCTGATCGGGTCTGCCGGGTGGAACTACCTGATCAACCGGAAACTGTTTGCCACTTTCACCGGAGGGTATACCCGCTACCGTTCGCATATAATCCAGAAGCAGAATGCTTTTGTCTCATCGCCGGATAAGAGCGGACAGGTCTATTTTCAGGAAGGACATTATCGTTCGGCTATGGAAGATGTGAGTCTGAGAGCCTCTTTTGACTATCGCCCGAATGTCGACCACCGGGTCCGGATGGGAGGCGATTACCTGTTCCATCTTTTTCGTCCCGAACAGAGCAATATGAGTTCCTGGTATAAGGATTCGGTTGTTTCGCAAATGAATAATACGGTCTTTTCGCATTCCTTGATTCATGGCCACGAAGTTTCCCTGTATGCGGAAGACGAAATGTTGCTGACCGACCGGTTGCGGGTGAATGCCGGGTTGCGCTTTACCCTTTTCCATGTACAAGGAGAGACATACCAGTCGTTCCAGCCCCGTTTTTCCGCCCGCTATCTGTTAGGGCGGAACTTGTCGGCAAAAGTGTCCTATACGAAGATGAACCAATATATCCATTTATTGTCCAACAGCTATATCAGCCAGCCGACGGATATCTGGGTGCCGGTTACCGGGAATATCCGTCCGATGCATGCGCATCAGGTAACGGGTGGCCTATTTTGGCATTATAAAGAATTGGATTTCTCGGCTGAAGGCTATTACAAACGGATGAATAATCTGGTGGAATATAAGGATAACGGTCCGGTTCTTCCCTCTTTTGAGGGGTGGGAAGACCGGGTCGGAGTGGGGAAGGGACGTTCTTACGGCTTGGAACTGATGGTGCAGAAAAAGACCGGGCGGTTTAACGGATGGATCGGGTATACGCTCTCCTGGTCCGATCGCTGGTTTCCGGATGGGACGGTCAACAAAGGACATCGTTTCCCCTCCAAATACGACAACCGGCATAAAGTCGATATCGTCGCTTCCTACAAACTTTCTAGGAAAGTGGAGCTGACGGCAGCCTGGATGTATAAGTCCGGTAATCACCTGACGATTCAGGATGTGCAATACCGCCCGTTACCGGAGCTGACGGAGCGCGGCTATCAGGAGGAGCTTTGGTGGGGATATGGCGAGAACGCAAGTTCGCGCAACAATTACCAGCTTCCGGCTTACCACCGGCTTGATTTAGGTGCTAATTTCTACCGGTATAAGAAGAACGGGCGTATGGGAATCTGGAACCTGAGTCTTTGCAATGCCTATTTTAAGGCGAATCCTTTCTCTGTCCGGCCTATTTATTATCAAACGGAAAAAGGGCGGGAGGTCGTGTTGGAGCAGACCTTGTTGTTTCTTTTCGTCCCTTCCGTTTCTTATACATATAAATTCTGATGGCGATGAAGAAGATACTGTTTGCCTTGTGCCTGCTTTTGTTTGTCTCTTGTACCCGCGACGTGGTGCTGGTCCTTCCGCCCGTTTCTCCGCGCCTGGTGCTGAATGCTTCCGTTTCGCCGGATACGGATGTGACGGCTTTCTTGTCCAAAAGTTGGTTTGTCTTGGACACGGTTACGGACGACGGGGTCGAGGATGGCAGCATACAAGTGTTTATAAACGACCGTTTGCAAGGATGTATGCAGCCCGTTTCCGATAGCCGGTTTACAGGACGGTACGTGTTGCCCGGATGCCGTGTGAGGGCCGGCGATCGCTTACGGCTGGAAGCAGAGGCGGGTGGTTTCGATCCGGTAGGGGGAGAGACAGTTATCCCGGATCCGGTGGAGGTGTTGTCTGTCGATACGGTCCGTTTTACCCGCTTTGGTTATGGAGGATATGAATATCCTTCCATACGGCTGTATGTCCGGTTCCGTGACAAGCCGGATAAACGAAACTATTATCGCTTGATAATTGAAAAACAGACAGAGTTCCAGAAGGGAGACAGTGTGATAACCTGTAGTTCGATGTACCGGTCAGAACTTAATTATACGGATTGGTTGGGTGTAGTTTATGAAGATCCGGTATTTCGTTCGACAGTGACGAATCCGGTTATTGAGCAGTTAGATGGGACGACTTGCCGGGGCACGTTTACGGACGATATGTTCGATGGCAAAGACTATACGGTCCGCTCTTCTTTCTGGCCTGTCGATAGTTCCTTTAAGGGCGATTCTGTAACGACAACGGTGCATTATGATATTCGTCTGATGGCTATTTCGGAAGAATACTATCGGTATCTGGTTGTAATCCGTAATTTCTCTATCTCGTTGGGTGATGCTTACTTAGATGGTTTGGTGGAACCCACCGCCACTTATACGAATGTCGAAGGTGGTTTTGGAATTGTTGCCGGTTGCCAACTGGCCCATCGCCGTTTTACAATGCCTTTCGGTGATAAAGAACCCTCTTGGAATCCGTTTGCCGTTTATGATTGATTTAAAAAAAATTCCGGATCGAGTAGGGGTTTTTCCTGTTTTCCTGTCTTATGGATGAAAAGTCAATAAAGATAAGATGAAGAAGTTTATGTCGAGAGGATGGTTTACCTGTGTTTTTGTGTGTTTGAGTTGTTTTTTGATATCGGAGAAGTTGTCGGCAGAGGTAAATGGTGGAGATGAGGTTCGAACGGTTACATTGAACATGTGGAACGTTTCTTTGAAGGAGATTCTGACAGAGATCGAGAAGCAGGCCGGAGTGACTTTTTCGTATGAATCATCTTTGTTGAAAGAGTTTCAGAAAACGAGTTTCAAAGTGAACGATGCTGCATTGGACGATTGTCTGGCACGACTTTTTGCCGGCTATCCGTTCGTGTACAAGAGGACAGGAAATATTGTCGTTCTGAAACGTAAACCCAGACAGGTCACGATCAGCGGTTTTGTGCGGGATAAAACTTCCGCAGAATCCCTGGTCGGGGCTTCTGTGTATGAAGTGAACAGCCTGAGCGGTGTGGCTGCCAATACCTATGGATTCTTTAGTCTTTCGTTGCCTGTACCGTCGGGCAGTGATGGTGCTCCCGTTCGTTTGCAAGCGTCTTATATCGGTTATGAGAGCCATCTGTTCACAATTCCAGTGTTGAAGCAAGACACAGTCTTGGTAATCGATTTGCAGCCTAATGCCGCAATCGGAGAAGTGTTGGTGACAGCCTTGGAAACAACCCGCCAAACGGTCCGTAGTACGCAAATGGGAACATTGGAGGTGAATCATGCTACTATTCGTGCGACTCCGACTTTGTTGGGGGAGGCCGATATTATCCGGACCTTGCAATTGACACCTGGAGTGTCGGCTGGGACGGAAGGTATTTCTGGTTTGTATGTTAGGGGTGGAAATTCGGATGAGAACCTTTTTCTGGTCGATGGTAATCCTGTCTATCAGGTGAATCATATCGGCGGTTTTTTCTCTGCGTTCAACAATGAGGCGATTAAAGGCATGAATTTCTTCAAAGCCGGTTTCCCGGCCCGTTACGGCGGACGCCTTTCTTCGGTGGTGGATGTGCATACCAAGGAGGGGAATATGAAAGAGTATCATGGATCCGCCTCTTTAGGGTTGGTTTCCGGTAATCTGAATCTGGAAGGGCCGATTTGGAAAGACCGGACTTCTTTCAATATAGCGCTTAGGCGTACGTGGTTGGATGTGCTGACGGCTCCTGTGTTGGCGATTGTAAATAAGAAAAATAAAAAGAATGGGGAACGTATTAATGTCCGTTATGCTTTCCATGATTTGAATGCTCGTATCGACCATCGTTTCAGCGACCGGAGTAGGATGTATTTGAGCCTCTATAACGGGAATGATGTCTTGAAAGTAGAAAGTGAAGATTTTGCTTATTCCGAATATACAAGCGAATATCGTAATACGATCGACGCCTATATGCGTTGGGGGAATTTGGTCGCTTCTGCTGGCTGGACGTATGCGTTCAGTAATAAGTTATTCGGAAAATTGTCCGGTTTCTATACGCGATATCGTTCTAAAATCAGATATAAAGAGGAAGATGTTTCCGGTAAGGAAGGTGATTCCGGATATAAGTATTCTTTGGACGAGACGACCAATGTGACAGGAATCACGGATTTTGGTGTTCGTACCTCGTTTGATTATCGACCGGTGGCGGCACACCATATCCGTTTTGGCGGTGATTACCTGATTCATTATTTTCAACCGGAGTATAACCGGATGAAAGCATTGGACAATAGTCTGCCGGATTCTATGCAGATTGCTAAAACTTTTTCCGACGACAAGTTGTGGGCACATGAATTGGCTGCCTATGCTGAAGATGATTGGTCGATTTCCGATGCTTTTCGTTTAAATGTCGGACTTCGTTTCAGCCTGTTTAATATTGATAACAGGACGTATACCGGTATTGAGCCGCGTGTTTCTATGCGCTGGTTGCTTTCACCGGATGTTAGTTTGAAAGTTTCTTACTCCCGTATGAACCAGTATGTACATTTGATCAGTAACAGCTTTATGGATTTGCCGACTGATTCTTGGATGCCGGTGACTAATAAGTTGAAGCCGCTTGTCAGTGACCAGATTTCTTTGGGTGGTTATTACAATTGGAATCAGCTATTGGATTTTTCTGTTGAAGGTTATTATAAACGGATGAACAACTTGTTGGAATATAAGGATGGTTATAGTCTGATTCCTTCATCCGTTTCATGGGAAAATAAGATGGCTTCCGGTGAAGGGCGTGCTTACGGAGTGGAGTTTATGGTTCGTAAGCAAACAGGAAAAACAACCGGATGGGTCGGGTATGCGCTGGCGTGGGCGGATCGTCAGTTTGACGAAATAAATAAAGGACGGCGCTATCCTTCCCGTTACGACAATCGGCATAAATTGAATATTGTTGTCATGCATAAACTCTCCAAAAAAGTAGAGCTGTCGGCTGCCTGGACTTATTCGTCTGGTAATTATACAACATTGTCACTGGAAAATTATTATCCGAGTGACCATCTGCACCAACCGGGAGAAAGACCTTTCTGGGGGAATGGGACTGGTGAAGATTATTATGACCAACGTAATAATTATCAACTTCCTGCCTACCATCGTTTGGATGTGGGCATTAATATATATCGTCCTAAAAAGAAGGGGCGTATGGGAATTTGGAATATTAGTATTTATAACGTGTACAGCCGGATGAATCCTATCCTGGTTTATAAAGGAGATGTCAAAGAGGAGGCTGGATCAGACGACTATGGGAATCCGAATGTCACCTATCGGAATGCATTCAAGTCTATTGGTATTTTTCCGATCATACCGTCGGTTTCATATACATATAAATTTTGAAGGAGGAAAAAGATGAGATATAATATTTGTATATTGGTTTTGTTGTTGTTTGTCTTGTCCGGTTGCGAGAAAGAGATAAATTTGGAACATATGCGTCCTGAACCTAAACTGGTGTTGAATTGTCTGGCCGTACAAGGTGATACACTATCGGTAGAACTTTCCCGTACCTGGTTTTATGCGGATAATAAGGTCAAAGATATTTTTGTGTCTGGTGCGGATGTAAAACTTTATGTGAACGATGTGTTCCGGGAATCATTGTCCGAAGTGGCCGTAAAGTATGAAGAGCTTGATATCGATGCCGTTCGTTACAAATCTTCATCTTATATACCTGTGGCGGGCGATCGGATACGCCTTGTGGCTTCTCGGAATGGTTTTAAGGATGTGGAGGCCGTGACGGAAGTCCCGCGCCCCTGTTCTGTCTCGGGTTTCGAACTTCAACAGGAGAGTGTAAGAGATACTACTGAATGGTTTGATGATGCATATATACATTTGGCTCAAAATAATACCGTGTGCTTCACTCTTCACGACGAACCAGGCGAAGACAATTATTATCTGATTTATTTCCGTCAGGGAAATATTTGGGGAGGAGAAAACGATACCGTTTATTCCTGGTATTCTTTTAGGCCTGATTATGGTAGTGAACCGGTATTTGCTGTTCAGAATTCGGCTTTAGATCAGATTTTCGGATATGATGGTGTGGGTGGTTATAACGGACTCGCTTTTTCGGACGAGTTGTTCGATGGGAAAAGCTATCAGTTTAAGATCCCTTGGAAAATAAGTCTTAGCTATACTCAGAGTGTCGATTATACCCCCTACATATACCGTTGTTATCTGTATTCCGTTTCTCGCTCCTATTATAATTATATGAAAACCATGAATGATTTGTATGAGAGTGGCTTTGTCGGCGATCTGGCGGAAATAGGCTTTGCCGAACCGGTCCACATCTATTCGAATGTAGAAGGCGGAACCGGTATTTTAGGCGGCAGCTGCATGGAGTCCTGGGAATTTACAAGTGAATGATCAAGTCTACGCTGACCGGATAATGGTCCGAAATCCCTTCAGTTTCTATTCCGTTGTGGATATGGGCGTCGACACACCGGGAAACCAGGGATGGAGAAACCAGTATATAATCCAACCGTTCGCTTATCCCGTGCAGACGGGTGTCGCCATGTTGCCATCGGTAAAGGAAAGCGGTCGGGAATGTCGTTCGTTTATCGGCAGGGACATACAAACGGCATATATCGGTCAGCCCGATGGATAGGAATTGGGACAGAACTGAATAATCAAGCCGTCCGTCACGCATATTCCGGTATGTTTCTTGTTCGGCATCCCATTTCTGCTTGTTTTTGATGAGTTGGGCGTGTGTTTCCACCCAATCGGCGTCGAAAGGCGAATAGGCGTTGAAATCTCCCATGACCATACAGTTGTCCAACTGATTGTCCTGTATGTATTTTGTCAGCATTTGCGCTTCTTTCAGTCGGAACTTCCAGTCGTGAGGGCTGAGATGGGTGACGATGATATCCAATCCATACGTTTTTACGTGCAGCATGCCGTGCCAGAAATCTTCTACTTGTTTCTTTACGACCGTGATCGGTTTGTTGGAAGTTATGCCGACCGGGTATCCTTCTTCTTTCACGATGGCATAATACTTATGCCCGTATTCGGAGGCTAGTTGGCCTAAATTTTTTTCTGTAAATCCAACCAGTTCGGTTATGGCCAGAATGTCCGGTTGCTGTCCTTTTATCCAGTCGATAAAATTTGCTCGCCGGGAAGCATCATGTTCGAAACCGTTCCAAATATTGTAGGATATAACCCGTAGTTTCTCTTTTCTTGCTGGTTGCCCGTTGCTTGTTATGGGAAATAACGATATGAGCAGTAAGGTATAGAGTATATGATGTAGTTTCATGGTTCTATTGTTTTGACACATTTAAAAGTGGGTGTTGCGATAATTTTGTCTATTATTTCTTTATGTTCAGTTACCGATCCGGAACATTCCGATCTTGCCTGCCGGATAGAACATGAACTGGCGTTCCATCTTTCCGCGGATCGGATTGTATTCGTAGTTAACCCCTACGCCGACCCTGAAGCCGCTGTCGTTCACCTTGAATTCGAATGCTCCGCCTACGTTTGTATGGTTGTAAAACGGGTTCATCAGCATATGTGGGTTGTTTCTTTCGTTGTGATCGTAAAACGTATATTGTCCCCATCCTCTCACTGTCATCCAGTCGGTCACGTCATAGCTGGCCATCGCATTGAACCCGCCCATGAATTGGGGGGAAGGATTGAACGGGGTGAAATAGCGTCCGCCGAAAGCGCCTCCCGACAGGGAGAACCGGTCGTATGTCCATAGTAGTTCCGTGTTGATCCGGGTAAGACCACCGATGCCGGGCCATGTGTATTGTTGTCCGCTTGTGATAAAGGCCACTTGTTCGCTGACGGGGATGATCGATACTTCATGGAAATCCAATGCCATCGGCGAAACACGTCTTAACATCGGTGTGTAAGGATTGAAGAAAGGCTGGTAGGCAGCAGATGAAATAATCATGTCCATCGGGCGCTCCTGTTCATATGCGGATTGGACCGGAAGATCGGGAATGAATTCACGCAACTTGGCTTCGATCAGTTGCCTGTCCGATGGCGTGAAACTTTTGTATGTGAATTTGGGCAGGTTCAAGTCGAAAACCGCCCGTTTGGGTACTGCCACCATTCGTCCTTCTTTGGTTCTGATCCAAGTCAGATCAGATTGTGCTTGCAAACATAATGCGCACAATAACAATATGATTAAACTAATTCCCCGCTTCATACAACAACTCATTTAATTTCTGCGAAGATAAAAATAAATTTAGATATTTGTGTATAAATAATGAAGATCGGTGCAACTATCCGGAAATCTGTTTCATCATGTAATCAGAGAGTAGCAAGTATTTATGGACGAACAACTGTTAATCGACGGATGTAAGCGTGGCGAAGCATTGGCTCGTAAAGAATTATATGAACTGTACGCACCTGCCATGATGAGCGTGTGTGTCCCGGTCAATTTGGTGATTAATTTGTGGGACAATCCGGATTGGAATGTGTACGTCTCCGGGGGGGCAGCATGATAGAGAAAGGAGTGCGCTTCGAGTTTTGAAAATCAATGGCATAGTATAAACTATTATGTGCTTCCGCTTGTTATATTTTATAGTTACTTAAAAAAATAGGCGATGAAATTCTTTATTGACACGGCTAATCTGGATCAGATCCGGGAAGCAAATGAATTGGGTGTACTAGACGGTGTTACCACCAACCCTTCTCTGATGGCGAAAGAGGGTATCAAGGGAGTAGAAAACCAGCGTAGACATTACATCAAAATCTGCGAAATGGTGGATGGGGATGTGAGTGCCGAAGTGATTGCCACAGACTACGAAGGCATGATCAAGGAAGGTGAGGAACTGGCCGGACTAAATCCGCATATCGTAGTGAAGGTCCCTTGTATAGAAGCCGGAATCAAGGCAATCAAGTATTTTTCAGGTAAAGGCATCCGTACGAATTGTACGCTTGTCTTTTCTCCGGGACAGGCATTGTTGGCGACCAAAGCGGGTGCGACGTATGTTTCTCCTTTTGTCGGCCGTTTGGACGACATTGCGAGTGACGGAATCGAACTGGTGCGTAAGATTGTTGAGATGTACGATTACTACGATTACGAGACGCAGGTGCTGGCAGCCTCCATCCGTTCTACACAGCATATCATTCAGTGCGTGGAAGCCGGAGCCGATGTGGCAACCTGTCCGCTTTCTGCTATCAAAGGCTTATTGAAACATCCGCTTACCGATAGTGGCTTGGCAACTTTCCTTGCCGACTATAAGAAGGTGAACGGATGATTTTCTTCCTCTTTTTATTCACTCTTTAGGCTTTTTACCGGGTTGCTCGAAGCTGCCCGGTAACTGTGCCATCCTACCGTTAGTAATGTGATAGCCAGGACGATGCCTCCGCCCATTAGGAAATAGAGTGGGGAAATGCTTATCCGGTTGGCGAAACTTTCCAGCCAACGGTTCAGCAGTACCCAGGCAAGAGGTGTTGCAATCACGAATGCCACTGTTATCCATTTGACGAACTGTCGGATCAGTAGTAACATGATGCTTCGTGTGCTGGCTCCATTCACCTTTCGGATGCCGATCTCTTTGGTCCGCTGTTTGGTCGCGTACAAAGCCATTCCAAACAGGCCGAAGCAGGTCAGGAGGATACTGATGATGGAATACATCAGCAATAAGTTCGCCATATCGGTCGTCCTGCGGTTGCGTTGCATGAATACTTCGTATACATCTATATAGGTGAAGTATTCATTAGGGTTTACCTTTTTCCATACCGCTTGTAACGTTTCCATCCCTTCCTTTTTCTGTTTTTCATTCAGTCTGACATAGAGTGTCCGGTAGTGTTGGTTGCCGGCGTTATTGAGATAGATCAAGGAAGGCATCGCTTCTTCTTCCAGCGTATTGATATAGAGGTCGCTGACAATCCCGCAGATTGTACATGCCTGTTTTGGATCCCCGGCCAGGACATTTTGGAAGGATTTGTCATACCGGCTGACCAGTTGGCCGACAGGGTTTTCACCGGCCGGGATCAGTATGTCCGCATATCTCCGGTTTATGTAGACTGGTTGGTCATATTTCTGCATGGCTTCCCGGGGAGCCAGTCCTTGGTGGATTTGTAGGTTCAGGGTTTGCAGGAGATCTTCTTCGCCCATGTATTGGACCGACGAATAGTAGGATTCTGATCCATCTTTGTTTTCAACAATGATCTGTTGGAGCCAGGCGAAGAGGAGGGAACCTCCGGCACGTGTGACGGAGGCTATTTCCGGTCTGTTCTTCAGTTCGGCTGCGAATGTGTTGACATCCAGTTTCCCTCCTTTCCAGCTTCCGATTTCGATTAGATTGCGGTAGCATTCGCCTTTCTTTTGTGTCAGTTTCAATTGTGCATGGATGGTGAGTGTTCCGATAACCAGCCCGATGGAGATGATATACTGCATGACGGAGAGAGCGGTGACGACCTTTCTTTTTTTGTTTCCGGTGAAGAACAGGCGGTAGTTGCTATCCGTCAGGTTGGCGATTTTCCGGCTCATGTAGCAAGCTGGGATAATGGACATGATCAGGATTAGTCCGCAGATAACGGGTAGCACCTGCCTGTTCAGAAAAAATCCGGTGGTGATCCTTCCGGACATGATCCGGTTGAAAACGGGGATCAGGTCGTGGGCGATCAGCAACGAGAGCAGGAAGGCGATGCCGACCGTGAGGAATGTATCCAGAAACAATTGGTAGTTCATCTCTGCTTGTGTGGCTCCCATCAGCTTTTGTGTGTGTATGATCCGTATCTGTTGGAGGATCCGGGAGAAACTGAGATTGATATAGTTAGAGCAGGCGATCAGCAGGATCAGTAAGGCTGATATCAGCCCGATGAGTAACAGCAATTGCTGGGAACGGGCGATATAAGGAATCGATTCCTGCGTATAGTGTTGGAAATAGGATTCTTGTAAGGTATAGAAATAGTATCGCCCTTTCTCCTGTTGCAGGGTAGGGACTCCGTCTGCTTTGATCTTTTGGGCGAATTGTTCTTTGTCGAACGAGGGGGAGACTTTCAAAAGGGCGACTCCTCCACCGTAATAGTCTTGTCCGATACCGGTGAGCATGTCGAATTTGAGGTAGGACTGAGAATGTTCTTTCAATACGGCAGCAATTTGGAAAGGGCGGGAAAGGGGTGTTGTTTCGTCCTCATAACGTATGCCTCCGTCCGCCAGGTCTATTTGGACAATCTTTCCTATCGGGTTTGTTTTTCCGAATAGTTTCCGGGCACATGATTCGCTTAGCGCGGCTTTGTCCGGGGAGGCAAGGGCGTCATGCAGGTTGCCGTGCAGTACTTCATATTCGAAGAAGCGGGCAAAAGTAGTGTCTGTTATGGTAATCAGGATTGGGTCGTATTTTTTATCCCCTATGGTGACGGAGTTGCAATCGATTGAGCCGAAGCGCAGGTAATCTTCCACTTCCGAATATTGCTCTTTTAGTTGAATCGGGATCTTTCCAACAATAAAAGATACCTTTTCTCCTGACTTCAGCGGCGAATCCTGGGCCATATAGACGATCTTTTCTTTGTTCGGATTATCAGCCTCGATGTTGAATTCATATATGACGAAGGCTGCCAGCAGGTTTGTACAGGCAATCCCGATTGCCAAGCTGACAATCGAAATAATGGAAAACGTTTTATTGCGCCACCAACTACGGAGGACCAGTTTGAGTGCTACGGCTTTCATGACTTTTGTTTTAATACGGATCAAAGCTATCCCCTTTCTGTGGATGTCGCAAAGGATAGTTCTTTTTTCTTCGGGAAACCGAAAATTTGTCTAATTATTGGACAATGGGACCGTCATTGAGTGAAGGGAAATGTTTAGGTGTAACTTGTTTTCGACAATGTCGAGAATATATGTAACATTGTGGGGAACAAATTACGTTTGATTGCGGATTTCTTGATAGAAAATATAATTTTGTAATCAGAAAAAATGAAACTATGCTGGATGGGAAAATAATTCTTGTGGATGATAACGAAGCAGTGTTGAAAACATTGAAAATGATTCTGGCACGCGAGTTCAAGACGCTAGTAGGAGTGTCCGTACCGACACTTTTGCCGGCTTTGTTGCGTGAGGGCGATGTCGATATTGTCCTGTTGGATATGAATTTTGTGACCGGACGGCAGGATGGAAGCGAGGGCTTGTTTTGGCTGGATCGGATTGTGGGGCGTCCCGATCCGCCGCAGGTGGTCTTGATCACGGCCTTCGGAGATATTGAACTGGCGGTTTCCGCCTTGAAAAGGGGAGCGGCTGACTTTGTTGTCAAACCGTGGGATAACGAGAAGCTGGTAGCGATTTTACAAGGGGCTTTCCGGCGCAGGCGGAAGGTGCGGACAGAAGCGGCTTCGATGAGGCGGATATCGGCAGAGGAGGAGAATGGGCAGGTCGTTTCCCTTTTGGTCGGGTCTCTGTTAAAGAAATACGCACAGGCGTATGGAAAACAATTGCCGGTTGTCACTTCCGGCGGATTGGATAAACTCTCCGGTCTGATCCGGCAAGGGGATCTTTCGGCTTTGCAACAAACAATCGAGCGGGCTGTCTTGTTGACGGACTCGTCTTCGCTTGGGGCGGACGATTTCCATATCGAAAAAACGGCTTCCGCATCCCGTCCGGTGACATTGGAGGAGATGGAGAAGCAGTTTATCAGTGAGGTGCTGCGCGAGAAGAACGGCAACCTGACACTTTGTGCCCAACAGTTGGATATCAGCCGGCAGACGCTATATAACAAGATACGGAAGTACGGTTTGTAGCCGGATAGACACCCTTATCGTACAACGATCATTACATAATCCCGTTCATGCACTTTCGGGTTATCCAGCAGTTCGACCAACTTCTTTTGCTTGGGCGAGCCGGTGCGCTTTACCAGTTCGCGCATCTCGGTGACGGTACGGAGCATGTACAGGCAATCGTCCGTTTGTCCGTCCGGCCAGAAAGGCATCCCGTCGTCTAGGTCGTTAATGAAGCCCCTGTTTTTGTCAGCCGGGAGCATGACCGTGCGTCCTTCTTCTTTCAAGTAGACCGCCTGGTGGGTCAGGCTCGGTTTGTAGTCATATTCCCAGCCGAGCCAGTTTGCGATGATTCGTCCCCCCTTTTGATAAAGGCCCATGAACAAACCTTTGGGGTTCTCGTAAAAAGTTTTCAACCACATTTTGCCTTTGGGAATTTTAGCATCTGCCATCTCTTTCAGGTTAAGCCCTTGCTCCCCGTAACGGATAGCGTAGAGCGGGGCGACGGTTTGCGGATTGCGTAATTGGTAGACGGTGTCGCAATAGGGCATCATGAAAGTCATCCGGTCTTGTCCGGTGTTCCAGTAAAACGTTTGGAAGAACGGAATGTTGTCGGTCATCGTGCGCGGGGCCAACTCCCCTTCTTTCAACCTGAATTTGCAGAGCGTATCGCCTTGGAGGTTGAACGTCGTGATTCCGTCCGGTTCTCCCGTTGCCTCACTTTGGTTACATAAGGTATAACCAGTGGAGGAGAAACCAAGTAGTTTGTCGTCGCGTCGACCGAGCGGATATTTCTCGATGGGGCTTTCGGGGAAGATGTAACTTTGGATCGTCAGCATCGTATCCAGTGGCGGCAAGACACTGATGCAGGGGATGCTGTCCGTCCCGGTTCTCCGCGTTTCCTGAGTCTTCCCGCTAAGGGCGACATACATGCGGGTGGTTTTCTTATCGTAAAACATGTTCTGCCCGTTCATCTCGTTGTTCCATTTATAAGCCAATGCCTTGAAGCCATACCGTTTGCTCGGAATACCTTGTTTCCGGTAGTAGATGCGCGGGTTGTTGAATGTGATAAAGGCATTGCTATCCGGTAGCTCGATTGCCTGGGTGACGGTGAACCGGGCATCTCCGACGGTATAGTATTCGATCTCGGAGGCGATCTGGCTCAACTTCAACGGAGCGGGTTTCCTGGAGGCTTGTTCCACATCTACGATTTTTACGGGTTCGGAACGGTCTATCTGGGCTTCCATCTGTGGGGCGGCCGGGATGTGCCGTGCTTTTTCTTCCGTCTGCTTGCATCCGGTCGTTATCAGTAAAACGGATAGGATACCTATGGTAAAAAGGTGCTTTTTCATCTTGAATCTGTATTTGTAGCGAATGTAATGATTTATTATGTATTTATTGCTTTAACTTAGCTAAAAAGAGAAGGTTGTTGTCGTTCTCATTGACAGAGTTTAATAATCGGGTCACTTTCTCTTTTTGTTCGGGAGAGAGTTTGCCTGTTTTCATGCTTTTTTCAAGCCGGTCGCGGAGGTTTCCCGGATCTTGGTTCAGGATATAGTAACCGTTGCGGAAGTTGGGATAGGGAGGAAAATTGCCGTCAAAACTGGTCAAAGACAGTTCTTCATTCCCTAAGAAATCATTGACAAGATGCATATAAGCTCCTTTCCCGGTTGCTTTGTCGATTATGAAATGTTTGTGATTGGTGGTGCCGAATATGTTTTTGGATATTTGAATATTCTCGGCCGTAGTCCCTAAGAAATGATGGGGTAACTCGAAATAGTCATGATTCGGGATCGGGTTGGTAGTTGTAAAGGTCATGGTGAAATGAGGAATCAGCACGTTATGATGGAAATCATAATGATAGAGTGTGTCTTTCCGTGTCGGCAGGCTGTATTTGAGCATGCAATCGTATATGCCGTCCATGTTGCAGCCGGCATATACTTCCGAATTATAATCGTAGGCTGTGAGCGGCCCCGCTTCTATGTAATTCTTCCGTTCCCCTTTCAAGTCTTGTGTCCAGGCAACGGCCGGTACATTGGGGAAAGGTAATGCGAATACGGCTATCAGAGAATCCTTTGCGTTGATCCATAATTTACCTTTCGGGATATTCAGGCAAAGCGGAATAGACGGCAGCACATTCCCTTGCAGGTCGTAAACCAGTAGTTGGCCGACTGACCAGGGAAGCATATAGATTCGGTTGTTG
>ERZ1107006.1366-NODE-1366-length-21080-cov-113.779073_pt1 | contig 21080 bp, 18 predicted proteins | sample MGYA00403696_ERZ1107006 | MGnify/ENA primary metagenome ERZ1107006 (study PRJEB35170, sample SAMEA104062441) | human gut metagenome | biome: human gut; feature: human-associated habitat; material: faeces | place: Denmark | collected 2012-08-13 ...
GATAGATTTAAAATTATGTAACTTTGCAGCCGAAAAGGCTTCCCTGCTGGGGGCAGCCCCCAGCAGGGAGTGGGAATAAAAGTTAAGAACAAGCCTTGACACAGTTTAAATTACACCCCCTACAAAGTCGATTTCTCCAGCTTGCAGTTGTCCTACATAAACTTGATAGCCCAAGCGTATGAGGTTCTGATAGATGATATTCTCTATCACTTTCTCAATGTCTCCTTCACGTGTTCCCCCGGCAATGGCATTTCTGATGCCGTTGTCTTCGAAATAAAACTTATCGTTGGTTTCAAAGATGCGTTTGCCGTGGATGTCATAGCGGTTCACCTTGTGTAGGATATAGGCTTCACAAAGGAAGGATATGTAATTGGTGATAGCTGCCGAAGCAATGGATTCTCCTTGAGATTTCATATATTTGGAGATGCTGTTGGCTGAGATGAGTTTACCTGTGTTATCTGCCAGGAAACGCACCAGGTTCTCTAAGAATGGCACGTTTCTAATTTGGTTGCGCATAATGACATCCTTAAGTAAGACGGTATGGTAAATATCCATTTGATATTCACGTGCATCATCCTCTTCCAGTCCTATCTTTGCCAGACCAGGCAAGCCACCATACTGAATGTACAGAGCAAGTGCTTCGTCATTATCTGATAGTTGATGAAATTCCAGAAACTCGTTATAGCTCAGCGATTGGATATAGATTTCCTTATATCTGCCACCGATGAGTGTGCTCAGTTCATTGCTCAGCATGCGGGCATTGCTACCTGTGATGATAATGTCGGTGTTGGGTTCTGTGCGATAACTTCGGATGGAGCGTTCAAATTCCCTGATGTCTTGTATCTCATCGATAAGGATATAGTTATGTTTATCGGACTGAAAGTGCTCTCTGATATAGTCGTTGAGATCCTGATAGGTCTGAATGCAGTCAAACTCTCTTTTCTCCTTATCTATAAAGATGATATTGTTGCAGTCATCTGCCTTCTTGCGGTCACGAATCATTTTCATCATGCAGCTTTTACCTACACGACGTTGACCTACTAATACGATGATAGTCTCCTTACCAAGATACCTTTCTATCTTGTCGATATATGATTTACGAATAATAGTTGCCATATTTTTATCACTTATAAATGAAATTTTCTGCAAATATACGAAAAGTTTCACTTATAAGTGATAAAACTTATCTATTTTTGGTTTTTATAACTTATAGATGGTATCGTTTCAATGATATTAAATGCTCGTTGTAACAATTAATCTTCCTTCAGATACCAGTCTTTGATGTAGCCGGAATAATGTTTGGCAAACTCCTCGGCTTGGCCGGGAGCGCAGGCTTTCACCTTTCTGGCTGGAATACCCGCCCAAATCTCATGTGCAGGAACTTTGGTGCCATGGGTAACTACAGCACCTGCAGCAATGATAGCTCCTTCGCCAATATCAGCCTTATCTAGCACAGTGGCATTCATTCCGATGAGTGCGCCTTTTCTGACTGTGGCTCCGTGGACGATGGCCCCATGTCCCACAGATACATCATCCTCCAGGATGCAAGGCATCGTACCGGTTTGATGGATGCAGGCGCAATCCTGTACATTCACTCTGTTTCCACATCTGATGGCATCCACGTCAGAGCGCAATACCGCACTATACCAGATGCTGCAGTCATCACCAAGAATGCAGTCACCGGTCAGTACGGCATTCTCAGCGATAAAACAATTCTTTCCCCATCGGGGAGTCTTTCCTTCTACTGTCTTTATAATAGCCATATTGAATATATATTTAAAATTGGGTGCAAAGGTAGCAAAAAATATTGGAATCACCTTATACTATTTCAGATACTTCTTCAGCCATAAATCGAAGAACTTATCATATACCACGTAGGCATCATCCTGCTGGGTGATGAAATCCTTCTCCAGCAATCCCTTCAGAGCGGAATTTACAGAGCTTGGCGACGGGAGATGATATTTCTTGGCGAAGGCTCCGCTCTTTACGCTTCTGGCTTCGCCCTCTGCAGAGATGGCGATGAAGACATTGCGCTGCTTTTCCGGCATCTGGCGCAGAAGGGTCTCGTAGGTGTCTGATGCCATGTTGAGATTGTAGTTGATGGCGTCATCTACCATATCCAGAGTGCAGGTACCCTGTTCGGGAGTCTTGAGGAAGAGAACATTCATTACTCGCTGGATGTATGAAGTGACACCACCGAAACGGGCGAAGAGTTCTCCGATAATGGCAGTATCTAGATGTTTGTTGCGCTCCTCGAACTTGGCTGTGGCAAACTCCTTGTATTTCTCCACATCCAGAGGCTTCAGGTTCATCAGCGTTACGCTCTGATAGAATGGGCGGGCAGGAGATGTGAACATTTCTGCCATCAGATGGCGGTGAGAACCCGAGAAGATGAAGTGGGCATTGGTGCAACGCTGAATGTAGGTACGGAGTAAAGCTTCTATGCGGTTGTCGGCATAGTTGGTGATTTGCTGAAACTCGTCGATGGCAACAAGACATGGCTTGTCGGCTTGGTTGAGATAAGAGAATATCTCATCAAGCGTAATTTCGGGATTTACTATGTTGCCGATGCCTATTCCCCAAACTGGAGCCCCGTTGATATCGAAAGAGATTTCTGAACGGAGAGAAGAGAGTGCTATCAGAAATTTCTCCCAAGCGCTTCTGCCTTTAGGGCGAAGTTCATCAATAATGGCTTTGCCGAACATATTGACCAGATCGCTGACGGAATTGGTTGAATAGATGTCTATGATAAAAGTATAATAATCTTTTTGGATGACTGGCTGGGCAAAGCAATGGTGAATCAGCTCTGTCTTTCCGATGCGTCGAGGGGAAATCAGAGCCATGTTATTCTCATTGGTCAGCATCTCTGTGATGTGCTGGGTTTCTTCCACACGGTCGCAGAAGTATTCCGGACCGGCGTAACCATTTGTGACAAAAGGATTCTTCATTACCATATCTATACCTTATTATATATTTTACGGCTGCAAAGATACAACTTTTATTCCGATTATCATAAAGTGATTATCATAAAATGATAATGAAATACAGAATTTTATCATTTGATGATTATCATAAATTGATAATTAGGATATGGAGACCCCCTTTAATGTCAATAGAAAAAGGGTTGCAATCCTCGAAAAGATGGATTGTAACCCTTTATACCTTATTATATATAAGAGTTAAGATAACTCTATCATATATTCAAATGTGGAAGCTTATTACAGCTGAGCCAGCTCTACAACCTTATCAACTGCAGCGCTCAAGCCGTCCTTGTTCTTACCGCCTGCCTGGGCATAGTGAGGCTGACCGCCACCGCCGCCCTGAATCAACTTGGCAGCTTCGCGAATCATCTTACCAGCGTTCAAACCGTGATCCTTTACCATATCATCGCTGAACATTACGCTGAGCATAGGCTTGTCGTTATAAACAGAACCTACCACGCAAATCATGTTCTCTGGCAAAGCCTCGCGAACCTTGAATACCAAATCCTTGGCAGCTGCTGGCTCCATTGGCAATACGGCTGTAACAACCTTCACACCATTGATTTCTTTTGCATTCTCTACAAGCTTATCCTTGGCACGCTCTACAGCCTGAGCCTGGAACTTCTCAACATCCTTCTTCAAGGCATCGTGCTCGTCGATGTACTTTCTGATGACACCTTCGAGATCCTTGGCATTGTTGAACAAGCCCTTCAAGGCTACGATGGTATCCTGCAAACCGTAGATAGCCTCCTCGCAAGCCTTACCTGTCAAAGCCTCGATACGGCGGATGCCGGCTGCTACGCTGCTCTCAGAGATAATCTTGAAGAAACCAATCTTACCGGTGCTCTTGGCGTGAATACCACCACAGAACTCAGCAGAAGGACCGAAGCGAACCACACGAACCTTGTCGCCATACTTCTCGCCGAAGAGGGCGATAGCGCCAAGTTCCTTAGCCTCCTCGATAGGAGTATCGCGGTGCTCATCCAATGGATAGTCGGCACGGATCATCTCGTTTACCATGTGCTCTACCTTGCGGAGCTCCTCATCAGTTACCTTCTGGAAGTGAGAGAAGTCGAAACGCAAGGTGTCCTTATCTACATAAGAACCCTTCTGCTCTACGTGGTCGCCCAAAACCTGCTTCAGGCAGTAATCGAGCAAGTGGGTAGCTGTATGGTTGGCTGCACTTCCCTCGCGGTTCTCGATATCTACGCAAGCCATGAAATCTGCGTTTACATCCTTTGGCAACTCCTTTACGATGTGGATGCTTTGGTTGTTCTCGCGCTTGGTGTCGATAACCTGGATGGTCTCATTCTCGCTAACGAGTACACCCTTGTCGCCAACCTGTCCACCCATCTCACCATAGAATGGAGTGTTGTCGAGTACCAACTCGTAGAAGCTGTTCTTCTTCTGTGTCACCTTGCGATAGCGCAGGATGTGGCACTCATATTCTGTATAGTCGTAACCCACGAAGTTCTGGTCGCCTTCTTTCAAAACCTCCCAGTCGCCGTTCTCTACAGCAGCAGCATTGCGGGCACGCTCTTTCTGCTTCTTCATCTCCTCGTCGAAGCCTGCAGCATCTACGGTGTAACCATTCTCACGGCAGATAAGCTCTGTCAGGTCGAGAGGGAAACCATATGTATCGAAGAGACGGAATGCGCTTACGCCGTCGAGCTGAGTCTCGCCATGAGCCTTGAGCTCGTCCATATCGCCATTGAGGAGGTTGATACCCTTCTCCAATGTGCGGAGGAATGAATCCTCTTCCTCTTTCATCACGCGGGTGATGAGCTCCTGCTGAGCTGGCAACTCTGGGAAGGCAGCACCCATCTGCTCTACCAATACATTGACGAGCTTGTACATGAATGCCTGCTTCTGGCCGAGGAATGTGTAAGCGTAACGTACGGCACGGCGCAAGATACGGCGGATTACGTAACCTGCCTTAGCGTTGCTTGGCAACTGACCGTCGGCGATAGAGAAGGCTACGGCACGGAGGTGGTCGGCGCAGACACGCATAGCGATGTCAATCTTCTCCTGCTCATCCTTGCCCTCGCCATTCTCACCAGTAGGAGTAGTGAAGCCATACTTCTTGCCAGAGATAGCCTCGATTTCCTTGATGATTGGCTGGAAGATATCAGTATCATAGTTAGAGTGCTTGTCCTGCAACATGCGAACCAAGCGCTCGAAGCCCATACCTGTATCGATAACGTGCATTGGGAGTGGTTCGAGAGAACCATCAGCCTTGCGGTTGTACTGCATGAACACGATGTTCCAGATTTCGATGACCTGAGGGTTATCCTTGTTTACCAACTCACGGCCTGGCACCTGAGCCTTCTCCTCTGGAGTACGAGAATCCACGTGAATCTCTGAGCAAGGACCGCAAGGACCTGTTTCGCCCATCTCCCAGAAGTTGTCGTGCTTGTTACCGTTGATGATGTGGTCGGCTGGCACGTGCTTAGCCCAGTAACCTGCAGCCTCGTTGTCGCGTTCCAGACCTTCCTCCTTGCTACCCTCGAATACGGTAACGTAGAGATCGGCAGGGTTGAGCTTCAAAACTTCAGTAAGATACTCCCATGCCATATCGATGGCACCCTCCTTAAAGTAGTCGCCGAAGCTCCAGTTACCGAGCATCTCGAACATGGTGTGGTGGTAAGTATCGTGACCCACCTCTTCGAGGTCGTTGTGCTTACCGCTTACACGGAGACATTTCTGAGTATCAACACGACGAACATCCTTGCCTGGGTCTTTTGTACCGAGGATGATGTCTTTCCACTGGTTCATACCAGCGTTTGTAAACATCAGCGTTGGGTCATCCTTGATAACCATAGGTGCTGATGGAACAATCTTGTGGCCTTTACCTTCGAAGAATTTCTTGAAGGATTCGCGCACTTCATTAGCTGTCATCATATCTTTTTTATATTTATCTTTAATTTCTTTTTTCTGTTTTGGAGAGGGGATTGAGAGTCCTCTCAGAAAATATTTTTGCCCTTTAGGGCATTTTCTTCCGAAAATCTTTGCAAAGATAAGAAGAATTGTTTAATTTTGCAACTAAATTAATTATTTTTGAAATTAAAGACGGAAAAAATGGCAATAATTCCAGATAAAACAACGAAATTGTACTATTCTATCAAGGAAGTAGGTGAAATGTTTGGTCTAAACGACTCTACGTTGAGATATTGGGAAAAGGAGTTTCCTTTTCTCAAACCGAAGGTTGCTGGCAATAAAGTGCGTCAGTATACCGATAAGGATATTGAGCAGGTAAGGCTCATCTACAACCTTATCAAGGTGAAGGGATTGAAGATTGCGGCTGCCCGTAAGTATCTGAACCAAAACAGAACGGGTGCCGAGAAATCTTCTGAAGTTCTCGACACCCTTATTTCTGTAAGAGACCAGCTCAAAGAACTCAAAAAGCAGCTCGATGGACTGGTTTAGTAACTTTGGACTTTATGATTAGCTAGGGTTACCACGCTTCTTCGCCGAAGACATTCTTGATGGTAACTTTAGCTGCTTCTTTCTTGGTGAGCTGACGGCTCCAGGCTACGCGTGCCTTGGTTGCAGCACCTGAACCGTGGTTGTTATATTCGCTGTAGCGGGCTGTCTGTTCGTTGCTATGCTTGCCCCAGTTGTGCCATCCTTCTGGACGGATGTGGCTGCCCATTTCGCAATTCATGAAGAGGGTAGCTGCATAAGGGCGCCATGGGCGGCCCAGATAAACCTTGTCTATACCTGGCTCAGCGGTAAGCTTGCACTTGTTGAATACATAGCCATATTCCTGACCGGCAGGACTGGATGCGGCTGTGATGTAGCTGTTGGCCTTGCTGCGAATCTCACAATTCTCAAACCATGCTCTTCCCGGACCAAAGATGAAATCGGTGGTTCCTTCGATGTAGCAATCATAGAAGGCTGAACGGTTGTTGGCTATACCTGTATAAACGGTATCCTGATTGCCCAGCAGACGGCAGTTCTGAACCAGGATATGATCGCCTTCAAGATGCAGGGAGACAGCTTGTCCCAGTTTGGCAGCATTGTTCTCAATGGTGATGTTCTTCAGGGTGATGTAACTGCCCTGTACCTTCAGGGTATAAGTGCGGAATGTACCCATCGGTTTACCCTTTACAGCAGCTTCTGAATCGAGTCCACCTGTAGGCATCTTGATGTTGGCATGATCGTCCCATGTAATGATAGTGTTATCACGGTCTTCACCACAGATGGTGATGTTGGTGAGCCATGAAGGGAGGATGAGTTTCTCCTTGTACACGCCTTTCTTTACGTAGATTACCTTGCTGTAATCCATGAAAGCACGACATACTTCGATGGCTTCGTCGATGGTGCGGAATTCGCCGGTACCATCACGGGATACTACAATCGTGTCGGGGTTGTCATACTTGTTGGCTGCTGCCAGAGGCAACAGGGTCAACATCATTAAAAATGATAAGAATAATTTTTTCATATTGTTTTTAAGTTTGTTGTTTTGAATCTGTTTTTATAAGATGTTGAAATCTGTATGATTTCATAGAGAATCGCCAGATTTTAAATCCGGCGATTCTCTATTATTTATCTTTTCTTTATTATCATAAACTCCTAAGTTACAGGATTCTCTGTACTTCTTGCAGATCATCAATATTTCGGAGTTGGTTCATAATGGTCTTAACTTCTTCGCGGTCGTGAACACGGAGTTCGATGGTACCGTCGAAGATGCCGTTGTCGCTACTGATAGTTACCTTGTGGATATTGATACCCAACTGGTCGCTAATCACCTTACTTACATCCAGCAGCATGCCCTTACGGTCGATACCCTTGATTTCGATGGTAGCATCGAAGAGTATCTGCTTGTGCATGTCCCATTTGGCATCTACAATGCGGTTGCCGAAACTGGACTTCAGTTTGGCTGCTATGCTGCAAGAGCGCTTATGGATTTCGATGCGGTTCTTGTTGTCGATAAAGCCCATAACGTCATCGCCAGGAATCGCATGGCAGCAGCTAGGGAAGATAAACTGGTTGATGTTCTCCTCGGTCAGGATGAGTGGCTTCTTCTTGTTGAAGTCTTTGCCCACCACGAAAAGATCCTGAGGCTTCACGATGCCTTTTTCTTGAGCCTTCTCCTTGCTCTTGCCCAGGAATGGGATATAATTGCGCCAGCTGCTGGTCTGCTGTTTTTTAGGCTTGCCCTGCAACTCATCGAAGTCTTTATCGCCTAGGATAATCTGATGGTCTCCCAATGACTGGAAGAGGGTTTCAGGCTTCTGGATATTATGAAAATCGCATAGGCGGTCTACCACCGACGCACTCATCTCGATGCTGTTCTTCTTGAGCCATTCGGTGAGTATGTTTTCTCCCTTCTTCTGAACCTCTCGTGAATCGCGGCGCAGGATGGCAAGAATCTTGCTCTTTGCCTTGGCCGAACTGACGAAGTTTACCCATTCTTCCTGTACATGCTGGCTCTTGGAAGTAAGAATCTCAACCTGGTCGCCACTTTGCAGCTTATGGCTCAGCGGAACCAGCTTATGGTTTACCTTGGCTCCGATACAGTGGCTGCCCAGGAAGGTATGAATCTGGAAGGCGAAGTCGAGGGCAGTACAGCCTGCCGGCATCGTCTTGATTTCTCCCTTTGGTGTGAAGACGAAGATTTCTGAAGCATAGAGGTTCAGCTTGATGGCATCGAGGAAGTCCATGGCATCCGGCTGCGGATCGTCCAGAATCTCCTTGATGGTGCTGAGCCAGTCGTTCAGCTCGTTCTCATCTTCTGTATATTCACCTTCGTTTCCTTCTTTGTATTTCCAGTGGGCAGCAAACCCCTTTTCTGCTACCTCGTCCATACGGTCGGAACGGATCTGCACTTCTATCCATCTTCCCTGCTTACTCATCAGGGTAACGTGGAGTGCCTGATAACCGTTTGCTTTCGGATGGTTCAACCAGTCGCGTAGACGGTCAGGATGGCTTTTGTAGATTTTGCTGATGGCTACGTAGATATTGAAACATTCGTTTACTTCGTTTGCTCTTACCTTTGGCGTAAAGATGATGCGCACAGCAAGAATGTCGTAAATCTCATCGAAGGTAACGTGCTTGTTCTGCATCTTGTTCCAAATAGAATAAGGGCTCTTCACACGTGCTTTGATTTTGTATTCTACGCCTAACTTGTCGAGTTCTTCGCGGATAGGTGCAGTAAAACTCTCGAAGAGGGTATCGCGCTGCGATTCGGTATCGGCAAGTTTATGCTCTATGTTGGCATACTCCTGTGGATGGTCGTAGCGGAAGCTAAGGTCTTCGAGTTCGGTCTTGATCTTGTTCAAGCCCAATCGGTTGGCGAGAGGTGCATAAATATACAAGGTTTCGCCCGCAATCTTGTATTGTTTGTTGGCTGGTTGCGATTCCAGCGTGCGCATGTTGTGCAGGCGGTCGCAAATCTTGATAAGGATAACACGGATATCATCGCTCATAGTGAGCAACAGTTTTTTGAAGTTTTCTGCCTGTGCTGATGCCTTATCGCCGAAGATTCCACCACTGATTTTGGTGAGTCCATCAACGATTTGTGCCACCTTGGCTCCAAAGATGTTTGAGATATCTTCTACTGTGTAGTCGGTATCTTCTACCACATCATGAAGCAGTGCGGCACAGATGCTCGTTGAGCCGAGCCCCATCTCCTCGCAGGCTATCTGAGCCACGGCGATAGGGTGCATGATATATGGTTCGCCCGAGAGGCGGCGCACACCTTTGTGCGCCTGTCGGGCGAAATTGAATGCCTTGGTCACTATATCTACCTTCTTGCGGTGTCGCGAACTCAGGTAGGTGTCAAGCAGGTGTTGAAAGGCATCGCCAATCAACTGGTTATCAGCCTGCTCTCTTTCGAGGTCTTTCAAGTTCTGGTCATCCATAGTGGGTCCCTCCAATAAATAATGTTCTTAATTAGACTGAAAAAACTACAGCGGACGTAGTTCTTTTATTTCACTTTGATTTTCTTTCCGGCACGGATACTATTACCCTTGATGCCGTTCAGTTTGCGCAGTTTCTTAACGGTTGTTCCGTGGCGTGCTGCTATTTCAGAAAGGGTATCACCATTCTTGATGGTAACACTCTTGCTGCCTTGTTTTCTGTTTCTGCCTCGTTTGCTGCTCTTCTTGCTGCGTGAATAAGCACTGTGGCGACTGTAGCTGCTTCGTGGGCGGCTATAGGTAGGCTGTGCATCGTTGACATCTACTGTAGCGCGCTTCTGGAAGAGTTCGTCGGCTCTGTAAGCACAGATGCTGTCCTGCTGGTCGATGAAACTACCGATGAGGGTAGATGGAAGACGCAATACCATCGGATGGTTCAATCCGTTGATGATATCATGACGATACTGTGGATTCAGATTGCGCAGGTGCTCGATGTTGATGTTCAGCACTTTGGAAATCTGCTCCAGGTGGATATCTTTTGATACTACGATAGTGTCTGTCTTTACTGGCAGTTCGCTTACCATAGGGCAGATGTTATGATCGCAGTAGTAGTTCATGATGTAGTTGGCAGCGATGAAAGCTGGTACATATCCACGTGTTTCCTTTGGCAGATATGGATAGATGTTCCAGTAGTCGGCGTTGCCTTTTGCACGATGGATGGCCTTGTTGACATTGGTTGGACCGCAGTTGTAAGCTGCAATCACGAGGCTCCAATCGTCGAATATTTTGTACAGGTCGCTCAGATAGTGAGCGGCTGCATAGGATGCTTTTACCGGGTCGCGGCGTTCATCGATGAGTGAGTTTACTTCCAGTCCATATCGCTTGCCGGTAGGCAGCATAAACTGCCATAAACCTGTGGCACCAACGCGTGATACAGCTTTAGGGTTAAGTGCCGATTCGATAACTGGCAGATATTTCAGTTCCAGTGGCAGGTTGTAAGCCTCTAATGCCTCTTCGAAAATAGGCATGTAGAAGTTGCTTGCTCCCAACATGAAACTTACCGAACGGCGTAGTTTGCCGCTGTATCGGTCTATGAATTTCTGTACTACCTCATTGTATGGCATTTCGATGATGGTAGGCATTCTCTTCAGACGGTCGATATACACTTCCTTCTCGAAGACAGGGTTTACATCGCGGTATTTGCAGGTTGTATCTGCCATCATGTAAGTCTGTGCATTGTAAAGGTGGAGCAGGCTATCGAGGTTATCTTCCATTCCCTCAGGTACTTCGATTTCCTCCTGCTTTCCGTCTTTGTCGGTAACGGTGATGATATCATCGTTATCTGTTTCTTCTGTAACGTCGGTTTGGGCATGAATGCCTTGTAAGCTGAACAGCATCGCTGCTGCCATGACTAGTATTTTCTTCATATTGATGTTTTATCTCGTCTATGTTTCTAATTTCTATTTTGCGTTATAATATATATAGGTGTATTCTAACTCCTCACGCATTAAAATGTGAGTGAGCAACTTACGCCGAGGCTTCCAGACCGCAGCGGATTGGCAGTCTTGTTGCCGTTATTCAGCATGGTAGGCTCTATTCTGAGCGAGAGATCATCGGAGATGTCAAATTCCGAGAGCGATGCATCTACGTAGGCATCAATCACTGAGAAGGCATAGATGCCTATCATGACGAAGGTTCCCAAGTCTCTCCAACGGCGATATTTATCTTTTCGCTTGCGGAAGATTTCCTTATAGCGTTCTATGTTCGATTCGTTGATCTGGGCACCCAAGTGCAGAAACTGATTGTAGCTCTGGGTGTTGGGGTCATCGTCCATAATATCCATGTAGGCTTGCGAATAGTCGTGATACATCTGGTTGTTCCAGGTGATGGCGTATGTACAGCCTACGAAACCGCCATAGATGAAAGGCAGTTTCCAATATTTGCGATTGTATATCTGTCCGGCACCAGGTAATACAAGTGCCAACCACATGGCACGCTTGGTATCAGGTCGCCAGGTTGCCCAGTTGCGCTTTTTGCGTACAGGCTTTGCTGATTGGGTGAGGCTTGCCAGTTTGCTGCTGTCTTGTGCGGTAAGCATCGAGTCGATGGCTATTTTTGCCGAGTCGGCTGATGCAATGGTTGGCACATCGGTCACTTGTTTTTTTTGTTTCGACTTCTGTGCCTGTGCGCCCATCGGTGCCAGAAGCAGCAGGGTTGCTAAACAGATTTGTGATATACTGAGTTTCACTTTTATTCTTGCTTTAACTGATCGAAAACATTCATGATGTGCTCCAGCTCCTCTTCGTTGGCGAATGGAATGCTGATTTTTCCCTTGCCCTTAGCAGAGCAGGTGAACTGCACTTTTGTATTGAGAAACTGTGATAGGCGGTTTTTGAGTTGTGTAAATTCCTCAGACATCTGAGCCTTAGCCGTGATGGTTTTATTACCGCTCTCGATGTCTTCTCCGCTCTTGAGTCGCTGTACCATCTCTTCAACCTTTCTTACTGAGTAGCCGTTCTTTTGTATCTCCTTGAACAACTTGATTTGCAGCGAAGGTGAGTCGAGGGCCAGTAGGGCACGGCAATGACCCATGTCGATTTCTTTCTTCTGTAGTGCCATCTGCACCTGGGCAGGAAGTTTGAGCAGTCGCAAATAGTTGGCGATAGCTGCACGGCTCTTGCCCACACGTTCTGAAATTTTCTCCTGTGTCATACCCTCGTTTTCCAGAAGGTGTTCGTAGGCGAGTGCTATTTCTATGGCGTTGAGGTCTTGGCGCTGGATATTCTCTACGAGCGCCATTTCCATTACGTTCTCATCGCTGATGGTGCGGATGTATGCAGGGATAGCTGTCAGCCCCGCAAGTTGTGAAGCGCGCCAGCGGCGTTCACCGGCGATAATCTGAAATCTGTTTTCTGAAACCTGTCTTAAGGTGATAGGCTGGATGATGCCTATGGCCTTGATGCTTTCGGCGAGCTCATGTAGGGCTTCGTCGTCAAACTCCCGGCGTGGCTGATTGGGATTCGCCTCAATCTGGTCGAGAGGAATTTCATTGATGGTACTGCTGCCCTGGGTGCGCACTCCCTCGGTAGAGATGAGGGCATCGAGTCCGCGTCCTAAAGCGTTGCTCTTTGTACCGTTGTTGTATTTCTTGTGTACTGCCATTTTTTTTACTTTTAATTTTGAACATTGAACTTTCTAAAAGAGTTCAATTTCCAAATCTTAACTATTCTTGTTGATAATCTCCTTTGCCAAGGCCAGATGGTTCTTGGCTCCATTGCTTTCTGCATCGTAAAGGATAACTGGGAGACCATGGCTCGGACTCTCGCTCAGCTTCACGTTGCGCTGGATTACGGTCTTGAACACCAATTCCTGGAAGTGGCGTTTCACCTCGTCGTATATCTGGTTGGCAAGGCGTAGACGACTATCATACATGGTGAGCAGGAAACCTTCTATCTCAAGTTTCGGATTCAGCTTGCTCTTGATTATCTTGATGGTGTTGAGCAATTTGCTGATACCTTCAAGAGCGAAATATTCACATTGAACTGGGATGATGACACTGTCGGCTGCCGTCAACGAATTGACGGTGATGAGGCCGAGCGAAGGCGAACAATCTATCAGGATATAGTCGTATTCGTCACGGATAGGCTGCAGTAATGTCTTAATCACCTTTTCGCGATTTTTGAGATTCAGCATCTCTATCTCGGCACCTACCAGGTCGATATGACTAGGTATGATGTCGAGTCCATCAATGTCAGTGGTGTAGATGGCATCGCGCACGTCTGCATGGTCGATGATGCATTCGTAGAGCGAGCAGTCTACCTCGCTGATGTCCACGCCCAATCCACTGGAAGCGTTTGCCTGTGGGTCGGCGTCCACTACGAGTACCGTTTTCTCTAGCGTGGCAAGCGATGCTGCCAAGTTAATGGTGGTAGTAGTCTTTCCTACACCGCCTTTTTGGTTAGCTAATGCGATGATTTTTCCCATTTTCTTAGTAAATTTTCGGCAAAGATACAAAAATATTGTGAGAAAGTCGCTATCTTTAAAGGTTTTTTCGTACTTTTGCACCAAAAAGAAAGATATTTTTATGGAAAATAAGAAACCGTTAGTATTAATTTCGAATGATGATGGCTATCATGCCAATGGAATCAAGACCCTGGTGAGCTTTCTGAAAGACTGGTGCGACCTGCTGGTTGTTGCACCGGAAAGTGCCCGTTCGGGATTCGCCTGTGCCTTCTCGGCTACTACTCCCTTGCGCCTGAAGCGTCGCCACAATATGGGGAATGATGTTGAGGTTTGGTCATGTAGCGGCACACCGGTTGACTGTGTGAAACTAGCGTTGGATCAGTTTCTTGCTGATCGCAAGCCTGATCTGATTATCGGCGGTATCAATCATGGTGACAATTCGAGCGTGAATAATCATTATTCGGGAACTATGGGTGTAGCTAAGGAGGGCTGTATGCAGCATATTCCAAGCATAGCCTTCAGCAGTTGCAATTATGATGAAAATGCTGATCTCACTCCTTTGCACGATGGGGTACTGAAGGTTGTTAAGATGGTGCTGGAGAAGGGATTGCCAGAATATACCTGTCTGAATGTCAACTTCCCGGCTTTGCCTCCGTTCAAGGGTTTCAAGGGTTGCCGGATGACTCATGGCTCCTGGATCAATGAGGTGGATCATCGCACTCATCCGCATGGATATGATTATTATTGGATGGTGGGTGAATACCGTAATGACGAACCTGAGACAACGGATACCGACCAGTGGGCTGTGAATCATGGTTACATCGCTATTACCCCAACTAAGATTGATGTAACGGATTATGATTGGTTAAAGAATTTTGAATTATGAAGTATTACCTGATAGTAGGCGAGGCTAGTGGAGATTTGCATGCCAGCAGATTGATGCGCTCGTTGAAAAAAATAGACGAGTTTGCTGAATTCCGTTTCTTCGGCGGTGATTTGATGGCTGCTGAAGGTGGCACTCGCGTCAAGCATTTTAAGGAGTTGGCTTATATGGGTTTTGTGCCTGTACTGCTACATTTGGGTACCATCTTTTCGAACCTGAAGAGATGCAAGGAAGATATTGTGAAATGGAAGCCGGATGTAGTGATACTGGTAGATTATCCGGGATTTAATCTCAAGATAGCTAAGTTCTTGAAAAAGAACACCAATATCCCTGCCTATTATTACATTTCTCCTAAGATATGGGCATGGAAGGAGTGGCGGATCCGCAGCATTAAACGTGATATCGTTGAACTCTTCTCTATCTTGCCATTCGAGGTGCCGTTCTTCGAAAAGAAGCACCGTTATCCTATTCACTATGTGGGTAATCCTACGGCTCAGGAAGTAGGGGAGTTCAGGTCGGGATATCATCAGAGTTTTACGGAGTTCTGTCAGGAGAATAATCTTGACACCTATCGTCCTGTTATCGCTTTGCTGGCAGGAAGCCGTCTGCAGGAAATCAAAGACAATCTGCCGGCGATGATTGAGGTGGCTGAGCGTTTTGAAGATTATCAGATGGTGCTTGCCGGTGCTCCTTCGATAGACGATGCTTACTATGAGAAGTTTATCAAAGGTACACCTGTCAAACTGGTGCGTAACAAGACTTATCCGCTCTTGTCGCATGCTACGGCAGCTCTTGTTACCAGTGGTACTGCAACTTTAGAGACGGCTCTTTTCGATGTGCCTCAGGTGGTATGTTATGAAACGCCTGTACCTCATCTCATCCGTTTCGGTTTCAAGCATATCATCAAAGTGAAGTTTATCTCGCTGGTGAATCTTATCGCCAATAAGGAGATTGTGCCGGAGATGCTTGCCGACCGCTTTACGGTTGATGGTATTGCCAACGAACTTTATCAGATTCTTCCGGGAGAACCTGGCAGGGATAAGATGCTGGCAGAATATCAGGAAGTTCGAACTCAGTTAGGCGATAAGGTTGCGCCGGATGAGGCTGCGGGCATCATGTTTGATCTTCTGGTTAAGCGTAGGGAAATGCTTCTCCGTATGGCTCGTGAGCGTGCTGAAGCTGAAGCCAAAGCTGCAGCTGAGGCTGCAGAACGTGCGCGACAGAAGGCGATAGCTGAAGCCGAGGCTGCTAAGAAACGTGCCGAAGAGGAAGCTTTGGCGGCGCAGAAGCGAGCAGAAAAAGAGGCTGAACTGGCAAGAATAAGAGCAGAAAAAGCCCGACTGGCTGCTGAGGCTAAGGCACGTGAGGCTCAGCAGCGTGTTGCCCAGGCACAGTATGAGGCGCAGGAAGCCCAGAAGGGTGAACGCTTTGAAGAAGAACAGGAAAAAGGTGAAATGTTTTGATAAAAATCAATCTCTTTCAGTTCTGCAGCGGATATCAATCCGCTGCAGAACTGCTGACTAAGGCAGATTTGTATCTGCTACCTATGTAGGAGTATTAGCTATCCTAAAAAAAACAAACCCAAAAATATATATTTAATTTTAAACCCTAAAAAAAATGAAAAAACTAATGACCCTCATTTGTGCCCTCTTTTGTATGGCACAAGTGTATGCAGCAAACCCTGTAAAGCAATGGGGACAGTTGCAGGTAAAAGGTGCGCAGCTTTGCGACCAGAGTGGTAACCCTGTAGTGTTGAGAGGCGTGAGTCTGGGATGGCACAACATCTGGCCTCGGTTCTACAACAAAAATGCGGTGAAATGGCTTGTGCAAGACTGGCATGCCAACATCATCAGAGCAGCCATGGGAATTCAGATAGACGACAACTATCTGGAAAATCCAGACTTTGCTCTAAAATGCATTACCCAGGTGGTAGATGCCGCCATCAAGAATGATACCTACGTGATTATCGACTGGCATGCACACAAGATGCATACAGCCGAGGCTAAGGCCTTCTTCGGAAAGATGGCGCAGAAGTATGGTAAATATCCTCATGTGCTTTACGAACTCTACAATGAACCTGTTGAGGATAAATGGGAAGACTTGAAGGTATACGCTAAAACCATCATCACGGAAATCAGAAAGTATGATCCGGATAATATCATCCTGATGGGCTGTCCGCATTGGGACCAGGATATTGATATCGTAGCAAAGAGCCCTATCGAGGGTGTGGAGAATGTGATGTATACCCTTCATTTCTATGCAGCCACCCATAAAGATTATCTGCGTGATAAACTGGAGGCTGCCGTGAAGAGCGGTTTGCCGGTCTTTGTATCAGAATGTGCTGGTATGGAGGCTTCGGGTAATGGTCCTCTGGCTCCTGATGAGTATCAGAAATGGCTCGATGTAATGGAGAAAAACAAGGTGAGTTGGGTAAACTGGTCGGTTTCGGATAAGGATGAAACCTGTTCCATGCTTTTGCCACGTGCCAAGGCTACCGGCAACTGGACAGATGATCTCATCAAGCCATGGGGCAAGATGGTGAAGCAGGCACTGAAGAAATATAATAGATAACAGCATAGTTTATCGCAAGTACTTTCGTGAGCCAACGAAGCTACTTGTGTTTTTTATGGTGATATGAAAAAAAAGGCAGGGGTTCTTTGAGGAATCCCTGCCTTTCTTTGTGCTTGGCCAAACTAAGGTTTGGCCTTTATCTCATAAAAGATGTATTATCCAAACAACTGGATGGTGTATAGGTAGATTACTGCTGCCGGTATCGCCATGAGCGAAGAGTCGAAGCGGTCGAGCATGCCTCCATGTCCTGGCAGGATGTTGCCGCTATCCTTTACTCCGAGGGTACGCTTGAAGAGGCTTTCTACCAGATCGCCCCATGTGCCGAAGAATACCACAACCAGACCTAAACCTTCCCAACCGAGAATGCTGAGACGGTGGGCTTCGCCATCGTTGGCGATATAGCCGATGATACCTGCTGCTATCAGTACGAATATGCCTCCGCCTATGCTGCCTTCCCAACTCTTGGCTGGACTGATGCGAGGAAAGAGCTTATGCTTGCCGAAAAGCGAACCGCTGCAATAGGCACCGGTATCATTGGTCCAGAGGAAAATGAAAATGCTCAAAGGCAACAGCATGTCGTAATGTATCTGGCCATCGAAAGCTGATGTCTCGAAACTCAATACATTGATCATCGAGAAAGGCAAGGCGATGTACAACTGAGAGAGCATAGTGTAAGCCCAATCGTTGATGGCATCCTTGTTGCCTGTATACAGTTCGCTGATGAAGAGATAGAGGATGGTGAGCAGATAAGGTACGAAAACCACAAAATTGCCCACAATGCCCATGCGGAAACCAGCCACGGCAAGGAAGAAGTAAACACCCGCCACGGTGCTGATGAAACGGTTTACCGTAACATTCTCCTTCTGGTTTACCAGTCCGCAATACTCCCAGATGCTCAATCCGGTAATGAGGGCGAACAGGATAACCATTGCCCTGGGATTGAGAAAGCAAGATACCATGCACATCACGAAAAATACGCCTGTGATGGATCTTATCACTAGATTCTTCTGTTTGTCAGTCATATCGGTTTGTTTTATTCGTGCTTGTTTTCTTCCGAACCTTCATCCTTCTTGGAAGTCTCATCAGAATCTGCATTCTTCTTCTGGTTCTCTTCATGCTCCTTGATGGCAGCCTGAACTTCAGGAAGTTCCTTTACGGCGTCATCGTCTATCTTAGGCTGTTCGTCTTCCATGATTTCCTGCGAACGGCTCAACCAAGGGCGTTTGCCAAAGATATGTTCTACGTCTTCTGCCATAATCACCTCTTTCTTGATCAGAAGTTCTGCTAAGGCATTGTGGCCTTCCTTGTGCTCCATCAGAATGTTCTTGGCACGAGTATACTGCTCGTTGACAATCTTCAGAACTTCCTGGTCTATCTCGCGGGCTGTAGACTCAGAGTACGGACGCTGGAATGCATATTCGTTCCGGTTGTAAAAGCAGATGTTTGGCAACGTCTTGCTCATACCGAGATAAGCTACCATAGCATAAGCACTCTTTGTGGCGCGCTCCAGGTCGTTCATGGCTCCTGACGAAATATGACCGGTGAAGAGTTCTTCTGCGGCACGTCCACCCATTAATGAACACATCTCGTCGAGCATCTGTTCCTTGGTGGTTATCTGGCGCTCTTCTGGCAGATACCATGCAGCACCGAGAGCCTGACCACGAGGCACGATGGTAACCTTGATGAGAGGGTTGGCATACTGGCAGAACCATGAGATGGTTGCGTGGCCTGCTTCGTGGAGAGCGATGCTACGCTTCTCGTCGGCAGTCATCACCTTAGTCTTCTTCTCCAGACCGCCTACAATACGGTCTACTGCATCGAGGAAATCCTGTTTGCACACAGCCTTCTTGTCGTGGCGTGCAGCAATGAGGGCTGCCTCGTTACAAACGTTGGCAATATCTGCACCCGAGAAACCAGGAGTCTGACGGGCCAGTAGATCAACATCTACTGTTTCGTCTATCTTGATAGGTTTGAGATGAACCAGGAAGATAGCCTTACGTTCGTTCAAACCAGGGAGATCTACGTGAATTTCGCGGTCGAAACGTCCGGCACGGAGCAAGGCGCTGTCGAGCATGTCTACACGGTTGGTAGCTGCAAGGATGATGACACCACTGTTGGTACCGAAACCATCCATCTCTGTAAGGAGAGCGTTCAAGGTGTTCTCGCGCTCATCATTACCACCCATGGCTGGGTTCTTGCTGCGGGCACGGCCTACAGCATCAATCTCATCGATAAAGATGATACAAGGTGATTTCTCTTTAGCCTGGCGGAACAGGTCGCGTACACGTGAGGCACCTACACCTACGAACATTTCAACGAAGTCGGAACCGCTCATAGAGAAGAAAGGTACGCCAGCCTCGCCGGCAACAGCCTTAGCCAAGAGGGTCTTACCAGTTCCCGGAGGGCCTACGAGAAGGGCTCCCTTTGGAATCTTACCACCCAAGTCGGTATATTTTTGTGGGTTTTTCAGGAAGTCTACAATTTCCTTCACTTCCTGCTTGGCACCTTCCTGTCCGGCCACATCCTTAAAGGTGATGCCGATGGCATTTCCCTTTTCGTACATCTTAGCTTTGCTTTTGCCCACGCTGAAGATGCCGCCGCCCATACCGCCGCTGCCCATACCGCCGCTGAATCTTCCAGACATCCAAAGGATGAAGAATACGAAGAAGAGCAGAGGTGCCAGATTGAAGAGCGTGCTTAAGAAGTCGTTATCCTTCTGGTTGTCGTAGCTGAAGGAGCGTATCTTCTTTTCCTTCAACATCTGGTTGGCATAGCGTTCCACTTCGTCAACCGAGCCGAACTGTACTTTTACGTATGGGTTAGGACCTACAGACTTTGCCGGCATATTGTATACATCGCGCGTATATTTCGGGTTGATGTATATTTTGAGGGTGCTTTCTGTTTTATTGGCCACAACACTGAGCACATAACCCTTGTCTACATACTGTTTGAACTGGGTGTATGTGGCTTCCTTGGCAGCGCTGCCTCCAATCGCATCGCCTCCTCCTGTAAAGAAGAGGATGATCATGGTGATGAGGCAGATGGTGAAAAGCCAGGTCATATTAAATCGTGGCATCTTTGGTCCGCCATTGCCACGAGGCTTCATATTATTGCTTTGTTCCATTTTATTTTATATGTATAACTTTTAGTCGAAAAACAATGTCTGATTCATCATGTAGGATGGGAGAGACTGACTAGTCGAGATTAGGTATATGGGTAAGCTTTGCATCCTCCCATAAATGTTCGAGGTCGTAATAAGCACGTACTTCCGGAAGGAAGATGTGTACTAATACGTCAACAAAGTCCATTGCCACCCACTGGTCGTTGCCGAGACCAGCTACATTTACAGGTTTTTCTTTCAGGTTCTTGCGCACGATGTCTCCTACAGAACCTGCGATAGCTTCAACCTGAGTAGGGCTTCCTCCCTGGCAGATGATGAAGTACTTGGCAATGCTTCCATCGATTTCTGTCAGGTCGGCGATAACAATGTCTTGACCTTTCTTTTCTTGTATACCTTCTTTAATAGTCTCTACGAGTTGTTTAACTGTGTTCATTTATCTTTTCTTTCTTACTTAATTTATATTCTCTATTCTTCTGCAAAGATACATTATTATAATGGAAAATCGACTTAAAAGGCAAAAAAAATGTGGAAAATTAAAGAAATTGCGCTTTTTTTAGAAAAAAGTGCCGAAAAATTTTGTTGGTTCAAAAAAAACTAGTACCTTTGCACTCGCAATTAAGAAAAGAACATCTCGTTTGCTGATATTGGGATATGGTGTAATGGTAACACTACAGATTCTGGTCCTGTCATTCCTGGTT
>ERZ1107006.1369-NODE-1369-length-21077-cov-5.055180_pt1 | contig 21077 bp, 16 predicted proteins | sample MGYA00403696_ERZ1107006 | MGnify/ENA primary metagenome ERZ1107006 (study PRJEB35170, sample SAMEA104062441) | human gut metagenome | biome: human gut; feature: human-associated habitat; material: faeces | place: Denmark | collected 2012-08-13 ...
ATGATGTACTTCCTCCACACGCGCCGGAAGCTCTTCCTCGCCACGGCGGTATACGATATGTACCTCCGCGCCAAGTCTCTTTGCAGTTCTCGCAGCATCCATAGCAACGTTACCGCCGCCGACAACGATAACTTTCTTGCCTGCTTTGATCGGTGTATCATACTCATCTTTAAATGCCTTCATCAGGTTGTTTCTGGTCAGGAACTCATTTGCAGAAAATACACCCATTGCCTGCTCGCCAGGAATACCCATAAATCTTGGAAGTCCGGCACCGGAACCGATAAATACGGCCTCAAATCCCTCGTTTTCCATTAATTCATCGATTGTAACAGATTTTCCGATAACAACGTTTGTCTCGATCTTAACACCGAGTGCTTTTACATTTTCCACCTCAGCAGCAACAACCTTCTGTTTCGGAAGACGGAACTCCGGGATACCGTAAATCAGTACGCCGCCTGCCTCATGAAGTGCCTCAAAGATTGTCACATCATAGCCAAGTTTTGCCAGATCTCCGGCACAGGTTAAACCTGCAGGGCCAGAACCGATGACTGCAACCTTATGTCCGTTTAATTTCTCTGCTTTTTTCGGTTTAATATCATTTTCTCTTGCCCAGTCGGCAACAAAACGCTCTAATTTACCGATTGCAACCGGTTCACCCTTGATTCCGCGGATACATTTTCCTTCACACTGGCTCTCCTGCGGGCATACACGACCGCAGACAGCGGGAAGTGCGCTGGATTCGCTGATGATACGATAAGCCTCTTCGATATTGCCGTTCTTCACCTGTTCAATGAACTGAGGGATCTGGATGGCTACGGGACAGCCTTTTACGCACTGTGCGTTTTTACAGTTAATGCAGCGGGAAGCCTCTTCCATTGCTTCCTCTTTATTATATCCGAGACATACCTCCTTGAAGTTGGTAGCACGTTCCTTTGCATCCTGTTCTCTGACAGGAATTCTCTTTAATACATCCATTTTATTTAACCATGCCTTTCTGTTTTATCGTGTTCAGACTTTCCGTCTAAAAGCTTACTGGCAGTTGCCACAGCCGCCGTGATGGGTCTCGCCCTCTTCCAGGGCCAGCATTGCACGTCCCTCTGCGGTCTTGTAGATCTGCTGACGTCTCATTGCCTCGTCGAAGTTCACTTCATGTCCGTCAAACTCGGGGCCGTCCACGCAGGCAAATTTCACCTTGCCACCGACCGTTACACGACAGGCACCACACATTCCCGTTCCATCTACCATAATGGGGTTCAGGCTGACAACGGTCGGAATCTCCAGTTCTTTGGTTAATAAACATACAAACTTCATCATGATCATGGGGCCAATAGCAATACACAGATCGTATTTTTTGCCTTCTGCTACCAGATCTTTTATCGTCTGGGTTACCATACCACTTCTTCCGTAGGAACCGTCATCCGTGGTCACATAAAGATTTCCGGCTACAGATTCCATTTCCTTTTCCAGGATCAGAAGATCCTTGGTCTTGCTTCCTACGATAACATCTGCAGCGATTCCATGCTCATGCAGCCATTTCACCTGGGGATATACCGGTGCTGCTCCTACACCACCTGCAACGAAGAGGATCTTTTTGGATTTTACTTCTTCCAGAGGCTGCTCCACAAGTTCGGAAGGACGTCCTAAAGGGCCTACAAAATCATGGAAATATTCCCCTTCTTCTAACTGTGCCATCATTTTGGTTCCCGCGCCTACCGTCTGGAACACAATTGTGATGGTTCCTTTTTCTCTGTTGTAATCACAGATAGTCAGAGGGATTCTCTCTCCTTCACTGTCCATTCTTACGATGACAAACTGACCGGGTTCACAGGTCTTCGCCACTCTTTTTGCCTCTACCTCCATCAGATAGATGTTGGTTGTCAGCTCCTGTTTTTTTACGATCTTATACATTTCTCTTTTCCGTCCCTTCTGTTAGGATTTATATAGGATTTTATATATCTGAAACAGCCACCAGAGTATAACGGCGACCACTTTCGTCCACCTGCAGTTTATACAGTTCCTGATTATAGGCATTTACGGCAAACAGATTTCCTGTCTTTGTGTCGGTTCCGTCTTCACCTCTGTAGATTTCTGCGATGACATAAAAATCATCTATTTTATTTATGTTGGTCACATACTGATATTGATACAGATATGCTGCTCCGGACTCATCAAAGCTGCCGGACTCCTCTGATATTTTACCACTCTGTATTGCATGGTTCACAACTTTTTTAACGGCATCTTCCGGCATGAAGTCTGTATTCATAACCAGATTATAACTTTTTTCAACGATATCGCTTTTTCTTCCTTCTGCGATCCGTATGAAACGAAAAGTCGATTTTCCCAAAGGCATGGGAATCGGTCCGGAATATACGGCAGAATTCTGCGTAGGATCGGAACCGTCCGTCGTATAATAGACATCATTTCCATCTGTCACTTCAATGTTGATCGGAAACTCATAGTCACCGCTGACAGTCGTGACCTCAGGTGCGCTCAATTCATCAATTTCAATATGATAATTTTTGGTCACCACCGGACTTTCAATTCCGTTCTCATTGATGTATATTGCTTTAATACAATAATCCCCATTTTCCAGTAAAATAGGTGCGGTATACAGGGAACTGTTCTCTCCGGGTTTGCTTCCGTCCATGGTATAATAAATTTTCCCGCTTCCGAAAGTAGTCAATTTCAGCGGCTGAATACTGGTATAATATCCCTCCTGAAGATTGAATTCCGGTTCCATGGCCATATAACTCTGGTACTTACTCATAATGTTTACATTACCGCAGCTTTGCAGAAGATCATTTATGGTTTTATAATCTTCTCTGGCCGCATATATGGCAATCAGTTTTCCGTAAGCAGTCTCCAGCTGTTCGGAATTAGCCTCGGGATCTGCCACGATTTCCCTGAGTAAATATTCGTACTCTATCTTATTGTTTTTCCGGAAGTAAATATCTGCCAGTTCAAATTTAAAAGTAATGTTTTCGGGTTCCAGTTCCAGTGCTCTTTCATAACAGGCGACCGCCTGATCATATTCCTCTAATGAAACATAATCTTTGGCGCATTTTGCCTGATAGTCTGCGGAATGATAATGGGAATAAGAAATCCCAAAACCGGTACATACCACAGCAACCACCAGCAGAACCAGCACAAGGACTATAAATTTCCATCGAAATGGGTGCTGTGAAACATGGCTTTCCGGGAGTTCATCCCAATCCTGTGATTCGGAATGAACAGGTTCTTCCTCCTCCGCAGGTTTCGGCTCCATTTCCTTCGCGATGTCACTCAGCGTCTGTTCCATATTGTATTCTACTTCCGGTTCAAAATCAGGGACAATATGAATATCTTCACCGCAATGCTCACAGTAAAGCTTTCCTTCCTCCATCTCTGCCCCACAATTCGGACACTTCATACGATTATCCTCTTATTGCCTGCAAAGAAACGGATTCCAGACAATTATTCATCAACATGGCTATGGTCATGGGGCCTACGCCACCGGGAACCGGGGTGATCGCTCCGCATACAGGCTCCACACTGTCGAAATCCACATCGCCACATAATTTATTCTGTTCGTTCCGGTGAATGCCGACATCGATCACAACGGCACCCTCTTTGACATAATCAGCGGTGATCATTTTCGGTCTGCCTACAGCAACTACCAGAATATCCGCCCGCTTTGTCACTTCCTTCAGATCCTTTGTGCGACTGTGAGCCACGGTAACCGTACCGTTCTCCCGCAACAATAAAAGTGCCATCGGTTTACCTACAATGTTGCTTCTGCCAACAACAACACATTCCTTACCGGCAATCTCAATGCCGGATCTCTTAAGGAGCTGGATCACACCGGCAGGTGTACAGGATACAAATCCCGGTTTGCCGATACAGAGCGCACCGACATTCTGCGGATGGAATCCGTCCACATCCTTTAAAGGAGAAATGGCATCCAGTACCTTTTCCTCATCAATGTGTTTGGGTAACGGCAGTTGCACCAGAATGCCGTTCACATCCGTTCTGTCATTCATTTCTCGGATCAGCTCCAGAAGCTTTTCTTCTGTGGTCTCCTCCGGAAGTTCATACGCCAGCGAACGAACCCCCACGTATTCACATGCTTTTTTCTTATTTCGAACATATACGGAAGAAGCCGGATCGGCTCCTACCTGAATCACAGCCAGAGTCACTTCACGCCCCTGCTCTTTTAAAGCTGCAACTTTTTCTTTTACTTCCTCTTTGATCTGTGTGGAAATAGCTTTTCCATCTATCAACTGTGCCATGGGACACCAGTCCTCCTTACTAGAATAATCCTGTGATCTTCCCATTGTTATCCACATCAATATTGTAGGCAGCAGGTGCCTTGGGCAGTCCCGGCATGGTCATGACCGCACCGGTGAGTACTACGACAAAACCGGCGCCGGCAGATACATAAGCCTCTCTTACGTTTAATTCAAATCCGGATGGTCTTCCTAACAGTGTGGGATCATCCGACAGGGAATATTGATTCTTCGCCATACATACCGGCAGATTACCGAAGCCCAGCTCCGTCAGTCGTTTTAACTGCTTTACAGCAGCAGGCGCAAAGTTTACGCCGGATGCACCGTAGATTTCCTTCGCGATTTTTGTGATCTTATCCGCAAGAGGCATTTCATCCTCATAGAGGACATGGAAATCATTCTCTTTCTCTTCCATTGCCTTTAATACTTTTTCAGCCAGAGCGATTCCGCCTTCGCCACCCTTCTCCCATACTTCCGAGAGTGCAAACTCACAACCTCTTGCTTCACAGAAATCTCTGACATAAGCAGTCTCTGCCGCACTGTCCGTGATGAAGGAATTCAGGGTCACAACTACGGGTACACCATATTTCTGCAGATTCTCAATATGTTTCTCCAGGTTGACAATACCCTTTTTCAGGGCATCCAGATTCTCTGCACCCAGATCCGCTTTTGCTACACCGCCATTGTATTTCAATGCGCGGATCGTTGCTACCAGTACAACCGCATCAGGGGTAAGTCCGGCTTTACGGCACTTGATATCAAAGAACTTCTCCGCACCCAGATCGGCGCCGAAACCGGCTTCCGTAATACAATAATCCGCCATCTTCATGGCAGCTTTGGTCGCTCTGACAGAATTACATCCATGTGCAATATTGGCAAACGGTCCGCCGTGTACCAGCGCAGGGGTATGCTCCAGTGTCTGGATCAGATTCGGTTTTATAGCATCCTTTAACAAAGCTGCCATAGCGCCTACTGCCTTCAGCTGACCTGCCGTTACCGGTTCTCCCTGATAGTTATAGGCCACCACGATACGGGACAGACGATCCTTCAGATCCTTCATATCGTCAGCCAGGCACAGAATTGCCATAATTTCACTGGCCACAGTGATGACAAAATGATCCTCTCTGACATAGCCGTCTGTCTTATTGCCCAGCCCCACTACGATATTACGCAGGACACGATCATTCATGTCTTCACAGCGCTTCCAGATAATCTGTCTGGTATCAATGCCAAGTTCATTGCCCTGCTGGATATGGTTGTCCAAAAGTGCTGCCAGCAGATTGTTTGCAGAAGTAATTGCATGGAAATCTCCGGTAAAATGAAGATTCAGTTCCTCCATAGGTACTACCTGAGCATATCCACCGCCGGCTGCACCGCCTTTGATACCGAAACAGGGACCAAGAGATGGCTCTCTGAGAGCGATCACTGCTTTTTTCCCCATTCGTCCGAAAGCTTCTCCCAATCCTACCGTGGTGGTCGTCTTGCCCTCTCCGGCGGGAGTCGGGTTGATTGCTGTTACCAGAATCAATTTTCCATTGGGACGAGCTTGTATTTTTTCCAGAAATTCCTCAGAAAGTTTTGCTTTGTACTTGCCGTAAAGCTCCAGGTCATCTGCATCGATGCCAATACCTGCCGCAACGTTCGTGATCGGTTCCATGACCGCTTCCTGTGCGATTTCAATATCTGTTTTCATATTTTCCCTCCGTTTATTCAGACAGTTCTCCATGTCAGATTTCCTCTAACAACTGTTCAAACTGTTCCATACTCATAAGTACCTTTCTGGGCTTTGTGCCTTCTTCTTCGCCGACCACGCCGTACTCACACAATTGATCCATGATCCTGGCGGCACGGTTAAAGCCGATCTTAAGCACACGCTGCAGCATTCCGATGGATGCCTTATCCTTGTCTATAATAAAACGCGCGGCTTCCTCAAAATATTCGTCTCTGTCGTTGCCACCGCCGGATCCGCTTCCGGAAGAGCCTCCCGATGAGCCGATATTTTTAATCTTTTCTTCTATATCCTCGGCATAGATGTTATAGACATTGCCAAGGCTCTGATTTTTCAGATAATCCACCACATCGGATACTTCCTTATCCGATACGAAAGCTCCCTGTACACGGGCCGGCTTCGAATAGCCCTGAGGGTAGAACAGCATATCTCCTTTTCCCAAAAGTTTTTCGGCTCCGTTCATATCCAGGATTGTACGGGAATCCACGCCACTGGACACGGAGAATGCCACACGGCTGGGCATGTTCGCCTTGATCAGACCGGTGATGACATCCACGCTGGGTCGCTGGGTAGCAATGATCAGATGGATCCCTGCCGCTCTGGCAAGCTGTGCCAGACGACAGATGGATTCTTCTACCTCGCCGGGACATACCATCATCAGATCCGCAAGTTCATCTACGATAATAACAATCTGCGGCATCTTCTTAGGCCGTTCCTCTCCCTCGCAAACAGGCATGGTCTCTATCTTTTTATTATAGCCCTTCAGATCACGGACATTATAATCCGCGAACTTCCGGTAACGGTCTTCCATCTCACTGACACCCCAATGCAATGCAGCAGATGCTTTCTTGGGGTCTGTCACTACCGGGATCAGCAGATGAGGAATGCCGTTATACACACTCAGTTCTACGACCTTAGGGTCTACCATGATCAGTTTTACATCATCCGGATGTGCCTTGTACAAAATACTCATGATCAGGGTATTAATACATACGGATTTACCGGAACCGGTAGCTCCGGCGATCAGCATATGGGGCATCTTGGCAATATCCGCTACTACCGTCTTGCCAGCAATATCCTTACCTACGGCAAAAGCTATGTTGGAATTAAATTCCCGGAATTCGTTACTTTCTAAAAGATCACGAAGTGCCACAGTCATATTTTCTTTGTTCGGGACTTCGATACCGATGGCAGCCTTGCCTGGGATTGGTGCCTCGATACGTATATCCGTGGCTGCCAGATTCAATTTGATATCGTCTGCCAGACCTACGATCTTAGATACCTTTACCCCCTGCTCCGGTTGTAATTCATACCGGGTAACACTAGGGCCCTGACTGATATCGGTGATCGTTACCTTCACACCGAAAGTATTCAGTGTCTGCTGCAAGCGCATGGCAGTCTCTTTTAATTCTCTGGAAGAATCTCCCGTAGACGCCTTTCCCTTCTGTAACAGACTCAAAGGAGGGATCCGGTATTCTGCCGTGGGCTGTTTGGCTGCCTTTGCAATATCCTTATGTATCTGGTCTTCCGCCAGGGAATTCCCCTTAGGAGGCTCCGGTGCCGTGATCTTCGGGCGTACGCGGCTCTCAGCCGGTTCTGCAGGTGTCTCCTCATGCTCCGGAATGTCTTCCTTATGGATCCGGATAGCTTCCGCCTGGGGCGTCAGAAGCGCCGCTTCCTCCTGCCAGGACTCTCTGCGTTCAAAAGGCTTTTTAAACGTAGCTGCGCTGCTTACTTCCTCCACCGGTATATCTTCATAAGAAGCCTCCCCCACTGCTTCCTGCATCGTCACCTGATGCATATCCGTCACATTGATTTTATCAAAATCACTGGAAGTCACCCGGGTCTCTTCCACTTCAGGAGCTTCCTGTGCATCCTCTTCGTATACGATCTCATGGATATCATCCCGTCTACCGGCAGGCTGTGTATCCTGCTTTTTCAAGGAGGTATCCATCATAACTCCTGTCACCTTTTTCTCTCTGCGGGGGACAGCATTCAGGATCTGTTCGTTCTCTTTCTCCTCAGCGCGAAGTCTTCGCTCTTCTTCACGGATCCGGCGCTCCTCTTCGCGGATGCGACGGGCTTCCTCTCTCTGAGAAGTACGCTCTTCCTGCTCCTGTCTGCGGATTTCGGCATTCTCTCGTCTACGCACCGCGTCTTCTCTGGACATTTCACGGATCCTGTCGCCGCCGTTACGCATACTGTTTAAGAAGGATCGCTCTGTTACCAGGATCAGACTGATCAATGAACACAAAAGCACTACCAGCACTGTTCCTACGGTCTCCAGATAATGTAACAACAGATAACAGATACTGCCTGCCAGAATACCGCCGCCTTTTTTGCCGGTGCTGCAGTTCGTATATAACAGCTTGATATCGTACTGTTCCATGGAACCGGCAGTCTTCGTGATCAGATCGCATACTACACCGATCATTAAAAACAATACGACACCGGCGATCATTTTCCGCACAGCAGTTGGGTTCCCCTCATTGGCGAACCAGAAAGCCACCGCCAGAAATATTACAATAGGCGCAATATACGCAGTGAATCCGAAAATGCCAAATAAGACCCCACTGATTGCATTGCCAACCGGACCGATAATACCAAAATTGCAACAAAATAATATCAACATCGCAACAAACAGGACGATCAGACCAATCTCGTGAAAAAGTTCACTGTCCTGTGCAGATCTCTGCGCCTGCCTGTTGCGGCTGCTCGTCGTACTTTTTCTTGTCCTGCCGGAAGATGATGTTCTTTTGCCTGATGAAGATGCCATGTCATCATACCCCTAACTTTAATGTTAATACGAATATAACTATTCAGAACCGCATTAGTAAAATCGCATCTACGATGCTTTTCTTTTACGTTAGCCTAATAGTCATAATTAGAAGTATATCATTTTTCCACTGCCTTGTCATCCTTTTTTATATTGCTGTCCATCATCTCCCGAAGCTTTCGGATTGCGCGGTCAATCCCGCCCACTTCATCAAGGATACCGTGTTTCACAGCATCTTCTCCTACCAGGATACTGCCGACATCTTTCGTCAGGAATCCGGTCTCCATCATGAGATTTTCCAGCTTCTGCCGGCTGATCCTGCAATGTTGACACACAAATCCCGTAATTCTGTCCTGGATCAGCTTAAAATATTCAAAAGTCTGTGGAACACCGATCACCATACCGTTCGTCCGTACCGGATGTATCACCATAGTTCCCGTTGGGACAATAAAAGAATATTTACAGCTGACTGCTATGGGAACGCCTATGGAATGGCTGCCTCCCAGGACCAGAGATACCGTAGGTTTACTCAACGACGCCAGCATTTCAGCAATGGCAAGTCCCGCTTCCACATCTCCACCCATAGTATTTAACAGCACCAGCACACCGCCGATTTCTTCACTGTCTTCGATTGCCGCAAGCTGAGGAAGAATGTGTTCATATTTCGTCGTCTTGGAATTCCCTGCAAGATTCTCATGCCCTTCCACTTCTCCGATGATCGTAAGCAAATGTATCTTCTGTTCCCCCGCATGATCCTGCAGGGTGATCTGTCCGGTTTTTTCGATCCGTTCATCTCTGTGTTCTTCCGCTTCCGCTTTTTCTTTTTCACTTTTCATATCACTCATACTTTTACCGGCCTTTCTTAAAAATAAAAAAGACGATACCTTTTTTAAAGTATCGCCTTTAGTGTGTCCGTTTTTCAGCTTTTCATCACACAATTTTAATGGTCAAAATCATCATCATCCGCTACAGGATAATCAAAATCGGAGACATCATCATTCAATTTATAATCCAACACTTTGGGAACATGTTTTTTCGGAACCGGAAGCGGATTCTCGATCAATTGCACTTTATTGTCTGTTTCTGCAGGAAGCCCTTCTTCCTCCAGATCCTGTATCTTAAGCTGTCGTTTCTTCGGCTTGGTTTCCGCCGTAGGTTCTTCGACTGCTCCCCGGACTTGCTGCAATGCATTCTGTTGTGTAAGCTCATACGGCAGGACTGCCTGTACTCCTGCACCGGCCACCACAGCTATGATCAGATACAGCAAAGTAAATCCCTGCATTTCCGCACTCGTCATTCCATAACAGATCATCCCACCCAGGGAAAGGGCAATTACCAGCCACACGGATTGTCTTTCCAGGCTCTTTCGGCACCAAAATCCAAAAACTCCGATTCCGAGAATCGCAACTACTGCAATGGTTATCGCATTATCGTTTTCAATGGTTACCGGTAATACAAAATTTTCCGGAAGATAGACCTTTCCCCATGCTGCCAGTACATTTTCCATCATTTTACCGCTGCCTACGGCATCTAAAGCTATGGAAAGCAAAAAGCCCGCCAGGCTTCCCACAATTCCAAGGATAGCCGCACCGATTTTACGAGCCAGTCGAATCTTCTCCTGTGTTACCAAAAAAATCACAGAAAATATCGGTAGCAATAATAAAAAACCCATAACATCCAGATATCCCAGAACGCCCGTAGCTACCCCGGCAAAAAAGAAACCGATTACGGAGCGGATCCCCGGTTCAGCTCCCGACTGTACAAAATGATCCAGGGACTCTGCTGTTATGCACAACCCAATCATCCACAGAAGTATGTACAGCGTTTCAGGTCCCAGAATAACCACCTCTGAGATCACCGGGCACAGCATCCAATATGCGAATGTCACCACTGCTGTTACCGCACCCGACATTTTTCTTAATGCAAAATAGAGAAAAATTCCGGACAGGATCTGCAATATCACCTGAAGGATCAGAGCCGCTGTCATTTTATTGCCCAGAAAAACCAGCAGACCATGTAATACCTGCAGATAAAAATATACCGCTCCATGCACCACCTGCGGAATTTGTGTATTCTCAGTAACCATGACGGTATCAAACCAGATATTTCCGCCCCCTGCGGACAGATCATACCGCATGATTTCTCCGGTACGAAGTACAATGCCGGCTGCGATCAGCGCAACCACCAACAGGCTTTCCGCGATCAGCTTTATCTGTTGTCCGTCTTCCGAAAATGGGTGCTTTGTTTTCTCCAAAAATCTATGTAGAAGAAACACAGCCAGTCCTGTCACCGCAAGCCAAACCCCTGTGATAATAAGGGCACCGTACGCAGGCAGGGTCACGGCCATAGCCGTGCCTACCATTCCGGTGCCCACTATTATTGCATAAACGAACCACAATACAACACTTAAAATGCTTTTTTTATAATTCATTATTTCAGTACCTTTTCGATGTTATATCTGGGACGATGTTTTACTTCAATGTAGATTTTGCCGATATACTGACCTACCAGTCCGACGGCCATCAGCTGAATACCGCCCAAGAACCAGATGGACAGAATCAAAGAAGTCCATCCCGGTACCACATGTCCGGTGCAATAAGAGATCAGTGCATAGATTGCCGCAAGAATGCTTAATATTACAATGATCACACCGGCTCCCAGGATCATGCTGATCGGCTTCACACTGAAAGAAGAAATTCCGTTAAATGCCAATGCCAGCATTTTCTTTAACGGATACTTGGATTCCCCGGCCACTCTTTCCTTACGATCATAATATACACAGTCGGTCTGGTAACCGATCAGAGGCATCATACCTCTTAAGAACAGGTTCGTTTCCTGATATTTGGAGAACTGTTCTACCGCACGCTTGGACATCAGTCGGAAATCCGCATGATTGTAAACCGTCTTGACGCCCATCATCTCCATAACCTTATAGAACCCCTGCGCAGTGGTACGTTTGAAGAAAGTATCGGTCTTACGTTCCTTACGGACACCGTATACGATGTCACAGCCGTTATGGAACTTATCGATCATCTCTTCGATCACAGCCACATCATCCTGCAGATCCGCATCGATGGAAACCGTCACATCGGACAGATCCATCGCCGTGATCAGTCCGGCGGTCAGTGCGAACTGATGTCCCACATTGCCTGCCAGTTTCACGCCGCATACCTGTACCGGATGCGCCTGATGTTCTTCTTCGATCAGCTCCCATGTACGATCCTTACTTCCATCATTAACAAACAGGATAAAACTGTCTTCCGCAATCTTCCCTTTGCGGATCAGATCATCCAGTACCCCCCTCAGTGCTTCGGAAGCAATCTTCAGCACCTCTTCTTCGTTATAACAAGGAACTACAATAGCAAGTTTCTCCATGCTGCTACCCCTACCCTTTCGAATTATTCGTCCCAGTTGTGATAAACTGCCTGAACGTCATCATCGTCTTCTAACAGATCCAGTGTTCTCTGTAAATTCTTCACGGCAGTCTCATCGGTCAGAGTTACATAATTCTGAGGAATCATTGTGACTTCCGCACTGATCATGGGAATTCCGGCATCCTCCAGTGCTTTACGTACCTCTTCGAAATTATCGGGATCGGTCAGGATCTCGAAGCTGTCCTCCTCTTCGGAGAAGTCTTCCGCACCGGCATCCAGTGCTGTCATCATCAGATCATCCGCTTCCATATCACACTCTTCCTTGTCCACGATGATCTGGCCCTTTTTATCGAACATAAAGGATACGCATCCGGGAGTACCTACGTTACCCTGTCCCTTGGTGAATGCGCTTCTGACATTTGCAGCGGTACGGTTGGTATTGTCGGTAAGTGCATCTACGATGATGGCGATACCGTTGGGACCGTAACCTTCGTAAGTCACGTACTTGTAGTTCACATTGCCTACATCGCCGGCTGCCTTCTTAATACCGCGATCGATAGTATCATTTGGCATGTTGTTAGCCTTAGCTTTGGCGATAACGGTAGCCAGTTTAAAGTTGTTAGCAGGATCGGGACCGCCCTCTTTTACAGCGACTGCAATTTCACGTCCGATAATAGTGAAAATCTTACCCTTTGCTGCATCGTTTTTCTCTTTTTTATGCTTAATATTAGCAAATTTTGAATGTCCTGACATCTTTGTTACTCCTTTGAACTTAAAGTTTCTTTCTCTTTGTATGCGCAACGCCTGCGCAATAACGCTTTTTTTATCATAGCATTATTTTTGTTTTTCTTCAAGCACTGATTGTCCGTCTTCTGCATTCTCCAGTGTTTTTTCCTCCGGAAGCTTTTTGACGAGGACACTTCCGATCATTTTTTTGACCACGGAAAGGATCTTGAAATTATATCCCTTATAGTCCACATCAAACTGTTCATCCGGCTCCGGGATCCTGTCCAGCCTCGAGATCAGGAAGCCGTTTAACGTCTCGAATTCCTCCTCGTCAAAGGTAATGTCTAACAGCTCTTCCACTTCCTTAAGCGGAGTCTTACCTTCCATGACATATTCGCCCTTACCGCGGTTCTTGATATATTCCTGATCTTCATCATATTCATCCATGATATTACCGACGATTTCCTCCAGGATGTCCTCCATGGCGATCAGTCCGTCAGTCTGACCGTATTCGTCTACAACAATGACCATCTGTAGTTTCTGGGACTGCATCTCTTTGAACAGTTCATCAATATTTTTGGTCTGAGGCACAAAATAAGGCTCTCTGAGCAGCCCATCCAGCTTTGCAATGGGCAGATCCAGTTTATCATCGCTGATGTGGAACCGCATGGCATCCTTCAGATGTAAGATACCGATGATATGATCAATGTTCTCTTCATATACCGGATAACGGCTGTTCTTGCCTTCCAGCATGGAAGCAATGGCATCTTTTAACTTCGTCTCGCCGTCGATGGCTACAATACTTCCGCGGTGCGTCATGATGTCCTGAGCTTCCTTGTCTCCGTATTCAAAAATATTGGAGATCATCTCCGCTTCACTGGCCTGGATCACACCCTGTTCATGCCCTTCCTGAACCATGTTAATAATCTCTTCCTCGGTCACATCATTTTCATCTGTGTTATTGCGGACACCGAAGAGGAATAATATTCCCTTTGCAGTCAGATTTACCAGCCCCGTCAAGGGAGATAACAGTCTCGTAATCCAAAAGATCGGGTCAATGCAGGCATATGCCCACTTTTCCGGTTTCCTGGATGCCATTTTTCTCGGGATCAGTACTCCGAAGGTCAGCAGAATATAAATCATGGCAACAAAAGACAATACCGTTGCAATCCCGGAGATCACTCCCGTGGGAACATTTTGAAGCGACAATCCGCCGACATTGATCACATGCAGGCCGTTGTCGATCGCCTGCAGCCAGATATTCAGGTAAAAGGCACCCATTAAAATATTGATCAGCGTAATGACTAACTGTACCGTATTGATATAGATCCCCGGACGGCTGACCATCTCAGAAAGCCGCACCGACCGGCGATCCTTTTCTTCCTCTGCTTTATGTAAGATCTCTTTTTCATTGAGGTTGTCAATGGCAGCATCAAATCCGTAAAAAAACATATCTACCAGTAACAGCAGGAAAAAGAGTAATATGGCCACAGGCCCACTGATATCCATCGTTCATTTCATCCTTTCGTATTTTAATTATTTTATATATTCCTCTGGATACGCAGGGTATCAGGCTATGTATCCAGTTCCAGGCTTACCTTCAGTGCCCGGTTCACTCTCCGCATAATATCACCGTCAAGATGACATACTTTATCCTTTAATCTCTTCTTGTCAATGGTGCGCAGTTGTTCCAGAAGCACTACCGAATCCTTATCCATATCATAGAGACGGGCATTTAATTCAATGTGTGTAGGCAGCTTCGCCTTATTCATCTTTGAGGTGATTGCAGCGCAGATCACGGTAGGACTGTGTTTGTTGCCCACATCATTCTGGATGATGAGCACCGGTCTGATACCGCCCTGTTCCGAGCCGATCACCGGCCGCAGATCCGCGTAATAGACATCTCCTCTTCTCATTTCTACTCCTTACATCAGCGATTTAAGATAAGTATTGCCGATTCTTACGGAGTTATACGAACACTTTTGATCCGTCAGAAATTTTCAAAATAGTCTCTTACTTCTGTGATCTCACCATGCTGTATGTAGACCCTGGGAATTCTTTTCCCCAGATCACAGACAAATTCATAATTAAATCTGCCGGAGAGTTCTCCCAATTCTTCCGCGGTGATCCGCTCTGTACCGTCCACACCGAGAAGAGTTACTTTGTCGCCCTCCATAACTCCCGGAATCTCCGAAATATCTACCATGAACTGATCCATACAGACTCTTCCGAGGATTGGTGCCTTCTTCCCCCGGATCAGTACATAGCCTTTTCCGGACAGACTTCTGGGATAACCGTCTCCGTAACCTACGGGGATCGTGGCTACTCTGGTATCCTTCTGTGCCGTAAACAGCCCGCCGTAGCTGACGCTCTGTCCCGCATGAATCGTCTTACAGTATACAATATGACTGTAGAGAGACATGGCTGCCCGTAAGGGTACAATATCCTTTCTCACTTCTTCGGAAGGATACAGACCGTAAGTAGTGATACCAGCACGGACCATATCCATATTCGCCTGGGGCATTTCCAAAATAGCCGCACTGTTTGCGCAGTGCTTAACGGGAATAGTAAGCCCCAGCTCTGTCTGTATTCTGTCGATAAAATTCTGAAAAAGTTCCAGCTGATGGTTTGCAGAAGTCTTATCTTCTTCATCGGATTTGGCAAAATGGGTGAAGATGCCCTCCACTTCCAGCTCCGGATGTCCCATAAGGAATCTGACGAACTCCAGTCCTTCCTCATCCGGCGTAATGCCGATTCTTCCCATGCCGGTATCTACCTTGATATGAACCTTTGCCTTCTGTCCGACCTTTGCCGCTGCTGCGACCAGCTCTTCCACCGTATCCCTGCGGTAGACTGCCGGGCGGATCTCCTCCCGGATCAATTCTTCGTAGCAATAGGGAAAAGTATATCCCAGGATCAGGATCGGTTTCTTCACGCCTGCTTCTCTGAGTACATGTGCCTCTTCATAAGTGGCTGCTGCATAGCCGAACATGAAGTCCAGCTGCTCTAACATTTTCGCGATGGGAACACCACCATGACCATATCCGTCCGTCTTAATGACAGCCAGTATTTTCGTATTCTCCGCAATGTTTTCTTTCATATGGACCATATTTTCCCAGATGGCATCCAGATCCACTTCCGCCCATACCCGTTGATAGGACTCTAATTTTTCCTGCAGTTCTCTCGTCATATTTTCACGCTTTCTTATTTTGATTTTTCATCAGACATTCGGCGATATCTCCCGCCATCACACCATATTCGGTATGAAGTCCGGCCGCCAGATCACCTGCCATGCCGTGCAGATATACGCCACAGGTCGCAGCCTCCGGGGCATCCATTCCCTGCGCCAGCAATCCCAGGATCACGCCGGTCAGCACATCTCCGCTGCCTGCCGTAGCCATTCCGCTGTTGCCCGTGGTATTCAGATAGCAGGCTCCCTGTTCCTTACATACCACAGTCCTCGCATCCTTGGCAACTGCTACGGCATGAAATCGTTCTGCCAGTATTTTCGCACATGTGGGGAGGTCGTCCTTGCACTCTGAGGTCGTCCGTTTTAGCAGTCTTGACATTTCCCCCACATGAGGTGTCAGAAGGATCACTCTGCCTTCCGCACCCTGGGCGCGCAGTTCTTCTGCCAGCATCCTGCCGCTCTCCTCTGCCAGGAGGTTTAGGGCATCTGCATCCAGCACCAGCGGCTTCCTGCTTCTCTCCACCACGGTCTTCAGACATTGCAGTGCCTGTTCTTCTCTGCCGATGCCGGGACCTATGGCGATGACATCCGCCCAGTCTAAGCTCTCCGTCAGCTGTCTGCAGGAGCCGTACAACGCTTCCGGAATCCCCTGCTGTATGATCTGTCGGTTCTCTTCGGCAGTGATGACTTTTACCATACCGGCTCCGGTACGATAGGCTGCTTTCGCCGCCAAAATAGCTGCCCCCGCCATGCCGTTACTTCCTGCAACAAGCAGTGCTTTGCCGAAGGTTCCTTTGTTCCCCGCAGCGTTTCTCTTAAGTAACTGTACGGAGCCTTTCTCATAAGTGTACATTTCTGGTTCCTGTCCTAAGAAGCTCTCCTGTCCGATCCCCACATTCGCAGTCCGGACTTCTCCGGCGTATTCCGCACCGGGATACAGTACCAGTCCTCTCTTACAGAAACCAAAAGTGACCGTGGCATCCGCCAGAAATGCACAACCCAGCACTCTGCCGGTATCTGAGCAGATACCGCTTGGCACATCCAGTGCCATCTTAAATCCCTCTGCCTTGTTCATCTCTTTTACGGCATCCGCATAGTTTCCCTCCACAGGGCGGCTTAATCCCACGCCGAAGAGGGCGTCTACAATTACATTATATTCATCCACCGCAATATTACTGTCTGTCTTCACCGGAAAATGTTGCAAAGTCTGCCACTGCGATTTCCACTGATTCGTAGCTCTCTGCATATCTCCCACGCATTTTACTGCGACTGCGTATCCGTCCGCCGCAAGAAGTCTTGCTAACGCCAGGCCATCGCCGCCATTGTTCCCCATACCAGCAAAAATGAGCACTTTCGTCCGTTCTTTCACGGCATCAAAGCGCTCTTTTATAAAATCCTCCGCTGCCAGTGCCGCTCTCTCCATCAGAACCGGCCCCGGTATGCCGAGGTACTCTATGGTATTCTTATCGTATTGCTTCATTTCCTGTGCAGTTACCAGATATTTCATACTATTTTTGCTCCGGATTATATTTCATGTCAAACAGATTGACCACCTCTGCACCAAAGATGTCATGCATGTAGTTATAGATCTCCTGATTCTGCTGTTCCTTCTGCTGTTTCTCGATCAGACGCTTTTTCAACTCAATACGTATCGCGCTCACCCAGTCTGCAGTCTCATGAATCTGTTTGTCATTATCCTTCATAATATCATAGCAGCACTCCATAGTAAACATCATAAGCTGAATATTTAATCTTTCGATCTCCCGGGGGAGGTCTTTCAGCTCATCTTCATAAGCTTCCAGCTTCTCATTACATTCTTCGATCAGTCGCTTATGTTCTTCGATCTGCTTGTTCAGCTTGCTGTTCTCACCCTGCTGATCCACTTCGTTCACCATGGGAACGATCTCTTTCATCAGCTTCTTTTTCAGATTACGGATATCCTTTGACTCCGTATTCAGCTTTCCCTGTCGTTTTAACAACTGGTTCAAGGAATTCTCCGTCTCCTTTAACGGAACAGAACCTGTCTTATTCAGCAGCTTGTACCATTTATTGTCCAAAGTGAGTACGGGCAGACGCTTTCCGGCAAGTGCACTTTTAAAAGCTTCCTGCCGGTTCCTCGCATTTTCTCCTGCGTTATCGTTGCCCATAATATCACTCCCTTTATGCCTTACTCTCTCGTAAGCTCACGAATTCGTGCTATCGCACTCTTCATCCCGCTTCGCAGCCGCTTGTTTTTCCCTGAGGCTCATTATTTTATATCTGAGTTGTAACGGTTAATGTTATACGAAAGTTTCATTAAACTGTCTGACAGATGTACATTCTCTACTTGTATTCCCTCCGGAACATTCAGATCCACATGTGCAAAGTTCCAAATAGCACGGATCCCGTTCGCCACCAGCTTGTCAGCCACTTCTACAGCGCTGGTCTTGGGAATCGTCAGTACTGCAATATCTATGTCATTCTCCCGGATAAAAGATTCCAGCTGCTCCATGGGCATAACCTTCACACCACGGACATCCTTCCCCACAAGCTCCGGATTTGCATCGAACATTCCCTTGAAAATAAAACCACGACGCTCGAAGTTCAAATAATTACCCAGAGCCCTGCCCAGGTTACCGGCTCCGATAATAACAAAATTATGCTGCTTATCCAGTCCTAATATCTTACCGATCTCACGGTACAGATATTCTACATTATATCCGTAGCCCTGCTGACCGAAACCACCGAAATTATTAAAATCCTGACGTATCTGGGATGCGGTCACTTTCATCAGTCCGGAAAGCTCCTGCGAAGAGATACGTTCTACACCTTCATCCTTAAGTTCCCCCAAATATCGAAAGTATCTGGGCAGTCTGCCGATCACAGCCTGTGAAATTTCTTTTGCTTCCAATACTTTCACCTCCGATTTTTTTAAGTATACACCATATGTTAAAAACTTGTCAATGAATTGACAGGTTTTCTTCTTTTCGTTACAATAAAATTTAAAAAGCCCGTTCTGTGTGGGCTGGAAATAAAGGATACTTACTACCATGATATTATCTTGTCAGAATATTTCAAAAGCATTTGTGGAAAATCAGGTATTGAAAAATGTCTCTTTTCATATAGAGGATCATGAAAAAGCTGCCATTGTGGGCATCAACGGTGCCGGGAAAACAACGCTGCTCCGCATCATCGTAGGAGAAATGACTCCCGATGACGGACAGGTGGTTCTGGCAAAGGACAAGACACTTGGATATCTTGCCCAGAACAGCACCGTGGATACCTCTCATACCATTTATGAGGAGCTGTTATCCGTCAAGGCGGATCTGTTGCGCCTGGAGGAAAAGATCCGAGAATGCGAAAACGATATGAAGCATGCTGATGGGGATGCTCTAGAAGACCTGATGAAGCAGTACACCTCTCTCACCCACGCTTTCGAGACCGGCGGCGGCTATCTCTACCGCAGTGAGCTGGTCGGAGTGTTAAAGGGTCTTGGCTTTACCGAAGATGAATTCTCCAAGCCGGTTGCCACACTCTCCGGCGGTCAGAAGACCCGGGTGGCGTTAGGCCGACTCCTGTTACAAAATCCGGATCTGATCATCTTAGACGAGCCGACCAACCACTTAGATATGACCTCCATCGCCTGGTTGGAGACTTATCTGCTAAATTACAAAGGAGCCGTTCTCATCGTCTCCCACGACCGGTATTTCCTGGACCGGATCGCCGGGAAAGTCATCGAGATCGACCAGTCCAAGGCTACGACCTTTATGGGGAATTACTCCGATTATGCCGTAAAAAAGGAACAGTTGCGTGTCGCTGCCTGGAATGCCTATATGAACCAGCAGCGTGACATCAAGCATCAGGAAGAAGTCATTGAAAAATTAAAATCCTTTAACCGGGAAAAGTCCATCAAGCGTGCAGAAAGCCGGGAGAAAATGCTGGACAAGATTGAGGTCATCGAAAAGCCCTCCGAGGTCCGCACGGATATGAAGCTGACTCTGACGCCCCGGATCTTAAGCGGCAATGATGTGCTGACTGTGGAGCACCTGTCCAAAAGCTTTGACTCCCATAAGCTTTTTACCGATGTCAATTTCGAGATCAAGCGCGGTGAACACGTGGCGATCATCGGTGATAATGGCAGCGGCAAGACCACTTTGCTTAAGATCTTAAACGGTCTCGTTCCTGCCGATCAGGGCACTTTCCGCTTAGGTTCCAATGTAGAGATTGGTTATTACGATCAGGAGCATCATGTGCTCCACAGCGAGAAGACATTGTTCGAAGAGATCTCGGACGATTATCCCTACCTGAACAATACCCAGATCCGCAATGTACTGGCGGCTTTCCTCTTCACCGGGGAGGATGTGTTCAAGCGCATCAGTGATCTGAGCGGCGGTGAGCGCGGACGCGTGTCTCTCGCCAAGCTGGTACTCTCCAACGCAAACTTCCTCATCCTGGATGAGCCGACAAACCACTTAGATATCATGTCCAAGGAGATTCTGGAGGATGCCCTGAACGGTTACGAAGGGACCATATTGTACGTCTCCCACGACCGTTACTTCATCAACCGTACCGCCCACAGGATCCTGGATCTGACAGAGGGACAATTCATAAGTTATGTTGGAAATTATGACTACTATCTGGAAAAACACGACACCGTGATGGCTGCCATAGAGGCTAATGCACCGCAGAATGCAGATGCAGATAGTGCTGTTGCTGTTAAGGCTGCAGAATCCGAAGTCAAATTGGACTGGAAAGCCCAGAAGGAAGAACAGGCAAGACTCCGCAAGAAAGAAAACGACCTGAAAAAATGCGAAGAAAAGATTGCCGAACTGGAAGCTCGCATCTCCGAGATCGACACTGAAATGTCCGATCCCACCATCGGTACTCAGGTGGCAAAGCTGCAGGAGCTGTCCAAAGAGCAGACTTCCTGCCAGGAACAATTGGAAAAATTATATGAACAGTGGGAAGAACTGGCAGAGTAAATTGAGAGTTAGTTGAATACATTGGCAAAATCCACGAACTCCCGGAGCATGCGATA
>ERZ1107006.1380-NODE-1380-length-20979-cov-5.736905_pt1 | contig 20979 bp, 19 predicted proteins | sample MGYA00403696_ERZ1107006 | MGnify/ENA primary metagenome ERZ1107006 (study PRJEB35170, sample SAMEA104062441) | human gut metagenome | biome: human gut; feature: human-associated habitat; material: faeces | place: Denmark | collected 2012-08-13 ...
GCACTGCCGCTGGCAGTGCCTCTTTTGTTATATTTGTTCTTTTTACAACGTATCTTCCCCGGGCAGCTGATTCCACAGGCGATAGTAGACGCCCTTCTTCGCCAGCAGCTCGTCGTGGGTGCCGGCTTCTTCAACGCCCTCTGCGCCCAGCACAAGGATACGGTCGTAGTCCTTGATGGTGGTCAGTCGATGGGCGATGGTCAGGGTCGTGCGGCCATGGGCCAGCTTTTCGAGGCTCTGGCCCACAAGGATCTCGCTCTCATTGTCGAGGGCGCTGGTGGCTTCGTCCAGAATGAGGATGGGCGGGTTCTTCAGGAAGACCCGCGCGATCGCAATGCGCTGCTTCTGACCGCCCGAGAGCTTGACGCCCCGCTCACCCACATAGGTATCGAAACCGTCCTTCAAGGCGCTGATAAAGCGCTCTGCGCCCGCCAGACGGGCCGCTTCGATAATTTCCTCCCGGGTCGCACCGGGCTTGCCGTAGGCGATGTTATCCGCCACCGAACCGCTGAACAGGTAGACGTCCTGCTGGACGATGCCGATGTCCTCCCGCAGGCTCTTGAGGGTGACGTGCTGGATGTCCTGCCCGTCGATAAGGATACGGCCTCCCGTCACCTCGTAGAAGCGGGGGATGAGGTTGCAGAGCGTCGTCTTGCCGCCGCCGGACGGGCCGACCAGCGCCAGACGCTCACCGGCCTTGATGTCAAGGCTGACATGGTGGAGCACCTTGTTGTGGTCGTCGGGGTACTCGAAGCTGACGTCCTCGAAACGGATGGCGCCCGGGCCGGGCTGCAGAGGCTTTGCGTCCTCGGCATCCTTGATGGTCACGGGGGTATCCATGATCTCCGCAAAGCGCTCGATACCGGTCATGCCGCGCTGGAACTGCTCGGCGAACTCGACGATGCGGCGGATGGTGGCGATGAGGGTAGTGACGTAGAGCATATAAGCCACCAGGTCACCGGCGGTTATCTTGCCGTACACCAGCGACAGACCGCCTGCAAGGATGACCACCAGATACATCAGGCCGTCAAAGAGGCGGGTGGAGGTGTTGAACGCAGCCATGGCGTAGTAGCCCAGCGTCTTGATGTGCTCGAAATCCTTGTTGCCCCTGGCGAATTTCTCGCGCTCTTCGTCCTCGGCGGCGAAGGCCTTCACCACGCCCTGACCCAGCAGGCTGTCCTCGATGGTGGCATTCAGCTCACCGATCTGGACGCGCTGCTGGCGGAACCGGGCGCGCAGGCGCTGGTTCAGCTTGACGGACACGACGCCCATCAGCGGCACGCAGGCGAACACGGCCAGCGTCAGCGGCACACTGGCCTGACACAGGATGAGGAAGGACGCCAGGATCTTGATGCCCGCGATGAAAAATTCCTCGGGGCAGTGGTGGGCGAACTCGGTCACGTCGAACAGGTCATTGGTGATGCGGCCCATGATGGTGCCGACCTTGGTGTTGTTGTAGTAGGTGTGGTCGAGCTTGAGCAGGTGGTCGAAGGCGTCCCGGCGCATGTCCGTCTCGATGTGGACGCCCATGATGTGGCCGATGCCCGACATAAAATACTGCGCAGCACCGTCGATGATGCGGAGCACGAAGTACACTGCCGCCAGCTTGAGCACGATGCCCGCCGTGAGGGTGATGCCCACGCCCATGGCGGAGTTGGTGATGGTGCTCATGATCTTGGGCAGGATGATGTCGCACAGGGTGGTCATCGCCGCACAGAACAGGTCGATGAACAGGGTCTTTTTGTATTTTGCCAGATAGGGCAGAAAGCGCCGGATGAGGGCGCCGCTGCTGGTGTGCCGCACTGCGGGGTCGTTGACTTTTTGCATGGTTCCTCCATTTTTCAAGCTGGCTTGCCCTCTCAGGCCGCTTATTTCTTACTATAATCTCTCTCGCCGTAGATGGCCGTACCAATGCGCACGAGGGTCGCACCTTCGCGGATGGCGTTCTCAAAGTCGCCGCTCATGCCCATGGAGAGGGTCTCCATCTTCACGTTCTGGTACCCCCGCTCCCCGGCCTGCACGAACAGCTTGTACACCTGGGCCAGATACCGGCGGTTCTGGGCGTCGTCGTCGTTGACGGGCGGAATGGCCATCAGACCCTTGACCCGGATGTGCTCTTCTGCGGCGGCAGCGTCCAGCAGGGGCCAGAGCTGTTCCGGCGAGACGCCCGACTTCGACTCCTCGCCGCCGATGTTCACTTCCAGCAGGACGTCCTGCACGATGCCGGCCTTGGCGGCTTCCTTTTCGATCGCGGCCAGCAGATGCTCGCTGTCCACGCTCTGGATGAGGCTTGCGCGGCCCAGCACCTTCTTGATTTTGTTGGTCTGCAAATGGCCGATGAAGTGACTGGGCTTGCCGCAGTAAGCACCGGCGTCGTAGTTGGCGCAAAGCTCCTGCACATGATTCTCGCCGAACACATCGATGGCAAGGGCCGCGCTGGCGGCGACGGTGTCCGCGGTGCGGGTCTTGCAGGCCGCGCAGAGCTGCACTTCGGCGGGGTCGCGGCCCGCCTCCCGGGCCGCTGCGGCCATCTTTTCGCGGATGGCCTCCACAGCCTCCCGCATCTCTTCCAGATTCTTTTCCGCCATAAGGCTCAGTCCTCCTCGGTATATTTTGCGCGCTCACCGCCGATGAGCTTCGGGCGGGTGCGGGCGCAGAGAATGTTGGCCTCGCCGATCTTCGAAAGGCTCAGCCGCACCGGCACAGCCACCCGGCGCAGATGCATTCCGATGAGGGTGCCTCCGATGTCGATGCCTGCGTGGGCGCGGATCTCCTCCACCGCGATGGGGTCTTTGAACTGCTTCCAGCAGGTGGTGGCCCAGCTGCCGCCCGCATGGGGACGCGGCACGACGCAGACTTCCTCCCAGCCGTATTTCTCAGCGGCTTCCCGCTCAATAATGATGGCCCGGTTGAGGTGCTCACAGCACTGTGCGGCCAGCCAGATGCCGTTTTCGGCCAGCACCGGTGCGACGCCGGCGTAGACAGCCTGTGCAGCCTCAAGGCTCGAGTCCTTGCCGATGTGGCCGCCGACGATCTCGCTGGACGAGCAGCCCACCACAAAGACGTCGCCCTTTTTCAGCTTTGCCTGGGCCAGCAGCTCCGTCACAGCCTGCCGCGCTTCGGTCTCGATTTGCTTTTTGAACTCTTCCGTCATAAAAAAACACCTCGTTTTATACTCTTGCAGACAGCAGGCTGGCAGAGCCTGCCGCGCCGAAATACACTTTGCTTCCCGCCGGGCACACCGCCGTGCAGCCGTCCAGCTCTCTGCCCGAGAATGTCTGCTTCCAGCTTCCGTCGGCGGTGTCCACAGCCTCGGCGCAGGGGGCGTCCGCAGGCAGCTTGAACAGCTTCTTCTGGATGTTCTCACCGGCCCGCAGGGCGATGCCCCGCAGAAGGGTGCTGTCCGCGTGCTTTTCCAGCCAGCCGCTGCGGGTCCAGCGGTAGCTGATATAGAGAGTGCCGTCCTCGTCCAGCGCCAATGCGCCGGGGTATCCCGGCAGGCCGGACACAAAGCTCCCGCAGTTTTTGCCGCCGGCGGTCAGCTCCCGGGCGTCGGCGTCCACAGCCCAGATGCAGCGATCCCCGAGGTCGGAGACGTACAGCGTTCGGCTATCCTCCGAGAGGGTCAGACCAGCCGCACCGGCCACGCCGCCCAGCACCTGTTCCACTGTCCGGGCCGACGGGTCATACACATAGACGCAGCCCGTGCCGGTGTGGGCGATGAGCTCGGTGCGGAGAGCGCTTTCCAGCCCGTTTTTCGCAGCGGCTTCGGTGGACACGGCGAAATAGACCTTCCCGTCCGGGCCGGTCTCCACCGCCGACAGCACACCCAGCGGTGCGCCGTCGATTTGGGTCACCACCTGTTCCACTGAGGTTCCCCAGCTGTCATGCCGGGCGCGGCAGAGCGCCCCGCCGGAGGGCGTCACCACCGTCAGCCACAAGTCGCCGTCGGCGTCGAAGGCAAAGCTGGTCAGCTCGCCCTCCACCGACAGGATGGCCGCGGTGTGTCCGCCGTCGGTGCGGACAAGGTCGCTCTGACGCTTTTTCATGGCTGCACCGTTGTAGGCAGCAGCGTAGACAAGGCCGTCCTGGGTACGGACGCAGTCCACGCCAAGATAGCCGCCCGGCTTCCAGCCGTCCTTGCTGTCGGCGGAGAGGGCCGTCTGCGCGGCGCCGGTGTCCTGCCGCACATCCGGGGCGGTGTAGGCTTTCGGCGGCGTGTCGATGGGCCGCAGCAGCAGGCCGTACGCCAGCGCCGCCAGCATCAGCAGGGCAAAGATGTTGCTGGCCACCCGGAAGCGGGTCATCAGGGCTTCCCGCTCGATGGCGGCCTGTGCTTCCAGCTGGGCTTTCCGGCGGGCAGCGGCGGCAGACGTACGCTGGGCGCGGCGGAGCCACCGGTCCACAAAGAGGGCCACGTTCGGCCCCACCGTGATGGATGCAATGAAGAGGAGCAGTACCAGCTCTACGAATCCAATGCGCATGAACAGTTTTTCCTTTGTATTTGTCAGATTTCGGGGAAGTCTTTTATCATTGTAGTATAGCACACTTCGGCTTTTCTGCGCAAGATGAGGCCGAGCTTGACAGCCCCCGAAGCGGCCCCTTATAATCAGGGTAGACACGAAACGCACCCACTGGGATGTTTTCCCAAAAAATCTACTCAAACTTCACAAAAATTCCTAATTGATAGGGTATGATAGACTTAAACGCAGTATACAGTTCCGCCGGATTGACTCTGAGCAGCCTCCGGCGCTTGGGAGATAGAAGCTTTTAGGAGGAATGCCTTATGGCAAAAATTCTTATCGTTGACGACGAGCCCCGCATCCGGGAGCTCATCCGGGAGAATTTACAGTATTCGGGCTACACCTGCGAGGAGGCAGGGGACGGCTCTGCCGCCCTGTCGCTGCTCACCGGCGGCGGCTACGATTTGGTCATCCTCGATTTGATGATGCCCTTCATGGACGGCATGACCTGCCTGCGGGAGATGCGCACCCGCCGCATCAACACCCCCGTCATCATCCTGACGGCCCGCGGCGAGGAGTACGACAAGCTGGCCGGCCTCGAGGGCGGCGCTGACGACTATGTGGTCAAGCCCTTCTCCCCCCGGGAGCTGGTGGCCCGTGTCAAGGCTGTGCTCAACCGCACCATGCCCCGCACCGAGGCTTCTGACAGCACCATGACCTTCGGGGAGCTGTCCATCGACACGGCCAGCCACACCGTCAAGGTGTCGGGCGAGGAAGTGAGCCTCACGCCCAAGGAGTTCGACCTGCTGGTCTTCCTGGCCTCCAACAAGGGAATCGCCCTCAGCCGCGAGAAGATCCTGCAGAAGGTGTGGAACTACGACTACTTCGGCGAGGACCGCACCGTGGACACCCACGTCAAGATGCTGCGCGGCCATCTGGGCAAGTGCCGCGGCTACATCGCCACTGTCTGGGGCATCGGCTACAAGTTCGACCCCGACGCGGCGCGTTAAGCGGAGGCTCTGCTCTTCATGCGGCAAACGAGCAAAACACGGCGCACCATCGGCATCCGGGGCCAGCTCATGGGCTTTCTGTGCTTTATCTGCCTCTTGCTGGTGGGGCTGTTCTGGTTTCTGAGCACCCAGCTGCTGGAACCCCTCTACACCACCCATATCCAGAAGCAGCTCACCGAGCAGGCTGAGGCCATTGTGGCCCGGATGGACGAGGCCATCGGGAAGGGCGAGGCCCTCTCCTACTGGGCCTTCGGCAGCCGGCTGTACGTCAACAACACCTTCTTCAACGCGCTGCGGGACGACATCTTCGAGCTGGGCGGGATGAGCAGCTTCTGCATCGACATCTCCGACACCACCCTGCGGCAGATCTTCAAGGTGGATAACCTGTCCTACTGCAACCTTCACCGCACCCGCCCCACCGACACTGCCGACGAGCAGACCGCCTACACCACGGCCCGCGCCATGCGGCAGCTCTGCCGGGAGAGCGGCGGCACAGTGGTGCGGAAGATCAACCCGCCCACGCCCTCCGGCTCCGTCCAGCTGATGGTGGGCCGGATGACCTCCGACGGAAATTACACTGTGCTGGTGACTACCAGCCTGATGCATGTGGCCGAGGCCGGCAAGGTGCTCAGCACCGTCCTGCCGCTGGCTGCGGCCCTCATTTTCGCGTTCTCGATGTCGGCGGCATGGTTGTTCAGCGAGTGGTTCACAAAGCCTCTGCGCGCCCTCTCCGGGGCTGCGCGGCAGGTGGCGCAGGGCAACTACGCCGTCCATGTGGACTCGGTGCGGAACGACGAGCTGGGCGACCTGGCCCAGGAGTTCAACCACATGGCAAAAGAGGTCCAGCATGCCTCCCAGATGCAGCGCGACCTGCTGGCCAACGTCTCTCACGACCTGCGCACCCCGCTCACCCTCATCAAGGGCTATGCCGAGACGGTGCGCGATCTGACCGGCGACGACAAGAAGCACCGCGACGAGCAGATGAACATCATCGTGGACGAGACCGACCGCCTGACGGCCCTTGTTTCCAGCGTCATGGAGCTGAGCAAAGTCACGAGCGGCGCACTCAAGTGCGAGAAGGTCCACTTCGACATGGGCCAGCTCTGCGACGAGGTGAGCGAGCGTTACGACGCCGTCTGCGCCCAGAACGGCTGGCAGCTCAAGCTGGAGATCCCCGACGAAGAGCTGCCCGTCTGTGCCGACCCCGACATGATGCAGCGCGCTCTGCATAACCTTTTGGGCAACGCCATGCACCACATCGGCGAAGACGGCATCTTCGTGCTGCGGGCGCTGCGCTGCCCCGAGGGCGTCCGGGTGGAGGTGGAAGACCACGGCCCCGGTATCTCTGCCGAGGACCTGCCCTATATCTTCGACCGCTACTACCGCTCCCGCTCCGACGCAGGCAAGCAGGGGACCGGCCTCGGCCTCTCCATCACCAAAGCCATCTTCCAGCAGCACGGCTTCCGCTTCGGCGTCCACAGCACTGTGGGCAAAGGCACCGTGTTCTGGTTCATCATGACCGATACCGAAGATGCAGCTGCACAATAAAGCTGCCGGCATTTTGTCTTTTCTTCCAAAATCGTATTTCTCTCTTGATGTTTTTTTCTTCGACGCCTATAATCAAGTCAGATTCAATTTATTGCATCATGTAATACAGGAGGAAAGAATATGAAGCCCTGTCCGCATTTTCTGAAAAGATTCGCAGTTCTGGCAGCTGCCTCACTGATTCTGAGCGCGGTCACTTTAAGTGCCAGTGCCGCAGCAGCTCCCGTAAAGTATGAAGAAAAGCGTTCCACTGTTACCACTGTCGATGGCGCACAGAAAAAGAAAGATCTGGCTGTGACCGTCGAATATCAGGTCGGTTCCACCTCTATCCGGGCTTATACTGTAGAAAAGGATGAGGTCATCGGTGTATCAAAGGATATGTGGTCTCTTTATGGTGCCTTTACTTCTGATTGGATCACCGATGGCACCTATACCCTCTCTCAGCCTCTGAACAGTGTGGAACAGATCACTGTAAGCGTTCCTTACGGCGACACAGCCCGCACGAACGAGAGTTATTTTGTATTCCATGTTCCCGAAGGCACCGTCGTCACTACTCCTTCCTGGAGTTATAACATGGATCTTTATAAGGGCAAGACCATTGCAGATGTAAAAGCCGTAGTGGAAGCCGGTCAGGACCCCAATACCCTCATTGACATTGAGGACGATTACGACCCCTTCGGGCCCGATCTTGAATATACCGACACTTCTGCGATCTATCACCTCCGTAAAGGTTACCTCTACCGCGTAAGCGTCAGCTCCGCCGAAGAGTCTTTCCCTGTTCCGGAGAACTTCTATTTCTGTGTAGATTAAACAACGACCAAAAACAGGAGCGGAAAGCCGCAGGCTTTCCGCTCCTGTTTTTTCATGCCGCATTTTCTCTCTGGCAGTACACCACTACCCTCGCTTTTCCGCCGGGGGTGCAGGTGTAGAGCACGAGGGGACAGCCGCCCTCCCGCAGGGCTTCGGGTTCTTCGGGCGAGACCTGCGCAGTCCGCTCCACAGTGTACACTGCCTCAGCGCCGTCCTGTGAAGTGAAACGCACCTCGTCGCCCTCGGAAAGGCTGCTCAGCCGCCCGAAGTGCGATTTGTAATTGTGGGCCGCGATGACAAGGTCTCCGCCCGCCGTACTGCCGCATTGACGGCAGGGCGAGACCTTGAGGTTCGCTTTGCTCCACTCGGTCTGCACCGGCAGCTCCAGCCCCAGAGCCGGGATGGTCAGCACCCCCAGATACTCCCGCTCGACGCTTGACGCCGGGGGTTCCGAAGCCGATTCCGGCTCGGACTCTGCATCTTCCGTGGACAGGCTTTCCGCGCTGTCTGCGGGCCGTTCTGCCTCCGACACTGCCGCGATGCTCTGGCTCTGGCGCAGCTGGCTCACCGCCGAAGCGGCCTGAGCGCCTGCCCTTGCATCCTCGATCCGGTCGTAGACGTAGAGGCAGACCGCTGCCAGCACCAAAGCGCTTCCCAGCATCAGGCAGAGCCGCTCCGTCACCAGCCTACGCATCGTGTCTGCGCTTCCGGCTCAGCCAGAGGCCAGCCGCCACGAGGGCGATGCCCCCGCCTGCCAGCACCGGCACGGGCCAGAGCAGCTGGCCGGTCTGGATGAGGGTCCCCACCGGTTCCGGCTCCGCAGCCGGGATGACTTCATCCGGCATCTCTGCCGAGGGTGTCGGCGGGCGGATGACCGTGATCTCCCCCGGCTGCTCCACCGGCTTCGGGGTCGGCGTCGGCTTATCCGGCACATAGGGCGGCGTCACCGGCGGGGGAAGGGGGTCGGTGCTGCGGTAGCTGTTCTTGAAGAGCAGTTCCGTCTTTGCCCCGTCGTCCCCGTCCCGCCGGACAGACACGTGTCCTTTCAGCTCACCGTCGGTGTCCCACGCCACCATGACTTTCAGGTAAAAGACGGTGTCGTCGTAGTCGGCCCGTTTCCGTCCGCCTGCGTCCTGAGTGACCGTATACTCGTATATGCCGGGCGCGGTGTAGACGATGGTATCAAAAGTCTTCGTCAGGGTCTTGTCGTCGGCGTCGCGGCAGTCCCGGGCCGGAAAATCCAGCTCAGCCTCGTCGTCACAGCCTTCCGGCATCGGCGCGCCGTCCAACGCGGTCAGCCGCACCGTCAGCGTCTCGTCCGCTGCCTCTCCGGTGCAGCGGACGGACGCCTCCAGTTCCAGCTCCGCCCGCTGGTCTGCGGCCAGAGCGGGCAGGGCAGCGCTTACCGCAAGCGCTGCTGCCAGCAGGGCCGCTGCCATTTTCGGGAGCCTTCTCATGATAAGCTCTCCTCCTTTCCGTTTTGCAGGTCTGACATTGGTTCCATCCGGGCCAGCACCACCGTCCGCGCGTCGGTGTACTCCCCCGAGCAGGTAGCCATCGCCAGGAACTGCGCTCCTTCCGGCTCCTTTTCCAGCGCACGGAGGGCCTGTGCATCCATCTGAAGGGCATTCTCCTCCACAAAGGGGAGCAGCCCGCCTGCGTCCGAGCGCCACTTGCCCGGGGCAAAGATGGCCTGTTCCGACGCAGGCACCACAAGGCAGGCCAGCACTTCCAGCCGATAGCTCCCGCCGGGCAGCGTCAGGGTGCCGGTGGTGTTCTGGCGGAAGAATGCTCCGTCCTTGTATTTGTCGAGGTCGCCGAACATCCGCCCGTTCTCCATATGGTGGCCGTAGAGCAGGGAATACCGCCCGCTGAAGTCCGCGTCGCAGTCAACATCCAGAAAGATGCTGCCCGCCAGCGCAAAGCTGCCGTAGACGTCGGTGTTCAGATAGGTGAAATTGCTCTCGCCCTGCACCACCGGGTAGTCGATGGCCGTGCCGTCCAGCGTCAGCCACCCGCAGACATCGGGGTTGATGTCCCGCAGCTGGCCGAAGGAGAGGCTGTTGTCCTCCTGCGGCTGGGGCTTGAAGGCCAACAGCCCGGCCTGCACATTGTCGGCAGCGGCGTACACCCGGCTGTTGTCCCACAGCGCATAGCCCGACCAGACCACCGCCAGCAGCACCAGCAGGGCCGTCACCCCGTCCAGCAGGCCGTTCGCCGCCCGCAGGGCCATCTTCTGCCACCGGATGTTCCTCACCTCCCTTGCCTTATTTCCTCTGCGCTTACTTCTGATGGCGGCGGCGCAGGGTCAGCAGCAGCCCGACGCCCGCAGCACCCGTCAGGGTGAAGAGATAGGGTGCGCTGTCCAACACCACACCGGCATCGACGGTGCCGCCCTTGGTGTTGGTGAAGTTCGCCTGCTCGACCGCCCCATCCACTTCGCCCTCGGTGCCAGTCTCCGTCGTCACATAGTCTGCGACCGGCGTCTCAGACACCTTGTACTCAACGCCGTAGGGCAGGTTTTCGATGTGGATGGTATCGTCGTCTTTCAGATAGAAAGTCGCTTCCGTCGTCTCGCCGGGCTTGATCTTGATCGAGGCGGGGTTCGCGTCATAGCTGCCGCCGGTGATGGCGTAGCTGTCCTGATAGGTCTTGCCCTCCTCGCCGGTCAGCTGCACCGTGAACTTGAAGTATTTGTCCTTATTGCCCATGATGCCCTCGACGTCCTTGTGGACTTCCAGCTCACCGGCAGAGTAGAGGTCGTCGAAGTCGTCCTTCTTGCCCTCGCCGGTGGACTCCGGGTCCTCGGTGTGGACAGCGGCAATTCGGAGCTTGCCGTCCTGCTCGATGACCGTCACCCGCAGCAGGATGGCGTCGCCGTAGTAGGTCACGCCTGCGCTGTTGCCCGCCGCCTCATGGATGATGTAGGTGTAGACGCCCACGCTGTCGTACTCGGGCAGCTTGATCTCGATTTTCTTGGTCTTACTCGCACTGCCGGCTTCGCCCTGTGCGTAGGTCACGCCGCCGACAGACGGCCTATAATCTGCGGCTTCAATGCCCTCCGATGCGTCGGTCACGGTAACCGGGTCGATCGTAAACGTAAAGGTCTCTTCCGGGGAGATCGTATCCGTGTTGGTCAGCTCGTAGTTTTTGGTGAGATACCCCGGGACATATCCTCATACGGAGGGCCTTGCACCTGTGCCGCAAAGGCGGGCATGACGTTGACGCCCATGGCCAGAGAGATGGAAAGCACACCTGCGAGAAGCTTTTCTACCTTGTTCTGTTTCATCCTGAAGTTCCTCCTATCTTGTCCTGTATGGTTTTTGGCGGCTCAGAGCCCCCGCCGCCGGATGAGGGTGATGACTTTTGCCTTGACCGCACTGCACTGCACCGGGCCGAAGTCACGGCTGTCCTCGGCCTGTGTGCGGCAGTCGCCCAGAATGAAGACGCTGTCCTCCGGCACAGCGTAGGGGTAGCTGAGCAGAGATTTGGGGTAGGTGGGGTAGAGGATGCCGCCGCCCTGTGCCGAGCCGTTGACCTCCACAACGCCGCTCTCGCTCAGGGTCACGATGTCCCCGCCCCGGGCCAGCACGCGGCCCACCCGCAGCCTTCCCGAGCGCTCATATACCACGACATCATTCTTGGCATAGTCTTTTTCCAGCCGGATGCCCAGCACGAGGTCGCCGTCCTTCACGGCGGGGAACATCTCATTGCCGGACGCCTGCGTCACCAGATACACCTGCGTCAGAAGCATCCAGAGCAGGGCGGCGAACACCGCCAGCCGCACCGCCAGACTGCGCACTTCCCGCAGCAGGGGGCTTTTTTCCGGCTTCGCCGGTCCAGACAGGTTCGCTTCCGGCGTCCCGGGCGGGGCCTCCGGGGCAAGCGCCTCGTTTGGTTCCTTCACTCATCTTCCTCCTTCTTTCTGTTTTTGCAGCCCAGAACGGCCGCACCGGCACACAGCATCAGCGGCAGCCCGAAGAAGTCTGTCTCCACGCCGGTGTCCGGGGCTATATCGGCCAGAACGTAGTGGGCATAGAAGTTGACAACGCCGTTTTCCAGCTCTTTGTCGGTGGGCTCATAGCCCTCTTCCCACTCGTTCTGCGATACCTTTTCCTTCGGGTCCGGCTCATCCGTCACCGAACCGGGGAGCTCTTTGTACCAGCCGTCGAAGACGTAGCGCGCACCGCCGATGTCGAACTCTTCTTCGATGTCCGCCGTCGTCTCTTCCACTCGCTCGCCGCTCTGGTACTCGCGGCTTTCCCGGATGCTGTAGTCGTCCTCGCCCGGGGCGCGGACGTTGAACCGGGCCGTGAAGTTTTTCCTGCTTTTGACGCTGATGATGCAGTCGATATGCTTATCCGGTTTTGTCCCGTTGTTGCGCGAGATCTTGTACGGCGTCACCACGATGCTCTCCAAATCGTCCTGCGTCAGCCCTTCGACGCCGGTAGCCTCTTCGATGGTGTCCTTATACTCGTCCCATATCTCATCGACGACCTGGCCCCAGTAATCATCGCCCGGTTTCAGCGACCATGCGTCGCCAGTCGCGCCGTCCGGCCACGATACAACATAGTCTGACACATTTGTCAGGATGTTCTTGCCGTTATCTTCCCATGCCGCGCCGTAGGTCTTCACCTTGCCGACCCACTTGCACTCGCTGTTGTCCGGCGCCCACTGGCTGGGGTCATTGCTGCCGGGCTGGCTGGTGGGGGTCTTGAGCAGGAAGACCGCCGCCGACTCTTCCTGAGTCCAATCCTCCCAGCCCGGTGCATCCTCATCAAGTTCGTCCGCAGGCAGGGCGTTTTTGTCCTCGTCTACGCTGTCGTCGGCCAAGTCGGCATCTTCCTCAGGGGATCTGTCTTCTTCGGGCTGTTCTGCCTCATCCAGAGGCGTTTCCTCCTCGGCGGCGGGCCGTTCTTCCGACAGCTCTGGCAGAACGGCGATGTCTTCCTCATCGTCTAAAACAGACTCCTCCTGCTGGGCCTCATCGTCGGTGAAAGAGGCGTAGAGGCTGCACTCGCTGTCCGCTTCCGGCCAGATCGGTCCTTCATCCGGCATGAAGCGGATCGCCGTCCCTTCGTCGTCCCGGCTGTACCAGAAGCGGAAGCTCTTTCCCTCCACCTCCGGCTCTTCGGGCATCAGAAGCTCTTCGCCGCTGCCCACGATCTGTTCCGCGTAGGGCAGGCCGCCGTCGGCCTCGTCCAACTCGCTGAGCCAGAAGAGATAGGTCCTCTCAAAATGCTCGTCCGCTTTGACAGCCCCGCTGTCCGGCGTCGGCGTCTCGTCGGGCAACTCGATGTCATCCAGCCCGTCCACCACGACGGGGATGCCGCCTTCCGCGGGCAGAAGCACCGGCTCGTCTGTCCGGATGTCCTCTTCTTCGTCCCAGGCAGGCTCGTCCTCTATTTCCTCGTCCCATGTCTGGTCCGGCACGCTGTCCGTCCGCTCCGCCCCCTCGGCAAATGCGGGCAGCAGACAGCCGCACAGCAGTACCAGCACGATGCACAGTGCTGCGGCGCGCAGTGTCAGCCGCCTCCGTTCCAGTCGATTCCGCATACAACAGCCCTCCTTCATTCTCGCTCCCGGCGGGGATGCCGCCCTTTGCGTTATCAGGATACCGTTTACCGGACACGAAGGATGTCATTGCGTGCCAGTGCAAAAAATTTTACGCATGAAAAAAACCGCCGCCGGGGTCTTTCGACTCCGGCAGCGGTCTGCTGTCTCCGAATTTTCGGTTTTCAGGTGCGGGTGGTGGCTTCCATGCAGTGCTCTGAGGGGGCGTAATATTCCATCAGAGCAATGTAATTCTCGCAGTGGTGGCAGAACGCCGCCCGGATGGCGTCGTCGGGCGCGCTCTTCATTGCCACGAACATCAGGATGTACTTTGCAATGAGGCTCACCGCCTCGCTCTCGAGGCCATAGCAAAGGCCCACGGCCAGGATCGGCACGACGATCTGCTGCGCACGGATGGGGATATTCTCCGCATCGACCCGCTTGAGCACGGCACGGCTCATGGTGGATGCCGCCCAGACGGCACGGGAGATCTTCCAGTAATCCATATTCTTCAGATGGGTGAGGGTGCGCAGCCGCTGGATGACCTCGCCATCGTCCAGAACTTTGTTCTGCGTGACCTCCTCCTCCGAGCGGATGAAGGCGCACTGTGTCATGTCCATCAGCGCGGCTTCGTACTTCTCATGGTAGTTCTCGCGGGAGATGAAGTACTCCTCCATACGGAGCATGACTTCGTCCGTTTCTTTGTCGGTGGCCAGCCAGCTGAAGTCCAGCGGCGTCGGGCCGAAATCATTCCTGCCCATCTCGTTCAGGTCTTCCAGCTCTTCCTCGTTCCGGGTGGAGGGAAGGAAGCGATCGTTGCCGTTCCGGTGGAAGCCCCACTCCTCGGGCAGAAGATGCGGCACAATGTCGCCGCTGGAGATGATGTTGAAGATGTTGCTCTCGCCCCAGCTCTCTTTCAGGCTGCCGTCGGCGTTGTGGTTGTTGTCGTAATCCTGCTGCAGGTCGGGGTAGTCCTGCGGGCCGAGGGCCACTGGTGTCGCAAAGGTGTAGACAAAGACATTCTCCCGTTCCAGTCCGGACAGCTCCCTGTTGACCCGGGCGGCCAGAAGGTTCGCCACCGCCGCACCGCGGCTGTAGCCGCCCATCCAGAGCTTGACGACGCCCAGCTCTCCCTTTTGCCGAGCTGCCGCCAGATAGTTCTTCAAATCGGCAAACACCTCATGCACCGGGATGATGAAGCCGCTGTGGGCGTGGCCCGCGCCGGTGTGCAGATTGCTCACCCACTCGCCGCCGTAGCCGCCGCCGCGCAGGATGAGCGCCACGATGGTGGTGCGCTTCCCGTTCAGGGTAATGGTCTTGCGGGCCGTGGACCAGCCCACGAAGTCGCCCGCCTTGCCCACATCGACATCATAATAGCGGTATTTCACGTCGCCGAAGCCCAGCTTGGTATAGGCAGCGTCGAGGCTGTTCTCGCGGCCCACGTCCCCATTGGCCCAGTATTTCGCATCGCTGGCCCATGTATTGAAAGCAGCCGTCACCATGCCCAGCGTCGCCAGCGCCAGCTGGTGGTCGTACCGGATGGAGGTGTGCGCAAAAAAACTGTCGCTGTAGTAATATTCGTGCTCGATGTCCATCTGGCTCAGCTCGCTGCGGAAGGACATTGTATAATTGCCTGCCGGGACTGCCCGGCCCACCGTCTGGCTTTTTGCCGCTGCCTCAGCCCGGGGCAGTACCAGCCCGGGCGCAAGAGCTGCACTGCAAACCAGCGCTTTACAGAAATCACGTCGTTTCATGGTCTTTCCCCCTTGCTGCTTTCCATAAACCTCTGACATTTCTATCGTATAGGTGGTTTGCTATAGTATACCGTATTTTTCCAGCGGATTCAATCATCAACTCTGCCGATTGGGTATATAAAAACCGGGCCGCATCGCTGCGGCCCGGTCATTTTCGTATTCTCAGAGAAGCTGCGGGTCCATCTGGCGGCAGAAGTCCACAATGTGGCGGAACATCTGCTCGACCGCCGGAGCCATCGCCGTGGGGCGCTGGACAGCCAGACCCACCACCCGGTACTCTTCCGGCTCGATGGGGTAGATCTTGACCGCCGCCGTGCAGCTGCGCAGCAGCATCCGGGGCATGATGGAGATGCCGAGGCCCGCCTCCACCATGGCGATATTGGACTGGTCGTCGATGACGTGGCAGCGGCGCTCGGTGGAGATGGAGTATTTCTTAAGGAACTGGCGCATCTCGGCGTCGGTGGCGTCGCACTGGACGACAAAACTCTGGCCGTTCATCAGCTCCGGCGTCATAATGCCGTTTGGCGGTTCGGGCCAGTCCTGCGGCACGATGCAGAGCAGCGGCTCACGGAACAGCTCGGTCAGGTTGAACTCTTCGCGGCAGGTGGCGGACAGGAAGGCCAGGTCCACCTGACCGGTGCGCAGCCACTCCTTCACGTCGTCGTAAGTACCCTGATAGACCTCGACCTCGATCTGGGGGTAGCTTGCCATGAAGCTCTTGAGGATCTGGGGCAGCAGGCCGGCGCAGACCGAGTTGAATGCCCCCAGCTTCACCTTGCCCTTTTCCAGACCGTTGAGGCGGGCGATGCTCTGCTGCAGGGCCTCGTCGCTGTTGAGCACCGCCCGGATGGACGGGTAGAGCGAAGCGCCATAGCTGGTCATGGTCACGCCGTTTTTGCCGCGGTTGAATAAGGTAAAGCCAAGCTCAGCCTCCATCACCGCGATGGCATGGCTGATGGCAGAGGGGGTCAGATGCAGCTGCTGGGCCGCTTTGTTAAAGCTGCCCTGACGCGCGACTGCATCGAAAATCTCGTAAGAAAACAGCGTCATGTCCCTAGCCTCCTTCCGTTTTCAGTTCGGAGACGCCCGTTCTTCTGTGAATCTTTTTCACCTTGAGGATGCTATGCATCAATTTTCTTTTTGAGTGTACTATCCTATCTCCGCTTTGTCAAGCATCCAAACCTTAATTTTGGACGTTGAGCCAAATTTCTGCTTTTGAAACGCCATTTATAAGGGATATTGCGCCCTTTTCCGTTCCAGTATTTTCCTGTTTTGAACAAAAAGACCGACCGCCCTCCATCCCGGAAAGCCGTCGGTCTTCTGCGTTCTACAGATGTTTTTACTCGAGCACCAGCAGCAGGCTCATCTTGAAGCGGCCCTGCGCCGTGACGCCGTGGAGACCGTTCTTGTCGAGGCGGAAGCTCTCGCCTGCGTTCAGCTCATAATTCTTCTGAATCTTCTTCATTTTTGTACCTCTGACCTCGAATATTTTTGAAAAAATCAGATGATTTTTGATCCATGACTTGGTGGCGATTTGAGTGACCGCAAAGGTATATTTGATATATAATAGGAAGAAGAATGCCCACTCGTCTGAGGAGTTCTCAGGGGAGTGGGCAGTTCTGTATAATGGCATTTTGTATATGTCACTTGCCACTTTTAGCATGGAGGTCCCATTTGGGGAAAGAAGTTTCTGCTTTTTTATATGGCAAGTTTCCGCACTTTCCGCATTACTTTCCACACTTTCCGTACCCCATGAGATATGAACACCTGCTAAACTTTTTCAGAAATTGCTACTTTTTAAGGCATAGTTGCTAAATCTTGCCCAAAGGATGCTACATTTTGGCTCAAGGGCGCTAAACATAGCGCACAGAAAATCCCGCAATAATATAATTAAACTTATGATAATTCGGATTATATTATTTCTTGTAAACTGCATCTTCCTGAATCAGAATCAGGTTGGAATTCTCCGCTGCCATTTCCACCAGTCGATCGGTAAAGCCGCTCTTGGAGAACAGCCCATATACGACCTCATAGCTCTTGAATGCTGCAGCAAGTTCTTTGGACTGCCCCTTTTCCTGCAAAGCAGCGTAGACCGCCACATCCACAGGTTTCGCATGGTACTTGCACTCACCGAGGAACAGCCGTTTGTGCTGGTTGTCCACAGCCGCAACATCAATTTCCGTATCGCCCTCATTATCATTGCGCCAGTAAGAGCCAATGCGTGAGGGTGCAAAGTCGATCTGCCCCTTTCGGCACAGCTCCGCAAAGATGTTCCGGCAGATGCTCTCATAAGCGAAAGCCACAAATTTTTGCTTAAAGTCTTTGCCCATCTCGTCCAGCACGATCTGTTGGTTGTCCAGTTCCAACTCTCCCTTGAACGGGTACACATAGCGGAACCAGAAGCGGATGAAGTTGTCCGAAACATAGTACAGGCTCTTCCGGGAACGCTCCGGGTTCTTTTCTGTGATGGGAACGTTCTTGATAACAAAACCAAGGTCGATCAGTGTTTTCAGGTACGGCGTAATAGCTGACGTGTCCTGCTCCATCGTCATACTGATCTTGTTCAGCTTGTGGTTGCCGTCCGAAATCGCTTTTAGCACAGAAAAATAGTTGATAGGCGTCTGCACTTCCTCGTTGAGCAGGAAATCCGGTTCTTCATACAAAAAGCCGTTTTTCGACAGTACCACACGCCGAATCTGCTCCACCAGCGGCTCGTCCGTCTGGAAAAACTCCATATATTTCGGTACACCGCCCGTGATGGCATACTGCTCCACAGCCTGCTCAAACGACAGGTTCTGCGCCGCATACACATCCGTAAATTGCAGCGGCATCAGCCGAATCTGTGCCGTTCTACGGCCATAGAGCGGGCTGTCGTATGCCAGAGCGTGTTTTTTCATCATGCTGATGAGGGAACCGCAGAGAACCAGCATCACGTTATGGTCTTTCAGCACTTCATCCCATGCGTTTTGCAAGATGGACGGGAAATCCGGGTTCGTCTTGACCAGATACGGAAATTCATCAATGACAAGCACCTTTTTCTCGTCCGGGTGGTCGTCTGCTACCACTTGGAATAAATCCAGCCAGTCGGTGAATGTGACCTTGCTGAGCATGGGATTCTTCGTGGTACGGGAAAGCACCCCGGCAAACCGCTTCATGCTCTGGGCTTCACTTTCTGTGGTTGCCAGAAAGTAGAACGCGCGTTTATCTTTGATAAACTCTTTGATCAGCGTTGTTTTTCCAACGCGCCGCCTACCGTAAATCACCACAAAACCGCTGCCACGCTCTAATTCTGCATTCAGCGTTGCCAGTTCGGATGTTCTGCCGATGAAGTCCATACCGTTCACCTCTTGCTTAATATAATTTGAATTATGATAATATCGATTATATTATAGCTGTTCTGCACAAAACCGTCAATAGGACGAAACATCGAATTTTCAACATCAAATTCATACAATGTAGAAAACTCCGGGCTTCTTCAGTTTAACTTATACGGCTGAGAGAAGTCTGTGGACGTTTTTGATTGCAATAGGGCTACCAATTGCTATTCCAACTACACTAAAGGATACTACGGCAACATAGAGTACGTTTTGCCAACGCTCCTGATTTCTGCGGTCGTAATTTCTGTCCATGAATATGTTCCTACCCATAAAAAAGAGATTGACGATTTCGGGATGGAACGTGGTACAGAGTATGCGCTGGAACAGGTCTACAACATCGTGGACAGCAGATACCGCAGCCAAAAACCGCTGATCGTCACCACCAACCTGCCGCTGAACGAGATACGGCATCCACAGGATACTGCTCACGCCCGCATTTATGACCGCATTCTGGAAATGTGCGTTCCAATTTCCTGCATCGGGGCAAGTCTTCGCAAAGAGAACGCACAGAAAAAGTTGGAATCCATGAAATCGTTGATCGGCTGATTCACTAAACGAATATGCACCTAACAAAAGGAGGACAGCAATGACCGAAACTGTGAAATCTTTGGATTATACGAAAAATATCTTGCGGACCATTCCGAATAACGATAAAATGGAAGTGGTCACTCAAACCAATGCCGTCAAGTCTCCGACTGACAGCCTGAAAGCCACAACACTGGTGTACACGGTGGAGGAAATTGCGCAGATGCTGTCCATCAGCCTGCGCTCTGCCTACAATCTGTGCAGCGGCACTACCGAATTTCGTGTTCTTCGGGTCGGCGGAAGCATCCGCATCCCGAAAGACAGCTTCGATGCGTGGCTCCGGGCAGCTTGAAAAAGGAGATAACGTATGGCATATATTACGAAACGCGGCAGCTCCTATGGTATCCGCTATACTTACCAAGACGAGCAGGGTAAAAACTGCAACAAATGGGAAAGTTTTTCCACGAAAGAGGAGGCAATAAACCGCAAAAAACAAATCGAACATGAACTGGCAAACGGAACGTTTCTGATTCCGTCCACCATTACCGTCAAAGAGTTTTTGATGGAGTGGCTTCCCAAGCAGTACAACAAGCACAAATGGGCACCCTGCACCTATCAATCCAATCTTGGAACAGTCCAGAACCTCATTATTCCATACATCGGCGATATGCAGATGCAAAAGCTCAAGCCCTACCATCTGGAGGACCTGTATGCTACTCTTGGCAAAACGCCCTGCGGCCAGTATCTTGAGGGCAAAAAGCAGGTTCTTTCGGAAAAGCAGAAGCAGCGGTTTCTCTCCGGCACGACCATCCACGAGGTACACCGCCTGCTGCGGACAGCGTTCCAGTATGCGGTGGAGTGGGGTATCCTCGTCAAAAGCCCCGTTCCGGTGGACAGCCCCAAAAAGTCAATTCAAGAGCGTGCCATCTGGAATGCAGACGAGATGTGGGCCGCACTTGCCAGCATGGAGGACCCTATTCTGCATCTGGCTGTTCACCTCACACTGGTGGGCGCACTGCGTGAGGGCGAAGTCGCTGGTCTGACCCCGGAAGATCTTGATTTTGAGGGAGCGGACGGCACCGGCACATTCCGCATCAACAAGTGTATGCAGCGTGTCCAAAAGATATCGCTGGCAAAAACGAGCAAGGACTGCATCTTGCAGGAGTTTGAAGATAAGCGTGAGGGCAGCACCACAACGCTGGTGCTCAAAAAGACTAAAACGGCATCTTCCAACCGCACCATCTTCATGACGACAGTGTTGAAAGAAGAACTGAAGCACTGGCTAAAGCGTCTGGAAATGGACGAAGCTGTTGACCCGGAACGCTATCGCAACAGCGGAATGCTCCTGCGTCTGCCCAACGGTCTGGCGGTAGAACCGATCCTCATCCGCAAGAAATTCATCAAGTGGCAGGACGAACACCCGGAGTTCACCCGCATCGTGTTCCATGGCCTGCGGCATTCCAGTGCCACCTACCAGCTGATGATCTCCGGCGGCGATGTGAAAGCGGCACAGGGCACAACGGGCCATGCCAGTGCTAATCTTCTGGTCAACACCTATGCACACATCCAGCAGAATTCCCGCAAGAAGCCGGGGAAGAAGTTCGAGGAAGGCTTCTACAAGCCGGGAACAACACCTGTGCAGGCTGCCCCGGTTGAAGCAGAACCGACCATCTCCGTGTCGGCTCTGTTGGAGCTTCTGAAGGACGCAGACCCTGCTGTAAAAGCGCAGCTCCGCTTGGCTTTGCTGACCTGAATTGCAAAAAATAGCACGAATTGCAGAGTAATTCACAGACTTACTCCATCTGACACGAAAAATGCGGACCGTGCAAAAACCGTGCAGAGACCGTGCAAATGGCGTATAAAAGGAAAATCCCACGAGGAATCTTGCGATTCTTCGTGGGATTTTGGTGCGCTCGAGGGAACTCGAATCCCTGGCCCTCTG
>ERZ1107006.1383-NODE-1383-length-20956-cov-3.842735_pt1 | contig 20956 bp, 17 predicted proteins | sample MGYA00403696_ERZ1107006 | MGnify/ENA primary metagenome ERZ1107006 (study PRJEB35170, sample SAMEA104062441) | human gut metagenome | biome: human gut; feature: human-associated habitat; material: faeces | place: Denmark | collected 2012-08-13 ...
CGTTTTAATCTGGAAATAGCCGCGCGCGCCCGATCCTACTCCCCATGTGGTATGCATCGATGCAAAGGCAATCGTTCCGTCGGATTGTTTTGCAAAGTTGAAATTACTGGTTCCGTAAAATTCGTAGCCGTCGAGATACGCTCCGCCGAAATTTCCCCCGGCAAGAAATTGCACATCCAAAAACGAATCGTCCACACATTCAACAGATACGTCATCTATCAGATAATCCCCGTAGCACGGCACAAACGTCGCATGTCTGGAGTCCGCACCGGAAAGCGAATAAAATTCGCGTGAAAATTCCTCCCAACTATTAAGATCTGCAGGATTATTGTACCCCATATCATAAAACCGTGAGTTTTCATCATCCGAAGAAAAACCATCGGTAAAAATTAGTAAACCGTTTCCGCCATATGTATTTCCGTTATAGCCGCCCTTCGACTCGGAAGCATTAAGTTTTTTATATTTAAACGATAATTTATATTTCGCATTTTTGGACAAGATCATCGAATAATCGATCTTATAGCCTTTGCCCGCCTCAAGTTTTAACGCTTTGCCGTAATCGTCGGAAACGATGTCAGCCGCAGTTACAGTAGCACCGTCAACCGTGAATTTGCCGTAATAAGGTTTTTCAAACGATCCGTTTAAAACATATTCGTTTAAAGTATTTATCTGCAATTCGTCGATAAGATACGAACCGTAAGAAGCAATACGCATATAAGTGATATCGGTCTGTCCCGAGGTAGAATTAAAATCGTAAGTATACGACGTCCATTCCGAAGAAGAACCGCCGGATACGGGATCGGCATACCATGCACGTTCTATCGAGGGATTCATATTATCCAAATAAATAGACAGCCTCTCACTACCCGTTTCGCTTATTTTTTTATATTTAAAACTCAAGCGATAGTTCATCCCGTGCGGAAGCATCCCGAACGAAGGCATGAATACGTCTTTGTTATTTAACTTCAATGATTTCCCGTCGCCGTCCGACGAATCGTCGGATAAATTCGCTTCGGTAACCGCATTGTAAGTTTCAGGCGTTTCCGTTCCGTCGTTGCCGATCGCCATCATCCGATAGGAGATCGTGTTCGCGCTCGCCGTCTTAATCTCTTTTGCCGTATTCCCCGTAGGCGTTGCGCTTTCCGCCGTCACGCCGCCGACGGCTGAAGCCGTGGCTGATCCCAATAATGCCGCAACCAGCGCGATCGCTGCGGCAATACGCATTTTTCCGAATTTTTTCATAGATTTTCCTCCTTAACAAAATTTAAGCCGCCGTTTCGTATTTTTGTCGGCCGCTTACACTCCCAGCATCATCATTATACAGCACCACCCCCCCCCTTGTCTTGCTTTATTTCGTAAAAAAAGTGCTTTTTTATAAAATTTTATCAGAAAAAACGGCAATTTCGAATTTTTTTGTGCGGTTATCCGCAAATTTACTTGCAAATCGGATAAAATCGGCTATAATTAAAATATATACGATTCAAAGTGAAACAAAGGCGGAAAAACGATGATGTCGAATCTCGAAAAAATGATTTTGAATAAAAATCTGCTGTGCAGAAAATACACCACGCCGAACCGCCCGCATTCTCATAATATGTGGGAACTCATCTTTTTTGAAAAAGGCGAGACGGCGAACACCGTGAACGACGTGGAATACACGGCAAACCCCGGCGACGTTTTTCTGATCGGGCCGCCGCATACGCACGCCATCACGTTCCGCTCTACGCCGCACCTGCATCGCGATTTATACTACACCGACGAATCGGTGCGCGAGGTTGCCGCTATGTTTTCGGAGGACTTGTACGACAAATTATGTTCCGACGATATTCTGCATTTCCACATGTCGTCAAACACCTTCCAAACGATCATCCGTCAATCGGAAAAACTGGAAGCTCTGGCGGTGCTGGCAAGCATGGACAACGGCGGAATCACGAACGACGAACTGAAGAAAATAAGCATATCCGTCTTACATTTCGTGATCGGTTTGTCGCAGATCAAAACGATCAGCGCCACCCCGTCTTACCAGAAATGGCTGCTCGATATCATTCAGCGTTTAAGTTCGCCCGAATATTTCACGAAATCGGTGGAGAATATCGTATCGGAGACGTATTATTCCCATGCCACCGTTTCAAACATCTTCCGCGAATATCTCGGCGTAACGCTTTCGGAATACCTTATCAATTTAAGGCTGGAACACGCAGCGGAACTTTTAACGAACACCTCGAAAAGCACGCTTGAAATATGTTCTGCGGTGGGATACGATTCTCTTTCGTATTTTATCAAACAATTCAAAAAGAAATTCGGCGTAACTCCCCACAAATACCGCCTGAATACGAAAAAAAATCAATAACGAAAAGCATCGGAAACAAAAAACGGCAGACAGGAGTTTGCTCTCCCGTCCGCCGTTTTTTTCGATATTTATTTTCTCTTTCATAAAAAAATAATCCGAACTTTTCCTTATTCGGGAAATGTTCGGATACGTTCCGGGTTTCTGATACGAAATAGCTACAGCATTACGCCAACATTTACCAACGTCTCGATATGCGTGGTGTACAGGTGTACGGAATTTTCGGCGAGATCGCGGAGCTTTGCGGCTTTCCGGACGTATTCTGTTTTACGCGGCTTTTTAAAAAAGTCACGGGCGTACCGCCCGCAAAATGGCGGTAACGCGCACATTTTTTTTCCGGGAGCGGAAACTTGCCCGTTGCACGAAACGACGTTCGCGATTTTTTTCGACGAACGCCGTTATTATCCGATTGGTTTTTATCCGTTTTGCTTTTATCCGATTATTTTTTCGCGATATATTTCCGCATATCCATAGCGCAGGCAAACAAAATAATCGCGCCTTTTACAATCGTTTGCGCCGCAGGATTGAATTCAAGGAACACAAGTCCCGCGTTCACGATCTGCAACAAGAACACACCGAGGATAACGCCGCGGATTTTACCGATACCGCCCATAAACGATACGCCGCCGATCACGCACGCCGCGATGGCGTCGAGTTCGTAGTTCACGCCCGTAGCCGTCGAATTCGAAGCGATACGCGCAGATTCCACGAAACCGGAAATACCGTAAGTGATTCCGGCAAGCGCAAACACCAGAATGATGGTTTTGGCAACGTTCACGCCGGAAACTGCCGCAGCTTCCTGATTCGTCCCCACCGCAAACATATTTTTGCCGAGTTTGGTCTTGTTCCAGATAATCCACATCACTATGGTTACGGCAACGGTGATCCACAAGTAATTCGGAATTTGCACGCCGCCGATCTTAAATCCGCCCTTGATAAAATCGATGTACGTCTGATCGAGTCCCGCGATCGGCGCGCTGTTATTCTGCCCGAGCGACACATACCACATCACCATTCCGTAAAGAATGAGTTGCGTGCCAAGCGTTACGATAAACGGGTGCAGCTTGAATTTCGAAACCATAAATCCGTTAAACGCGCCCACCAGGCCGCCCACCGCCATGGAAATCAATAAGCCGATCGGAATCAGCCACACGCTATACGCAAGCGAGGGAAACATTTTATTCATCACGCCGCTCGATTGCAGCAGCGAAGCGCAGATACAGGCGCAAAGCCCTACGCAACGCCCCGCGGAAAGGTCGGTACCCGTAAGTACGATCGCCCCGGCGATTCCGAGCGCCATAATCAATCTGGCAGCCGATTGCATGGTGATGTTTACGATAGAATCGAACGACAAAAAGTTATTGTTGTAAATAAACACCACAAGCACGAAAATCCCGATCAGGATATACAACGCGTGATTTAAAAGCCATTCGCAAACGGTTTTTGTTTTTTGTTTTCCGGTCAGACTTTTAAAAGCCGCCCGGTTTTTTGCTCTTTGTTCTTTTTTAAGTTTGTGATTGCGCTTGAAATCCGCGCCTTTTTCCTTGAAAAAGTTCACGAAGCCTCTTCCGAAACGCTTGAATACGTTTTTTTCCCGCGCCGATTTTTCTTCGCCCGTCACCGTTTCCGCCGCCGGGCGTTCGTTTGCCGTGCTTTCGGAAATCTCATTTTCGCGAATTTCATTGTTTTTCATTTCGTCACACATATTATCCCTTCCTTTAAGCGTATTTTGCCGCCAATGCCATTATTTGTTCCTGCGTGCAATTCTTGCCGTCCACTTCTCCGGCGATTCTCCCGCCGGACATCACGATGATTCTGTCGCAAACGCCCATAATTTCCGGCATTTCCGAAGAAACCATGATCACGCCGCGCCCCTGCTTTGCAAGATCGAGTATAAGTTCGTAAATTTCATATTTCGCGCCCACGTCGATGCCTCGCGTAGGCTCGTCGAGCAAAAGCACTTGCGGATCGGTGAGAAGCCAGCGTCCGAGAATTACTTTCTGCTGATTTCCGCCGGAAAGATTTTTGATCGCCGCTTTTGCCGAAGGCGTTTTCACGCGCATCGATTCGATCACCCATTCGGTATCTTTTCTCATCTTTTTATCGGAAAGCAGCCCGTGTTTTTTATAGGCGTCGAGATTGGCGATGCAGGCGTTTTCCTGCACCGAAAGGCCCGCAAAAATTCCCGTAGCTCTGCGTTCTTCGGTCAGCAGAGCGATTTTATTTTTGATCGCGTCGTCCGGCGATTCGATTTCCAACGTTTTTCCGTTTAAAATAATTTCTCCGGATTCTTTTTTATTCATGCCGAAAATCGCTTCCAGCACTTCCGTTCTTCCCGCGCCTACCAGCCCGGCAAATCCAAGCACCTCGCCCTTTTTCAGAGAAAAACTCACGTTTTTCACATGATTATATCTGCAAGTCAGATTTTTCACCGTCAACAGTTCTTCTCCGGGCACGTTCGTTTTCGGCGGATATACGTTCGTCAGATCGCGCCCCACCATTTTTCTGATAATTTCGTCTATGGTAAGATCCTTTGCGGCGTCGGTGGAAATATACTTGCCGTCGCGCATGATGGTTACTTCGTCGGAAATTCTCAGAATTTCGTCCATCTTGTGCGAAATATAAATAATACCGCAGCCGCGCGCGCGCAATCTGTTCACGATTTTAAACAAATGCTCTACTTCTACGCTCGTCAAAGACGAGGTCGGCTCGTCAAGCACGAGAAGTTTCGCGTTATACGAAACGGCTTTGGCGATTTCCACCATCTGTCTTTGCGCTACCGACAGGGTACTCATGATCACTTTCGGATCTACGTCGATTTCAAGATCTTTAAAAAGCTCGGTCGTATCTTTATACATTTTGCGCTGAGAAATCAGTCCGAATTTCGTAGGGTATCTTCCCAGCCAGATATTGTCCATTACGTCGCGCTTCAAAACCTGATTCAATTCCTGATGCACCATCGCAACGCCGTTTTCCATGGCGTTTTTCGGTCCGGAAAATTCAACTTCTTCACCCTCGATTTTTATGCTGCCCGAATCTTTTTTATAAATTCCGAACAAGCATTTCATCAGCGTGGATTTTCCCGCGCCGTTTTCTCCCATCAGCGCGTGAACCGTTCCTTTTTTCACGGTAAGACAAGCGTTGTCCAACGCTTTCACCCCCGGAAACGATTTGCATATATCCGACATTTCCAACAAAATATTCTCTTCGTTATTCGCCATTTTCTTCACCTTTTCATATCTTACGGAAGTTTTCCGGCAAATCTTTTACGTTCGCCGAAAAACTTCCGCAAAGAGAACCGATCTGTTGGCAGATTGTTTACGCCTGAGTTACGGGCGAATAAGGGATTCTCAATTTTCTCACGTTGTTCTCGAATTTATAATCCGTGCCGTCGAGGAAAGCTTTTCCGCCTTTCAGATTCATCGCGATTTTCACGATCGCGGTTGCCATCGCGTCGCCGTCCTGCTTCACCGTACCTTCCATCTTACCGTTTCTGATCGCGTCTAAGGCCGTGGAAAGCGCGTCTACGCCGTACACGGGGATATATTTCGCGCCGCTCGTCGTTTTGCTGCCCTGATTGTTGTAGCCCTTCGTGTTGAGCGCGGAAATCACGCCGAGAGCCATGTCGTCGTTATTGCAAATCACCAGCTCGATGTTCGGCGTGCCGGTATCCTGGAACAGCGCGCTCATCATCGTGTTCGCCGTGTTGCTGTCCCAATTCGCCATCTGATCCGCGCCCACTCTTTGCAGCACGTCGCCGTTCTTGTTTGCGGAGGTCAGGGCTGTGTTCGCCGCCAGAAGCGAATTTGCGTCGCTTACGGAGTACGTCGTTCTGCCGTCGGCTTCCGCGTTCCCCACTTCGGCACGGAACATCGCGTACTGAATTTTGCCGTCGCCGTTTAAATCATATTTCTTAAACGCTTCGTCGGTAGACATCAAGCCGGCAATCATTTCTCCGAGCATGTGTCCGGGCGCGTTGGGATCCGTGCCAACGAAGCAGAGATTGTCCGCCTTGTTCACCGCGCTGTCGTTCACTTCGCGGTTGAAGAAAATGGCGGGTTTGCCTTTGTCTTTGCATTTTTGCGCCAGATCGTCGCCGGCGGCCTGGAAGTCTACCGCATTGATAATCAAAAGATCCGCGCCTTTGGTGATGGCCGTATCGATCTGCGTGCTTTGCGTTTGCTGATTGTTCTCCCCGTTATAGAAGGTTACGGTAATACCTTCCTGTTCGCCGAATTTCGACTGCAACGCGTTGCGTACGGTGGTAATATAACTGTCGTCGTACTTATATGCAAACACCGCAATCTGATACCCATCGTCCTTGCTGCACGCGGAGAGCGCGCCGCATACCCCTGCGCTTACGCAAAGCGCCATAGCTGCCGATACTACACGTTTAAACTTCATGATTTTTCCTCCTTGCGAGTGATGATTTTGCCGTTTTGGATTTGGCTTTTCTCGCTTACGAATACATTTTACAATACTTTTAAAATAAATGGAATAGGTTTTTTTATCGAGTTGTTACGATTTTTTAATATTTGTAAAATGTTTCTGTCTTATTTTTTCCAATTTCTCCTTCGAAATATAACAAATCCGCGATATTTTATGATTTTTTTTCGCAAACAAAAAAACGGCGAAATTTTTTCGCCGCCTTTTACCTGCATTTTCCGTTGCCGGTTTTATGCAAAGGGAAACAACAACCGATCCACTTTTTCGCTGTACATATTTTCCCGCGTAGCAACCACCGTGTCCACTCTCACCGAATTTTTCTTTTTCAACTTTCCGCTCGCGTAAAGATAGGCGTTCTGCACGCTGTAATACCCCATGGCATAAGGATTTTGCACCACCAAAGCGTCGAGCGCGCCCTTTTCGAGATGCTCGATCGAAGTAACGTTGTTATCGAATCCCACCACGTTTATTTTTTGCTGATTCCCCGTGCTTTCCACCGCCGTTCCCGCGCCTAACGTCGTCCATTCGTTAAACGCCGCCATCGCGTTGATCGCGGGGAATTTTTCAAGCATTTCTTCTACGCGCAAAGCCGCGTCGGCGGTGTTCGATACAACGTTTTCCGTTGCTACGATCTCCGCGTTCCCGTCCTCGCGCGCGGCGCTCAGAAACCCGTTCACTCTTTCCGCCCCGTTCCCCGTCTGTTCGTAAGGACTCACGATCCCCGCCACGATTTTTTCGTTTGTCAGTTCCCTGAGCGCAAAAAACGCGCTTCTTCCGCTCTCGAAATTATCGATCATAATCTCCGCCGCCGCGCGATCCGATTTGCTGCCGCTGTCAAACATAATCACATGAATGCCCGCCGCCGCCATTCTGTCTATATACGCGGCGCTGCCTTCATAACTTATGGCGGAAATCGCAACGGCTGCGGGTTTTTCCGCAATCGCCTTTTCGAAATACGCGTTCTGCTCGCTTTCCGCTTCTTCCGAAGACGGCTCTAAAAAAGTCACTTTAACGTTATACTCCGCGGCGGCGGCGTCCGCTCCGCTTTTCACGGAACGCCAGAACACAGAATCCGAGCCTTTCGTAATCAGATAAATCCCGGAATCGACGCCGAAATTGCCGCGGGCGGAACAGCCCGAAGCCGCCCACGGAAAAAACATGCACAAGCCGCAACATACAATCGCCCAAAATTTTCTCCCCGCGCTCATTCTTGTTTTTCCTCCGTTGTTCTCGGCAATCGAAGCGTTATCGTCGTGCCTTCGTCCTCCACGCTGTCCACAAAAACGCCGTACTCTTCGCCGAAGCACATTTTAATGCGCAGATCCACGTTTTTGATGCCTATCCCCATCGTTTCGCAATTTCCGGCGCGTATTTTCTCTAATTTTTCCGCGCTCATACCGCACCCGTCGTCGGCAACGGTTAAAATCAAGTCTTTTTCGGACACTCTCCCTTTCACCGAAATATGCAGTTTCTCGCCCTCGATAATTCCGTGCTTAATCGAATTTTCAATAAACGGCTGTAAAATAATTTTATTGCAGCGGCAGGCAAGCGCCTCGGGCGAAATATCCATCGTATAATCGAATTTGCTTTTAAAGCGCATGCTTTGAATTTTCAGATAACTTTCCGCATGCTCCGCTTCCTTCGCCACGAGTATCAGCTTTTTCCCGCGGGAAATTCCCACGCGGAACAATTTGGCAAGAGCAGACGTCATTTCCGCGGCTTCGTCCGCTTTTCCCATTTTGCACATCCACACAATGGAATCGAGCGTATTGTATAGGAAGTGCGGATTGATTTGATTTCTCAGAATTTCCAGATGACTTTCATGCAATTCGCGCTGCTTTGTTTCCACCTCTCTCAGCAAATCCTGCACCACTTTCACGTTCACGCCGAACGATTCCGAAAGTCCGCTGACTTCTTTAATCGAACTTTTTTCGGGCTGATACCGATAGCCGTAAATATCTTTTTCAAACGCCGCCATTTCCTTCGACAAGCCTTTAATCGAAACGCTCAGCCGCTCGGAAAGGACCATTGCGATTCCCCACGAAGCAATCACGGCAGTGCCGCACACCACGGCGATCAGAATAAATTTCTGTTGCGAATACACCGATAAAAGTTCCCGGGGATAGCTTACCGTAACAAGTCGCCATTGCGTTTTATCCAGCAACGATACGGTGTACGCCATATCGCCCCGGTAAATCACCCCTTCTTCGTTCAGCGGAACGGTTTCTTCCGTTTTCGCGCCGGAAGCAATCAGTTTACGCCTCGGGTGATAAACGTTTCCGCCGGATACGTCTGTAATATAGCAATACCCCCTGTCGCCGATTCTCGCATTATCCACCGCTTCCGAAACGGCGAGCATGGTAAGATCCGCAGAAAAACACACTTTTCCGTACACGCTGTCGCTCACCGAAGAACAAGCCGTAAACACCCACGGAAACCCGCCCGCGAAAATATTCTGCACGTGAATCGGCGAAAAATAATACTCGTCCTCTTCCGCCTGCGCGCGATAATCCGAAAGATTTTTCGAATACGTGCTTTTCAGCTCGCGTTTCGACCAATATCTGAGAATATTCCCGCCTTCATCGTAAACGATGATCGCGTTTATGTTGCGATCGAGTTCCAGGGCGGAGTTTGCGGCAACGTCGAGCGCGGCGGCGTCCGTTTTCAGTTTCCGTTTCAATATATCGAGCGTTTCGATCGTTTCATCGATTTGCCGCTGCACCGAAAGCGCAATCTGTTCGGCGGCGCTTTCCACCCCCGTAATCGCCGATCTCGAAAGCAAATCGCCGAAGCTCGAAGAAAGCACGGAAGCCATCGCGGCTATAATCACAAACGACAGCGCGCTCATCACGACGGCAATGAGTGCCGCAAACGATATTTTTTTACGGGGCTTTTCAGCCTTTATTCTTTTTTCGCCGTTCTTTTTCATTCGCCTGCATCCTCTCCGCCCGCCGCGCGCATTTTTGCGGGTGAAACGCCGTAGTACTTTTTAAATCCGTACGAAAAATAGTGTTGATCCAGATAGCCGCATCTTTCGCAGATTTCGGAAATTTTCATATTCGAGCCGAGCAAAAGCTCTTTCGCTTTTTCCATTCTCTTTTCTGTCAGCAGGCTCACAAACGACGCTCCGCACGATTTACTTACGAGCGAACTTAAATACGGCACGGAACAGCACAGCTCGTCCGAAAGAGAACTTAAAGTAAGCTCCGCGTCAAAAAAGCGCGAATTGATCGCTTCTTTTGCCTTGTCGATCAGCTGCGAAGCAGAAGTTTTCCGCTGTTCTTCCAGATACTTTTTCGCCTTCAGGCATACTTCTGAAATTCCGTTCTTCATGCGATCTGCGCCGTAAACGCGAAATTCCTCCGCAAACGCGCCGGCGGAAAACAAATCGGCAGGCGGAGCCTGATCGGTAACCGATTTTGCGGCTCTGTATACGGCCATCACCAGATTCGCCGTCAGTCCGCCCATATCTATTCTTTTCTCTTCCGCTTTTGCCGAAACAAAAGCAAGATATTCGCAGATTTGTTCTTCCGTACCCGTTTTTAAAAGTTGTTCCAGCTTCGCTCCGAATCGATCGGCAAAATCGTCGTCGCGGCTGTTCTTCGTTTTTTCCACGTCGTTTGCGTAAAGCATTTCGCCCGTCGTATCCGTTTCTTCGTTTCCGTCGTTTCCGAGCAAACTGTCCAGCGCCACTCTCGCCTCTTTATACCCGCGCCGCACATGCTTTAAAGAAGTAAACGGCGCGCTGATTCCGCAATACGCCTTATATTTCAGATACTTCGCAAAAAGCTCCAGCGTTTCCCGCACGGCAGCGGCATACTCGTTTTTTTCCTCTTTTTTTACAAGGACCAGCGTAGCAATCGCCCCGTCTGCAAGCGCAATGCTTTGCGCTTGAAAACTTTTTTTCATCACGCCGTCTATGAGCCGGGCGATACGATCGTTGTCCTCTTCCTCCTGATTTCCGGCTTTGTTTCCGCCCGTGCTTTTCCCTATCCCCGTAGCCATCACGTACATTTCGCAAGACGGATCGTCGCAACAAAGCCCCATATCTTCCGCCAGTTTTTCCCTTGTTCCGGCGTCCGCGTCCGCGCCGTCGAACACAAGTTTCATAAAAGCAAGCTCCCCGGCAAGACGGGTACGTTCCTTTCTGTCGTCCGTCTCTCCGTGTCCCGTCCACTCCGCAAAGTTTCTGTCCATTCGCGCCTTGATTTTCACAAGCTCCGCGGTAAGATCTTCGGGCGTGATCGGTTTGAGCAAATACCCGGCAACGTTGTATTCGAGCGCGCGTCTCGCGTATTCGAAATCATCATAGCCGGTAAGAAACGCAATCGTCGCCGAAGGCCTTACGTCGCGAACGGCCGCGGCAAATTCAAGCCCCGTCATATACGGCATCTTTATATCCGATAAAATAAGATCGGGGCTTAATCTTTCCGTCAGTTCCAGCGCCTCGAATCCGTTGCTCGCCTGCCCCACGAGTTCAAAGCCCGCCGCTTTAAAATCCACAAGTTCGGCAATCGACGTTCTTATTTCTTCTTCGTCATCCACAAGTAACAATGTGTAGCTCATCTGTTCTCTCCGCAATCGGAAAACATCCGCTTTTTCGGCAGCGGACGTCATCGTCCTTCATATCATTGATACTATTATAACAGATTTTATTCAAAAAATCAATAGCAAATCTAAAAGAACGGCAAATAAACATCGCCAAAGTACGAGTTTGCACAAAAAATCGTAAGTTTGCACGCAAAAGTGCAAAGTTTGCACAATCAAAAATTCGCAGTTCCGAGCATTCTTGCAATAAATATTTTGCTTAGATAACAAAAAAGCCGAAGATTTTCTCTTCGACCTTACATGTTTTTATATGTCGTCTTTTCCTGCGGTTTTCTTGTTTCCGCTCGTTCCGTAATCGCCGTTTTATCAAGCGAAGTATTATCAAAATCGATTTTCACTTCAAGATGAGAATCAGGTTTTTTTGTGGGACAATACCACCAACGTCTCGACGTTTAATTGCTTGTTCAAAAAAATTTCTTCGACCTCTTTGCCGTCCTGTAATACGGGAAAGTTGAATTTTATCGATTTTAGCGGATATTCACTTTCTCCTTCAGGATAAATATGTACTTCTTTGATTAATTCCAAGAGAAGTTCTTTTCGCTCTTCGTCATTCATAATATCATAAAATTCTGAAAAATGTTCTAAAATGCGATATATATTTTCTAATGTTAAAGATTTCTCTTCAATCGCGCGTTTTTTATATTGCGCATCTTCTATTTTTTCCTCAAGTTCCGTAATTATATCGTACATGGAATCAATTCTCGCTGTCATATCGCAGATTTTTCTTTCTCTATACTTTATGTCTAACGGCAAAGAGTCGAGTTCTTCTTCAAGTCGGGTTTTATTGGACTTAACTTCCTTTAGTTTTAGCTCGTAATTGTCAATTTCTTTAATGATACGACTCACGTCGACATTCATCCCTATCCGCTTTTTTATTCCGATTGCAAACTCTTTATCTCGTATGAGTTGTTTAATCACCTCAACAACGAGAGGCTCTATATCTGTTTTTTTCAGGTTTGCATTATAATCGCAAAAGCCGCCGCGTTTCATTTTATTGCGACTGCAAGAATAGTACATTATTTCTTTTTCTGTCCCGTCTTTTTTCGTCCATCTTATTCTATTGGCATACATACTGCTTCCGCATTTAGGACATTTCAATATGCCCGTGAGTAAATACGCTCGATCCTGTCCCGATTTAGATGCAAATTTAACTCCGGTATTAATTCTTTTTGAATGAGCCTTTTCCCAAATTTCTTCACTCACTATTGCTTCGTGCTGCCCTTCAGTAATAGAAAAATCTTTTTTCGCAACAACCCGATATTCATTTTTCTTCCCCTTTACTTTTTCGCGCATTCTTCGTCCGTATGCAATCTTACCGCAATAAACGGGATTGTCTAATAAGATTTGTATAAATCGCCCGCTAAATATCGTAACGTCGCTTTCTTTTCTCTTTTTCTTTGTTATGCCTTGCAAATTAAGATATTTGGCTATACCCGTATATCCGATTTTTGTCGTAGTATACATTTCAAAAACCATTTTGACGATTTTAGCCTCGTCTTCTTCTATTTGTAAAACGCCGTCTTTAATCATATAACCGTACGGAGGCGGTCCGCCGTTCCACTTTCCTTGGCGAGCCTTTTCCCTACGACCGTTCATCGTTTGCTCCAATATATTTTCACGCTCTATCTCTGCCACGGCGGATAATACAGAAATCAATAATTTCCCACTTGTTTGAGACGAATCAATTCCTTCTTCGATACAGATCAAATTTACATCATAAGTTTGCAATAAAGCCAAAGAATTTAATATGTCAGCGGCATTCCGTCCAAATCTCGAAAGTTTGTATACAAGGACATAATCAACATCCAGTCCGTTTTCCACATCTGACAATAATTTTTTAAATGCCGGTCGCCCCTCAATTGATTTTCCTGATTTACCCGCATCTTCATATATGTCAACAACTGTCATTTCCTCTCTTTCGGCAAACCGTTTCAGCCCATTCTTTTGCGCATCAAGACTGTATCCGTCAACCTGTATTTCCGTACTTACACGTGAATATAATAAGCATCTTTTACCTTCGCGATTCATCTTTATCCTCCTTCTTGTTTCCGATTTTACCTAATACGGTTATGCCGTATTTTTGCACTAAACGCGTCATTATATCAATAAACGCATTGTAAGTTTCATTTTCCCTTTTATTTACATCTTCTTGCCGTTTCAAATCTCCTTAAATTTATTTGTGTTTCGTATAGGTCGCGTTACTCGGGATTTCTGCCTTGTCTTACTATTTTTTATCATTTTTAATTTACCGACTACTCTCCGTAGTAACACTATAACTTTTATTCTTTCTCCCGCCGTGCTTTTAACGGAAAGATAAACACGGCTACCCCTATCACACAATATCTCCTTATCTTTTCCCGCCATTACGGGTGTAATAAGCACTTAATGTGTTCCGCTGCTATGTGACTTCATAATTTCATACGCTTTTTTTATAAAGTCAACTTTTGTTATGTTGCGTTCCTTCAAGAACGCATTGATCTCGTCATACAAATCCCGCGGGATCATCGTCTGAAAATTTCCGTTTGTCGCACGGCGTTTTTCTTTGTTCTTTGCTTCGTATTTTCTATTAGCAATTCTTTGCGGTGTATCGTCTTTGCGTTTGACCATAACTTTCCTCCGAAAATTTTATTATCGTATATATACTATAATATATTTTTCGGAGTTTGTCAATCGGTTTTGCTTTGTAAAATTTGCAGGGAAGGTAATTACAAATGTTTGAAATAAAAAATCAAATAACAAATTTTTTACTTGCCGTTATAACTATTGTTTTTGCTTTGTTTTTCTTGCTTTTTGCGTTCTTCTTCGAGTTCCGCTTCTATCTGTTGAAGCCGCGGAATTTGTTTCGTTACTTCCGGCGTGAATAGAGAAAGAACGGAATCGAAAAAGTTTCCGATTGTTTTCGGATTGCCGCAGACAATACGCTCGTATTCTTTCGGATTGCTTTTTGCAAGCGTTTTGCCTACGCGGGCGTAATGGCTGTCATTATCTTTTTTCCGTTCTAAGGCTTCCGCTTTTTTCGCATATTCGAGCGTTTCGCTCATAGACTTGTCCAGCCGCTTTTTCAAATCGGCGTTTTCTGCAACGGCGGCAACCGCTTGCTGTTTCAGTTTGCTTTTGTTCCGAGAATATTCTCCGCTTTTCGCTTCTTCGAGCGCGTCCGCGTAAACTTGATTTTCGTGCCGTATTGCCTCGGCTTGTTCGATTATCTTTTTCGCTTTGAATTCGGCGGTGGAAAGATGTTTACGCTGACTGCCTTCTTTGCCGCGGTGCAAGCCGTATTTCTTTCCGACTTCTTCGTAAAAATCCGTTTGCAATTTTTGTAACTGCGGTTTATCGAACAGTTGCTTACTGCATAGTCTGCCGTTGGAAGTAATCGGCATAAGATTTAAGTGCATGTGCGGCGTGGTTTCATCCAAATGCACGACCGCCGAAATTATATTTTCCTCTCCGTAGCGTTCCGCGAAAAAATTTGCGCAGTTCTCGAAAAAGATATATCGTTGCATTTTGCTAAGTTTATCGAAAAAAGTTTTATCCGAACCCACGACGAAAGAATTCATCACTACCGCGTCTTTACGCGGGGACAAATTTAATTCGCGTAAGCGATTGTTTATGAACTCCGTGTATGTACCGTAGCTACTAACGAGTCGATAATTATCTTTTGTTCGGGCGCGGTCAATCTGCGGATTGTCCGAGATATAATTCTCGTCCCGTTCGTTTTCTCGCTCGACGAGAGCAACGTCGTTCTTATGAAATTTTTGCATATGACATACGATAAATGAAATGGTGGTTTTCCTCCTTAAATTTGTAATTTTTTCTCAGGCAAAGTGTGTAGAAATCTTCTCTGCCGACCGTTTATTTCTATGGACTCACAGCCTCGCAGAGCCCACTACTTCGGAATCGAAGTATAGTGGGCTACACTTTGCCTGAATTGTTATATTTTTCTCTTGTTTCGTAACAAAGTTTTTCTCCGCCTACGACGGATTATTCAAACGATAATTTTGCACTGAATCCCCCTTATATGTTTCCAAAATAAAAGCACTCCGTATTTGAAATTTCTCATACAGAGCGCTTTTTATAAAGTATTAAAAATTTACACCTTTCGATTTAAGAATATCTCCTATCGTTGTAGGTATATTTGTTTTATCGATAAAATTATGTATTCTTCCTTTTTCCTTGCGTTGTTTATTTTTTTCTATGTAAGCCTTTCCGTTTACATGATCGATTTTACTTAAATTTTCCAATACCAAGTTTAGCGCTTTAAGCCCCTCATCCAAAGATAAAATTCGTATATATCTATTTTCGGTTTCTATTGCCCTCATCACGCTTAAATATCTCGGATCTTCAATTCCCGATTTCTGATATTCAATAAAAACATCACATTCGCTCGCTTTTCCGGTATAATTTGCGCCGTATTCGTATAAACGTTGAATTATACCAAGAAATTCATTAAAATGCGCCTTTTGGAAATTGGAACTTATACAGATGTTTTTTCCTGTAAAATCATCGTTTTTATTCAAATTCTTTATTTTTAGTTTATGAATAAACCTTTTCATTATTTTATTTTGAGCCGAGATATTACCGCTTTTGGCTTTTTCTACCAACGTACGATTGCGCTCGATTGCTTGCTCCGCATGATAATCGTTATTGCATTTTTTTAATAAATTAACTGTGTCGACAAGCGATATTTTTTCTTTTTCGCCTATAACCTGTAAGCCTCTGATTACCGCCCACGCGTCGTCATCGCTTTTATGTAATTTTATATCTGTTATGCCAAGTTCTTTTGTCATACTTTCAACAGAAGCACTTTTTCTCGATTTCATATAACCTTGATAAAGTTTCTGAAAATCGTAATATTCAAATTTTATCGGCTCTCTGTCGTAAAGTTCACAAGCCGTAGCCAAAAAAACCGAGTCGTTATAAAGCGAAAATCCTATAATCTTACAATCGGGCATAGTTAAAAGATCTTTGATTTTTGTGTAATAATAATCGAAAGTCGGACTATTATAATAAATTTCTTCGGGGTAGGCAAGTAAAATGTCTTTTTCATGCTCTCTGCCCGTAAGAGCGAATTTATATTCCGGATTCATCGTAATACAATCTCTTTCCAATACATTAAATTTTTCATCTACCACTACATACCCGAATTCGCAGATATGTCGACCGTCGCAACATTCGATATCGAATGATAAATATTTCATTTCTTTCTCTCTCTTTATCAATCCTTAAAAGATATTTCTTTATATTCCAAATCCGAAGCGTAGCAAATATCTTCGCCGTATATTGTTTTTAACGTTTCAACATTTACAATATCGTCGGCTTGTCCTTGTGCAACGATCGTCCCGTTTTTGAGTAACAATACGTTGCTGTCTAAATATAACGCGTGATTAGGATTGTGCGAAGATAAAATAAAAGTCTTTTTTTGCTCTTTTGCAATTTTCTTGATGATAGAAAGAACGGCGTGTTGATTTTTAATATCGAGTGCCGACGTCGGCTCATCCAGCACAATCAGGTTTGTATTCTGAACAATCGCCGCGCAAATAGCAACAATTTGTCTTTCACCGCCGCTTATTTCGGACAACCTTTTATCAAGTAGGTGAGTAATTTCGAACTGCATTGCACAATTTAATACGTTTCTTTTTTCTTCATCCTTCGGGGACTGATAAAACTTCATATTGTTCACCGTACCGAACAATAAGTATTCCTCTACCGAAAAATCATCGATAAATCCGGATTTTTGCGAAACATAAGCCATTTTCTTCGAGCGTTCGCTTATAGATAGAGATTGTAAGTTTTCATCTTCAACGATTACCTCTCCGCTATAGTTTCCCAACAAGCCGGCAATGATTTTTATGAGAGTTGTTTTCCCAGATCCGTTCAGACCGATCAAAACGTTAACCGTGCCTTTTTCGCAAGAAAAACTCACGTCGTTTAATACCGGCCGGTCCTTCTTCCGATACCTGAAAGAAATATTTTTTACGTCAATCGTTTTCACGAATCGAATCCCTCCTTACAAATAACAATACAATAAAAACGATTGTACCGAAAAATCCCGTTACCGCCGATAGCGGAACTTCGGCAGCCGTAAACACGCGAGATAAAATATCTGCTATTATCATAAACGTTGCCCCGAACAGCATGCACATGGGAATTGCTTTTTTCGTATCTCTCCCTACCGTCAGCCTTACTATATGCGGCACTACCAGCCCTATCCAACCGATAGTACCGGAGAAAGCAACGGAACTTGCGGTAAGAAGGGTAGCCACGATAATAATTATCGCCCTGTAAAGTCTGTAATTTATTCCTTTTGTTTGCGCTTCCTCTCGCCCTAAAGCGACAATGTTAACTCGCCAACCGATTGATAAGATAACAATAGAACAAATTATGACAATGGGTAACAAAACGTAAACGTCCGCCATGGTAGATTGTTCAAAAGAACCCATCAGCCAAAAAGTTATACTTGCAAGGGTTGTTTCCGCATCTGCAAGATATTTAATGAAAGATAACACCGCTCCCATAAATCCGCCGACGATAATTCCCGAAAGAGTTAATGCCATCGATGATTTATTTTTGAAAGACTTTGCGACGAAAGTAGTTGCAAGCACCGTAAAAACGCCGACGACGAAGGCGAAAAAACTTACAAAAACAGATGACGCTCCGATAACGATAGCCAAAGCCGCACCGACGCCCGCACCGGAAGATACTCCGAGTAAATCAGGTGAAACTAATCTGTTTTGAAAAGTTTCCTGATACAATAAGCCTGAAACGCTCAACGCCGTTCCCGTCAGCGCGGCAATAATCGTCCTCGGCAAACGCAAGTTCAGCACAACGCTGCGTTCTATTTCATAGCCTTCGCCGCCAAACAACATTTTGAAAAAATCGACCACAGAAATTTTATATCTTCCGACGGTTAACGCCAAAACAAATATAATAATAAGAGTTATGCCGACGAGCGTAAAATATACGCCCGTCATTTTCTGTTTCATTCGATCAGACAAGAGAATTTCCCTCCCTGCTTAAACCGTCGAGCATGTTCTGTGCTTCCGAATCCGTAAGTTCTGCGCCGAAAAATTCTTTACTCAAATCCCGAATTTGCTTTTTGACGTCGTAATCAAAATATTCGGGATAAAGTTTATTTGCCTGATCGCAAAGAAAAACGGGAGAAAACACGGATAACTGTTCAAACATCGTAAGTCCGATCGGAATGTTGAAAATCCGATTATTTTTCACTGCGTCTAGATGCTTATACGGTTCTTCTTGTAAAGCGTTGATCAATTTTCTTTGATATATTCCTCCGACGACAAAGACGTCGGGGTTTTGAGCGCATATTTCTTCCGCCGACGGTCTGTTCGATTTGAATCGATCGTTCAACGGCTTCATTCCCAATACTTTATAAGCATATTCGGTAAACGAACCAACCTGATCAGTATATCCTACGCCCTTATTTTTATCGCCTCGCACGTAATATACGGTCCGTTGTTTGCCATCATGTTTTGCAAGTTCGGCTTGAATTTCCTCAATCGTCGATTGCATTTTTGCTTTCCATGAATCAACTTTTCTTGTTATTTCATCGCTATCCCAGATTTGTTTTACCAGATTGGCAAAGAAATACACGTAACCGCCAAAATCGGGATTGCCGTATAAACTTACGTTCAAAGCCTTGATTCCGTGTTCTTTCAATCCGTCTGCCACGTATTTTTCGGGTGCAAAAACTATGTCGACGCCTCGCGCAATATACGTTTCATAACTTTCTTCATAAGCAAGCGAATATCTTTCGTTTGCTTTTTCATCGAAAACCGTCGCCCACTCGTTTTCGAGCAGTGCGTAATATGCGCCGTCGATACAATCGCCGAGACCGAACGCTATCAAAAGATCATACGTCGTCCTCGAAGCGCAGGCGACTTTTTTAGGATTTTTCTTTACCGTTATCGTTTCTCCGAGCATATCCGTAACCGTTACCGTTTCTGTATCGTTTTTTGTTTCGGTGCAAGCGACAGTCGTAAGTAATACAGCCATGCACAATGATGAGCATAGTAACATAGAAATAATTTTTTTAATTTTCATAATTTACCCCTTTGTAATTAAAGATTGTTTAACTCGCTCTCATATAAATCGACAAACGTTTCCGCGTGTTTAATCGTTTCATACCACCAACTGTAATTTTTTGCCGATTTATCTATTCTTTCAAGTTTCTTTTCCAGACAGTCTTTCATGATTTGTGCAAAACCGCTTTCGCAAGCCTCATCGCCGCGATAAATTTTTAGAATTTCTCGGATAGATCGCAATACACGATCGTTACGCCTGATATAACTGCTTATATCTGTCCATTCAAATATAATTTCAACTAAATCTTCATAGGGATTTCCTATATAGCAATTATCCCAATTGATAACCGCCTTCACGTTTTCGCCGTCGTATACAATATCCTCGTTATCGTATTTACCGTGCAAATATGCATTTCCTTTACCTAATTTTTGTTCGCTTATACTATGAAATTCTTTCAAAAAACGGATCAAAGAATCTAATTTTTCGTCAGTTCTTCCTTGCTTGTATTTGAACGTTTCGCCTTGGATATAACTTAACTTATCTACTCCGTCCTTCGTTTCGTAAAACTCGGGAACTTTTGAAAATCCTTTACTTTTCATATATCTCAGCATCTCGTACTCATCCGGATTATTCGAGGATTTTTTCAATACGTACTTGTTATCTACTATCTTAAAGCCCTTATGAACTCCGCCGTCGTAATCGATTTCGGGAAGAAGTTCCAGCTCCTCTTTTTGATCCGTCAACTCGTTTAATAAAATTTTTATCCGATCGGGAAGGGTGGGGTCGATCGGTTCGTCGTAAACAAGTAAATTCCCGATTTTTGTTCTTCCGTCCGATAAATAACCGATATCGTCCACGCGGATATTTTTCAACTGTTTTTCCGATAGACGTTCATGTATAAACTGCAATTGCTTTTTGTTAAAATCGCGTCCGAAGTCTACAATTTGTTTTATATATGTATAATTGCCTTGATTCACTAGCACGGGCGCGCGCGTCAATTCGAAAATCGTGCCGCTTTCCACCGTGTTGCAAGTGGGCGACGTGGTGGAGATCATCACTTCGCAAAATTCGAAAGGCCCTTCGCGCGACTGGCTGAAATTTATCAAATCTTCGGGCGCGAAAGCTAAAATCAAGCAGTTTTACAAGAACGAGCTGAAAGAGGACAACATCCGCGAAGGGCAGGCGAAGCTGGAGGACGAGGCGAAAAAGAAGGGGTATACCCTTTCGGAACTGGTTACGGAAGAGAGCTTCAATAGAATTTCGGACAGATTTTCGTTTGCTTCGCCCGACGAAATGTACGCGGCGGTGGGGTACGGCTCCGTTACCGTGGGGCAGGTATTATACAAGCTGATCGATTTTTACAAAAAAGAGATGCCGAAGCCCTTCGAAGTGCATGCGGGCGGCGGCAATCTCCGTACTCCCGGCGGGGTGCTGGTGAACGGGCAATCGGGGCTGCTGGTGCGGTTTGCGGGGTGCTGTTCGCCCGTGCCGGGGGATAAAATCGTAGGATTT
>ERZ1107006.1385-NODE-1385-length-20944-cov-4.008186_pt1 | contig 20944 bp, 13 predicted proteins | sample MGYA00403696_ERZ1107006 | MGnify/ENA primary metagenome ERZ1107006 (study PRJEB35170, sample SAMEA104062441) | human gut metagenome | biome: human gut; feature: human-associated habitat; material: faeces | place: Denmark | collected 2012-08-13 ...
TTTTAGAGCTGCGCCGTTCCATGTTGGCGGTCTGCATCAAAAGCAAAGCGCCCGCTTGCTGGGGGAGCAAGCGGGCGCTTCTGAGCGAATGTGTTTGCGGTCTAAACCGCTCGGAGCAACAAGCGATTGACGTTAGTTGCTAGACTCGGAGTCGTCGCCGGAACCAGAAATCGAAACCGTCAGCGTAATCGTGCTGTCGGTGGACTGCTTGCCAGTGGGGGAGACGCCCGTCACGGTGGCGTTTTCGTTGCCACTCACGGGGTTGCCGTTCTGATCGCAGAATGCGATGTTGTAGAACCCGGCGTTGTTGAGCGCGGTGACGGCGGCGGAGATGCTCTTGCCGTACAGGTTGCCCGGGACGCTGGCCTTGCCGGACTTCTTGGCGATGACGACGGTGATCGTGGCACCGGGCTTCTGCTTGCCGCTGGGGTTCCAGCTAATTACGGTACCCTCGGTAACCGAGTCGTTTTCCTGGTAGCTCACGTCGACGCCAAAGCCAGCCATGTCGAGAGCGTTGCGCGCCTGGGCCTCAGTCATGTCGGTCAGATCGGGCACCGAGGTGGTGTCCGGGCCGCTGGAGACCTTGTACGAGATGGTCGTGCCCTTCTCGACCTCCTTGCCGGCAACAGTGCTCTGCTCAAAGACCTGGCCTTCTTCGGCCTCATTGGCTTCCTCCGAAGCGCTGCCCTTCAGGCCCACGCTTGCCAGTGCGGCCTCGGCCTGGTCCTTGGTCAGGCCGACGAGCTGCGGAACCTCAACCTTCTCGGAGGGCTTAGGGCCCTTGGAGACTACCAGGTTCACCCTCGTGCCCTTGGCCTTCTTGGTGTTGCCGTTGGGGGTCTGCTCGGCGACCTTTCCCTCGTCGACATCGTCGTTGTAGCTCTGGTCGACGGTGCCAACCTCAAGGCCGGCTTCCTTGATCAGCTCAATAGCGGTTTCCTGGTCCTTGCCCAGCACGTCGGGCACCGTGACCTGTTCGCCACTGAACATGCCCGTGGCAAAGGCCACTACAACGCCAATCACGGCGACGGCGGCAATCACGGCGGCTATAATCTTGTTCTTGTTGGACTTAGGCTTCTCGACCTCGTAGGAGCCCGTGGAGCCCGAGACAGCGCTACGGGCGGTGTTCTGACCGCTCACGCCCGAGACGGGACGAACCATAGCGCGCGTTGAGTCGGAAAGCTCGCGGGTCTTGGTGGCACCCAGGTCGCCGGCGGCACCGATGATGCGCGTGGGCTCCGAGACGTTGACGGCGCGGCCGGACAGGTAGCTGTTGAGCACCTGGCGCAGCTCGTCGGCCGTCTGGAAGCGGTTTGCCGGGTCCTTCTCCATGCACTTGAGGATGATGCGCTCCAGGTCGGCATCGACGCCGGAGTTGATCTGGCTCGGCGGGATGGGGAGTTCGTTGACCTGCTTGAGCGCGACCGAGATAGCGTCGTCGCCGTCAAAGGGTACGCGACCGGTGGCGCACTCGTACATGACGACACCCAGCGAGTAGATATCCGAGGTGGGGCCGAGGTCCTGGCCGCGGGTCTGCTCGGGGCTTACATAGTGGGCGGTGCCCAGAACGTTGTTATCCTGCGTGAGGTGGCTGTTCTTGGCGCGTGCGATGCCAAAATCCATTACCTTGATGTTGCCGTCGGGCAGCACCATGATGTTTTGCGGCTTGATGTCGCGGTGGATAATCTCGTGCTTGTGTGCGACCGAAAGCGCGGAGCTGATCTGCGAGCCGATCTGTGCGACCTTCTTGGGATCGAGGGCGCCGTGGCTCTTGATGCCGCTCTTAAGGTCGGTACCGCGCAGGTACTCCATGACGATGTAATAGGTGTCGCCGTCCTTGCCCCAGTCGTAGACGCCCACGATATAGGGGGAGGACAGGCCGGCCGCTGCCTGGGCCTCCTGCTTAAAGCGGGCGGCGAAGGTGGCGTCGCCGGCATACTGCGGCAGCATGATCTTGACGGCAACCGTGCGGTCGAGGACCTGATCCTGTGCACGGAAGACGGTCGCCATACCGCCCGTTCCCACCTTATCCTTAAGGAGGTATCTTCCCCCGAGGACCCTCTGTTCCATTCCTGCTCCTAACATAACTATTCGCTCAACGATGTGTGTGGTACCAAATGTGTGGCCGCTGGGGCCGTGTGGCGCGTTGCCGCTAGCTCATCGGCCGTGGCGTGCCCCAAGTATCCGCCTTGATCACGGGCATCACGCTCCCTGTGCGGCGAGCGCCGCGGTCAGGACGATGCCGGCAATCTTGGCCGCCTTGACGTCGTGTTTGTCGTAATCCTCCAGGGCCACCGAGATGGCAACCGTGGGTGAATCGTAAGGTGCAAAGCCAACAAACATAGAGTTGACGTTGGTGCCGCCGATCTCGGCCGAACCGGTCTTGCCGGCAACCTTGACGCCCGGAATCTGGGCATCGGTGCCGGTGCCGGACTGGACGACGGCGAGCATGGCCTGCTTGACCTGGTCGGCCGTGGCAGAGCTGACAGCCTGGCCCAGCGAGCGGGACTGCGTGGTCTTAACCACGGTCCCGTCCGGGGCGAGTATCTGTGACACAAAGAACGGGTCCATGACCACGCCGCTGTTGGCGATAGCGGCAGCGATCACGCAATTCTGCATGACGGTGGTCTGCGGGCCAGGTGTGTGGTCCATGCCGACGGGCTGGCCGGCGCCTGCCCAAGCGGTCTCCCACTCGGTCATAAGCGAAGGGTCGGCCATGATGGAAGCCGCGGTGGTCAGATCCTGACCGAGCTTTTGACCGTAGCCAAAGGCGTTGGCAAACTGGACGAGCGAGTTGGCGCCGACCTCGTTGGCCACCTGGCCAAAGACGACGTTAGACGACACGGCGAAGGCCTGCTGCAGGCTGATGGTTCCGTAGCTTTCGTTGGCGTAGTTGGTGACCGGCGCGTTGCCGATGTCCATGGAGCCGGGCGCCTGGTACGTGCTGGTAAGGCTGGCGGTGCCGGTTTCGAGCGCCGCGGAGAGCGTGACGACCTTAAAGGTCGAGCCCGGGGTGTACAGCGCGTCCATGGCGCGGTCGTACATGGAGCCGTCCTCGCCACCGCCCGACTGCATCAGGGCATCGATGTTGGTGTTGTCATAGGTGGGCGAGCTCGCGCACGCAAGGACCGCACCGGTACGCGGATCCATGACCACCACAGCGCCCTTAAAGCCCTTGAGTGCCTGCTCGGCCGCCGTCTGGATGCGCGAGTCGATGGTGAGCTTGGCGGTATTGCCCGGCTGGGTCTGCCCCGCGAGCGACGCGATGGCGTTGTTCCAGCTGGAGTAATCCTTGGAGCCGGTGAGCGTATCGTTCATGACGCTCTCGATGCCGGCGGTGCCGTATTGCTGGCTCACGTAGCCCACCACGTGTGCGGCCATGTTGCCGTTGGGGTAGGAACGGGCGTAGGTGCCGTCCTCCTGTTGCAGCGACTCGGCTAGCGTCACGCCGTCAGACGTGATGATGGAGCCACGCTGGATGTACTTGGAGCGGGCGATGGTGTGGTTGTTGGTCGGCATGTCCTGATAGTCCTTCGCCTTGATGACCTGGACATAGGTGAGGTTGCCGATAAGGATGGCGAACAGCGCCGTAAAGGCAAACACGGCACGAGTCAGACGGTTGGCAAGCGCCACGCGGCCGAGCACGCCGGACTCAGGCGTGTCGAGCAGGCGACGACGCATGCGAGAGCCCGCGGAGTGGTTGCCGTGGCTGTAGGAAGGCACGTTGGCAAAACGCGTACCGGTCGGGGCAGCGGCGGATGCGACCTGGTCATCGGTGATGGCGGCCATGGTGCCGGTGCCGGTGAGCTCGGCTTCGCGTCCGGTTGCCTCGTCGCCGGCGCGCAGCAGCAGCGCGACGATGATAAAGCTCGCCAGCAGCGAGGAGCCGCCCTGGCTCATAAAGGGCAGGGTGACGCCGGTCAGCGGGATCAGGCGGGTTACGCCGCCAACGATTAAGAATGCCTGGAAGCTGATGGCCGCCGTAAGGCCGGTCGCGCTAAAGGCGGCAAGGTCGGACTTGGCGCGGGCTGCCGTGGTGAGGCCACGCACGGCAAAAAGCATAAACAGGATGAGCACGGCGCCGCCGCCCAAAAGGCCCATTTCCTCGCCGATGGCCGAGAAGATGAAGTCGGACTCGACGACGGGGATGTTGTTTGCCATGCCGTTGCCGATGCCGACGCCAACCAGGCCGCCGTCAGCCAGTGAGTAAAGTGACTGTACGATCTGGTAGCCCTGGCCCTGGGCATCCTTAAACGGATCGACCCAGACCTGAAAGCGCACTTGCACGTGCGACAGGAACTTGTAGGCGCCCACGGCTCCAACGGCCAGCAGCGCAAGGCCGATGATGACGTACGAAAAGCGTCCCGTGGCAACATAGAGCATCAGCAAAAAGATGGTGTAGAACAGGACGGCCGAGCCCAGGTCGCGTTCGAAGACGACGATGAGCAGGCACACGCCCCACACGGCAAACAGCGGCAGCAGCAGGCGGAAGCGCGGAATCTTGAGGCCCAAGATCTTGCGGTTGGAGATGGAGAGCAGCTCGCGGTTCTCGGCCAGATAGCCTGCCAGGAACAAGACGATGAGGACCTTGGCGAACTCGCCGGGCTGGATGGTGAAGCCCGCGATGCGAATCCACAGCTTGGAGCCCGAGATCGTGGTGCCGATAAAGATCGGCAGCATCAGCAGGATGATGCCGATAATGCCAAAGGTGTACTTGTAGCGCATGACCACGTCGAGGTTCTTGACCAGTGCGAGCGTTCCCACCATGAGCGCCACCGAGACAAACAAGATGATGAGCTGCGAGATGGCGAGGTCGGGGGCCAGGCGCGTCACGAATGTGATGCCGATGCCCGAGAGCACAAAGACGATGGGCAGGATGGCGGGATCGGCGCCGGGCGCCAGGATGCGTACGGCGATATGCGCCGCGGCGAAGGCGGCGAACAGGCCGATCGGCACGGCGAGCGTCTCAAAGGAAATCGTGGCACCCGCGGTGAGCACGTACATCGCATAGAGCAGGATGACGGGGAACGCCGAGGCGATGAGCAAGAGCAGTTCGGTGTTGCGGCGACTCATAAGCGGCACTCCCTTTCTAATTCTTATCGGAGGCTTCGGCCTCGGCTGACTGTTCGGCGGTTTTCTCGGAATCTGACTCGGAGGTGGATTCCTGATTGGTGTTGTCGCGAATCGTTTGCGCGTCAATCACCTGACGGGTCTGCTCCTCGTCAATCTGATGGCGGTACTTGGAAATGGTGTCCTGCGCATCGTCGACACTCGTTTGCGGAATGCCTGCCTTCAGGCGGTTTTGCGTGTCTTCGGGCAGGTCGGACAGCTTGATGCTGGTTTCGCTCTCGAGCCAGTGGAGTTCGACCCCGAGCGTCTTGCCGGGCAGACCGCGCCAGACGGCGACATTGCCGTGGGAGGTTCCCAAGTAATAGGAGCCGGTGACGCCCGTGTATGCCCAGATGCCTGCTACCAGCACAAAGACAAGGGCCAAGATGGCGGCGATGGTGACATTGCGGCGTCGGACGCGTTTTGCCTCGCGCATAACGCCGTCGTCGACCAGGTCGACGACCACCACGGTCACATTGTCGTGGCCGCCGGCGGCGAGCGCCGCGTCCACCAAGTTGTCGACACAGATCTGTGCGCTCGAGGACTGCGTAGCGATGTTCTCGATATCGCTATCGGGAATCATGCTTGAAAGACCGTCGGAGCACAGAATCAGGCGGTCGCCTTCCTCGATGTGCAGGGTAAAGTGGTCGGCATACATGGCGGGATCCGAGCCCAGCGCGCGGGTGATGACCGAGCGGTTGGGGTGGACGCGGGCCTCGTCGGCCGTAATCTCGCCGGCATCCACGAGCTCCTCCACGTAGGAGTGGTCGCGGGTCACGCGGATGAGCGTACCCTCGTGGAGCAGGTAGGCGCGCGAGTCGCCCACGTGGGCGATGGCGAGCGTGTCGTTTTCGATGTAGGCGCAGGTGGCCGTGCACCCCATGCCGGGTTTGCCCAGGCCGTTGAGGGCGGCCTCGATCACGGCGGCGTTGGCGGCCTCGACGGCTGCGGCCAGGCGCGCGGCGTCGGCGGACTGCGGCGCCGTCTTGGCGATGGTCTCGACGGCGATGGAGGATGCCACCTCGCCGGCGGCGTGTCCTCCCATGCCGTCGCACACGCAAAAGAGCGGCGACTGCACCAGATAGGAGTCCTCATTGTGCGGGCGTACGCATCCGACGTCGGAGCGGGCGCCCCACATAAGCTGCGTGGTGGTGCCGGCGTCGTAGGTCGAGTCGGTCTCGATGCGCTCGTCGGTCAGCGGCTCAAAGCTCATGGTCGAGCCGGGATCTTTGAGCTTTGCCTCCACGGCGGCGACATCGATCTCGGCGGTGTCGCCGGGGGAGACGGTGTCGGCATCGTTGCCCGAATCGGCATCGGAGACGTCCGGAAGGTTGAGGTCTTCGGTTACGCGGTCGGCGGGATCGCCGTCCTGCTGCGGCTCGACAGCCGTCGGCTCGGGCGTCGCAAAGTGCGACGGCGCGGGCGTACTCTGGGGTTGAGCGGAGGACTCGGGAGCTGCGGCGGGCGCGGCAACGGGCTGCTCGACTTCGGCAGGCGTTGCAGATGCGGGTGCCGCCTCGCTTGCCGGGGCGACGGGGAATACCGGCGCGGCAGGCTCGGGGGCGGCAAACACGGCAGCGCTCTCGTTAATCGCCTCGGCGACGGGCTCGGCGAAGTGAGCCGGTGCGGGCGTTGCCTCCGGTTCCGCGGGCTGCTCGGCAGCGTGCGCGCCGATAGGGGCGTCGAGCTGCTCGGTGCCGGCGTCCTCGTCATCGACGAGTGCCGGATATTCTTGAGTTACATGCGAAAGAGGCAGGGAGAACACGGTGTCCTCGGGCTCCACGGTCGCAGGGCGCGCCGGAGCGGCATGAGCCGGCGCAGCTGCGGGGGCAGTCGGCGTCTCGGGCATGGTTGCGGACTTGTTCTCCTCGTCGATCATCGACGGTTCACCTTCATGACCACGTCGCCAATCTGGACCTCATCACCCTCGCGCAGCGTTGCGGGCTCCACCAGCTGACGGCCGTTAACGAGCGTGCCGTTCAGCGAGTTGAGGTCTTCGATGATGAGTGCCGGGCCCTGCAGCGAAAAGCGTGCGTGCGAGGCCGAGACAAACGGTTCGTTGATGCAGATGTCCGAGGACGGCGAGCGGCCCACGATGACGGGGCCGAGCATATCTACATGGATGCCACGGATGCCGCGCGGACCCTTGTCCACATCGATCGTCCAGATAGCGGAGTCGCGGCGCTGGCCGCGTACGAGTCCCACGCCGGTTTTCATGACGGCGAACAGGAAGATGTAGAGCAGGGCGACCAGGACGATGCGACCTGCAAAAAGGACGATATCGATGTTCATAAGCGACTATCCCCTAAATTCAAAGGTGCTCAGGCCAAACGTCAGCAGGTCGCCGTTGCGCAGCGGGCAGCGCGTGATGCGGCGGTTGTTGACGAGCGTGCCGTTGGTGGAATTGAGGTCCTCGATCGACCAGTCCGAACCGGTAAAGGTGAGCTGGGCGTGGCGGCGCGACACGTTGGGGTCGCGCAGGGTGATGTCCGAAACCGAACGCTCGCGACCGATGGTCACCTGCGCGGAAGTGATGCTGTGGATCTCGCCGCTCACGACGTCGACGAGCTGGGCGAGCGGGCGCTGCGGGGCGCGGGTGCTCGCCATGTTGGAGGCAATACCGGCCGCGGCGCCAAGGCCCACGGCGGCGCCGGTCGCGGCGGCTCCGCCCATACCGGCGAGGGCGTCACGAGAGACGGTCTGCGGCACGGGGATGGGCGCGGCGGCGGGGTCGGGGACGTTGGGCGCAAAGGGATCGGCCACGGCGAGTGGGTCAGGAGCGGTGGCACGGGGCGTCGGCTGCTGGGGCATGGCGGCGGGGTGCTGCTGCTGCGGAGCGGCGAATTGCTGCTTGCCGGCGCGGGGAGCGCTGGCGGCGCGGCTTGCGGCCGAGTTGTTCTGGCCCAGGCCATTCTGGTAGGCGCGCTCTTCCTCGTACAGACGACCGAGCGTGGGGGCATCGACGTTCTCGGCAAAGACCGAGAACTTACCGGCACGCAGCTGCGGGTCGATCATAAAGCGAACGAGGGGTTCGCCGACAAACACATAGCGGCGCTTTTCGGCCTGTGCCTTCACAAACTCGCGGACTTCGCGCGAAAGCTCGGGGTAGAACGGGGCGAGCATGGGATCGTCGTCGGCGGCGATCAGGATGGTATAGAGTGCCGGCGCGGTGTTGACGCCGTTGATCACCAGAGTCTGATCCTCCATGTCGCGAGCGGCCTGCTTGGCAAGCTTCTTAAAGGAGAACGGGGCACGGGTGGCACCGAAGATGCCGGCCACGTGGTCCTCGAAGATGTTCAGGAAGTTCACGAAAGATCACTCTCCGTATAGGTTCTTTGGTATCCGAGCAAATATAGGCATATCCCAACGATTATAGAGGATAGGGTTCCCGCAACCGCCGCCTTGACGACGACCGCGGCCGCAAGGCTGGCAATTTCCATATGGTGTGCAAGACAGAGCGACGCCGCGGAGCCTATTCCGCAGCCGGCGATGGCAGCGATTGCAGTCAGGTTCGAGCCCTGCTCGGCACGCTTGGCATGGGCGTTGAGCAGCAGAGATGTCAGTGCAGCTGTTGCCGCGACAAGCACGATGGCAGCCCAGAAGAGCATGTCTCCCAGTGCCGCGGCAACATTGCCGAGCCCCAGCGCGCCTCCGGCGGAAAGCGCAGCCGTAGCCAGGCGGCCAAAAAGCGCGCCCATCCCCGTGGCGGCCGCGGCGCTTGCCGGGCCGAGCCAAAAGGCCGCGATGCCGGCGGCGACCCCGGCGGCAAGGAGGACGTCGCCCGTTAGACAGCCAAGTGCCACCGCGCAGGTGAGCGCGGCGCTCGCGGCGGCCTCGGTGCGGCCCCAGGCGATCCACCAACCGGACATGGTGGCGGCAAAGAGCACCGCGACGGGCAGCATCGACAGGATGCCCTGCGCCTGCATGGTGGCGTTGGCCATAAGTACCAAAAAGCCCACGGCCGAGATAGCCGAGCCAATCTGCGGGGCCAGGCCGGCGGCCGCCCCAATCGCGATGGCCGCGGCAATAAGTCCGGGAAGCGCCGCGACGCCAGCCGTCTGCATGATCAAAAAGCTAAAGGCACCACACGCTAGCGCCGAGATGGCGCGCATGGTGTAATCGCGCGCGTGGCTCCAGCGCGTGCCGGCCCAGCCGAGTGCGGGGTTAACCTCGATGGTGTCGTCCTCATAGGGCAACGATTCGATATCGTCTGCCGCGCGCTCGTCATCCGACAGCTCGCCCACCATCTGCTCCAGGCTGCGACGGCCCTCGCGCACGCTGCCCAAGCCGGCGAGCAGCTGGTCGCAAAATGCCTCGATGCTGCTGGGGCGGTCTTGCGGCATGGGGGAGAGGGCGCTCATGAGCGCAGCCTCGGCTCCCGGGGGAAAGTGCGGGATGAGCTCGCTGGGGTAGGTGGCACCGCCGATGATGCGGCCGAGCGAGTCGCCGGGCGTGGCGGCCATAAAGGGGGCGCTGCCGCACAGACCCTCGTAGATTACACAGGCGAGGGCAAAGACATCGGCGCGCTCGTCGACCGTGCCGGTCTCGATATCGAGCTGCTCGGGCGGCATGTAGCCGATGGTGCCGCCGCGCGAGCCGCCAAAGCCGCCGGCAGACGACAGCCGCGCCATGCCAAAGTCGGTGAGCTTTACGTTGCCCGAGTGGTCGATGAGCACGTTGGCGGGCTTGATATCCAGGTGGAGCACGCCGTTGCTATGGGCGAAGGTGAGCGCCTGGCCCAGCGCGTCGGCAATTGCCGCGGCCTCGTCAAAGGTGAGCGAATGGCCGTCCACGCGATGCAAAAAATCGGCGAGCGACATGCCGTCGACATATTCCATGACGAGGTAGGCATAGGCAGTATCGTGCGTAAAGTCGATAACCTGCACGATATTGGGATGTTGAAGCATGGCGGCGGTGTGTGCCTCGCGCAGGACATCCATGATGTCGCTGGCGGGCATGCCGGCACCGCTTGTGAGGGGGATGCGCTTGATGGCGACGCGACGGCGCAGGTGCGTGTCGCGGCAAATCTCGATGGAGCCAAAACCGCCGGTCGCGAGCGTCTCGAGCGGCTGGAACCGCTTGAGCAGCTCGCGAGAGCTGGTGCCCTCCAAAGGAACGTCCGGCGAGAACCGGGCGGTATGTTGCGAGAAAAGCGGCATGGCCAACCCTCGTGCGTTTAAAGTTCGTTTGCGAGCGGCGGGCGCGGGGCCGAGCCGTTCGCGGTGGCATAGATGCTGCTAGTTTAGCACGCTCGCGCGCATGGTGAAGGTAGCGGGGTGAGGTGGCCTGCCTGACTTGACCTTAGCGCTTCTTCTTGCTCTTCTTCTGCTTGCGCTGTTTGGCCTTTGCATTCTTGGGCTCGCTTTCCTGCTCGGCCTTGGCAGCGGCCTTTTCGGCCTTCATCTTCTTGCGTTTGGTCTCGATGCGCAGCTTTTTGTTGATGCGCGCCTTGAGGAAGGAGCCAAACTGCTCGGCATCACCACGCACAAAGGTGTCCTTAGGGATCGTCACGCCCTGGTCGGCGAACATGGCCACAAAGATGCGCTCGCCGTCGAGTACGTGGTCGAGCTTCTCAAACGGGAAGAACTGCGACTTGCCGCTCTTGCCCCAGACCATCAGGCCGTCCTCGTTGGCGGCGACGCGGCGGTAGCGGCCGCCCATGGACTCGTCTGCCTCGACGGCTTCGATAAAGTCGCGCGCGAGCGTATGGTGCAGATTTTTGCTCCACCAGGCCAAGAAGGCGCCGAACACGATCAGCACGACGCCGAACTTGATCCAGCTGCCGCCGGCCACCAGCATGCCGATGCCGATGAGCGCGGCAATCGCAGCGGCGACGTACAGGGAGCCACGGCGCCTGGGCGAGGCGACCAGGCGGGCGAAATCGGTGACGAGGTCGTTTTCGTACTGATACTCGTTGAGGTATAGGATGCCGTCATCGGCTGCTGCCTGCGTCTCGAGCGCGACCTCGACCTGGTCGGCTGCTTCGGAGGGAACGAGGTTGCTCTCTGCGTCTGCCATGCTCTTTGGACTCCTATCGCGGCGGGCTTGCCGTACGGGTTATTATGGATGCAGTATGCCGTGCGACCGCATGGCCGCCGCGGCAACAAGACTCAGTATACCCGGGGGAGCACCCATGGAATCGTTGTACCGAAAGTATCGCCCGCTCACCTTCGACTCCGTGGTGGGCCAGCAGCATATCGTCTCGACGCTCGAGCACGCCATTACCGAGGGACGCCTGTCCCACGCGTACCTGTTTTGCGGTCCGCGCGGCACGGGCAAGACCACCATGGCGCGTATTCTTGCCAAGGCGCTGCTCTGCCGCAATGCCGAGGTGGCGCGCGCCGAGGGTGCGAGCGGCTGCATGCCCGACGGCACCTGTGAGGAATGCGAGCTCATCGCCGAAGGCAACCACCCCGATGTCTACGAGCTCGATGCCGCAAGCCGTACCGGCGTAGACAACGTGCGCGAGGAGATCATCAACTCCGTTAGCTTTGCCCCGGTGCGTGGCAAGTACAAGATCTATATCATCGACGAGGTCCACATGCTCACGACGGCGGCGTTTAACGCGCTGCTCAAGACGCTCGAGGAGCCGCCGGCGCACGTGATCTTTGTGCTGTGCACCACCGACCCGCAAAAGATTCTGGAGACCATCCTTTCGCGCTGTCAGCGCTTCGATTTCCACCGCATTGGTAACGAGGATATCGAGCGCCGCCTGGCATACGTGTGCGAGCAGGAGGGCTTCGACTACGACGACGAGGCGCTTGCCATCGTGGCGCGCCATGCCAAGGGCGGCATGCGCGATGCGCTCTCCACGCTGGAGCAGCTGAGCGTCTTCGGCAACGGCACCGTGCATGCGGACGATGCCCGCTCACTTTTGGGCGAAGTTTCGGACCAGATTCTGGGAGAGTTTACGCGCGCCATTGCCGATCGTGATGTCGCCGAGCTCTATGGGCTTATTCGCGCGCAGGTCGAGGAAGGTAACGATCTGCTGGAACTGACGCGCGACCTGGTGGCGCACGTGCGCGACGTGTATGTTGCCTGCGTTGCCGGTGCCCGTGCTGAGTTGTTTGAGGGCGGTGTCGAGCAGGCCGAGGCGCTTGCAGCCGAGGCCGCTGCCTTTGGCGAGCATCCTGCCGATCGTCTGGCTCGCGTGCTGACGGTGCTCGACGATGCCGCCTTGGAGATGAGGGGTGCGAGCGACGTGCGCCTGGTGCTCGAGATCGCCTGCACGCGCCTGACGCGTCCCGAGGCCGATTTAACGATTGAGGCATTGGCCGAGCGCGTGGCTCGCTTGGAGGCCATGGTTGCCAACGCCGCCGTTCCGGCGAGCGTGGCTGCTGCTCGAGCGAGTGCGCCTGCTGCATCCGCACCCGCTGTCCAGCAGCCGACGCTGATCTCGGGTGCCCGAGCTGCTACTCCTGCGGCGACCGCCGCCCCCGCTGCTACGTCTGCGCATCAGGGTGGCATGCCTTGGGACCGCGGCGCTGCTGTTCCGGCTGCCCAGCCTGCGCCCAAGTCCGCGGCTCCGGCTCCCGCGCCCACTGCATCGACCGTGCCGGCGTCCAAGCCCAACAACGCCGCCCAGGTTGCCGCCGCCGGTGCTGCCGAGACCCCCGCGGTCGAGGACGCCGGCGAGCTCCAGCGCAAATGGGCCGAGGTCGTCGAGCGCGTCAAGGCTCGTCAGGCTTCCTATGCAGGCCTTTTGCTCAACGCCCGCGCCACGGCCGACGACGGCTCCAAGCTCACGGTCTCGTTCCCCGCGGGCTCGACCTTTGCCATCAAGATGCTCGGTCGCGCCGACACGCAATCGGTGGTCCTGCCGACGGTCTGCGCGGTCTTCGGTCGTCGCACCGTCGACTACGTCCTGGATGGAGGTGGCACGCCGGCTCCTCAACATGAGGAGCATTCTCCATCTGCACGGGCTGCGGTATCTGCGGACCCGCAGCCCGTGTCCTCGGCGGCCCCTGTATCCTCGAGCGCCAGCGCGCCGCAGCGGCAAGCGACGCCGGTGATGGCACCGACCCCGTCGGCGCCTAAGCCCGCTGCGCCCAAACCGGCTGCTCCGGTCCCCGCACCCAAGCCCGCTGCCGCGCCTGCGCCCAAGTCATCCGACTTGGCTAAGGCCCCCTGGCTGCGCTCCGACAACCCTGCCGGCGCTCCTGCCACGGGCAAGCTCCCGACCGAGCCCGCGCCCCGTGCGCCCGAGCGCTCTGCCGCTCCCAAGGCTCAACCGTCTGCACAGGCTGCGCCGTGGGAATCCGAGCAGGTTCCCTACGACGACGCTATGGTCGGCGGCTTCGCTGTCGATGCGAGCGGGGACGATCTGCCCCCGTTCGACGTGCCGGGTGCGGCGTCCGCGCCCAAGCCCGCTGCAACTGCCCCCAAAGAGGAGGACGCCCCCGCTGCCCCCTGGGAGTCCAACCCCGGTGCCGGCAGCCCCTTCGGCCACCAGGGCGCAGCCCCGAGCATCCCGCAGACCGAGGACGAGGCCAAAGCCCTCATCCGCAGCGTCTTCGGCCAGGCCACGATCTTCAAACCGGTGGAGTAGCTGCGCAGGCGGGTATACTGCTCACGAAGAGGGTTCTTTGTCCGGGCGCATCTGTATTTCGGACATGTGCAGTGTGGTGCCACGTATATCGCATTCGAGTAGACAGGTACGCGACGGTCGTCCTAGGGTGCTGAGGTCGACACGATACGTCGCACGACTGTCTGTGTACTCGACTTGCATGTCGTTGGCAACTGCTCCGATTGTCGAAAAAGAGCCCAGTTCGGCATCGACAATCTTGGAGTCCTTTATCTTGACCTTGAACTCTTGGTAGAGGGACGGGCTGTTGTAGTAAATGGTTCGGGTTCCGTCGGTGCACTCATCGGTCGCTTCCCATTTGACGACGGGCTGGTCCGAGCTGGCTATCAGCAGTTCTGCTCCAAAGGCTATGGCATGGGTGATGACAACCAGCGATGCCCAGCCGACAAAGAGATAGAGAACCACATATGCAACGGGGTGTTTTGAGCGGATGTTCTGGAGCATGTCGGGGGCATTCATGGGGCACCTCCAAATTGCTATCTATGGCAATTAAATTATACCCCGCCGTCATGAGCGCCGCCTCGAGCAGTGGCTCGGTATTTGGCCATTTAGTGGTACGCATTAAATGTCGGATTCCGGCTCTACAAGATTTAGCTTTCAATATTATGCAGATGCGAATTATTCAACTTTGCATAATCTTTGGGTGCTGCTTGCACTCCAGGACATGTATATCGACTGAGGTAGCGTGTCCGCCCCGCTCGCTGGCCGCGCGCCGTGGTACGATTTTTGGGTTTGAAAGTCCCGCCGCGTCCCGGCTGCCCTTGCAGCTCGTTGCGCGGCCGCACGCAAAGGAGCCATTATGGCCGGTATGAACATGCAGCAGATGATGAAGCAGGCTCGCAAGATGCAGGAGCAGCTTGCCGCCGCGCAGGAGAACCTCAAGTCCCAGACCGTCGACGCCTCTGCCGGCGGCGGCATGGTCAAGGTGACCGTTAACGGCGAGATGGAGCTCGTCAACCTCACCATCGATCCCGATGCCCTCGATCCCGAGGACGTCGATATGCTGCAGGACATGATCATGGCTGCCGTCAACGAGGCCGTCCGCGGCGTCAACGAGCTCGCCAACAAGCAGATGGGCGCCATCACCGGCGGCCTCAACATCCCGGGCATGCCGTTCTAAGACACGCATATATATGAGTGCGAATCACAGTCTGCAAAAACTGCTCGATGAACTGGGCCGTCTGCCGGGCATTGGTCCCAAGTCGGCTCAGCGCATCGCCTATTACCTGCTTGAGGCCGATGCCGAGGAGGCCCGCCGCCTGGCAGAGGCCATCCTGGAGGTCAAGCAGGAGGTCCACTTTTGCAGCCGTTGCTTTAACTACGCCACGGCCGACGAGTGCTCCATCTGCCAAGACCCGATGCGCGACACCACCCGCATCTGCGTGGTGGGTGAGCCGCGCGATGTCCAGGCGATTGAGCGCACGGGCAGCTACCATGGCCTGTACCATGTGCTGGGCGGCGTGATCAGCCCCATGGACAAGATCGGTCCCGAGCAGCTGCATATCCGCGAGCTGCTGGCGCGCCTGGGCCACGAGGACATCCACGAGGTCATTATCGCCACCAACCCCAACATCGAGGGCGAGACCACGGCGAGCTACCTTGCTCGCACCATCAAGCCATTGGGCGTTGAGGTATCGCGTCTTGCGAGCGGCCTTCCCGTGGGCGGCGACTTGGAGTATGCCGACGAGCTTACGCTTGGCCGCGCTATCGAGGCCCGCCGCGCGATCTAGGCGGTGTCAGCTCCGCGGCATGTCCCGTCGGTCTGCCGCACGGGGCGCTCATAATTGGGCACGCGTTCATTCATTTGTTGTGCAACAAACCTGCTTTTCATCCGCTTATCGCGTGGATGGGTCCGTCTGCACCTCGTATTTGCTCATTCGTTGCGCAACCTTTTGGGTTCGCTGATACACTCAAATGTGAATATGAAAGAATGCGCCGCTTTTAAGCGGCGTGTTTTTGTTGGAGGAGAACGCATGCGGCCCGGGGGCACTCAGACAAAGCATGGCGCCGCGGTGCGCATGCGACGCCGGCTGGGCCTGGCGCCTCGGGCGTATGTGCTGCTGTCTTGCTCGCTCGTGCTGGTCATAGCCGGTGTTTCGGCTTATGGCATGACGGTGCCGTCCATGGTGCAGGCGCATGCTGCGCGTGAGCTGCATATTGGGCGCAAGGCCAAAAGCGATTTGGGAACGACAACTGGATATGCGTGGGCGAGCGTGGTCGGGCGCACCGTGTTTGGCGTCGATCCCGCGGACGAGGGCGAGCAGGCGTCCAACGAGATCACGCTGGCAAACGGCAAGACCATCGTGCTCACCAACACCAAGATCATCACGAAGCTTTCCAATAACAGCGTGGCTTCTGTCGTTAACAAGGCGGAGCAGCAGAAGGAGCAGGATACGCAGCAGGCGGGTAAGCCCGGCGGCTCGGACGGGTCCGGTTCTGGCAGCGGTTCGGCGGGCTCGGGCGGCGGTTCCGGTTCGGGCTCCGCCTCTGGCGGCGGATCTTTGAGTGGTGGCTCGACGGACGGCAGTGCCGGCGGCGATATGGGCTCGGGTGGCCTCTCGGCTGCCGAGGAGGAGAGTATTCACAGCTGGCTCGTGACCAAATACAACATGCTCGATGACTATGTCGCCCGCGCCAACAGCGTGGTTTCGACCTATAACGCTACGGGCGATATCGGACCGTGCGACACCCTGGCGAATGACATGTTTGTTATCCGTGCCGAGTTCGGTCGACAAAGGTTCTCGACCAAATCTAAGTGGTATCGGCAGTATGCCAATCTGTGGGGCTGCTATACCAACCTGTGTCAATGGGTTGGGCACTACGGCGACGACGACGTCGCGCTCAACAACTTCAACACCAATGTGGCGGCGATCGCCCTATGACGAACGACCTCGCTTCTACGGCAGCCCAGTCGCTCAATCGCGATCCCATGGTGGGCCTGCGCCTGGCGCGCGTCGACGGGTTTGAGCCGGCCGTCGCCCTGGGCACGGACGAGCTTCCCGCCTACCTGCGCCGTTTTACGATGCTGTTTGCCGATGACGCCACCATGCGCCGCGGCGGTATCGGCCGTGTGACGCGTGCCGTCAACGCGCAGGGCGAGGCCGTGGCGCTCAAGCAGCTCATCTTGCCAGCGCGCGACGAATTTGACGACGATGTCGCCCACGAGGCGCTGGTCACCAAGTTCAAGGCGGCGTTTCGCGAGGAATATGAATGCCATCGTGCCCTTTCGGGCCTTAAGGGCTTTCCCCGCTTATACGGGTGGGGCGAGGTCGACGGCGTGCCCGTGATCGTCATGGAGTGGGTCGAGGGCGAGACGCTCGCTCGCCTGCGCTCGCGCCTTGCCGTGGACGATGCCGGTCGCCTGTCACCGCTCGTGGCGGCGCGCCTGGGCCGCGACCTGTTCGACCTGCTCTGCCGCATGAGCTTGGTGGGGGAGGGCTTTGTCCATCGCGATATCTCGCCCGCTAATATTATGGTGCGCACGGCGCGCCTGCCGCTCGACCGACAGCTTGCCGAAGGCACCTTCGACCTGTGCTTGATCGACTTTGGCTCGTCGCTGGCGCTCGAGCCCGCCTCCGCGGTGGCCGGCACCGGCGGCAAGGCGTCGTTTACCGAGCGCTATGCCACGTTGCGCCGCGCGACGGTGGCCTACGCCCCGCCCGAGATGCTCACCGACGATATCCCCAACCTGCGCACGCTTCGCATGTCGCCGGCGATCGATGTCTATGCAGCGGCGAGTACGGTCTACGAGCTCATCGCCGGTGTCGCGCCGTACGAAGTAGCGCCGGGTGCGTCGGGTACTTCGGGCTCGCGCAAAAAGACGCGCGATATCGCCAGCCCTTATCGCCTCAAGATGGATACGCTGCCCGATTATCCCGTCGGCGCCCACGCGCCCGGCTGCGACTTGACGCAACTGCTGCGACGCGAGCCCGATGTGGCACTTGCCGCGGCCGAACAGGCTCAGCAGCTGGGGCTCGATCCAAATTCCGAGGATTTGCGCGATGCGCTGGCGTTTGTCGATGCCCAGCTGTTCGACGTGGTGATGGCCTGTCTGTCCAGCCATCAAAAAGATCGTCCCGAGCCGGCGGCGGTCGAGGCGGCGCTCTCGGCGTTTTGTGACCACTATGCGCAAAATGTCGCCCGCTCGCTTCGCGCCGAGCCGCTCATGCCGTGCCCGATGGAGGTATCGGGGCACACAGCCCGGCGTGCGGTGATGGTTGGTGCGACGGCGGTATGCGGCGTGCTTTGGGCTGTGGTCGTGGTGTCGGCGGCGTTTTTGGCGTCAGGCGCCCATGTGACGCTCGTCGTGGGACCGCTTATGTGGTCCGGGAAGCTGCCGGCCATTATCGCCGCGCTGGCGTTGGCGCTGCCGAGCATGGTGGGCATCGCTGCCGGGGCCTTGGCACGCGACCGCCGTGCGGGATTCCTGCAGGGCGTGTTGGCCCTTTCCGCCTGCGAGGTTCCGGCTCTGGCCGCACTCGCATGCGCCGTGTTTTCCCAGCATGCCGTGGCGGGTGGCCTGGTGGCCGCCATAATTGCAACCTATGCGCTCACGTGGTTTTTGCTGGCGATGGGGTTTGCCTTTGAGCTTCCCGTCGTGTCAGCACGACGTGCGAAAATTCCCATGGCGACGCCGCTTGCTGGCGGAGCCGCGGCTGCCCGCACCTTTGGCGGGCCGGCCGAAGTATTCGACACTATCTCTGCGACCAAGAAGGGCTAAGCCATGGCTTCTCAAGCTGAGCTCACCCCGTGCGGGGCAATGTTTGACATCTTTAAGCGCGCGGCGCACCTGAGCCATATCGAACTGTGCGGCCTGGTGCTCTCGAGCCGCCCGCTCGCCGACGGCCGTAGTCCGCAGAGCCGTGCTGCCGATCGCTCCTGGGTTTCGCGCTTTATCGTGCGCGCGCCGGTCGGCACGCTGCAGGAACGTTATTTTGCCGATTACGGCACCTCGGCCGCGCGCATTATGTCGCAGCTGGCCCTGCGCCGTCGCAATCCCATGGACGCCGCGGCCGTGACCAATATGGTGTGCGGCCCCGCTGGCGAGCCCATGGTGCTGGCACTCGAGGAATGCCACCAGGACACGAATCTCTATCGCAATGCGCTCGAGCGCCTGTCGCAGGCGGCTGAACTCATGCCCGCCGAGCGCGCCGAGGCCATCCTGGTGCTGTTTGTCGCCGTGGGTTGCTCGGCAGATGTCCGTTCGTCGGTGACCTATGCCATCGACTACGCTCATGCGACCTGTGGCGGCGCCACGTCGACGCCGCGCTCGCTGAGCACATCTTCGGTCGCGGGCGAGCACGAGGTTGCGCCGGCGCATCCGCTGGGACTGCTGCGCGTGCAAAACGGCTACGTGGTGAGCGCCCCGCGCTGGATTCAGCCGAGTGAGGAAGGCGTCGAGATCGGCGCGCTGGCAACGGGGGAGGGCGACATCACCGACGTCGGCGACGACGTCTCGGCCCGCCATGCCCATATCTGGTGTGACGATTCTGGCACATGGTTTGTCGAGGACCTGTCGTCCACGAACGGCACCGTGGTGGTAAACGGGGCCACGAGTGTGTGTATTCAAGTAGAGCCTGGCCGCTCCGCCCAGCTCAACCCCGGCGACGAGCTCAAACTCGGCGAATCCACCACCTACGCCATCCTCCTCGGCGCCCTCTAACTCATCCCCCCAAATAACTTGCGGTGAAATAGGGACTGATTGAGGCCGTTAACAGCAAAAACAGTCCCTATTTCACCGCAACTGCCGTGGGGTTCCAGGGGACTGTGCCCGTCGGTGCCAGGCGCACAATAGTCACCCGAGGTAAACCTTTACCGGCCACCTATATTTGCCGAAATATGGCTTGACGGCGGGGTACAATAAACCCGCATGCGGATTTCCGTTGCGGGTGCCTCCCATCGCCGGGGCGTGCCCGGGAGCATCCGGCATGCGGCCTTTGCGGCGCTCGGTCATGTGCAAGACGGGTAGCTGGGCCTGTGGAGCGCGTGCAGCCCTCCTCGCCTTGGCATGCCTTCTCTCCACGCCATGTACCTGCTGCTGAGTCCGCCTGCCAGATGATTGGAAGCAACAACGAAAATCCCATCACGCCAATATCCCGGCGATCGCCGGGGCCTGTATACCTATATGAGAGGAGAGGGGTATATGGCGCGTAAGTTTAAGTCTATGGACGGCAACGAGGCGGCCGCATATGTTTCGTATGCGTACACCGAGGTAGCGGGAATTTATCCCATTACGCCGTCCAGCCCGATGGCCGACCATGTCGACCAGTGGGCGGCCCAGGGTCGCAAGAACATCTTCGGCACCCCGGTCAAGGTCGTCGAGATGGAGTCCGAGGCAGGTGCAGCCGGTACCGTTCACGGTTCGCTGGGTGCCGGTGCTCTGACCACCACCTACACGGCTTCTCAGGGTCTGCTCCTGATGATCCCGAACATGTACAAGATCGCGGGCGAGCAGCTCCCGGGCGTCTTCCACGTCTCCGCGCGTTGCGTCGCTTCCCACGCCCTGAACATCTTCGGTGACCACTCCGACGTCATGGCCTGCCGTCAGACCGGCTTCGCCATGCTCGCCGAGGGCAACGTCCAGGAGGTCATGGACCTCTCGCCGGTGGCTCACCTTGCCGCCATCGAGGGTAAGACCCCGTTCCTTAACTTCTTCGACGGCTTCCGCACCAGCCACGAGATCCAGAAGGTCGCCATGTGGGACTACAAGGATCTGGCCGAGATGTGCGACATGGACGCTGTCCAGGCTTTCCGCGATCACGCGCTCAACCCTGAGCACCCGCATACCCGCGGTAGCCACGAGAACGGTGACATCTTCTTCCAGAACCGCGAGGCCTGCAACAAGGTCTACGACGAGCTTCCCGCCGTCGTCGAGGGCTACATGAAGAAGATCAACGAGAAGCTCGGCACCGATTACGGCCTGTTCAACTACTACGGCGCTCCCGATGCTGATCGCGTCGTCGTGTGCATGGGCTCCTTCTGCGACGTGCTCGAGGAAGTCATCGACTACCTCAACGCTCACGGCGAGAAGGTCGGCCTGGTCAAGGTTCGCCTGTTCCGTCCGTTCTCCATCAAGCACTTTGTCGACGTTCTCCCCGAGACCGTCAAGAAGATTGCCGTTATGGACCGCACCAAGGAGCCGGGTTCCATCGGCGAGCCGCTCTACCAGGACGTCGTCTCCGCTCTCTACGAGGCCGGCAAGACGGGCATCAAGGTCGTCGGCGGCCGTTACGGCCTGGGCAGCAAGGACAC
>ERZ1107006.1399-NODE-1399-length-20790-cov-3.820111_pt1 | contig 20790 bp, 13 predicted proteins | sample MGYA00403696_ERZ1107006 | MGnify/ENA primary metagenome ERZ1107006 (study PRJEB35170, sample SAMEA104062441) | human gut metagenome | biome: human gut; feature: human-associated habitat; material: faeces | place: Denmark | collected 2012-08-13 ...
TGCCAATGGCGGGAATCACGCGCACGGCCGTGGTCTTGTTGTTGATGACGCCGATAGCCATCTCGTCGGCGATGATGCCGGCGATGGTCTCGACCGGGGTGTCACCGGGGATGGCGATCATGTCCAGGCCAACGGAGCACACGCAGGTCATGGCCTCGAGCTTCTCGAGCGAAAGCGCGCCGGCTTCGACGGCGGCGATCATGCCGGCATCCTCGGACACGGGGATAAAGGCGCCCGAGAGACCGCCCACGCTGGAGCTGGCCATGACGCCGCCCTTCTTGACGGCATCGTTGAGCATGGCGAGTGCGCAGGTCGTGCCCGGGCCACCGCAGGTGCCCACGCCGATGATCTCGAGGATGCGCGCGACGGAGTCGCCGATGGCAGGCGTGGGGGCCAGCGACAGGTCGACAATGCCCTTCTCGACCCCCAGGCGATGGGCGGCCTCGCGGCTCATGAGCTCGCCGGCGCGGGTGATCTTAAAGGCGGTCTGCTTAATCTTTTCGGCGACTTCCATCATCGATGCGGAATCGGGCAGCGTCTCCAGGGCTGCGGCCATAACGCCGGGGCCCGAAACGCCTACGTTGATGACAGCGTCGGCCTCGCCACCGCCGTGGACGGCGCCCGCCATAAACGGGGAGTCCTCGACCATATTGGCAAAGCAGACAAACTTGGAAGCGCCGACGGAATCCTGGTCGGCCGTGAGCTTAGCGGCGTCGATGATGGTCTGCGCAGCCATGAGTACAGCGTCCATGTTGATGCCGGCACGCAGGCTAGCGACGTTGACGCTGGAGCAGACACGACTCGTGGTAGCGAGCGCCTGCGGGATGGACTGGATGACGCGGCGGTCGGCGTCGCCGATGCCCTTCTGGACGAGCGCGGAGAAGCCGCCCAGGTAATCGATGCCGAGCGTTTCGGCCGCGCGGTCGAGGGCATGCGCGATGGGGGTGAGGTCCTCATCCTTGCAGCATGCGGCGATCTGTGCCACCGGGGTGACGGAAACGCGCTTGTTGACGATGGGGATACCGTACTCGCGCTCGAGGTTCTCGGCGGTCTCGACCAGATGCTCAGCCGTGTGCGTCACGTGGTCGTAGATCTTCGTGCACATGCGGTCGAGGTTCTCGTCACCGCAACCCATGAGCGAAACACCCATGGTGATGGTCCTGATGTCGAGGTTCTGCTCCTCAACCATGCCGCGGGTTTCCGCGATTTCTGCGGGCGTGATCGCCATCCTTGCGCTCCTATCTGCCAAAACGAGCATAGTCTTATCTATTCTAACGTGCCGCACGTGCCAAGTGGCGCGTGCGGCACGTTTTGGTGCTCGGTTGTTTCCGTTGTGTTACTGCCCAAAGACCTCTTCGGCGATGCGTGCGCTCTCGGCGGCGTCCTTGGCGTAGTAGTCCGCGCCGATCTGCTTTGCGTATTCGGGGGTGAGCACGGCGCCGCCCACGATGATCTTGACGCTCGGCACCTCGGCATGAAGCAGCTTGATGGTCTCTTCCATGGCCACGACGGTGGTGGTCATAAGCGCCGAAAGGCCGACGAGCTTAATGTCGCGCTCCTGCACGGTCCTGAGCACCTCCTGCGGGTCGACGTCACGGCCTAGGTCAAAGACGGTATAGCCGTAGTTATCGAGCAGCATCTTGACGATGTTCTTGCCGATGTCGTGGATGTCGCCCTTGACGGTGGCCACGCAGATCTTGCCCTTGTCGGCAATCTCGCCGGCGGGCATCAGGCGCTTGATGGTGTCGAAGCCCACACGCGCGGCCTCGGCCGAGGCCATGAGCTGCGGCAAGAAGAACTTGCCCTGGTCAAAGAGGACTCCGACCTCGTCGAGGGCGGGGATAAAGTGGTTGTTGATGAGGTCCATGGCGTCGTGATCTGCCAGCAGACGCTCGGTCTCGGCCGCGATTTCGCCCTTGCGGCCCGAGACGACCATGTGGCGGATGGGGTCGTCGTTGCCGTCGGTGCCAGCAGCGGGCACAGTGTCGGTCGATACTGCCTGAGCCGCCGCCGGGTTCGCGGCGATCTTGTACGGATCGGTCCAGCCGGCGTAGCGCTCGATGTATCCGGTCGAGCCCTCGTCCTCAACGCTCAGGACGCGATAGCTGTAGACGGTATCCATAAAGCGCTTGGAACCCGGGTTCATGATGGGGGCATCCAGACCTGCACCAAAGGCGGCGGCCAAAAAGACCGAGCCCAGCAGCGGCCGCGCGGGCAGGCCAAAGCTGATGTTCGATACGCCGAGTGCGCACTTGACGCCCAGGCGCTCCTTGCACAGAGACATGGCACGTAGAATCTGCTCAGCCTGGCGCTGGTTGGTCGAGGCGGTCATGACCAGGCAGTCGATGAGGATGCGGTCCGGGCCGATGCCGTAACGGGCGGCCTCGGCCACGATGCGCTCGGCGATGGCGAAGCGGGCCTCGGCGGTATCGGGGATGCCGCCCTCGTCGAGCGTAAGGCCGACGACGTTGGTGCCGTAGTGGGCCACCAGCGGAAAGATCTCATCCATGATCTGTTGTTTGCCATTGACCGAGTTGATGATGGGCTTGCCGGCGTAGCGGCGCACGGCGGCCTCGACGGCTGCGGGGTCGGTGGAGTCGATCTGCAGCGGCAGCAGCGTGGAGCCCTGGAGCTGCTCGGTTGCCTGCTGGATGACCTTGACCTCGTCGATCTCGGGCAGGCCCACGTTGACGTCCAGGATGTCGGCGCCCTGCTCCTGCTGGCTGATGCCCTGACTCACGACGTAGTCCAGGTCGCCGTCGCGCAGGGCCTGCTGCAGGCGCTTTTTGCCGGTGGGGTTGATGCGCTCGCCGATGACGGCGATCTTGTGGCCGTCGCAGGGGAGGTCCACGACCGTCTGGGCGCTCGTGACCGACATGCTGGGCTTGCGGTGGCGCGGGCTGGGCGTGTGGTTGTCGATAAGCGTGCGCAAGGCCGCCATGTGCGCCGGCGTGGTGCCGCAGCAACCGCCCACGACGCTCACGCCGTCCTCGATCATGCCGGCGACGGCCTCGGCGTACTCGGGTGCCTGGATATCAAAGACGGTATTGCCGTCATCGTCCACGCGGGGCAGTCCCGCATTGGCCTGCACCATGATGGGCTTGTCGGTGACGGTGAGCATGCGCGCGGCGAGCCCTCGGAGCTCGGCCGGGCCCTGGCTGCAGTTGATGCCCAGGACGTCGGCGCCGATGGCGTCGAGGGTGATGGCGGCGACCTCGGGGCTCGTGCCCAAGAAGGTGCGGCCGTCTTCCTCAAAGGTCATGGTGGCAAAGACGGGCAGGTCGGAGTTCTCGCGGCAGGCGAGGACGGCCGCCTTGATCTCGGCCAGGTCGGTCATGGTCTCGATAATAAAGAGGTCGACGCCCGCAGCGACGCCGGCGCGCACCTCCTCGGCAAAGAGGTCGTAGGCCTCGTCAAAGCTGAGGGTGCCCAGGGGGCGCAGCAGGGCGCCGATGGGGCCGATGTCGCCGGCGACGTAGCGGGCGCCGGCCTCGCGGGCGCAGGTGACTGCCGCGGCAAAGACGTCTGCCACGGTGGCGGCGCCGTCGAGCTTGTGGGCGTTGGCGCCAAAGGTGTTGGCGGTGATCACGTCACAGCCGGCCTCGACGTACTGACGCTGAATATCGGTAATGACCTGGGGCTCCTCAAAGTTGAGCAACTCGGGCAGGGCGCCTGCCTTCATGCCGGCGGCCTGCAACATGGTGCCCATGCCGCCGTCAAACAGCAGGTGCCCGGTGCCCTCGATGGCGGCACGCAGGCGATCGTCCTTAATGCGAAGGTCATCGATCGTGCGCGTTTTGTACGCGGCACCGTTGCAGCGCGCAGCATTGACGGGTGCCGCCAGCGCGGCACCGTCCAGATCATGAGTGATAAGCGGAGTAAACATCGATGGCTCCTAATGGCTGGAATAGCAGGTGGTGTGGGCGGCGCGGAAGCGGCAGTGCTCACGCATGCGGCAGATATTGCAGGTGGGGCGGCTCTGGGCGTCGTGGACTTCGCCGTCGAACAGACCGATCACCGCGGTCACGCTCTTGGTGGGCATGAGCAGGCTGGTGGGGGTGACGGTAAGTCCAATGAGGCGCGTGGCGTTGAGTGCATCCACGATCGAGCGCTGGGCAGAGAGCGGGCAGTCGCCGTAGCCGGGGCTAAAGCGCCAGTTACCGGCGAGTCCGTATGCGGCGGCCGCAGCCTTGACCTGCTGGTCCATCTGCTCGACGGCGGCTTCTACATAGGCAGAGCATGCGGCGTCGAGCACGGCGCCTTCCAGGGGTTGCTGAGCTCCGGTGGTTCGCAGACGGCGTTCGGCAGACATCCCGAGGGTACATGCCATGAGCGCCGCCAGGCAGGCGTCCTTAAGGTGGCGATAGATATCACGACCCCGCAGCTCAACATTGGTGCCAACCAAGCGGATGCAGGGCTCGCCCTGCTCGTCAACGCCCGTGGCATCGACGGCAAACACGCGTCGCACGCCGCGGGGCTCGATATCCAGCTCTAGGCGCTCGACCACAAGCTCAATTCGTCGTGACAGCTCGGGCTCAATCTGCTGGCCGCCGTAGCCCAGATACCGCAGCATCTCGGCACGGTCGACACGAGGGTGGTGGGCAGCGTCGATACGGTAAAGCGCCGGCGACGCAAGGTCGGCCGGCACTTCAACAACGGTTGTATCGACGTGCGGTTTTTCCATTACCCCAGGCGCTCCATAATGGTCGCGGCGATTGCAGGACGGTTCATAGTGTACAGGTGCAGACCGTCGGCGCCGTGCTCCTTAAGGTCGCAAAGCTGACGAGCAGCATAATCTACACCGGCTGTCTGCAGGCTCTCGGGGTCGTTCTCGTACTTGGCGAGGATCTTGATGACGGGGGAGGGCAGCGACGCGCCGCACATAAAGACCATGCGGCTGATCTGCGACTTGCCCATAAACGGCATGATGCCCGCGGTAATGGGCACGGTGATGCCGGCCTTGTCGGCAAGCTCGCGGAAGCGATAGAAGCACTCGTTATCAAAGAAGAGCTGTGTCACAAAGAAGCTTGCGCCGGCGTCTTGCTTTTGCTTGAGGTGCTCGACCGAGAGGTTGAGATCCTCGCAGGCAATGTGGCCCTCGGGGTAGGCTGCGGCGCCCACGCAAAAGCCGGCGTCGACGAGCTCGGGGATGAGGTCGCGGGCGTAGGCGTAGTCCGAGGCGGGCTTGTCGTCCTCAGTCGCGCCAGCGGGAAGATCACCACGCAGGGCCAGGATGTTTTCAACGCCGGCGGTGCGATACTCGTCGATCTTGGCGGCGATATCGGCGTGGGTACGGCCCACACAGGTGAGGTGCGCCACCGAGGGCGTATCGAATTCGCTCGTAATCATATGCGCGATGGGGGCGGTGGTGGCACCGTTACCCGAGCCGCCGGCCGAGCAGGTGACCGAGACAAAGCTCGGCGAAAGCTTGCACAGATTGCCTGCCACTTCGCGAGCCGTGTCGAGGGTTAGTTCGCCCTTGGGCGGGAACATCTCAAACGAAACGGGTGTGGTGCCCTGGGATGCTGCCTGCTTAAAAACCTCGTCGACGCGCATATCGTGCTCCTTTAGATGCCTGGGTGCGATGTTTTGTTGCAAGGATTCTACAGCACCACTGCGCTAAGGTGGAGTTTCACTCGCTATTTGGGGATACCAATCGAAAATGCTTCGCTATCGGCATTTCCTATAACAGGGTAGTCAATCTAAGATGGGGCTATATTGAATGGTATTTGATGCGAAATACCAGTTAAGAAAGCCCCGTCCCAAATTGACTACCCTTAAATCGTGGGGAGAGGTCTGCAATTTATACAGTTGATTGGCTGTTGAGGGTGGCAACGCCGCCTCGATAGGGTAACCTCATTGATTGGTTTCGCGACAGCAACATAACGGTAATGTCGCGGAAACACGGCGAGTCTAAGCTATGACTCGTTCGTTAGTAATCAACACCGCATCTCACGCGGTGCCGATACGAAGGGAGTTCCGTATGGCCGAACTTACTGACCGCTTCGGGACCATGGTGTTCTCTGAGGAAGTCATGAAGGACTACCTCCCCAAGGACATTTGGAAGCGCCTTGCTGCAACCCTCGAGGACGGTGAGCCGCTCGACCTGGATGTGGCCAACGCCGTTGCCCACGCCATGAAGGTCTGGGCCATCTCCAAGGGCGCGACGCACTACGCGCACTGGTTCCAGCCGCTTTCGGGCATTACTTCCGAGAAGCACGACAGCTTCCTCGAGCCCAACCACGACGGCACCGCCATTACCAAGTTTACGGGCAAGAACCTCATCCAGGGCGAGCCCGATGCCTCCAGCTTCCCCTCCGGCGGCCTGCGTGCCACCTTCGAGGCCCGTGGCTACACCGCCTGGGATCCCACCAGCCCCGCTTTTATCAAGGACGATGTCCTGTGCATCCCCACGGCCTTCTGCTCCTACACGGGCGAGGCCCTGGACAAGAAGACCCCGCTGCTGCGCTCCATGACCGCGCTCTCGCGTGAGTCCAAGCGCGTTTTGGCGCTGTTTGGTAAGACCCCCAAGAAGGTCGTTCCTTCCGTGGGCGATGAGCAGGAGTACTTCCTGATCAAGAAGGACGCTTACCGCAAGCGCAGGGACCTGGTCATCACCGGCCGCACCCTCTTTGGTGCTGCTCCCTGCAAGGGCCAGGAGCTCGAGGAGCACTACTTTGGCGCTATCCGCCCCACCGTCTCGGCCTATATGAAGGACCTGGACGATGAACTGTGGGCGCTTGGTATTCCCGCCAAGACCAAGCACAACGAGGTCGCTCCCTGCCAGCATGAGCTCGCCCCTGTCTATGGCGAGGTCAACGAGGCCATCGACCAGAATCTGGTCATGATGGAGAAGATGAAGCTCATCGCCTCCCGTCACGACTTGGTCTGCCTGCTGCACGAGAAGCCCTTCGAGGGCATCAATGGTTCGGGCAAGCACAACAACTGGTCGCTTGGCACCGAGTCCGAGAACCTGCTCGACCCGGGCGACACCCCGCTCGACAACCTGCAGTTCATCGTCTTCCTCACCGCGGTGATCGAGGCCGTCGATAACTATCAGGAACTCCTGCGTGCCTCCGTTGCCTCGGCCGGCAACGATCATCGTCTGGGCGCCAACGAGGCTCCTCCGGCGATTATGTCCATCTTCCTGGGCGACCAGCTTACCGAGGTCGTCGAGAAGATCATCGATGGCAAGGCTTCCGTCCATGCCACGCGCGGCGTGCTCGACCTGGGCGCCGATACCCTGCCCAAGTTGATGCAGGACAACACCGACCGCAACCGCACCTCCCCGTTTGCCTTCACCGGCAACAAGTTCGAGTTCCGTGCCTGCGGCTCCGAGCAGAACGTCTCCGACTCCAACCTGGTGCTCGATGCCGCCGTGGCCAAGTCGCTCAAGTCCTTCGCCGACGCACTCGAGGGTATGCCCGAGGATAAGTTCCAGGACGCCGCGCTCGAGTACTGCAAGAAGGTGCTGACCGATCACCAGCGCATCCTGTTCTCCGGCGACGGTTACTCCGACGAGTGGCCCATTGAGGCCGAGAAGCGCGGCCTTGCCAACAACAAGACCACGGCCGACGCCCTGCCCGCCTTTGTTTCCGATAAGGCTATCGCGCTCTTTGAGGAGACGGGCGTCCTGACCAAGGCCGAGGCCCAGTGCCGTTACGACTGCAAGCTCGAGAAGTACAACAAGCTCATGAACATCGAGGCTACCACGATGGTTCGCGAGGCGCGTCGTACCTATCGCCCGGTCATTACCGCCTACGCCACCAAGGTCGCTAAGGGCCTTGAGACTATTCGTGCCGCCGGTGCTGAGGCCGCCATGCAGTGCGAGCAGAACACGCTCAACAAGCTCTGCAACGGCATCACCGCCATCAACGACTCTATCAAGGCGCTCGACGCCGTGCATCAGAAGGCCGAGGCCCTCGATGGTCAGGAGCAGGCCAATGTGTACGCACACGAGGTCGTTCCCGCTATGGATACGCTGCGCGCCGCCGTGGATGCCATGGAGGAGATCGTGGCCGCCGACTACTGGCCGGTCCCGACCTACGACGACATCCTGTTCTATGTGTAACAGACGCGTTTGATTTTGCGCTCGAAGGGGTCTCGCCTGTGCGAGGCCCCTTTTTTGTCGCCCGGGTCGTCTTTGAACATGCTGTCGAGCGAGCGTTTCGCGCGGGGCATCTTGAAAGTTGTAACCTGTTTTGGCATGCGGATGTTTCGGGCATTTGTTCATAAAGGGGAGGATTATCCGATGAAGGTATTCGATATCATGTTTAGCCCGACCGGCGGAACGGAAAAGGTATCTAACTACATTGCCAATGCGTTAGAAGGGGAAACCGTTGCTGTAGATTTGACCGATAGCGGGCTTGGCTTTCGTGCGATTGCGATGACAAAAGAGGATGTGGCCGTGATCGCGGTGCCCTCGTATGGCGGGCGAGTCCCGGCTGTGGCTGCGGAGCGCTTGGGTATGATGCGGGGAAACGGTGCGCAGGCGGTTCTAGTTTGTGTTTACGGAAACCGCGCGTATGAGGACACGCTGGTCGAGCTTGAGGACGCGGCAAAGGGCGCGGGCTTTCGGGTGATCGCGGCGGTTTCAGCTATCGCCGAGCATTCTATTGTTCGCCAGTTTGCAGCCGGTCGGCCAGACCCACAGGACGCGGCGCAGCTCGCTGGGTTTGCGAATCAGATTCAGCAAAAGATATCTGCAGGAGATGCTTCTGAGCCGGCTATTCCGGGCAATCGCCCCTATAAGAAGGCCGGGGGCACCAGTATGGTGCCTAAGGCTACAAAAGAGTGCACCGCCTGCGGGGCTTGCGGCGCAGCGTGTCCCGTTGGCGCTATCGATAAAGACGACCCCAAGCGGGTGGACAAAAAGGCCTGCATTTCATGCATGCGCTGTGTGTCTGTATGCCCGCGGGGCGCGCGTGGGCTAAATCCTGTCATGCTCTCTGCGGCTACCAAGATGTTGAGTAAAGCCTGTGCCGAGCGGAAGGAGTGCGAGCTGTTTATCTAGCGCAAGGGCCTTGAGTACTTTCCGTTTTATAACGGCAAAAAACGAACCCGTCGGACCTTATATCCGGCGGGTTCGAACATTTTAAAGTTGGTGCCCCCAGCGGGATTCGAACCCGCGATATCCACCTTGAAAGGGTGGCGTCCTTGGCCGCTAGACGATGGGGACAGCGGGAAAGAGTATAGCAGACTTTTTTGCCGGCGCGTATATCGTTGGCAAACTGGAAAACCACCACAAAGGAGTAGGCTTCTATTCCGATTTTCAAATATCTCAATCTGTAACATCTGGGCGGGCAAATCGGCTCTATCTGTTACAGATCGAGACAGACGGCAGGCGTCGGGACGAACATCTCATTCTGTAACAGCAAGACGACTTTTAACGGTCTAAATGTTACAGATTGAGACAAACCGCTGGGACGGGGCAAAACCACCACAAAGGTGGCTGTCCCCTTTGTGGTGGCGGGGCGTTAGGGGAGGAGCTTCATGGCGGCGTCGTGGGCGGCGTGCTCGTAGGTGTCGTCGAGGGACTTGAGCGGCAGCAGGGCTGTGGCCTGTGCATCGCCGCGGCGCTCGAGGGCGTGCGCGATGAGCCAGTCGGCGAGCTCGGGGTTCTTGGGCAGCGCCGGGCCATGCAGGTACGTGCCGATGACGCCCTTGTAGATCAGGCCCTCGAAGCCGTCGTCTCCGTTGTTGCCGGTGCCCGTGACGATGGACGTTCCAAGCGGCGTGGCATCTGCGTCGAGCAGAGTACGGCCGCCGTGGTTCTCGAATCCCACAAAGGGCTCGGGTGCCAGGTCGGTCTTGACGGCGACGTTGCCGATCAGGCGGTCAGAACCGCGCACGGTTTCGGCGGAAATGACACCCAGACCTTCGATGCGATTCTCGCCCATATAGTATGAACGGCCGAGCAGCTGATAACTGCCGCAGATAGCAAGCAGCGAGCCGCCGTCCTCAACATAAGCCGCAACCTTGTCTTTTTGAGCGAGCAGCTCGTGCGCCACGGCCAGCTGGTCGCGATCGGAGCCGCCGCCCATCATGACGATATCGGCGTCGGTGAGATCGAGCGACTCGCCCATACGGACCTCGTCCACGCGCACGGGAATGCCACGCCAGGCGCAGCGGCGCTCGAGGGCGATGACATTGCCGCCGTCGCCATAGAGGTTGAGGGCATCGGGGTACAGATAGACGATGCGCAGGGGGCGCGAAAGCTCGACCGGCGCGACGCCGACGGGGACAGCGCTCCCATCGGCGCGTGTTACGGCGCAGGAGGCAACCGAGCTCGCATCGGTATCCTTAAGCCCGTCGAGCTCCTTGACCAGCGGCGGAAAGGCCGTGTAGTTGGCGACGGCGTAGAAAGTGTCGCCAGCCTCCTCGTCTGCCACGGCGCCGATTGCCTGCTCGATATTCGAGATGATGGCGGCGTCGATGCCGGCGTACTTGAGGCGCACCTGCATGTCGTGCGCGCGCGTGCCGCCAGCAAAGGCGACAAGCCCCGTTGTGTCGGCGATGCGCTCAAAGTCGACGTCGTAAATCCACGATACATCGTGGCCGTCGGCATCGTTGTCGTTGAGGAAGAAAGCGCAGAGCCTGCCACCTGCTGTTTTAATGGACTGGATCTGGCGATCGAAGCCTACGGGATTCTTGGCCAGGTTGGCCTCGACGGTTCGGCCGGCGATATTCCAACGGCCCATGCGACCACCTGCTGGCACGTAGGCGTCGAGCGTGGGCTGCAGGTGAGCTGCGTCCACGCCCAGCTCGCGCGCCGCAAAGAAGGCGGCGGCAACGTTGTAGACCATATATAGGCCGTTGTAGCGCGTGGCGATGTGTACGGCAGCCGCGTCGGGCGCAGATCCAAAGACCAGGTCAAAGCCGTAGCCGTCGCAGCCGAGCTCCACGCCCGTCACGCGACGGACAAGCCCAGGGCGGGCCCAGCCGCACGAGGGGCAATGGTATGCGCCAAGCTGTCCGTACTGCACATAGTCGTACTCCAACGGTGCGTTGCACTGTGAGCAAAAACGTGAGTCGCTAATGCGGTCGGACTCGGTGTTGGTGGCGCCGTCGATGCCAAAGGCGATGCTTGCATTGGGAACGCGCGCGGCGATTGCGGCACACAGCGGGTCGTCTGCGTTGTAGATGAGCGTTGTTGCCGGAGAGAGCTCCAACGCACGGGCGATGACATCCTGGGTATGGTCGATCTCGCCGTAGCGGTCTAGCTGGTCGCGGAACAGGTTGAGCAGCACAAAGTGGGTCGGCTTGAGCTTGGGTAGAACGCGTACGGTGTAGAGCTCATCGCACTCAAAAACGCCCACGCGCTTGCCGCTGTCAGTGTGCTTAAGGCCGTCGCGGGCCTCGAGCAGAGCACCCACTACGCCAGGCTCCATATTGTTGCCGGCACGGTTGCACACCACGGTAGCACCGCTGGCAGCAACGGCGTCGGCGATGAGGTTGGATGTGGTGGTCTTGCCATTAGTACCGGTGATCACCACGCTGCGGTCGACCAGACTCGCGAGGTCGCTTAGCAGCTCGGGGTCGATCTTCATGGCGATGCGGCCGGGAAGCACGCCGCCCTGGCGTTTGAGGACGGAGCGCAGCCCCCAGCGGGCGATATCGCTCGAGGTGCAGGCGAGAGATGAGCGGAGGTTCATGAAGCCGTTCCTAACATAGATGACATGGTCGGGGCGATTGCGTCGCTAAAAGCCGTAGCGGCGCGCAAATTCCTGGGCAAGCTGCGATACATCTTCGCAGGCGTTGGCCCAGGGGGCAAAGTCGGGGGTGTCCGAGATAATGCCGTCGGCTTCCCAAACCGCCTGGTGCGAGAGGTCCCAGGGGTCGCGTGGCTCGGGTCGGCAGGGAAGGTACGGCGTCTGGTACATGGGGTTCAGCAAGAAGAACGCGCCGCCCTCGCAACGGTTAGCGAACTCACGCAGCGCGCGCGTCGCCGGGCGCATCTTGTTTGTTTTGAACAGCAGAATCGTGCGGGCGAGCAGGTACCAGGGGGAGTTCTCGAGTGCATCAGCTCCCACCTGTTCCTCGAGCTGGTGAGCCAGGGCAAAAAAGCCGTCCTGGTCTTCCAAGCGGGCGAGGGCAAGCAGCACGGTGCCGGCAGCCCGGGTGGGATAGCCGGCCGCCTTAAGGACGCGGCGGGCGTAGTTGGCAGCAGCACGGTAACGAGCGCTCGCCATGCACAGCTGCGAGATGGCCTCGAGCGTGTGAAGCCAGCCAATAAGCGCCGGCTCGCTCACGGTAAGGTCTGCTGCGGTGATACCGTCGGCCAAAACATTATTGGCCCAGTAGTGCGGAGCCTCCATATCAAAACCGGGCACGCTCTGTTGCAGGTAGTCGGCCGTGCTCGCCTCGAGCTTCATCAGGTCGCCCAGGCAGGCATCGACGGGCGTGTCCGCCAGGATGATGGCGAGCAACTGCGCATCGACGGCAAGTGCATCGACGCGGACGATCTTGAGCAGCTCATCGCGCATATCGTCGAACAGACGGTTGCGCGTCTGCTCAAACTCCTCGTCGCTGCCCATGTCTTCGATGCGACGAAGCTCGTCAAGCAAATGACGATGAACGCCGGCATAGGACAGCAGCGCTTGGGCATGTTCGGTTTGCGCATACTTGTGAGGGTTTGCGCTGATGTCGTTATGGACAAGCTCGCGTGCTGCATCGGTGAGTTCGGGGTGCGACGCCAGATAGGTGCGCTCCAGATAGGCGGGGATGTAGACGCTCGGATCCATTAGAGGTCTCCTCCCTTAAACGGCAAACCCTGCTCGGCCGCGCGCAGGATTCGTTCGTCGATCTGGGAGCGCACGATGTCGTTGGTGGCGACCCAGGCGGCAAAGCTGGCGTTGTCGGGCGCGCCTAGGCCCTCCTGCAGCACCGGCGTCGCCTCGGACAGGGCAAGGACAAGCTCATCGGTGGAGCCCACACCCACGTTGACGCGAGCATAGACGCCATCGGGAAATTCGGTTTGGAAGTAGAGCGCCTCGGCTGCGTGCGGGCATGAGCGCACCAGGATACGCAGATAGTGTTCGGCACCCTCGTAGTCCAGCTCGCGCCAGGCAGCGCTCATCAGTGCAATGAGCGTCCACGGGTCCAGGTCGCGCTCTGCGTCCTTGGGACGGCGGCGCAGCGGCGTGTTGGCAAGATAGGGTACGGAGTGGGCGGAACGAAAACGCTTGAGCTCCTCGGCAGGGTATTCGAGCTTTGCCATGGCAAGCATCGCGGTATGGCGGACGCCAGCGGGGTCGTTGGGCGCAAAGTCCAGGCTGCGATTCGCGGCATCCAGCGACATGCGGTAGCGGCCGCTAATGAGCGCGCGCGATGCCAAGGCGGCAAGCCAGCGCAGGTAGGGACGGCGGGTCAGGTCGCCTGCGGCCTCACGCTCGTAGGGGTCCTGTGCCGAGGCAATCTTGAGCGCCAGGTCGTGCTCCACCTCGTCGCACTTGGACACCAGATACTGTACGTATTCCTCGTTGGATTCGGCGGTGAGCGCCGTCAGCATGCGCTGGGCATCCCAGTTGGCCGGATCGAGCGCGGCTGCCTCGCGGAGCATGTTCTCGGCGGCTGCCTCTTCCTGCTCGGCTTGGGCATCGTCGGGGATAAAGGGAATGCGGTAGTCGACGGCCTCGACCACCTTGGCGATCAGATGCCCGGCGCGGTCGCGGTCGTGCACGATGAGCGGCGCGGGGTTACGGGTGAATTGTTCCATCAGACGCTCGACGGCGGGGCCGTCAGTGAGCGGGATATTGTCGCGGCGCAAGGCCTCAAGAACGAGGCGATGGCAATCCTCTTGAATGGGATCGAATGCCATGGGGCCTCCTTTGCTGCGGTTAGGGTTCAAATGTCTCTATATAAAGTTCTAGTTTACCCGCATGTGGCACACCGGGGGTGCCGCGCTTGGACTTGCACCTTTGCACCACGAAGACGGATGTCGCACAAATGTCGGCACCTCGGTTGCGCGGGTGGTATCACAGTGCCGTAAACGGTCGATTTTTGGCGGCGAACGGGGCACATTTTGGAGGGGCACAGTCCTGCCCGGGATATGTGGTTAACCCTGATAAAACGTTTGCCCAGCTTGGGAGTATGAATGCCCCACAAGGGTCTTCAGGGATAGAAAAAACGTTTCATCATTATCGGCTTTAGGTGAATAACTGACCAACCAGAACGGTAAAATAGTGTTTGTCTGAGCGTTGAGACGTTCAGACATCGCGCATTGTCATCGCCGGCAACGCGCAAAACGGTCCTAACGGAGCCAATCGGGTGCTCCGTTATATACGCAAGTCTAAGAGGGGCTTGTTTAGGAGGCACAGTATGGGACGTTTTACCAATCCTCGCGATCTGTACTTTGGTGAGGGCGCTCGCCACGAGGTGAAGAACCTCAAGGGCAAGAAGGCCATCATCGTTTCTGGCGGCAGCTCTATGCGCCGCGGCGGGTTCCTGCAGGACGTTGAGGCCGACCTTAAGGAAGGCGGTTTCGAGGTCAAGCTGTTCGAGGGCGTCGAGTCCGATCCGTCCATCGAGACGGTCATGAAGGGCGCCGAGGCCATGCGCGAGTTCGAGCCCGACTGGATTATCGCCATCGGCGGCGGCTCGCCCATCGATGCCGCTAAGGCCATGTGGGTCTTCTACGAGTATCCCGAGGAGTCCTTCGATAACATCATCCAGCCGTTCAGCTTCCCCGAGCTGCGTCAGAAGGCTCACTTCTGCGCCATCTCCTCTACCTCCGGTACCGCTACCGAGGTCACTGCCTTCTCCGTCATCACCGACTACGCCAAGGGCATCAAGTACCCGCTGGCCGACTTCAACATCACCCCTGATGTCGCCATCGTCGACCCCGAGCTCACCTACACCATGCCCGCCAAGCTGTGCGCTCACACCGGCATGGACGCTCTGACCCACTGCATGGAGGCCTACGTTTCCACCTGCGCCTCTATGTTCACCGACGCCAACGCTCTGCACGGCATCCGCGAGATCGTCGAGTGGCTGCCCAAGTCCTATGCTGGCGACCATGAGGCCCGTCAGCACATGCACGAGGCTCAGTGCATCGCCGGTATCGCCTTCTCCTCGGGCCTGCTGGGCATCGTTCACTCCATGGCTCACAAGACCGGTGCAGCCTTTGAGAACGGTCACATCATCCACGGTGCTGCTAACGCCATGTACCTGGGCAAGGTCATCCAGTGGAACTCCAAGGACCCGCGTGCTGCCGAGCGTTATGCATACGTGGCCAAGGAGATCCTGCACCTTCCTGGCGAGACCAACGAGGAGCTCATCGCTGCGCTCGTCCAGAAGATCCGCGACCTCAACGACCAGCTCAACATTCCGCAGTCCATCAAGGATTACGCGAATGGCGGCGTGAAGGTCGACGCCGAGAACCCGCAGATGGTTTCCGAGGAGGAGTTCCTCGCCAAGCTGCCCGAGATCGCCGCGAACGCCGAGCAGGACGCCTGCACGCCCGAGAACCCGCGTGAGACCAAGGCTGCCGACTTCGAGAAGATTCTCAAGGCCTGCTACTACGACACCGACATCGATTTCTAATCGACTCTTGTTATCGTAACGAGGGGCTCCGCACGTATCTGTACGGAGCCCCTTTCTTTTTTCTTTTAGAGAATGGGATAGTTATGGCTGCAATTTTCAATAGCCCCAGCAAGTACATCCAGGGTCCGGACGAGCTCGCCAAGCTCGGCTCCTATGTCGAGCCGCTTGGCGCTAAGGCCCTCGTCATCGTGACGCCTTCGGGCAAGAAACGCGTCGGTGCCAAGATCGAGGGCGGCTTTGCCGAGGCCAAGGCCGAGCTGCTGTTTGAGGACTTTAACGGCGAGTGCTCCAAGGGCGAGGTCGATCGCCTGGTTGCGCTCGCTCGCGACAACGGTTGCGACATCATCGTCGGTGTCGGTGGCGGTAAGATTCTCGACACCGCGAAGGCCGTTGCCTATTACCTGGGGTCTCCGGTTATCATTTGCCCCACCATCGCTTCGACCGATGCACCGTGCTCGGCACTTTCGGTGCTCTACACCGACGACGGCCAGTTTGATAAATACCTCTTCCTTAAGGCAAACCCCAATATTGTCCTGATGGATACGACAGTTATCGCGGCGAGCCCGGTGCGCCTGACGGTTTCCGGCATGGGCGATGCGCTCGCAACCTATTTCGAGGCTCAGGCGACGCACGATGCCGACGGCGGCACCTGCGCTGGCGGCAAGGGCGGCATGGCCGGCCTGGCGCTCGCCAAGCTCTGCTACGAGACGCTTATGGCCGATGGCGTCAAGGCCAAGGTTGCGCTGGAGAAGGGTGCGCTGACGCCTGCCGTCGAGCACATCATCGAGGCCAACACGCTGCTCTCCGGTATTGGCTTTGAGAGCTCGGGCCTCGCTGCTGCTCATGCCATCCACAATGGCCTGACGATGCTGCCCGAGTGCCATGGCATGTATCACGGCGAGAAGGTCGCCTTTGGCACTATCGTCCAGCTGGTACTCGAGGATGCCCCGACCGAGAAGCTCGAGGAAGTCTTGGGCTTCTGCATTGAGCTGGGCCTGCCGGTCACGATGAAGGAGCTTGGCGTTGCCGAGGTTACGCGCGAGAAGGCCATGATTGTTGCCGAGGCCGCGTGCGCGCCCGAGGACACCATGTGCAACATGCCGTTTGAGGTGACGCCCGAGATGGTCGCAAACGCCATCCTGGGTGCCGACGCGCTGGGCCACTACTATCTCATGGATGAGTAAATCAAGCTAAGGAAGGGGCAAAGCCGGCAGATGGCTTTGCCCCTTTTTGCTATGGTGCAAAGTGGCCTGTCTCCAATGCACAAGTTGGTGCAGGGGGCAAGTTACTTTGCACCAATCGTTGTTTGATGAAGGGCGGATTCTCGTATGGCGCTTCCCATGGTTTATGGCGGTCCCGGTCGGTATGTTCAGGGGCCGGGCGAACTTTCGCGTCAGGGCAGGTATTTGTCATGGTTGGGCTGCGCTGCCTATGTCTTGTTTGACCAGGGCACCGAGGATCGGCTGTGCAGGCAGATCGTCGATGGATTTCTAGACGAAGATCTAAGTGAGCCGTTCTTTAAGATTTATGACGGTCCGTGTACGGAAGAGGCCGTTGTCGAAATGGCTAAGGAAGCCCAGGCCGAGTATTGCGACATGGTGGTGGGTATTGGCGGCGGCAAGATGCTCGATATCGCCAAGGCCGTTGCGTTTTATGCCGAGTTGCCGTTGTGCGTATGTCCCACGGCGGCGTCGATGGACGGTCCGTGCAGTGCGATTTCGGTGCTGTATCACGAGGATGGGTCGTTCGACCGCTACCTGATGCTCGAGAAGAATCCGGACCTGGTCGTGGTCGATACCAACGTGGTCGCGGCGGCCCCACTGCGTATGACGGTCGCTGGCATGGGCGATGCGCTGGCAACGTACTTCGAGGCGCGTTCGTGCGCCGCGGCGCACGGCGTCAACGAACACGGTGGCGCGCCGGGACACTTGGCCTTGGTTGCGGCTCGTGCCTGCTATGACGCACTCATGGAGTGCGGCGTCGCTGCCAAGCGCGACCTCAAAAAGGGCCGTACATCGCCGGCAGTTGAGCGCCTGATCGAGTGCAATATTCTGCTCTCGGGCGTCGGCTTTGAGAGCGGTGGCCTAGCGCTTGCCCATGCCATCGCCAATGGCCTGACGATTCTGCCCGAGTGCAAGGCCATGCATGGTGAGGCCGTGGCATTTGGCTTGGTGGTGCAGCTGCGCCTGGAGCGTGCGCCCGAGCTTGATCAAGTGCTCGAGTTTTGCCAGCGCGTCGGTCTGCCGACGACACTCGAGGAGCTGGGCCTTGACGAGATTTCCGATGCCGACCTGATGAGCGTTGCAGATGCGGCCTTTAGAAACGAACGCAATATGGCTAACGAACAGGCCAAGGTGACCAAACAAAAGCTCGTGCAGCTCATGTGCGAGGCATAGCTTGGCGCTTGATTGACCTTGTGCAATCGAGGCGGCGATAGGCCATAGGCTATTTGCCGCAAAGATGCTCCGCGTGTAATTTGCCCGAGGCACGGGCCGATAGCGTATCATTATCTCTTGCTTGTTTGCACTGCTCAGGGAGGGGCCGCGCATGGCGCAGGAACACGATCTGTTTGATGACATTATCGAGATCAGCAAGGGTTTCGACTTTCTTAAAAACCCGCTTGGCGGTGTGACCGATGCACTCGATCCGTCGGCGCCGCAGTGGAATCCTGCCGACTACAAGGAGCGCCCGCGCGGCAACACCATCCCGTGTTTGACCTGCAAAAACGAAAAGAGCGACTGCACCGCGTGCATGGACGTATGCCCGGTCAACGCTATCGAGGTCGAGGAAGACTCCATCGAGATCCTCGACTCCTGTCGCAAGTGCGGCCTGTGCGCCGCTGCCTGTCCGACCGAGGCGATCATCTCGCCGCGCCTGGCGCCCAAAAACCTGTATGACGATATCGTCTCTGCCGCTACGAGCCATGAGACCGCCTACGTCACCTGCACGCGCGCCCTCAAGCGCATGCCGCGCGAAAACGAGGTCGTCGTTGCCTGCGTGGGCGATATTACGGCCGAGACTTGGTTCTCGGTGCTGGCGGACTATCCCAATGTGAGTGTGTACCTGCCGTTGGGCGTGTGCGATAAATGCCGCAACACCGGCGGTGAGGATATTCTGGGCGAGGCGATTGCGAAGGCCGAGGAGTGGGCCGGTACGGGCATGGGCCTGGAGGTCGACCCCAAGAGCCTCAAATGCCATAAGCGCCGCGAGTACGAGCGTAAGGAGTACATGGAAAAGATTGCCCGCACCACGGGTCTAACCGTGACTAAGCTCAACCCGGCGACGGCGGCACTGGCCTCGGTGACGCAGAAGTTGAAGGCCCACCGTCACCAGATCACGCAGCTCGAGCGTACGCTCAACACCATGTGCGGCACCACGACGACTAAGCGTCGCCGTTCGCTCACGCACGGGCGGCAGCTGGTGCTCTCGACGCTGCAGAACCACCCCGAGCTTGCCCAGAACATGCAGGTGAGCACGCCGGAGTGCGATTTTGACAAGTGCACGTCGTGCGGCGAGTGCGTCAACGTGTGCCCCACGTTTGCCTGCGATTTGGTGGGAAGCGGTCGCTTTGCACTGGAGTCCACGTATTGCCTAGGTTGCGGAGCCTGCGTCGAGGTGTGCCCCGAGCATGCGCTTAAGTTGGTTGAGCATGATGCATCCAACCTGGTCGTCGTCGATCCCGAGGCCGAGGAAAAGGCCGCTCAGATGGCCAAGGCCCACGAGGAGGCCGAGAAGGCTATTGAGCTGCTCTCCACCAGCGACGATAGTATCAAGACGGCGGAGAACGCCCGCCTGGTCATTGAGGCCATCATTGAGAATGTCGAGGCCAAGCAGAACCTATTTGCCCAGCTGGATGCCGTGCTGCCCGTGGAAGTGCCCATCTGCTCCAACACGAGCGGTCTGCGCATCACCGATATCAGCGCCAAGTGCGTCCACCCGGAGCGCACCGTCACCACCCACTTCTGGCTGCCTGCCCACCTGGTTCCGCTGGTGGAAGTCGTCATGGGCGACAAGACAGACGAGGCCGTCGCCGTGGCAGTCCGCGACGAACTGCGCAAGTGGAAGAAAGCCCCGGTGCTTGTCAAGCGCGACCTGCCCGGCCAGCTGGCAAACCGTGTATTCCAGGCCATCATCCGTGAGTCTATCGATATCGTTGCCTCCGGCCTTGCCAGCGCCGAGGATGTGGACACCGCCATCAGCTGCGGCATGGCAATGCGTTTCCCGGTCTGGGGCCCGCTGAAGCATCTGGATGCCATCGGCCTGAACCTGGGACTCTCCGTGCAGGAGACCGTGCTGCCCAGCATCTGCGCCGACAAGACCGCCAACCCCTATATCAAGGAATTGGTGGAGAAGGGCGACCTGGGTGCCAAGACCGGCAAGGGCTTCTACGACTGGTCGACCCGCAGCATCGAGGACGACATGAAGAAGCGCGACGCCTTCATCATCGAGGCTGTCAAGGCCGTTGAGCGTGTGGAAAAGAAGTAAAAGGGTGGCAGCTATGAAACAGTTTTTCTGCCTTGGCACCTACACCGAGCCGATTCTGTTCGGCACGGGTGAGGTTTTCCAGGGAAAGGGCAAGGGTGTTTCGATTTGCAGCTTTGAAGACGGCAAGATCGAGACGCTGACGACGCTGCCCGTGCGCAACCCGTCGTTTGTGGCAATCGACGAGGAACAGCGCAAAATTTACGCAGTCAACGAAATGAAGGAGTACGGCGGTGCGTTCGGCGGCGGTTTGACCCAGATTGGCTACGAGCCGGATGGTACGATGCAGATCGAAGCAGATTTCAATACCGCCGGTACCGACCCCTGTCATGTGGAGATTGCCCCCAACGGTGCGTTCGTGTCGGTGGCAAACTTTGCCAGCGGCGCGGTCACAATTTTCCCACGCGACACACAGGGCAACCTGCGGGCCGATAAAACGGTCTTTCAGCATGAGGGCAACAGCGTACACCCCACCCGCCAGAAGGGCCCCCACGCCCACAGCAGCATTTTTGCACCGGACTGCCCGCTGATGTTCGTGCCAGACTTGGGCATGGATAAGGTTGTGGCCTACCGCTACGAGGGTGCAGAAGTACATACTGATGAGGTGGCGACGATCACGGTCGAACGCGGATGCGGCCCGCGCTACGGTGAGTTTGCCCCGAACGGCAAGGACTTCTACCTTATCAACGAGATTGGTTCCCGCGTAATGCTAGCCTCTACGGCATCAACAGCGATAAGGATGTATTGGAGCAGCCGGGCGTGAAC
>ERZ1107006.1412-NODE-1412-length-20655-cov-3.141165_pt1 | contig 20655 bp, 16 predicted proteins | sample MGYA00403696_ERZ1107006 | MGnify/ENA primary metagenome ERZ1107006 (study PRJEB35170, sample SAMEA104062441) | human gut metagenome | biome: human gut; feature: human-associated habitat; material: faeces | place: Denmark | collected 2012-08-13 ...
TTATAGCCGAGACTGGTCAGGGTGTAATCGACGCGCGGCGGTATCTGCGCATAAACATGGCGGACGAGGATGCCGTTTTCTTCAAGCATACGCAGGTTGGACGTCAGTACTTTCTGCGTGATGCTGCCCAGTTCCTTTTTCAGTTCGCCAAAACGTTTGGTGCCGTCCATCAGGCTTTCGATAATCTGCACTTTCCAGCGGTCGCCCAACATTTTTATCGTCGTTTCGGCAAGATTTAGAGAAACTTTTTCCATTGGTTTTATGCTCCTTTGTTGCGTTTGGCTTTGCTTCCCGGCTTTTGGCGCAAAAGTTCGGCATCAGGTTGGGCGCCAAGCATTTCCGGAAGCCTGCTGCGGGATAATTTAGGCGTTAAAACCGGAGTTGACAAGGGAAAAATCGGAATAATGCAATGTTTTTTGGGGAGAATGAGCTTTTGGGAGAAGAAACGGCGGGGAGGTTCGGCTGCCGGAGAGAACAGGGATAAAAGATGCAGGACAAGGCAGCGATGAGGGGGCTGGACAAGATAACGTTGGAGGGGCGGGACAAGGCAGCGATGAAGGGGCTGGAGAAGGCAGCGGTGAGGGGCGGGACAAGGCAGGGATAAGAAGCAGAAGAAAACAAGGGGAGCAATAGGTGGGGAAACGTGCCGGCAGTGAGAAAAAGAAATGTTACGATTCTGTTACAATATGGGGATAATGACGTTTTTTGTTGATTTTTTGGAAAAAATAGTGTATACTGCCACTATATATGTATATATGGGTGGAGCTTATTTATGTATTTATTGATGCTGCTTGCGACGTTTATGGCGTCGATATACGGATACAATCTGTCAGCGCGTCCCGATTATGACCGGGATATTGCGAAGAAAAAAGCTGCGTCCATCATTTTTAAATTCGGTTATCAGTTTAAGGCGGTACGCATGGTTATCGTCGACATCATCAACGGCAATTTCAAGGCGGCGGACGGGGCTGACATCCCGTGGATTTTGCCGGGAGATATGTTTTATGCGAGATTTGACGCGAGCGGGGTTGACGATAACGAAGACATCCATACTTTTGTCAACCAGCAGGGGTCGGAGCATCTGGTTTACCTCAGGGCGAAAAACAAACAAGGCCAGGACAATATCGGCGCCAAAGACTATCTGATGGCCGGGCGGCGGGTATATGACGGTTCGGAAATGGGATTTAAAATCCTGTGTCTGGACAAGCCCATGAACGAGAACGGGAGCAAAAACTGCATATCAACAACAGATGCGGACGGCAACATTACCAAATCGTGCTGCCATGTTTTGCAGGACGGCGGGCACTACATGGTGGCGTACAAAAAACTTGACGCCCGGTGGATTAACCGGATTTCAGGCGAGGTTACGCTGGATTTTATCAAAGCGCTGGCGCCGAAGGTGTATTATGACAATATCGGCGTTATCCGCTGGGGAAAGACGCCGGGCAAAAACGAAATGGCCTGGCAGTTTCGCGGCAAAATCAACTTTTTGCCGGTTTATGCCGATGATTTGGAGGAGTGGCAGGATAAAACGAACAATACGCAGTCTTATCCGGTAGAACGGCGGAACCGTGCCGAATGGACACTGCCGGTATGGATTTTTGGCAAAGATTTTTTCCAGTCGAAGGTTAACGGGAAAATGGAGACAATCTGCGATGAAAACCAGCCCTGCCTGTTTAAGATACAGAGCTTTTAGGGCGGAAAGGGTCGAGAGAAGCGTTTGAACGGAATGTTGTAACGGAGAGAAACGGGAAAGTGTCGAGGCGGAGAGATGAGCAGAGAGAAACGGGAAAATGCCGGGGCGGAGAGATGAGCGGGGAGAAACGAACGGAATGTTGAAGCAGAAAGGTGCGAGCGGAATGTCGGGGCGGAGAGATATATCAGAAGAAAAACGGCAGGGAATTTTTGATAAAGGAGGTTTAACAATGACTAAATTTTCAGATAAATCGGAGCAGCGCGGTACGCTTCTGGTCGAAGCGCTCGCAATGCTGGGTCTGATTGCAATGGTTACGCCGACCCTTTATAAAAAATCCGCGGAACGCCTGCAGGAAATTCAGGATATTAACGTCGCTTCGCAGGCGCGGACGATGAGTAACGTCATGGATGCCTATATCCGTCAGAACTTTTCCGGCCTGATGAGCTCGGCGGCGGAGGTTTCCAACAGTACGGTGGTTATCGAGTTTGACGACAACCAGTCCGGAGCATACCGCATCGGCTATTCAAGCTATCTGCCGTATGGCTACAAGCCGGACGAACTGCGCGGTTTTGACAAGCCGAAAGTTTATGTCCACCGTGATGACAGTACGCTGGTTTCGTACGTTTTGTATCCGAAAATTATCGATATCGGCAGCAAGCGCGCGGCGCGCATGGCCTCGCTGGTCGGCGCGAACGGCGGTATCATCACCGACGTCAAGGAAGCCAAAGGTACGGGCGGCGCGTGGTTCCTGGACAGCACGATGGTCGAGGATTTGGAATTTGACGATTCTTCCCTGACCGAAAATTCGCTGATTGTTACGTCCAACGAGCCGGTTTCGATGAGCTATGACGACAGCGCGAAATACCTGTACCGCGTACCGCCGAATCCGTCTGACGACGCAGGCGCCTATTTCCACAACACAATGGTAACCGACCTTTATATGGGCGGGCACGCGGCAACGGAAGACGGCGACTATGCGGCTTATGCCAACGACTATTATTCAATTTTTAACGTCAAGAAACTGACGATGAACACGGACTGCAACCGCGAGTTTATTTCCGGGGGTGTATCGTCCTCGCCGGAGAAGTTATGCGATCCGAACGTTGCCGACCTTTATATCGGCAAACCGTTCAGAAAGACGCTGGACATTGCGACGCATACGCCTCAAGTTGAGGCCAGCAACGGTGCGGCATGGATTTACGGCAACCTGGCGGCGCTGAGCGAGAACTTCCAGCTGTTCCGTGAAGAAGCGCTGTATGACGGCAATGCTCGCGAGCGCTTCGGGTATGATGCGGATATGAACCGCAAAAGCGACGGCTATGACGTTTTGCAGTTCGCACGCATGGGCAGCACCGGCACCGGCGACGAGGAAATCGTTGTCTTGCGGGCGGAGAACAAGGAAAATGCCGAACGCGTGGCAATGATGGACGAATTCGTGCAGGTTAAGCGCCGCAGCGACTCTTCAAACGTTACCGACTTCCTTATCGGAGAGTCTTCGGGAACCGGCGGCGAGGGCGCTTTGTTGCAGGCTTTCCGCGACGGAACGACCAACGAGGTGCACATTAACCAGAATTCGGCGTCTTCGATTACGGAAATCAACCGCCAGGGCGGCACGGTTTATATCAACGGCGGCTCTTCGGCGACGACCAACATGGTAACGCACATTAACGACATGGGCGGCAACCTGTACGCCGGGCACGACGGCGGCTGGCTGCAGGCGCAGGGCTTTGACAGCAGCGCGAGGGTTCACCTGCTGGCGAACGTCAACAGCGCCGGCGTGGACAACCGCGTGTTTACGATAGGGCATGACATCAGCGATACCGGCGGCGTCGGCGACGCTTACAACACCAACCATATGATGTACGGCGACAGGGACAAGGTTTCGCTGCGCGGCGGTGCGGTTCGCGTCTATTCCGACGAGGGATATACGGGAACCGAGGCCGGACCGGTGGCTTTTCAGCCGACGGACGTATCCGTTGCCAACGAATATAAAGACCTGGGCGGCAAGACGCTTGAACACCTGACGACGGTGGCGTCGCGTTATACCGATATTCTCGGCAGAACCTATATGGGCAACAAGAACATGGGCTCGACGGGAACCGACGACGGCAAATATACCCGCGAAAAATATACGCTGGGCGTTGCCGGGTCGGCATGGATTGACGAACTGCTGTGGGCAAGGCAGGCCTGGCTGCAGCAGGCGGGCATGAAAGAACTGCACGCCGGGTTTAAGAACTTTGCGCAGTTTTCGAGCGCGCCGCAGACGGCATGGCTCAACGCGTATGACGATATGGTCATTATCCGCAACCCGACCAAGGGCGGAACCAATGATTCGCGCGGCGAAGTCAACGCCGGCAAGAACGACATGATGCTGCAGGCGGATTCGACGAAAATCGTTTTGAACGATACGGCGGGCGCGTGGGCCTGGTTTGAAGACGGCAGCGCGACGGTCGGCGCGGGAACGACGGACGGCACAATCAAGAACTACTTCTTTGCCGATATGGACGGCAACGGCGGTGCCGGTTCGGCGAACGTCATCGGTTCAACGCTGGCGAATATGTACACCATAGATTCCAAAGTTTCGAGCGTTGTGGACATTCAGCGCGAGGCAATGCGTTTCGGCGGGCACTGGTCTTCGTCGTATGCAAACCGGATTGATGCCAAAACGGGAACCTTTACGCTGAAAACCAAGGACGTCAGCTCCACCGACCAGGACGAGGGCGCACAGCTCTATGCCGACGCGGACAAAATCCGGACGAGATGGGTCGACTTTCAGGTAGAGGACGACTCCAGCATCGCGCGGTTTAAGGTGGCGCCGAACGAAGTGCCGGAAAGCAAGACGGCGCAGGCCAACGTACAGGTCAACGGCTCGTTCCACGTTACCGGCAACGAAGTTATCCATATCGCTTCCAACTCGTCCAATGCGGTCGGAACGGACGACAACGACCATGCGATGTTTGAAATCGACCCTGAGTACATTCAGGTCTGGGCAAGAGACAGCGACGGCAACTACGCGGCGGGCGGCTCTTCGGCCGGCGGCTATTATGCGATGTTGAAAATCAACCCGAGCGACGTCAAAGGCGGTTCCAGCAATATTAACGATACGGAAGATGCGTCGATTTATATCCGCAAAGGGGCGATTGAACTGGAAGAAAGCTATGCCAACGGGACGCCGTCGACTTTTGGTGCGGACGAAGGTTTCGGCTATATCAAAGCCAACCGCTTTGTTTCCAACACCAACGAAACGGTGCCGGAAATCAGCGGCAAGACCGACCGCGGCACGCAGTATGACCAATATATGGTCAACCCGGCCTATACGTCGGTCATGCACGACATCAAGCTGACGACGCGCGGCGGCGCAAGATTGAGCGATGCTTTGCCGGACTTTGTGCTCAAGGGAATTTACAATGTATCGAACGACTATGTCGAGGGTGTCGGCGGCGGCAAGACGACGCGCATCAAGTGGAGTGCGGGCGATTCATGGAAAGGGCCGACGCAAGATTCCGACGTAGCATGGGCTTCGCCGTACCTCGGCAAAATTCCGTATGCATTGTGTCCTCCGGGATACAGAAACATGGCAACGGTTGTGCCGACGTCGTTTAACATGGGGCAGGCCGGCGAAATCATTCAGGCGAGCAAGGTTTCAGGCATGCCGAACGCCAGTGCCGTCCACGATCAGTGGTTTGTTAACCAGGCGACCCGGCAGGCCAAGATTTTGGAAACCGCCAGAGGATGGGGCTCGTCCAATATGAATGACGCCATTATCTATCCGGGCATGGAGGCGGTCAGCAGCCTGATTTACAACGGCATTTATCAGGACGGCAATACGCACAGTTCGTTCCTGGCGCAGACGCTGACCCGAACCGAGGGGTGGTATCTGGGATTGAAGGCGGAATATACGGATTCCGCGGCAACGCAGACGAAGTCTGAACTGGTTGCCAATGTCGGGGATCAGAATGTCGGAACCTATACCTTTAGTACAGACGGAACTGACCAGTACGCCGTGGCTCAGCCGCTGTATTTCCAGCAGAATACATGGCTGAAAACCGCACTGGAGCCGTTTGACGAAGGCTGGCATGCGCGTATGGGCTTTATTTACGATACCGATTATTATAAGAACCTCGGAAGCGGCGGCGGTAATGAAGGCATTTTTTCGAACAACAACGAAGAAGGGTATAACGACAGCAGCAATACAAACCCGACTTTCCAGGGCGGAAACTTCGTCTGGAACCTGTTTCCGGTGCCGACCAATACGCTGGAAGGGCATGCGACGGTATATTGCTACTTTGACCGTTCCGCCTTTAACAAAGGCGACTGGGTAAATAAAGTCGACCAGATTGACCAGCTTGACGATTACCGCGATATCGAGAGCAAAACAACGCCTGAGAATCAGGATTATATCAACAGGCTGAACGATCCGTCGCTGAGGTACAGCGACCCGTGGTAAGCGGCTGCGGCGGCGTGCCGCGTGCCATGTGAACCGGAAGTTGCTGATTGCGTGAGGCAATGACGGTCATCGCAGCGAGGGGCAGCTGTATTTGAAAAGCAGAAGGAAGGGCGTTCGGGAAACCGGCGCCCTTTTGGCGTGGGCGGAGAACCTCCCTTGTGCACGGGCAGGGAATGCTCTTTGCGTACGGGCAGAGAACCGTTCTTTGCGTATGGGTAGAGAATGACGGAGAGCAGAATATCAGGGGAGGGCGGCGAAAGGTATGCCGGAGCCGGAACGCAACGGGCGTTTCCGAGGCGGAAAGGGGCAGTACGGGGCTATGAGGCCGGCGGGCCGGGCACTGGTACGGGTACACTAAACGGGCGGTTTCGTATACTTCCGGCGAGGTCGTTTCCGCGGGCGGCGGCGCTTATATATAAAGCGTAAATCTTGTTTATAAGTTGCGGAATGGCTTTGCTAACGGGATTTTTCCCTTTTATGCTTGGGGGCATAATGTAGTAACTTTTATGTATAGAGGATGTAGAGAAATGGATATCTGCAACAGTATCAGCGAACTGGCGTATTTATCCGGCATTGAGCTTACGGCAACGCTGGATACGAAAGTCGGTCTGCTCAAGGCTATGGATATTCTCGACGAAAATTTTGATTGTCATACGGCGGACGCCGGACAGCAGGAAAAAAACTTCCGGCTGGTTGAGAAGATTATAGAAGAAAAAAAGAACGCCAATTTTATCAACATCGTGCACCATGTGCCGATTTTGCTGCAAAACGAACCGCCGGCGGTAGAGGTTTCGCTGCCGGACGGCGCGACGATGCTGAAATGGAATTTTTACGAAGACGAAGACCCCAAGAAATATTACCGCGGCGAAGTCGTTATTGAAGACTCGGACAAGTTTTACAGCGGGGAAGTCAACATCAGCGATTTGGAGCGGCTGGGGCAGAACGAAGGCCCCAACGAACGCGAAATCAACGGGACGACATACCGCAAGTACCGCTTTAAGTTTCCGTTTGACGTCAGGCTCGGCTATCATAATGTCGAGTTTTCGTATATTGACAAGAACGGCGTGGAAGTCGTGCAGAAGACAAGGCTGATTTCGGCGCCGCAAAAATGCTACGACGGGCTGGGCATTACCGAAGGAAAGAAAACCTGGGGCGTGCCGACGCAGCTGTACGAACAGGTCAGCGAGAACAACCTCGGTATCGGCAACTTCAGCGATTTGGCGCATCTGGGGTATATTCTCGGCAAAAACGGTGCCGGGGTGATGGGCGTCAACCCGCTGCACGCCACCCGCGACGACCAGCCGGAAAACGCTTCGCCGTACGGGCCGGACAGCCGTATGTTTTTCAACTATATTTATGTTGACGTTACGGCCGTTGACGAGTTCAAAAACAGCAAGCGCATCAGGGATTATTACAACAGCCCGGAATTTCAGGAAAAGCTGAAAATCAACCGCCGCCGCACCTATGTCGACTATACGACGACGCAGGCGTTGGTGGACGACATCCTGCACCGGTGCTTTGAGGAATTCAAATATTCGCCGGAAAGCGAAGAGGCACGCAATCGTTTTAACGTTTACTGCGACGACAAAGGGCAGGATTTGGAAATGTTTGCGACGTTCCGCGCGCTTTCCAAATATTTTGCGGGGCAGAATCCGGCACCGGCGCTCTGGAAAGACTGGCCCGAGGCTTATAAAAACCCGCATTCGCCGGAAGTGGAGGCTTTTAAGCGCCAGCACCGCAGCGAAATCGACTACTTCAAATACACGCAGTGGCTGTGCGAAAATCAGTTGCAGCAGGTTAAGGAAAACTGCCTGAACTCGGGCATGAAAATCGGCCTGTACATGGATATGGCTGTCGGCGCGTCGTGCAAAGGGTTTGAAGCGTGGTATTATTCCGACCTTTACCTTAAAGGGACGGCTGGGGCGAAGCCCGACATACTTTCGGCCAGCGGGCAGAAGTGGGGTCTTCTGGGCTTTAACCCGGTCAAACTGCAAGAGCAGGGGTACGAGCCTTACCGCAGAATTCTGGAAGCCAATATGCGCTATGCCGGGTGCCTCAGAATCGACCACGTTTTGCAGCTGCACCGGCTGTTTATGTTCCCGGACAACGGCGCGGAAGGCAACTATGTTTATTACAACGTCAAGGAACTTATGGCGATTGTGGCGCTGGAAAGCCACCGCAACAAAACGATGGTTATCGGCGAAGACCTGGGCGACATGACGGACGACCTGCGCCGTAATATGGAAAACTTCGGCATTTTGTCGTACCGGGTGCTGCCGTTTGAGCGCAAGAGCGATATGTACAGGTCAATGCGGCATCCGGGCGAATATCCGCAGATGTCGGTCTGCGCGCCGTCAACGCACGATACGCCGACTCTGGTCAGCCAGTGGAACGTGCAGCACGTCTGGCAGCAAAAGCTGCTTGGCGTTTTGAATGACAAGCAGGCTGACGATGCATTTGAACAATATGCATCGCAGCGCGAAGGCATGAACTGGATTTTGGGGCATTACGGAATCTGGGACGAAGTGGGCGGTTCGTACGTCGCCGACCCGAGAGGAGATTCTAATACAGTGCCGGCGGAATACATTCCGGCCGTAACGACATTTTTGGCCAGAAGCAATTCGGCGATTATGCTGATGCCGTTTTCCGACATTTACGGTTTGGGGGAGATGGGCAACGTGCCCGGCATGCCGGAAATGGAATGGTCGGTCGAAAAGCCGATACTGGAAATCCGCGGCGATAAATCTTATCCGAACTGGCGCAAGAAAATGCACATTCCGGTCGAGCATGTCGAAGACGTGGAAATGTTCAAGCGGGTTGCGGGTATCCTCAACCGGTATCGCCCCGACGGCAACGACGGCCGCGGACGCTATTACCAGTTTGAGCGCATGGGCAACAACAATGCGTCGACGATCGATTTTGAAAAATACAAGCGGCTGCACGACATTATCAAGCATCGCGACGAATACCGGCTGGAACAGATTTTGGAACACCGCTACAGCGATACCTACAAGCTGCGTCTTGACCATCGCCGGGTTGAAACCCAGACGCGTTATGACGAGGCAGTGCGGGCATGGAACGAACGCGATACGACGAACGATGCCTTGTTTGACAACGGCGCGATGCCGGGCGGTCTGCCGCTTGACGGACAGGCGGCGCCGGATTTGCTGCAACAGGCCGGGGAAGAACAGGCGAGAATGCCTGAAAACGGCGGACAAACGCAGGAAGCCTCACTGATTATGCTTGACAAATACAAAAAACATCAGGGGCGTTAGGAGGATTTGGCCGGTTCCGGCAGTAATGAACCCGAGCGATTAAAATACGGCAGTTTAACCATATTTTAAATCTTTAGGTTTAGAAAATATTTTTAGGTATGTATATTTGAATGTTATTTGAATAAGGCAGGCTGACTCTATGGAAAAAAAGCAACAAGTACGGGCGATTTTTCAGGTAGGGGCGTGGCTTGCCTTTATTATGCTGGGATATCTTGGCATCAGAAGCTATAAGCTTTCGGTCGAAAAGCTCAAGACAAACAAGTGCATTGAAGAGATTGAAACGCTGTCGCGCGGCATCCAGTTTTATTTTCAGGGACAGCGCGATTACGGCGAGTTCAATTATAAACAGGCGGTGTCTTTCAAGCTTATCCCGAAGGATATGTTCAAAGAGGGCTTTACGGAAGCGACCAATGCGTACATGGGCGGGGTGGACTTCTTTTATTCGTCCCTGACTCCCGGAGACAAAAACAAGGCTTTTGAAATTTCGTTTCAGGGGCTGAGCCGGTATGCGTGTGTTGAACTGGTACGGATGAACTGGGGCAGCTCGGATATGAGCAACCTGATTGCCGTGGCAGGGTATGCGGCGCCGACGCCGTCCGGCGTTTTGGATGAGATTTATCCTGATACGCAGCAGAAAGACATCAAATCACGCAATATCTTTATGGCCAATGAAGCGCCTTATGTCAGTCTGGACAAGCTGGAAAGCGTCTGCGGCTGCGACGGCGACAACTGTTCGGTCGTATGGAAATTCCGGTAAGCGAAGGAACGGACGAAGGCGTCCGGGGCGGACGATGAGGCGGCAGTGCTGAAGCCGTCCCGAGAAACCGATGGTAAACGGAGCGCATTTTTTGCTTGCAAAATTCTGAGGCTGTGCTATAAAAGTCCGCAGTTTGGCGCGGCTTGCCAGAGGGTTCGACAGAGTGCGCAGTTTGGCGCGGCTTGACGAGGTTTTTTGGCTGGGCGGCGCAGTTTGGCGATAAAATTAAATTTTCAAACAGGGATGATTATGACAGAAGAAATCAGTGAACAGAGACAGAGCCGCCTGAACAAGCTGGCGAAACTTGAAGAAATGGGCTACAATCCGTATCCTTACCGGTTTAAGCCGGACAGCTTTGCCAAACCGCTGCAGGAAAAATACAAGGAACTGCCTGCCGGAGAGAATACCGAAGACCGGGTAACAGTTGCGGGCAGGGCAATGGCGGTCAGAAACGACGGTATGTTTATCGACCTGAAAGACAAGAGCGGCAATATTCAGATTTTCTGCCATAAGTCGCATTTGCCTGAAGATAACCTGAAGCTCTTGAAATGTCTTGACATCGGTGACATCATCGGCGTTACCGGGTTTATCCGCCGGACGCCCCGTGGCGAACTTTCGGTGGCGGCGGAGAAGTTTGACATTATTGCCAAGTCGCTGGAGCCGCTGCCGGAGAAATTCCATGGGCTGCGGGATACCGATACCCGGTACCGCCAGCGCTATGTGGACCTTATTGTGAACCCGGAGGTGCGGGATACCTTCTATAAGCGCAGCCGCATCCTGACCGAGATCCGCCGCTACCTGGATGAGAAGGGCTTCCTGGAGGTAGATACCCCCATCCTGGTGCCGCTGGAGATCGGCGCTTCCGCCCGGCCCTTTGTGACCCACCACAATACACTGGATATGGATATGTACCTGCGCATTGAGACCGAGCTTTACCTCAAGCGGCTCATCGTGGGCGGCCTGGATCGTGTGTACGAGGTGGGACGCATCTTCCGCAATGAGGGTATGGATACCAAGCACAACCCCGAATTCACCACCGTGGAGCTGTACCAGGCCTACACCGATTACAAGGGCATGATGGACCTGGTGGAGGAGCTGTATACCCGCCTGGCGCAGAATGTCTGCGGCAGTACCAGGATCACCTACCAGGGTGTGGAGCTGGACCTGGGCCACTGGGAGCGCCTGACCATGGCGGAATCGGTGAAGAAGTACGCCGGGGTGGACTACTACGACTGGAAGAGCGATGAGGACGCCCGCGCCGCCGCCAAGGCGAAGAATGTGGAGGTCCCTGCTGATGCGACCAAGGGTACCGTGCTGGCCGAGTTCTTTGATGCCTATGTGGAGGAGAACCTCATTCAGCCGACCTTTATTTATGATTATCCAGTGGAAAACAGCCCGCTGGCCAAACGCAAGCCGGAGGACCCTGCCTTTACCGAGCGGTTTGAGTATTTTATCTGCGCTACCGAGTACGGCAATGCCTTCAGCGAGCTGAACGACCCCATTGATCAGAAGGCGCGCTTTGAACGGCAGGTAGAGGCGAAACGCCATGAGGAGCCGAACACCCGTGCCGAGGTGGACTATGACTTTGTGACTGCGCTGGAGTACGGCATGGCCCCCACCGGCGGTTTGGGCTTTGGTGTGGACCGCCTGGTAATGTTGCTGACCGATTCGGCTTCCATCCGGGATGTATTGCTGTTCCCCACTATGAAGCCCCTGGGCTGAAAATATTATAATAACCGGGACGGTCGCTTTTTCAGCGACTGTCCCGGTTTTAGTGCTTTTGGTATTTGGAGGGGAGATAGTAGAGCTATAAAATGTGGGCCTTATCGGACCTCACGCAGTGCCCAAGGGCGGACATTTGGCTGAGCAGCCACCGGGCAGTTTACGCCCGCACATAGAGGTATACGCGGGGATGGGTGTATTCATCAAATTCTTCCTCGGATTCGGTTTCAAAGCTCCAATAAACACGGGTGCTTTCACCATTTTCGGAACAATCGATGCTCTGATAATAGGTGCCGGCAAGGAAGGCCTCCCGGAATTCTTCGGAAAGCTGATAGGTGGTGAGCAGTTCGGGGCTTTGGGTGGGAATGTCTGCTTTTTGCAGGACGCGGTGAAGTGTTTCAAAGTCCTTTTCGATACGGCTGAGGTTTTCCTCCAGGCTGAGTGACATAATAATTTCCTCATCGTAGGAGAGAGATTCCAGCACACCGGTGGAGTCCAGCGAAATGTAAACATAGCATTTGGGGGCATCGGTATTCATGCCGCGCAGGTAGCCAATGACACGATAGCCGTAATCCTGATAGCGTTCGGCGGGGTCATCGGCAGAGATGTATTCACAGACCGGATCCAAAGCTTTGGTGATCTCTTCAATGCGCTGGGAAACGAGGAGGGTATTCTGCTGCATGGCAGTATGGGCGTGGCTGTACTGGGGGATGTAGGTGCCAATGAGAATCACCAGCGGCAGCAGCACCAGTACAGTTCTCAATCCTTTGGTGCGGGGGAGGGGGACACCGTAGGCTTCCGCCATGGCCTGAGCATTGTTGGCAATCTCGGCGCTCATGGCGCCGGCCGTGGCCACGGCCCCCACTGCCCCGGCGACCTGGGCGGCAGTACCGGCACCCCGTACTGTTTTATTTTGGCTTTTTTGCATTAGGCGGCCGGCAGCCCCCATGGCCATGGCGCCCGCGGCAGCTGCGGAATAATCGGACTGCTGCTGACGGACCTTGAGACGGCGCTGCAGCTCCTGCCATTCCTCTTTCCGCATTCCCAGCTTGGCTCGAAGGGTGCAGTAACAGAAAAGGATGAGATACAGGGCCGCGAAGCCCAAATAGACATAAAGGCCCCAAAAGATGACTTCTTCATCGTGAAAAACGAGATCATCGATCATTTCCAGCAGGATGAAAGGGACCCCCAGCGCCAGTGCCATAATGACCGCTGTAATAGCGATTTTGGGGTAAATATAGTATCTTTGGATAAGCTTTTCTTCGTGCTCGGTCAGCATGAGCATCCTCCCTAGGGTGTAATGGTAGATCAGCTCTATTTTATAGGTTTTTATGAAGGATAGCAAGAGAGAGATCTGCTTGACAAGGCGGGGAGAGTGGGCATACTAAAACCAGTGAAGATCATAGAAAGCCGCCGAACACCGGGCGGATCGATGAGCATGTGGCCTGCGTACGGGAATAGGTGGCCAATATCTTCTTTTACCGCAAGGGAGACACCACCATTATGATTGATGCCGGGTACAACGATGAGAAAAGATGGGTTGGCTGGGGAGTGCCCCCAAGAGCATCGATAAGATTCTGATGAAACCGGAATACTATGATGCACTCATCAATGGTGTGATGAAAAATAACTTTCCGCCGGTACCGGTGGATTATGGCTACCGGGATTCCACGAACTTCTGGTACACCCAGTTTCTGCGCGGGCTTAAAAAGCCCATTGCGGGGCCGATCCCGGCACCCAAGGAAGCGGATCTTGAATCCATCCGCTATGCTGCCAACCGCTGCGATGACAGCGTATAATTCACCGATGACGCGCTGAAAATTTCGTCAAGGTGTCTCGGCCGTTCCTAAAAACGGTATTGAATGGCTGCGCGGCCTAGGCCAAAGAAAACGGTGTGACCCTCATCACCGATGAGCATATCAAGAACATCAATGATAAGCGTCGGTAGAAAAAGCAATCCCGCCGGTAAATAAAAAATCTCCCCCGCTTATTCAAGGCAGGGGAGATTTTTTGGATATGCGGCCGAATGGCCGTGAAAGAAAGGAAGATGGCTTAGGAATGCTCCGGTGCAGGAGAGGCAGGCATCTGCCGCAGGCGGCGCAGATAGGGCAGCAGCACTGCCAATGCAATGAGAACACCGACAAGATCGGCGGCGGGGGAAGCCCAGGCCACGCCATTGATGCCGATGAGGTGATAGAACAGCGGCATCAGCAGCACATCGGTGGTGCCCTTGCGCACCAGGGAAAGGAAGATAGGCTGAGCCCGCTTGCCTGTGGCCTGGAACACCGTAATGGCAAAGAAGATAAAGGTGCTGGTGGGGCAGGTCAGGCAGATGATTTGCAGGAAGGTGCGCCCATGGGACACCGTTTCGGCATCATTGATGAACCAGCGGGTAATAGGGGCGGCCCCAAAGTACAGCAGTATGGTGATGAGCAGCGAGACAGCCAGACAGCCCACCAGCAGGCCGTAGATGGCTTTCAGCATTCGCTGGCGGTTGCCGGAGGTGTAATTGTAGCCGATGAGCGGCAGGGTACCCTGGGTGATGCCCTGCCCCACGGCAAAGGCCAGCAGGTTCACCTTTTTGGCAATGCCCATACCGGCCATGGCGGCATTGGAATAACCGGAGGTAAAGTGGTTCAGTACGGTATTGCTGATGGCGCCCATGACCGAGATGAGGCAGCTGGGCAGCCCTACGGAGAGCACCTCCCCGGGGATGTGCTGCCCCAGCGTGTACTGCCGGGGAGAAGCGGTAATGGCGGTCTCATGGCGGATCTTATGCAGGAACAGAGCAAAATAACCGGCTGCGGCCAGATTGGAAAGCAGGGTAGCGATGCCCGCCCCCGCGATTTCCAGATCCAGCACGAAGATGAAGAAAGGGTCCAGCAGGATATTGAGGATGCCGCCAAAGGCGACCCCCAGGCTGGCCTGCCGGGAATGGCCCTCCGCCCGGACCAAATGCGCCAGCATGGGATTGAGCGCCGCCGGCATGGCGCCCAGGCCGATGCTGTAAAGCACATAGGAGGAAGAATAGCCGAAGGTTTCGGCATCAGCGCCCAGCAAGGGCAGCAGCACCGGCCGCAGCAGCAGGACCGCTATGCCATAGATAAGAGAGACCGCAATGGCGCTCCAGATGCAGAAAGCGGCGGTATGTCCGGCTTTTTGGCGGTCGCCCTGTCCCAAACAGCGGGAGATCAGGCTGGCGCCGCCCACGCCAAACAGATTGGCCAGCGCGGTGATGAAGATGAAAAGCGGCAGTGCCACGGTGGCGGCAGCTACTTGGTTGGGGTCGCCCAGCTGGCCCACAAAAAAGGTATCCGCCATATTGTAAATGACGGTGATGATCTGGCTGATGACGGTGGGCACGGCCAGTGAGGCAATGGCCCGGCCGACCGGCATGGTATTAAACAGATATTCTTCGCTTTGGGTATAATTCAAGATGGATTCCTCTTTTCCGCTTCCAGCACGCAATCGATAAAACGCTGAATGGCAAATTCAAAGCTCAGCTCGGTAGAGGCCGGATAGTGAGAGAAAAAGCCCTCATCCTCCTGCGAGGCAAAGCCGTGTACAATGGCCCGGAACATCCGTCGGAAGTGGATCTCCTCCCGCGGCGGCAGCCGGAAGCCGGAAAGCACCTGCTTCAGCGGCTCGGTAAAGCGGGCGGCGGCATCATCCAGTACGCGGGGCTCGCCCGCGGCGGTATCCATCACCAGCCAGTATAGCTCCCGATGCTGCTGCGCAAAGCGCCGGTAGGCCCAGGCCAGGGCCCATACGGCTTCCCGACCGGTTTTCCCCGCGATGGCCCGCAGCTCACCGTCCTCCTGCATCCGCAGGGCATAGCGGCATACCTCAGTTAAAAGGGTATCCATGTTCTCGATGTGATTATAGAGCGAGGCGGTTTTGACCCCCATGGTATCAGCCAGCAGCCGCATGGAAAACCCGCTGCGCCCGTACTGCTCTATCAGTTCAGCTGCCGCGACAATGATGCTTTCAGCGCGCAGTCCTTTGGCCATCAAGGTGCCTCCCTCATAAACTAATGTCATTAGTTTTATGATAATGTTCTCCTCGGCTGTTGTCAAGGGGGCAGCTTGAGTTTTGCCGAAAAACAGAGTGTGATAGGAGCGGAACGACCTGACCATGGCCACCGCTGCCGATGAGGAGGATTATGACCGTGCCATGGAACAGGCCGCCCGCCAAAGCGGCGCGCTGACCGATGCTATAAAGGCCCTCGGCCATTTGCGGCTGAGGGCCCGAAAACCACCCGATTCAATGCTTCCGCCAATTACGAAAGCATCCGGGAAAGGGACGGAAACTACCGGCAGGTGTTTACAGGCTATCAGTGCAGTCAGGGCTTTCGGTTAGCTTTTCCGCTGGATATGAAACGCCTGGGGCAGGTGCTTTCCACTATTGCGGGCAGCGGGACCCAGCCGGAGCTGCACATTGCCTTTACCGTCAAGGCTCCGGGCAGAGCCTCCTCCTTGCCCGGGCTGCTTTTCTTCCCTAGGATAAAAATTTTTTCCCTTTTTGTCACACTTTCCCTTTCTCATTCGTTTACAGTAGTGTAAGATAGTAACCACAGGACATTCAGGGAGGATAACATGAAGAAATTTCTCAAAAAGTACGGCTACATTCTATTGGTAGTAGTCATTGCGGCGGGGTGCTATACCGGTTTCCGGGCATTCCGGTATTACTACCATGATACGGATGACTACTGCCTGCGCACCTACGGTACCATGGCAAGGGTCGAAGAAAAGTGTGGGAAAACAGGGCTGCTGCATATGGAAAATGCCGGGAACTGGAGCAGCCATGACTATTGGCTGAAATACCCCAAGGATGAACCGGAAAACCCGGAGGATATCACCTGCTACTATGACTGGGGAAAAGAGAACCACACCGTTTATCAGATCGATTTTCATAAGAACGGCGTGACCCTTGAAGAATACATGGGGCGCTATCACCAGGACCCGCCGGAGGGCTCCGGCCAGTATACCGATACTGATTTGTGGACCGATTTCCCTGTGCCGGTGTACTACGATGTAATCGTTTACCCGCATACCTACGAGCCCAGCGGCTACGCCTTCTTCGAGTATGGCGATGCTTATTACAGCATCTCTGTCAGCAGCCGCGAGGAAGCCCGTACCGTCTGCGCGGCGCTGTTCGCCTCCGCCGAAAGCTGAAACTACAGACAAAAAACTTCCCCCATGGCTTACCGCTTTGGGGGAAGTTTTTTATCAGAACAGGGGCTCCTCCGGCTCCGGCGGGAACTCCCAGTATTGCGTCAGGTCGGCGACGACCGCCGAGCGGAACACCGGATGCCCGGCGCTGAAATCAACTGTAAGCAGAGTGGGGTAGTTGCAGTAGTCCTCCCAGCTGTCCATGGATTTGGTGACCACCTCCAGGGTGAGGGTGCCGTCCTCATTTTCAGTATAGCGGATCAGCCCCATCTTTTCCGTCGCGTTGATCTCGGCGAATTGATACGAATAATCATAGTTCAGGTCACAGTAGGCGTCCCGTTGGGCATCATAATACAGCGGCCGCATCTTCACCTGTTGGTCCAGGTCCTCCTGCGTGATGCCGAAGAAGTACGCCCCGAATTCCAGCAGAGCTTCCCGCTGCACCCATTTGGTGGAGGCATCAACATAAGGGTATTCCAGCCCGTAGGCGTCGCAGTAGTAGAACATCATCTGCAGCAGGTGCGAGATGCTGATATTGGCGCCGTCATTAAAATTGGTAACATTGCGGAAGCTTGCCCATATCTCCAGTGCCTCCCGCACTTCCTCATTCGGCACTTCGATGTACTCAAAGTCCTCATAGTAGAAATGGGGATATTCCACCCGCGTACCGCCGTGGCTGGTCCATTTATCGGTGTAGTAGCGGATGGTATACAGCACCCGCTCCAGGATGCTCTGCTTTTTCTCCGCAGGGGAAAGGGCAAAGGTAGTGGTAGCCGCTACCGCTATTGTCAGGAAGACCACCGCCACGCAGCTCACCGCTTTTTTGGCCCCGTACAGCACCGTGCCGCGGGCTTCCTCCCAGGTCACCCGGCGGAAAGCCGCCCGGATGACATTATCCTCCGCAGGGGGAACGGCCGCCTCCCCGGCGGCTTCCTGTTCCAGCCGCGCACTTTCCTTGCGGGCGTGCTCCTTTAGTGCCGCCTTGATGAGCAGATCCTCATACTGCTCCTGCATATCGTTCTGGTCCAGGGGATATTTACTCATCTGCTTTTCCTCCCTTCTCACGGTAGGCTGCCAGCACCTTTTTCTTGGCGCGGCATACAATCATCCTCGCGTTTTCCGCGGTCAGTCCGGTCAGTCTGGCTATCTCCTTATACGGCAGCTCCAGTATGTAGTAGTAGTTCAGCAGGGCTATCTCCCGCTGCGGCAGATGCGCCAGGCAACGCTCCAGCAGCTCCCGCTGCTCCAGCCGCAGCATGGTCTGCTCCGCTGTGTTGTCATCGGCCAGGTGCTCCGCCCAGTCATTTTCGTTCCCAATGGTTGCTCGGCTTTCCCGCTGCCTTTTGCGGTATAGGTCTATACTGGCGGTCTCGGTCACTGTCACCAGGTAGTACAGTACCTCATCCCGCGGGATCATCCGCACCTTTTCCAGGTGCCGTATCACCCTCAGGATAGCCTCATGCACGGCCTCCTCCGCGTCACTCTCGTTTTTCAAGATAGAAAGTGCGCGCCGCTGCATGGCCGGCTGGCAGCGGGTATACAGCTCCGCCACAAATGTCCGGTCATCGTCATTTTCTATTGCCATGATAAATACAGGCAGCATATGTTTTCCCCTTTTGGCTTTTTTCTTGATGGTACCACAAGAACGGCAGCCGGTGCAATCGGTTTTGGCCCTTACACCCCTATAAACGCTCCGCCGCCGTATTTTGTAACAGCATTTTATAAAAAATTTTCGCAGCAAATAGAGGCCCCTGCCATCAAATGAACAGGGGCCTCTTGCTTCTTTATTTTATCCCAATAGAATGACCGCTTCTTCCCCGATGGTCAGCATGCCATCGGCCACTGTTACTGCTTTGCCACTTAGGGCATCGGTGTAGGCGCCATCCGGCAGGGGTACGGCCACGGTGCCGCCGTTGCCCTCCAGCGGGAAGCCGCCCACAGCCCGTGTGGCTGGCCCGATATAGCTGGCGGTCACTATGCCCTGTGTGTCATCCGCCCCAATGCGGAACAGCTCATCGGTGGGCAGCTTCTTCTTGATGGCCGCGAGCTTGGCCAGATAACCGCTGATATCCTCTCCGCTGTTCCAGTCCACCGGCTCCTTCTCAAAGAGGGAGGGCGTGTGCTTTTCACATACCTCCTGCCCAGCGTACAGTAGTATGGTACCTTTCATAAAGTAATTCAGCGCTGTCCAGGCCAGCAGCTTCTTCCGCTCCGGGAAGCGATCCGCCGCGCGGCTGGTATCATGGTTTTCCAGGCAGCGCAGCTTATTGTATCCGCTCTCAAAGCTCACCTCCTGGTAATCCACGGCATCAAACCACCGGGAAAGCGGCAGCCGTCCCTCAGTTACATCCTCATACAGCGGCCACAGGTCGTAGGGGTACAGGATATCGAAAACCGTGAACAATTCCGTATCGGTCGCGGCATAGAAGCCCATCTCCCGGAAGGCCTGAATGTGCGCCAGGTGTACGCTTTCTCCCAGCCAGATGGCCCCGGGCCGGATCTGCTCCACAGCCCGGCGGGCTTCCTGCCAAAAGGCCACCGGCACGGTGCTGGCTACATCACAACGGAAGCCATCCACATATTGTGCCCAGTAGCACAGCGAATCAATCTGATACTGCCACAGCGCGCGGTTTTCATAGTTCAGGTCCACCACATCGGTCCAGTCGCCCACCTTATTGCCGCGGCAGCCATCCGGCTTATAGTAGAAGTAGTCCGGATGCTCCGCCACCAGTGTGGAATCGGGCGAGGTGTGGTTATACACCACATCAATGATGCACTTCATACCCCGCTTATGGATCTCCTCCACCAGGTGCAGAAAATCCTCCAGTGTGCCGTATTCCGGGTTCACGGTGCGGTAGTCCCGGTTGGCATAGGGGCAGCCCAGGCTTCCTTTTTTGTTCAGCTCCCCAATAGGGTGGATGGGCATAAACCATACAATATCCACCCCCAGTGCCGCTATCCGGTCCAGGTCAGGCTCTATCGCCTTAAAGGTCCCCTCCGGTGTGTGGCTGCGTACATATACTTCATAGATCACGCTGCGCCGCAGCGCATTGTCGGTATTTATGGCCATGGTGTTTCCTCCTTTATATGGGCGTTCTTTCTTGGCCGCCCCGCACACCGCGGGACCATTTTTCGCGTAGATTATACCCGATTTCCCCGGGCCTTTCAAGATGCTTTTGCAGGAATTACTGCATAAAATCCCGTTAACATCAAAATGCAGGATATTAATGCAAAATTTATATACTCCAATAAAATTTGCAGTTTATTTGCGCATTTTGACGGATTCGTCAAAGATTCGGCCCTATTTTCGGCATGTTTCTGGTTCAAAAGGGATGACAAGGCGTTAATATTATGTTAATATATCTTCACAGGGTTCCAAACCCGCAAACTGTAAGAGATATTGAGGAGGATTTTATCATGGGTGTTACTTACATCATCGCTATCGTAGCTGCTGTTGTTCTGCTGGCTCTCAATCTGATCCGCGACTACGGCAAGAAGGGCTGATTTACAGCTTTTTTCTCTTTTGTCACACATAAGGGCATCGCCCTTTACTGATACTTTGATACCACGTTTGCTGCCGGTAGCTG
>ERZ1107006.1425-NODE-1425-length-20534-cov-14.897749_pt1 | contig 20534 bp, 11 predicted proteins | sample MGYA00403696_ERZ1107006 | MGnify/ENA primary metagenome ERZ1107006 (study PRJEB35170, sample SAMEA104062441) | human gut metagenome | biome: human gut; feature: human-associated habitat; material: faeces | place: Denmark | collected 2012-08-13 ...
AGTTGTAGGGCGGTCGCCCGAAAGCGTAAAAGTGGGATTGCCAGTAGCTTGTGTTGATATCTGCATACTGAATGGGGTCGCCGCAGTGCAGCATTTTTCCGCCGCCCACATAGATACCCACATGGGAAACGCCCGGTGTATCGTAAGTGCCGACGAAAAAGATCAGGTCGCCGGGTCTTGCGTTGGCAGAGGATACCGGGGTGGAAATATTGTAGAGCCCTTGGGCTCCCAGCCTGCCCGTATTGCAGACGCCGCTTTGCGTCAGCGCCCAGGATACGAAGCCGGAGCAATCAAAAGAAGTGTTCGGATTGCTGCCACCCCAGACATAGGGATATCCGATGTACTTCTCCGCCTCGGTAATGAGCGCCGCAAAGGTTTCATCTTCCAGTGCGGAAGGCGGGATATCATAGGTGGTGGGCGGTTTGGTGTACTTGTCTACATAGCCGGAGCCTGGGAACAAATCTTCCCGGTTTCCCAGCGTTGCCATATAGACCGCATACAGGGAAAGTGTTTCCTCGTCCATGATGTAGACCGGCACATGGGAAAGGTCGAAGTTTTCCAGCTTCACCTTGCAGATATAGTAGTTGTACGGTACTTCCACGTCATAGTCGTTTCCTTCGCTGTCTGTCCGTGTCTCCGTCCGATAGCGCACCTCCACTTCCACGGTCTGCGTCAGGATGTACTGCTTTTCAAAGAGCATTTGCAGTTCCTCCTGAACCTCATCGATGGTAAACACCCCTTCATGGAACGCCGTGAGAATGGAGATCAGCACATAAGGGTCATGCTCGATCTCGTCCAGATCAAAACGGTATTCGTCATATCCGGGGTGCAGAGCCTCATAGTGGTCCAGCTCATATTGAAGCTCCTGCTCCAGTTCGCAGTAGGCCGCCTCCGCAGCCAGCATATCCGCATCCTCGGAGAGATAAGAGGAAGTGAATACACCGCCCACGCCGGAGCCCGCCATCATGGAACAGGAAGATACCCCACCAAACAGCAGGGCAATACAGGCACCAATGCCGATCACCAACAGCACCGCCCGGCTATGGTGCTTGATGTAGAGGAAAGTTTCCTTGAAGGCGTCCTTTGCTTTCTGCGCCGCACTTTTCGCCGTGGCCGCTGTGTTCTTTGCGGTTTTCTCTGCCTGTCGCAGCTCCTTTGCATAGTTCCGCTTGATCCGCTGTTTCTGCAGAAAGCGGGATACCGGGTTAGAAGCCGCCAATGCAGGATCATCATGCAGTGCCTTTTGGTAAAGGTAGTCGGCGTTTGCCTTAAAAGAAGCCTGCTCTGCCTTCGCCGCGTCACGCCAGGGCTTTGTGCGGTGATGGTGGACGGCGGCACGGACTTTGCCTTTTCCGTAGGCAAGCCCGCGTTCCGTCAGCACCTCGCCTTTGTGTCCGGCCTCTACACCCACATTTTCCTGCTCTACCTCATGCACCTTCGCATGGGCAGCGTGGACGATCTCATGGACCGGCCGGGAAAGCGGATTGTGCCGCAGGCGTCCGTTGGGGCGTTTCTCCACTTCTTCAAAGTGAAGCTGCGTTTTGCCTTTTCCGGCTGTCTCGTCAAAAACACGCTCGGTACGGAGAACTTTCTTTGTGGGGATAGCGGCCTTTGCCGCGTCCAGCCTGTCCGCCGCACGGTCGGAACGGTCGATGTACTTTCCAAGTACGGGATCGGCACGTTCTTCCTCGGTAAATTGCAGGCGGGAGGACGGGCGCTGCCTTGCGGCAGAACCATCCCGCACCGCCTGGGTGTCAGCCTTTTCCGCCTTTCGTGCGCTTTTCTTCTCATGGTGTTCCGCCGCACGCAGGGCAAGGTCAGCCGCAGCGCCAGCGGATTCTTCCGAAGAAGCGGACAGTTCCGTTTCCGGCTCCCGGCTGCTGATATGTTCCACCTCTCCCGTGGCAAGGTTTTCCGATACCGCACCGTCACGGGTCATTTTCTGCGTGATCTTATCGGTCGCTTTCAGTTCCCTCATAGGCAGTCACCTTCCTTTCCATAGGGGCAGAAGTCACCGCAGGTGCCATTCTCGATCATGGCGATATAGCGAAAAATGGGATAGGCCTGGGGCGGGCAGACCGCATTTCCCAATGTTTTCAGCCGCAGCGCCCGGTCATCCATGCGCTCGGTCATGCGGGGGATTCCTTCCGGTTCGGCGGCCCAGAGGATACGTCCGTCCATCCTTTCGGGAAGCCCATGAGCCATTCCACCCAATCCGGATTCAGCGCCGCCGTTTCGGACACCGGCCGCTCCTGGGAGATGATCTGCGCCGACAGGTTCCCGTCCTTCTTCGCCGGATCGAAGGCCGACGGCTTCAAGGTCGAGCGGAAACCGTCCGACGCCACCGGGGTCAGATAGAATACCGCCGCCGACAGGCTGAGGCTCCAGATCGCCCCGTTTCGGTTCCTCTTGCGGAATATCCCATTGTCCGACAGGAACACATCCAGGCTTGCCGCGTCCCTGGCGGTGTTGTTGTCGGAGGCAAGGGGTGTGGGAAACATCAGCCGCGACGATAAAAGTTCGCTGGCGCTCATGCCATGCGCCGACGCCGCAAGCCGGAAATACGAATGGGAGAACAGCGTATCCCGCTTTTGCCAGGTCAAAGATCGTTTTGTCGAGCCCCATATTGATGAAGCCAGCAACATTTTCCCCAAGCACCCAACGGGGCCGCAGCTCGGTAATAACGCGGCACATTTCCGGCCACAGGTAGCGTTCATCCGCAAAGCCCTTCCGTTTTCCGGCGGTGGAGAAGGGCTGACAGGGAAAGCCGCCTGAGATAACGGTAACTGTTTCAAGTCCTGTTTTTTCAAAAAACGCCTCCTTCGTGAAAGTAGTAATATCCCGGAACCTGGGAACATCCGGCCATCGTGCGGAGAGGACGGAGTGCGGAAAATCCGCCCACTCACACTGGCAGACGGTTTCAAACCCGGCAGCCTCCGCCGCCAGGTCCAGACCGCCAATGCCGGAAAACAGGCTCACATGAGTTAATATAGTGTTGATTTTATCTGTCACCTCCTAATTTGGGGCATACGAAAACCCGCTTCTTTTTTGAAGCGGGTTCATTTTAGTCTGCACTTTGTGGATCGTAAAAAACAATTTGTCCTTCTATCGCACCAAAGTTGAGATGTGCGGACGTGTACTTTTGTTTGAAAGAAATCAAGTACTGTTCATATTCAAAATTGTTACACGGAGAAACTGTGAATGTGCGATATACTTCTGTGGTAGACAATCCATTTTTCAATTTTGCTATGCCAATAATACTATCATCGCTTTTCTTTTTGATAAAAATTTCTTCAAAGCGAAAATCGAAACTATATATTTCGCCATTTGGCTTCACAATCAGAGGATAGACATTGATTTCTGGGGGTAGCTCGCTTAAATCGTTGCTGACATAAACGAAAAACGAAATGAAATCAACAGAAGATATACCATCATGTTCTTGCACTCGCATATAGAAATTAAGGTTTTGAATACGCTTTTTAGTATCTAAACAATTTGGAACTTGCCGTTCTGTTTCAAGTAGAATTTTATCAATAGTCTGATTGACATATACTTGTATTTCACGGACTTTTGTTATCGCATCGTAAGCCGGGAACTCTGTTCCGTCATAACTAAATCCATCAATTTGAAATGTATTTTGATTGCCTAAAATGAAACTATTGCTAACACTCACAAGAACAGTTTTAATATGTTTAACATGATTATCTAACCCTTGCAAATAGCAAAACTCAGGTGCAATTTTTACCGCATCAAGCATTGTTTTCAATGCTGCAAAATTAGGCTCACGTCCTACTGCTGCAAGCAATTTGGAAATAATGCCTTTGTTCTCCACAGCAATAGCGCTATCCCCAAGTAATGATGCGTTTATAATTTGGAATAAAACATCCATGCTCAATCGTGCATAATGAAAAAACTCTAATGAAGTTTTTTTCAAAAATACCGCATCATTTAACTCAAAGCCAGCAATGTCTAAGTGGGTTGCCTTTAGCGTTTCTCCTGTAACGCTTGCCTTTCCTGTTTCAACGGCAGTCCGTAAAATTCCTTGCGCACTGCTTTCCAATACAGCTATCCTATGTGCATATACTTTTTCAAGTAATTCTGCAGACATATTCATATACGCAAGCGTTTCATTTAGACTTTGAACATATTGCCATGCATCATATACTTTATTTTGTGCTAAGGTTTTTTGAAAACTTGAGAAATCCATGCCTATCCTCCTCATCACTACTAATATATTGCATATTATATCACACCTTTCCCTCGGATTCTACTTCAGCAAATTTTGTAGTGAGCAATTTATACAACTCATTGTCCTTCGGGAAGTCATCCACAAAAGGCAGGATCACATTGCCGAAGAAGATCAGCCCCTCGCCGGGGCCTGCGTTGCTGATATGCGCCGCCTGCTGGTTGGAGATATTCAGGCGCTCGCAGAGGATTTTCCTGTCTCCGCTGGCCTGGTTCAGAAGGTACACAAAATCGCTGTTTTCAAAGATATTCTCGATCTCCGGGGAGGAAAGCAGGTCCTTGATGTTCTGCGTGATTCCCGTGGGGATACCGCCCCATTTGCGAAAGCGTTTCCAAATCTCTACGCTCCAGGAACCAACCTCGCCCCGCAGCAGAAGGTGGAACTCGTCCACGAAGTACCAGGTGGATTTGCCCTGATCCCGGTTTTGGGAAACACGGTTCCATACCTGGTCCTGGATCACCAGCATACCCAGGCTTTTGAGCTGCTTTCCCAGCTCCTTGATATCGAAGCAGACAATGCGGTTGTTGATATCCACGTTGGTACGGTGGTTAAAAACATTCAGGCTGCCATGCACATACAGTTCCAGTGCAGCCGCGATCCGCTGTGCCTCCGGCTCCGGCTGCCGTTTGATCTCGTCATACAAATCTTCCAGCAGCGGCATATTCTCCGGGCGGGGGTCTGCGATATAGGGGCGGTACACGATCCGCACGGCACGGTCAATGACCGTTTTTTCCACTGGCTCCAGACCGTTCCGGCCGCCTGCCGCCAGTTCACAGAACGACAGGATAAAGTCAGATTTCAGCGCCAGCGGGTTATCATCTTCGCTGTAATTGAGATTGATATCCATAGGGTTCACATACTGCGTGCTGGTAGGCGAGATTTTGATGACCTGGCCTTCCAGACGGTTCACCAGCGGAAAATATTCCGCCTCCGGGTCGCAGATCAGGATATCGTCCTTTGTGTTCAGGAACACACCCACGATGGAACGCTTTGCGGAAAAACTCTTGCCGCTGCCGGGCGTACCTAAGATCATGCCGTTGGGCGTTTTCAGCTTTTTGCGGTCAGCAAGGATCATGTTGCCGGAAGTGGCATTGAGCCCGTAGTAGAGAGCTTCGCCGCCGTGGAAAATCTCCTGTGTGGTGAAGGGAACGAACACCGCCACCGCCGAAGTGGTAAGTCCGCGCTGTATCTTAATGCGGTTGACACCCAGGGGCAGAGCCGACACGAAGCCGTCCTCCTGCTGAAAGTCCAGCCGCACCAGGGAGCAGTTATATTTCTGCGCCACGCTTGCCGCACGGAGAAGGTCATTCTCCAGCTTTTGCTTGCTGTCCGCAAAGTTCACCACCAGGAAGGTCATCAGGAACATTCGCTCATTTCTGCTTTGCAGATCACGGAGGATATTCTTTGCCTCGCCTGCGTAGGTGGCAAGGTCAGTGGGGATGATATCCATATCGAAACCTTCCCGCACCGCCTTTTTCTGTGCGTCGATCTTCATACTGTCAATGTCAGTGATCTTCCGCTTGACCGTTTTGATCGCCTCGTTCTGGTCCATGCTGCGGATATGGAGGCTGACAAGCAGCCCGCTGTCCGTATCCAGCAGCTCGGTGAGCATACGGTCATCCATTTCCGGTGCGCTGATCTGCAGAAAGGACACGGCACAGAATTTATCCGCCATCGTGAACTTCCGTGCTTCACCGAAGCGGAAGGAAGATGGTGCGATAAAATCCTGAACCGACAGGCCGGAAGGGGCAAGCCAGCTCCATTCAAAGGCAAACCGTTCCCCGTCCGGGTGCAGGATGCCGTGGAGCATTTCCAGCCACTCCTTGCCGCCAAGCTCCTTTGCCAGAGCACCCATGACCTTGAAATGGTTGAGGGCATCCATGACGATCCGGGAAAATCGTGCCCGTGCGGTTTTGCTGTCCCGTGCCTCGATGGTGAGGGTCAGGTACTTTGTTTTGATAAGACCGTTGTTGCCCCGTTCAAGCTGCTTGCGGAGCATTTGCGTGTAAAGCTCACGGATATGGTCGAAGTGATCTCCCTGCGCCGCGATCTCGATACGCTTCACAAAATCCTCCCGGTTCATGCGGCGGCTCACAAGGGAAAGCTGCATCCCGATAGAAGCGTCATGGGCGTTATACATATCGCAGAGGGCTTCAAAGATCGCCGTCTGGTCGTCAGGCTTTGCAAGCTGATAATTCACATCCTCGAACTCGATACACTTCGACCAGGTGTGGTCGTCCAGCTTGCACAGGCCGTCCGGGTACATCTGGCGGAACGGTAAAGTGTCCTGTGCGGAATGTACCTTGCCGTCGCCTCTGGCGGTTTCCAGAATACGGCTGATCTCACGCTTTTCCGCAGCGGTTAGCTTTACCGTGGGTTTTGCCGCCTGCCGTGCCTGCGGCTCTGGCTTTCGCTTTCTGAACAATGGCTTTCACCTCCTTTTCCGCCTGGGCCTGCCGCTCCAGGGCTGCGTAGAAATTGTTTGTCTGGTAAGGCCGCTCTTTCGTCCGCAGGAACATACAGCGGATGACCTGTCCGGCCACCACCTCCAGGGGTTGGCCGTGCCGCTCATACATGGCGAGCAGAAAGAACGGGAGCATGACGATAATCATGCAGAACGCGGCGGCGCTGTTGCTGGCCGTGCGTCTGAGCAAAAAGAAAAGCGGTACTCCGATGAGTGCCGCCGCTCCGAAACATATAAGCTGCCGTTTGGTAAGCCCAAACAGCACTTTGGATTTTACTTTCGTCAAATCCTTTGGAATGGTTACATACGCCAATTTATCATCTCCTATAATGAAAAAAGCAACTGATTCTCACAGTTGCTTTTTGTTTAATATTTGGCTTTAGTTGAAGTCAATATGACAGTATAGCATTTCGTAAATTACGATTTTAACGCATATTCCACCATCTTCGTTATATGACACTTGGTAGCGATATTGACCTTCCTGCACATGATTCCAGAACATAAAACCCAAAGCCTCTCTTGTTTCTATATTTTGTACAACAAATGGGGTTATACATCCTCTGAAACCAACTTCGGGAGCAATGTCTACTTGAGGAATTTCTTCAAACTCATCAATAGTTTCCTCTGACATATTAAACGCAAAATCATATTTTAGGCTCACTTGTGTATCGTCAAAGCAAATGTGATCCGCTTCAAATCCTGCGTGACCCTTAGCAAGCTTTACAATGATTCTGCATAAGCGGTTTTCATCAATGGTATAGTAAACCTCACCGTTATTTGTTATTATCTGTTCATCAAGAAGCTTTTTTAGGCGATCATCTTTTGCTAACCGTTGATTAGTATCTACTCGTCGGGTGTAATCTCTGTAAACAGCCTCTTTTAGTACATCAAGGAAACAAGATACATATTTCTCATCATCAGAGTAACCATTATTACATTCAAAACACGCCGGAACTGTAGCCATATTTTCGGGATAAGGTTCCGTTAGAAATGCTTTTGAAGGTACATGCTCCCTTGTTGTCGCAGGATTCCCACAATATATACATCCATTTTTAACCGATTTATCCCATGAAGTATAATATCCTAATCCATCCGTTCCGCCCGGTCGCTTTCGTTGTTCCATATTATCACCACCTAAAGCAATTATACCATTGCATTACAAATTTTTCACCTCCTTAATGCGCTCCGAACAGGCTCTTAGAGAGGCTGCCGGTCTTGAACAGGGCGAAGCACAGCAGGACCGTGTAGCCCATGCAGGCCCATATCGCGCCTGAGATATTTCCGTCCGTGGCGATACTCTGTACCAAAACAGAGTAGATTCCCACGCACACCATGATTAGAAATGCCTGGAACGCCAATGCAAACAGGGATTTCAAGTAGTTCTGTCCTGTATGGCTCCAATCCCGGTTCGTCATAGTGGCAAGCGGGATCGGTCCAACGGAAGTTGTCAAATACACCTCAATCATGCGGCCGTAAATGACAAGCATGATACAGATGGAAAGGGCGTTCATGGTAAGCCCCACGAAAAGGGACTGGAACCACAGCCCGAACAGTTCTCCCGTGCCCAGGGCTTCAAGCTGCGCCTCCATATCCGTGATGACGCTGCTGATATCAATGGAGGTATTCCCGATGATGACGCCTGCGCTGCTGTTCACAACGCTTTGCCCCACATCGAAGATACCCATGACGATATTCCATGTGTTCGTCACAATGAGAACGGCACAGAAGGTCTTGAAAATCCACTTGAAGAACATCCAGGTGTCTACATCGTGCAGATTATTTTTCTCTGTCAGGAACCTGAAAAAAGTCTGCAGGTCATATGCATATGCAATAACCGTGTTAATCTGTGATGATAATTCCTTATCATTAAGATACGATACGACATACGGAGGCATAACAGATTCAAGCTGTCTTAATTTAATAAGTTTCTTTTTGTTTTTTTCTTTATAATATTCAGAATCTATACCCATTCGTGTCTCCCTGTTTATCTAACATTAACTAACTTTGACTAACTTTATCTTTCTTTATCTAATTTTACCTAACCTTATCTTTATTTTAATGTGCTTTATTTTATATAAAATAAAGCACATTAAAATAAAGATAAGGTTAGGTAAAATTAGATAAAGAAAGATAAAGTTAGTCAAAGTTAGTTAATGTTAGATAAACAGGGAGACACGAATGGGTATAGATTCTGAATATTATAAAGAAAAAAACAAAAAGAAACTTATTAAATTAAGACAGCTTGAATCTGTTATGCCTCCGTATGTCGTATCGTATCTTAATGATAAGGAATTATCATCACAGATTAACACGGTTATTGCATATGCATATGACCTGCAGACTTTTTTCAGGTTCCTGACAGAGAAAAATAATCTGCACGATGTAGACACCTGGATGTTCTTCAAGTGGATTTTCAAGACCTTCTGTGCCGTTCTCATTGTGACGAACACATGGAATATCGTCATGGGTATCTTCGATGTGGGGCAAAGCGTTGTGAACAGCAGCGCAGGCGTCATCATCGGGAATACCTCCATTGATATCAGCAGCGTCATCACGGATATGGAGGCGCAGCTTGAAGCCCTGGGCACGGGAGAACTGTTCGGGCTGTGGTTCCAGTCCCTTTTCGTGGGGCTTACCATGAACGCCCTTTCCATCTGTATCATGCTTGTCATTTACGGCCGCATGATTGAGGTGTATTTGACAACTTCCGTTGGACCGATCCCGCTTGCCACTATGACGAACCGGGATTGGAGCCATACAGGACAGAACTACTTGAAATCCCTGTTTGCATTGGCGTTCCAGGCATTTCTAATCATGGTGTGCGTGGGAATCTACTCTGTTTTGGTACAGAGTATCGCCACGGACGGAAATATCTCAGGCGCGATATGGGCCTGCATGGGCTACACGGTCCTGCTGTGCTTCGCCCTGTTCAAGACCGGCAGCCTCTCTAAGAGCCTGTTCGGAGCGCATTAAGGAGGTGAAAAATTTGTAATGCAATGGTATAATTGCTTTAGGTGGTGATAATATGGAACAACGAAAGCGACCGGGCGGAACGGATGGATTAGGATATTATACTTCATGGGATAAATCGGTTAAAAATGGATGTATATATTGTGGGAATCCTGCGACAACAAGGGAGCATGTACCTTCAAAAGCATTTCTAACGGAACCTTATCCCGAAAATATGGCTACAGTTCCGGCGTGTTTTGAATGTAATAATGGTTACTCTGATGATGAGAAATATGTATCTTGTTTCCTTGATGTACTAAAAGAGGCTGTTTACAGAGATTACACCCGACGAGTAGATACTAATCAACGGTTAGCAAAAGATGATCGCCTAAAAAAGCTTCTTGATGAACAGATAATAACAAATAACGGTGAGGTTTACTATACCATTGATGAAAACCGCTTATGCAGAATCATTGTAAAGCTTGCTAAGGGTCACGCAGGATTTGAAGCGGATCACATTTGCTTTGACGATACACAAGTGAGCCTAAAATATGATTTTGCGTTTAATATGTCAGAGGAAACTATTGATGAGTTTGAAGAAATTCCTCAAGTAGACATTGCTCCCGAAGTTGGTTTCAGAGGATGTATAACCCCATTTGTTGTACAAAATATAGAAACAAGAGAGGCTTTGGGTTTTATGTTCTGGAATCATGTGCAGGAAGGTCAATATCGCTACCAAGTGTCATATAACGAAGATGGTGGAATATGCGTTAAAATCGTAATTTACGAAATGCTATACTGTCATATTGACTTCAACTAAAGCCAAATATTAAACAAAAAGCAACTGTGAGAATCAGTTGCTTTTTTCATTATAGGAGATGATAAATTGGCGTATGTAACCATTCCAAAGGATTTGACGAAAGTAAAATCCAAAGTGCTGTTTGGGCTTACCAAACGGCAGCTTATATGTTTCGGAGCGGCGGCACTCATCGGAGTACCGCTTTTCTTTTTGCTCAGACGCACGGCCAGCAACAGCGCCGCCGCGTTCTGCATGATTATCGTCATGCTCCCGTTCTTTCTGCTCGCCATGTATGAGCGGCACGGCCAACCCCTGGAGGTGGTGGCCGGACAGGTCATCCGCTGTATGTTCCTGCGGACGAAAGAGCGGCCTTACCAGACAAACAATTTCTACGCAGCCCTGGAGCGGCAGGCCCAGGCGGAAAAGGAGGTGAAAGCCATTGTTCAGAAAGCGAAAGCCAGAGCCGCAGGCACGGCAGGCGGCAAAACCCACGGTAAAGCTAACCGCTGCGGAAAAGCGTGAGATCAGCCGTATTCTGGAAACCGCCAGAGGCGACGGCAAGGTACATTCCGCACAGGACACTTTACCGTTCCGCCAGATGTACCCGGACGGCCTGTGCAAGCTGGACGACCACACCTGGTCGAAGTGTATCGAGTTCGAGGATGTGAATTATCAGCTTGCAAAGCCTGACGACCAGACGGCGATCTTTGAAGCCCTCTGCGATATGTATAACGCCCATGACGCTTCTATCGGGATGCAGCTTTCCCTTGTGAGCCGCCGCATGAACCGGGAGGATTTTGTGAAGCGTATCGAGATCGCGGCGCAGGGAGATCACTTCGACCATATCCGTGAGCTTTACACGCAAATGCTCCGCAAGCAGCTTGAACGGGGCAACAACGGTCTTATCAAAACAAAGTACCTGACCCTCACCATCGAGGCACGGGACAGCAAAACCGCACGGGCACGATTTTCCCGGATCGTCATGGATGCCCTCAACCATTTCAAGGTCATGGGTGCTCTGGCAAAGGAGCTTGGCGGCAAGGAGTGGCTGGAAATGCTCCACGGCATCCTGCACCCGGACGGGGAACGGTTTGCCTTTGAATGGAGCTGGCTTGCCCCTTCCGGCCTGTCGGTTCAGGATTTTATCGCACCATCTTCCTTCCGCTTCGGTGAAGCACGGAAGTTCACGATGGCGGATAAATTCTGTGCCGTGTCCTTTCTGCAGATCAGCGCACCGGAAATGGATGACCGTATGCTCACCGAGCTGCTGGATACGGACAGCGGGCTGCTTGTCAGCCTCCATATCCGCAGCATGGACCAGAACGAGGCGATCAAAACGGTCAAGCGGAAGATCACTGACATTGACAGTATGAAGATCGACGCACAGAAAAAGGCGGTGCGGGAAGGTTTCGATATGGATATCATCCCCACTGACCTTGCCACCTACGCAGGCGAGGCAAAGAATATCCTCCGTGATCTGCAAAGCAGAAATGAGCGAATGTTCCTGATGACCTTCCTGGTGGTGAACTTTGCGGACAGCAAGCAAAAGCTGGAGAATGACCTTCTCCGTGCGGCAAGCGTGGCGCAGAAATATAACTGCTCCCTGGTGCGGCTGGACTTTCAGCAGGAGGACGGCTTCGTGTCGGCTCTGCCCCTGGGTGTCAACCGCATTAAGATACAGCGCGGACTTACCACTTCGGCGGTGGCGGTGTTCGTTCCCTTCACCACACAGGAGATTTTCCACGGCGGCGAAGCTCTCTACTACGGGCTCAATGCCACTTCCGGCAACATGATCCTTGCTGACCGCAAAAAGCTGAAAACGCCCAACGGCATGATCTTAGGTACGCCCGGCAGCGGCAAGAGTTTTTCCGCAAAGCGTTCCATCGTGGGTGTGTTCCTGAACACAAAGGACGATATCCTGATCTGCGACCCGGAGGCGGAATATTTTCCGCTGGTGAACCGTCTGGAAGGCCAGGTCATCAAAATCTCGCCTACCAGCACGCAGTATGTGAACCCTATGGATATCAATCTCAATTACAGCGAAGATGATAACCCGCTGGCGCTGAAATCTGACTTTATCCTGTCGTTCTGTGAACTGGCGGCAGGCGGCCGGAACGGTCTGGAGCCAGTGGAAAAAACGGTCATTGACCGTGCCGTGCGGATCGTGTACCGCCCCTATATCGCAGACCCCCGCCCGGAGAATATGCCGCTGCTGGAAGATTTGTATGACGAGATCAAACGGCAGCCGGAGCCGGAGGCACAGCGGATCGCGGCTGCACTGGAACTGTATGTGCATGGCAGCCTGAATGTTTTTAACCACCGTACCAACGTGGATATCAACAACCGCATTGTCTGCTTCGATATCAAGGAGCTGGGAAAGCAGCTCAAAAGCCTGGGTATGCTGGTGATCCAGGACCAGGTATGGAACCGTGTTTCCCAAAACCGGGATCAGGGCAAATCCACCTGGTACTTCGTGGACGAGTTCCACCTTCTGCTGCGGGGCGAGGTTGGTTCCTGGAGCGTAGAGATTTGGAAACGCTTTCGCAAATGGGGCGGTATCCCCACGGGAATCACGCAGAACATCAAGGACCTGCTTTCCTCCCCGGAGATCGAGAATATCTTTGAAAACAGCGATTTTGTGTACCTTCTGAACCAGGCCAGCGGAGACAGGAAAATCCTCTGCGAGCGCCTGAATATCTCCAACCAGCAGGCGGCGCATATCAGCAACGCAGGCCCCGGCGAGGGGCTGATCTTCTTCGGCAATGTGATCCTGCCTTTTGTGGATGACTTCCCGAAGGACAATGAGTTGTATAAATTGCTCACTACAAAATTTGCTGAAGTAGAATCCGAGGGAAAGGTGTGATATAATATGCAATATATTAGTAGTGATGAGGAGGATAGGCATGGATTTCTCAAGTTTTCAAAAAACCTTAGCACAAAATAAAGTATATGATGCATGGCAATATGTTCAAAGTCTAAATGAAACGCTTGCGTATATGAATATGTCTGCAGAATTACTTGAAAAAGTATATGCACATAGGATAGCTGTATTGGAAAGCAGTGCGCAAGGAATTTTACGGACTGCCGTTGAAACAGGAAAGGCAAGCGTTACAGGAGAAACGCTAAAGGCAACCCACTTAGACATTGCTGGCTTTGAGTTAAATGATGCGGTATTTTTGAAAAAAACTTCATTAGAGTTTTTTCATTATGCACGATTGAGCATGGATGTTTTATTCCAAATTATAAACGCATCATTACTTGGGGATAGCGCTATTGCTGTGGAGAACAAAGGCATTATTTCCAAATTGCTTGCAGCAGTAGGACGTGAGCCTAATTTTGCAGCATTGAAAACAATGCTTGATGCGGTAAAAATTGCACCTGAGTTTTGCTATTTGCAAGGGTTAGATAATCATGTTAAACATATTAAAACTGTTCTTGTGAGTGTTAGCAATAGTTTCATTTTAGGCAATCAAAATACATTTCAAATTGATGGATTTAGTTATGACGGAACAGAGTTCCCGGCTTACGATGCGATAACAAAAGTCCGTGAAATACAAGTATATGTCAATCAGACTATTGATAAAATTCTACTTGAAACAGAACGGCAAGTTCCAAATTGTTTAGATACTAAAAAGCGTATTCAAAACCTTAATTTCTATATGCGAGTGCAAGAACATGATGGTATATCTTCTGTTGATTTCATTTCGTTTTTCGTTTATGTCAGCAACGATTTAAGCGAGCTACCCCCAGAAATCAATGTCTATCCTCTGATTGTGAAGCCAAATGGCGAAATATATAGTTTCGATTTTCGCTTTGAAGAAATTTTTATCAAAAAGAAAAGCGATGATAGTATTATTGGCATAGCAAAATTGAAAAATGGATTGTCTACCACAGAAGTATATCGCACATTCACAGTTTCTCCGTGTAACAATTTTGAATATGAACAGTACTTGATTTCTTTCAAACAAAAGTACACGTCCGCACATCTCAACTTTGGTGCGATAGAAGGACAAATTGTTTTTTACGATCCACAAAGTGCAGACTAAAATGAACCCGCTTCAAAAAAGAAGCGGGTTTTCGTATGCCCCAAATTAGGAGGTGACAGATAAAATCAACACTATATTAACTCATGTGAGCCTGTTTTCCGGCATTGGCGGTCTGGACCTGGCGGCGGAGGCTGCCGGGTTTGAAACCGTCTGCCAGTGTGAGTGGGCGGATTTTCCGCACTCCGTCCTCTCCGCACGATGGCCGGATGTTCCCAGGTTCCGGGATATTACTACTTTCACGAAGGAGGCGTTTTTTGAAAAAACAGGACTTGAAACAGTTACCGTTATCTCAGGCGGCTTTCCCTGTCAGCCCTTCTCCACCGCCGGAAAACGGAAGGGCTTTGCGGATGAACGCTACCTGTGGCCGGAAATGTGCCGCGTTATTACCGAGCTGCGGCCCCGTTGGGTGCTTGGGGAAAATGTTGCTGGCTTCATCAATATGGGGCTCGACAAAACGATCTTTGACCTGGCAAAAGCGGGATACGCTGTTCTCCCATTCGTATTTCCGGCTTGCGGCGTCGGCGCATGGCATGAGCGCCAGCGAACTTTTATCGTCGCGGCTGATGTTTCCCACACCCCTTGCCTCCGACAACAACACCGCCAGGGACGCGGCAAGCCTGGATGTGTTCCTGTCGGACAATGGGATATTCCGCAAGAGGAACCGAAACGGGGCGATCTGGAGCCTCAGCCTGTCGGCGGCGGTATTCTATCTGACCCCGGTGGCGTCGGACGGTTTCCGCTCGACCTTGAAGCCGTCGGCCTTCGATCCGGCGAAGAAGGACGGGAACCTGTCGGCGCAGATCATCTCCCAGGAGCGGCCGGTGTCCGAAACGGCGGCGCTGAATCCGGATTGGGTGGAATGGCTCATGGGCTTCCCGAAAGGATGGACGGACGTATCCTCTGGGCCGCCGAACCGGAAGGAATCCCCCGCATGACCGAGCGCATGGATGACCGGGCGCTGCGGCTGAAAACATTGGGAAATGCGGTCTGCCCGCCCCAGGCCTATCCCATTTTTCGCTATATCGCCATGATCGAGAATGGCACCTGCGGTGACTTCTGCCCCTATGGAAAGGAAGGTGACTGCCTATGAGGGAACTGAAAGCGACCGATAAGATCACGCAGAAAATGACCCGTGACGGTGCGGTATCGGAAAACCTTGCCACGGGAGAGGTGGAACATATCAGCAGCCGGGAGCCGGAAACGGAACTGTCCGCTTCTTCGGAAGAATCCGCTGGCGCTGCGGCTGACCTTGCCCTGCGTGCGGCGGAACACCATGAGAAGAAAAGCGCACGAAAGGCGGAAAAGGCTGACACCCAGGCGGTGCGGGATGGTTCTGCCGCAAGGCAGCGCCCGTCCTCCCGCCTGCAATTTACCGAGGAAGAACGTGCCGATCCCGTACTTGGAAAGTACATCGACCGTTCCGACCGTGCGGCGGACAGGCTGGACGCGGCAAAGGCCGCTATCCCCACAAAGAAAGTTCTCCGTACCGAGCGTGTTTTTGACGAGACAGCCGGAAAAGGCAAAACGCAGCTTCACTTTGAAGAAGTGGAGAAACGCCCCAACGGACGCCTGCGGCACAATCCGCTTTCCCGGCCGGTCCATGAGATCGTCCACGCTGCCCATGCGAAGGTGCATGAGGTAGAGCAGGAAAATGTGGGTGTAGAGGCCGGACACAAAGGCGAGGTGCTGACGGAACGCGGGCTTGCCTACGGAAAAGGCAAAGTCCGTGCCGCCGTCCACCATCACCGCACAAAGCCCTGGCGTGACGCGGCGAAGGCAGAGCAGGCTTCTTTTAAGGCAAACGCCGACTACCTTTACCAAAAGGCACTGCATGATGATCCTGCATTGGCGGCTTCTAACCCGGTATCCCGCTTTCTGCAGAAACAGCGGATCAAGCGGAACTATGCAAAGGAGCTGCGACAGGCAGAGAAAACCGCAAAGAACACAGCGGCCACGGCGAAAAGTGCGGCGCAGAAAGCAAAGGACGCCTTCAAGGAAACTTTCCTCTACATCAAGCACCATAGCCGGGCGGTGCTGTTGGTGATCGGCATTGGTGCCTGTATTGCCCTGCTGTTTGGTGGGGTATCTTCCTGTTCCATGATGGCGGGCTCCGGCGTGGGCGGTGTATTCACTTCCTCTTATCTCTCCGAGGATGCGGATATGCTGGCTGCGGAGGCGGCCTACTGCGAACTGGAGCAGGAGCTTCAATATGAGCTGGACCACTATGAGGCTCTGCACCCCGGATATGACGAATACCGTTTTGATCTGGACGAGATCGAGCATGACCCTTATGTGCTGATCTCCATTCTCACGGCGTTCCATGAAGGGGTGTTTACCATCGATGAGGTTCAGGAGGAACTGCAAATGCTCTTTGAAAAGCAGTACATCCTGACGCAGACCGTGGAAGTGGAGGTGCGCTATCGGACGGAGACACGGACAGACAGCGAAGGAAACGACTATGACGTGGAAGTACCGTACAACTACTATATCTGCAAGGTGAAGCTGGAAAACTTCGACCTTTCCCATGTGCCGGTCTACATCATGGACGAGGAAACACTTTCCCTGTATGCGGTCTATATGGCAACGCTGGGAAACCGGGAAGATTTGTTCCCAGGCTCCGGCTATGTAGACAAGTACACCAAACCGCCCACCACCTATGATATCCCGCCTTCCGCACTGGAAGATGAAACCTTTGCGGCGCTCATTACCGAGGCGGAGAAGTACATCGGATATCCCTATGTCTGGGGTGGCAGCAATCCGAACACTTCTTTTGATTGCTCCGGCTTCGTATCCTGGGCGCTGACGCAAAGCGGCGTCTGCAATACGGGCAGGCTGGGAGCCCAAGGGCTCTACAATATTTCCACCCCGGTATCCTCTGCCAACGCAAGACCCGGCGACCTGATCTTTTTCGTCGGCACTTACGATACACCGGGCGTTTCCCATGTGGGTATCTATGTGGGCGGCGGAAAAATGCTGCACTGCGGCGACCCCATTCAGTATGCAGATATCAACACAAGCTACTGGCAATCCCACTTTTACGCTTTCGGGCGACCGCCCTACAACTAAAAAACGATATGGAGGTAATTTGATTTATGGCAACGACACAGAAGATCCGCAATGACATTGCGAAAACCAAAGAAAAGATCGCGGAGCAGCAGAAACGCCTTCGTGCGCTGGAGGCCCAGCTTGCGGAGGAAGAAAATCTGGAAATCGTCCGCATGGTGAAAGCCGTGAAGATGGACAACAAGGAACTGACTGCCTTCCTGAAAGCCTATGCCAGCGGTATGATCTCCCTGCCGGAAGGTATGCTGCAGGAGGGCAACACCGAGAATGAGGAAACGGAGGGATACGAGGATGAAGCATAACTTTATGACAAAAATGGTATCGGCTCTTTTGGCGGTGGTGCTCAGCACTGCCGCTTTTTCTGTCACCGCCTTTGCCAGCGGCGGCGAGGAAAGCACGGAGTCCGTGGCTGAACAGGAAACGGCCGGTGATGTCTCTGATCTGCTTTCCGCTCTGGCAGGCAGCCAGGTCACGGTATCCGTCACCGAGGATGGTATCCAGTTCAGTTCCGGCGAAAATGACTCCGGGCAGACCGGCACCGTCACCACGGGCGGCGGCAATCTGAATGTCCGCACGGGTGCGGGAATGGATTATACCGCCTTCACCCAGCTTCCCAACGGAACGACCGTGAAGGTGATCGGCACGGACGGCGACTGGCTGAAGGTCATCCTGCCGGAAAAGGTCGGCTATGTCTATTCCGGCTACATGACGGTAAGTGACGGCGAGGCTGGCTCCTGGGAAGGTTCTTTCTCTCTGGATGCGGAAACACTGAAAAATCTGCTGGGGATGCTGGGCGGCGGTCTGAATGGCGGTGCCGCTTTGACGCCGGACGGGAACCTGTCGCTGATCGACGATATCGGCAGCCCTACCACCAGTGGCAAACAGTTTATCACAGTGGAAACGAAGAACGGCAATGTGTTCTATCTCATTATCGACCGTGACGACGAGGGCGAGGAAACCGTGCATTTTCTGAACCAGGTGGATGAAGCCGACCTCATGGCACTCACGGAGGATGGAGAAAAGGCGGAAACACCTATTGTCTGCACCTGTACGGAAAAGTGCCAGGCCGGAGCGGTCAATACCGCTTGCCCGGTCTGCGTAAAGAACCTTAGTGAATGTGTTGGCACAGAACAGAAAGCTGCGGAGCCCACCGAGCCGGAGAATCCGGAACCCGAAAAGAAAAGCAATACCGGGGCGATCCTGGCGGTGCTGCTGATCCTTGCAGCCGGAGGCGGCGCGGCGGTCTATTTCCTGGTGCTGAAACCGAAGCAGGGCAAGAAAGTTCCCGCTGATCTGGATGATTTCGACCTGGAGGATGAAGAAGAATATCTGACCGAGGACGAGGAAACGGAATAGTTAAAAAATATAGCTCTCACCGTCAAACATTAACGGTGAGAGCCTATTATTAACTCATTTGAACTGATGCTAGTTGCACCCTATCAGATAACATTAGCCACAAAATCTCATTTAACGCCGAATCAAGATTAATACATATGTTGCCGTATGTCCAGTTCTCAATGCTATATTCAAATTCATCGTACCTGAAGTTTTGCATAAAAGAGTTGCGATACTGGTCTAATAGTTGCTGTACGGCCTCAAAATCACCATGTCCAATTTTATTTCTAAGTTTACGCACAATTTCAGAGAACAATGCGCGTTCTTCGACAGGTATTCTATCTGGAAGGAACTGCGGAAGTTTACGTTCGAGTTCTCCTACAGTTTTTCCGTTTCCTTTAGGACTGATAATGAGCATTTCAATAAGGGACATCACTTTGAATATATGATAGGCATCATGAGATTCGTCGTTGAACACGGCATTGACTATGTAATCAAACAGCCAAAAATCTTTATCTGTGACTAAGAAATTGTCAATTAGACTACCTATATATTCTAGAGACTTTATCCCTCCTGCTGTATAGTCAGGTATTGAAATCGGATAATTAGGATGCGGATGTAGCATTGCTCCTAAAAAATTAAGTATCAAAGGCTTTTGCTGAAAATTATCGGAGTTATAAGTTGAGAAAGGTATTTGATTTGGAATAACTGTTTGAGCCGATTGTGACGACTGTATTTTACAACATAAATTCAAAAATTTTCTTGGATATTGAGGCTCGCATGTCGGGCTATCTAAATGATCGTTTTTCATCTGCAATAACGAATTATCAAAGTCTAAGACTTGGATTTCAATTAAGTGTTCAGCAATAATCTGCATGGAAGTTTTTCCTTCTTCTTGCCAACCTAATTGGAACACTATCTTTTCTAAATTATAACGGTCAGAGGCCCAGGCAGTATCATATCCTGATTTTTTGAATGAAGATATCTCATGTTCATGAATTAAGAGTTCTTCTTCAAAATCATCTTGTAATCCTTCTACCCAATCTGGTGCAGGATTACAAATACCAATTCCTAATTTTTTAGAAATTATCGTTTCCGGTATCTTACCATACATATTCATCAGAACCAAATCAATCACCTCATGTAATTATTTTACCATAGGGTTGAGCAAAATACCGATTTGCTCATAAGACTATGCAATAAATAGTGTTATTCAGCTCGTTCGAACACTATATATGGTTACTCAATTTTGCAAAACTCGCGTTTTGCTCAGCCCTTTATTTTACCACAAAAGGAGAAAATATGAAGCTAATAATCACAGAAAAACCAAGTGTAGCAAAATCTATCGCGTCGGCCCTGGGTGCTAAATCCGGGGCCGATGGTTATTTTCAGGGGAACGCCCTGATCGTTTCCTGGTGTGTAGGGCCCCTTGTTTCCCCCATGGATGCGGCGGGCTATGACGAGAATTTCAAGAAATGGCGCTATGACGATCTTCCCATTCTGCCGGAGCCGTTCCGCTATGTGCTGGCACCCGGCAAAGAGGATGCTTTTGAAAATCTCCGTACCCTGATGAACCGCTCAGATGTGGATACGGTGGTAAACGCCTGTGACGCGGGGCGCGAAGGGGAGCTG
>ERZ1107006.1432-NODE-1432-length-20474-cov-7.581762_pt1 | contig 20474 bp, 13 predicted proteins | sample MGYA00403696_ERZ1107006 | MGnify/ENA primary metagenome ERZ1107006 (study PRJEB35170, sample SAMEA104062441) | human gut metagenome | biome: human gut; feature: human-associated habitat; material: faeces | place: Denmark | collected 2012-08-13 ...
CAGTATCCAGCGGCCGAATTCGCCCACCTCAAATGCACGGTTTCGGCTTTTACAGGTCCCGCCGCGATTTTCTGTGTTAGCTTCCTCAAATGCGGCTGCGATCTGCTTGATTTCCGCTGCCGTGAAGGCAAGGCGGCCACGAAAAGGATAGCTGAGGACCGACCAGTGTCGTTCTGGGATCTCGCGGCCACGGCTATCAAAGTCGTAGCAATTGGAGGAGCCGTGATTGACGACAGGAATGAAGCGGTCGCCGACCCGAAGGAATGCCTTGGCATAGAATATTTCACTGCTCATATGTCTGTTCCTCCTCAGAGAAAGCGGACTTCCAGCGCGGTGATCTCGCCATCCTGCTTATAGGCATACACGCCATAGCATCCATCGCCGTACCCGGACGAACTGTAAAAGCCGTCCTCGGTCAGCCACGCATCGCCATGACGGATCCTGTCACAGAATTTGCTCCATGCCTCGTCGCTGTAATCCGGTTTGTTGTGGAAGAAGCCTGCCAGCCCGGCATCCACGCCGATGCTGCCGATCTTCTCCATGTAGGCGGCGTCCTCCTCCGCTACGAGGATATACTCCGTGCCGCAGATAGACATCGTTACCCGGTTCGCCATGCCAAAACCCTCCTTAATTCATTTCGTTGGGTATATATACTTATACAAATAGCATTATACCACAAAACCCGCCGGAGAAAAGTCTATTTTGGCGAAAAGCGGAAATTTGTAAAAAGTTGTCCCGCCCCGCTTTACGCCGACCCCTTTTTCGTGTAGAATGGAGAGCACGAATGAGAGGGGAGGTCATCGCCATGGACGGCTATATACTTCGGAACAGGCAGGAGCAACTGACGCTGCCCGCCGATGCGGCCGACAAGCTGCTGCAAAGCGGTCAGGGCGACGCCGCCCTGCTGTATCTGGCCCTGCGCCGCTTCGGCCGGGGCGTCACACCGGAGGAGCTGGAAAAGGTCCTGCCCATCAGCCGCCTGCGGATCGACGCGGCGGAGAAGGTCCTTCAGGACCTGGACCTGCTGCCTCGACCGGCCCGCCAGGCACCGCCCGATCCGGCGGACGAACGCCCGGTCTACACCGCTCAGGACATCGCCGGACTGCTGACGGACAACGAGGGCTTCCGCCTGCTGGTGCCCCAGACGGAGCAGCAGCTGGGCAAGAAGCTCCGCACCGCCGACTTGCAGATCCTGGCCGGTCTTTACGACGATTTGGGTATGCCCGCCGACGTGATCTATCTCCTGGTGTGCCACTGTGTCGAACGGGCCCGCAGCCAGTGGGGCGAGGGCAGACGACCAACCATGCGCCAGGTGGAAAAAGAGGGCTATCGCTGGGCACAGCTTGGCATATTTGACCAGAATTCTGCTGCGGTATACCTAAAAAAATGGGCAGAGCGCAACAGGAAGTACACTTCCTATTTGTCGAATTTACGAATTCTTAACAGGCCGCCGGTGGAGGCCGAACGCCGCTACATCGACCAGTGGATGGACATGGGCTTCCCACCGGAGACGGTGGCTCTGGCCTATGAGCGCACGGTGTTCTACAAGAAGGACCTGAACTGGCGCTATCTTAACGGCATCCTGCGCCGCTGGCACGACGCCGGCTGGCATACGCCCCGCCAGGTGGAGGAGGGCGAGGCGGCCGGCAAGCGGCCCGCTGCCGCCGGTAAGTCCGCCGCCCCCGCCGGGGACAAGGACGCCTGGATGCGCCGCTATATCAAGAGGTGAGAATATGTCATACGACGGTATCATCATGCAGCGGGCCATTGCCCGCTTTGACCAGGCCCGCCAGCGTCGGGAGGCCGAGCTGGACCAGCGCCGCCGGGAGGTCTTTGCCCGCCAGCCCCGCCTGCGGGACATTGACCGCACCCTCCGCACCACCATGAGCCGTATCGTGGCCGCCGCCGCCAAAAAGGGCGAGGACCCGCTGCCCGCCCTGCGGGTCCTGCGGGACGAAAATCTCTCCTTGCAGCGCGAGCGCGCCGCCCTGTTGGAGGACATGGGCTATCCCGCCGACTATCTGGAGGACAAGCCCGCCTGTCCCCTCTGCGGCGACACCGGCTATACCCGGTCCGGCGTCTGTGCCTGCCTGAAGCAGTACTACGCCCGCGAACAGCTGGCGGAGCTCTCCCGGCTTCTTCCCTTGGGCGAGGCCCGGTTCGACACCTTCCGCTTCGACCTGTACGACAGCGCCGTGTGGGACAGCTACGGCGTTTCGCCCCGGGCCAACATGGAGCACAACTTCGACGTCTGCCGGGACTTTGCCCGCCAGTTCTCCCGGGGCAGCGGCAGCCTGCTGCTCTCCGGCGGCACCGGCCTGGGCAAGACGTTCCTCTCCGCCTGCATCGCCCGGGAGGTCAGCGACGCCGGCTTCTCCGTGGTTTACGACACCGCTATCAGCGTTTTCTCCCGCTATGAGGACGCCAAGTTCCGCCCCGACGAGGTCAGCGATGCCGACGTCCGCCGCTGTGAGAGCTGCGACCTGCTGATCCTGGATGACTTGGGCACCGAGATGACCACCGCCTTTGTCCAGAGCGCCCTCTATCAGATCGTCAACGGCCGTATGCTCTCCGGCAGGTCCACCATCATCAGCACCAACCTGGCCCCGGAGGAGCTGGGCCATCGCTACGGCGCGCCCATCCTCTCCCGTATCGAGGGTGCCTACCAGATCCTGCCCTTCTTCGGCGAGGATATCCGCACAAAGCAGTGACCGCCGCACCCGTCCCGACAGGGGCGGGTGCATTTTTTTATTTCCCGACGGTCTTCGCCCGCTTTCGACAGGCCTCCCGCCGTACAATAGGCGAAAAAAGGAGGCGACCGCCATGAAAAAAGACCAGAAGACCGATTTCCTCTCTGCCCGTGTGCGATACATACCCATCAACGATATACGGCCCAACCCCCAGCAGCCCCGCCGCCGGTTCGACTCGGAGAGTTTGCAGGAGCTGGCGGCCAGCATCGCCGCCTACGGCATTCTGCAGCCCATCACCGTCCGGCAGCAGGGCGCAGTCTACGAGCTGGTGGCCGGCGAGCGCCGCTGGCGGGCGGCACGGATCGCCGGGCTGCGGCAGGTGCCCTGTCTGCTGGCCCGGGTGGATGAGGAGGACGCCGCCCTGCTGGCCCTGATCGAGAACCTCCAGCGCCGCGACCTGGACTACATGGAGGAGGCGTCCGCCATCGCCCGCCTGCTCCGCCGCTACGGCCTCAGCCAGCAGCAGGCGGCGGAAAAGCTGGGCCGCAGCCAGTCCGCCGTGGCCAACAAGCTGCGTCTGCTGCGGCTGGAGGAGCCGGTGGCGGAGGCTCTGCACCACTACGGCCTGACCGAGCGCCACGCCCGTGCCCTCCTGCGTCTGGAGGACCCGGAGCAGCGCCTTGCCGCCGTCGAACACATCGGAAAAAACCAGCTGAACGTCGCCGATGCCGAAGGTTACATAGACCGTCTGGTCACACAGAACCAGACAACGCAGCCCCGCCGCCGCAGCGCGTATATCATCAAGGACGTCCGGCTGTTTCTCAACAGCGTGGACCGGGGCGTCCGGCTCATGCAGACCGCCGGCGTCGGCGCCAAAGTCTCCCGCCGGGACACGGAGGACGCCATCTGCCTCACCGTTACCATTCCCCGCGCAAAGCCGCAGAAAGAGGTGTCGTAACGCTTTTGTAACCCATTCCTTGACAAACCGTGATACAATGCAGTAATGGCACGGCATTTTGCCGGTATTGCCCAAACCTGATGATACAAAGGAGGGGACACCATGAGCGACGAGTTGAATATGTCCTCTGTTACCGCCGATCCCGCGCCGGAGACAGCCGGCAAGCGCGCGGCCCCGGAAGAAAAGCCTCCCAAGACCCCCGGAAAAAGGGCCGGATTGATCATCGGCATCATCGCTGCGGTGCTGGTGCTGGCCTACGCGGGCTGCTGTGTGGCCGCCAACGCGCTGTATTCCCACACGGCGTTTCCCAACACCTCCGTGCTGGGCATGGATATGTCCGGCCTGTCGGCGCAGGAGGCCGAGCAGCGCTGGACGGAGCAGGGGAGTGCCCTGCTGGACGGCATGACCATCCGCCTGACCCGTGACGGGCAGGAGATCGGCAGCACCACCCTTTCCGACCTGGGCGTCACCGTTCTGCCCGTCTATGTCTCCAAGGCTGCCGGCTGCGACGTGCAGGACCGGGGCTGGGGCAGCGATGTGACCGCGTTCCTCCGCGGCGGCTGGCGCTTTATCGAGAGCTGGTTCAGGGCCGTGGATGTCACGCCCCAGCTGGACGTGGACGAGGCGAAGCTTACCGCCGCCTGTGAACAGCTGTCCGACACCGTGGGCTGCACCGTAACGGACGGCGGCTACCGGCTGGCGGAGGGTGAGGGCCTGTACATCACCAAGCCGCAGGACGGCGAGAAGCTGGACGCGGCGGCGCTGCGCGCCGAGTTGGCGCAGCGCTTCGAGAGCCGCGACCTGTCCGCGGCAGCCCGGTCCGTGGAATGTGTGTTCGCGGCCCACACCGCCGCGCCCATGGACGTGCAGGCGCTCCACGACGAGATCGCCGGCACCATGGCCGCCGCCATCTGCGACAAATCCACCGGCAAGCCCACCCAGTCCCGCGTGGGCGTACAGTTCGATGTGGAGACGGTGCAAAAGCAACTGGACGCCGCCCAGCCGGGCGAGGAATTCCTGGCTGACGCCCAGGTGCAGTTCCCGCCCGCCGCTACCGAGGAGTTGGAGCAGGCCATGTTCCGGGACGTGATCGGCACCTGCACCACCACCTGTGCCGGCCCCTGGGGCCGCCGCCAGAACATCAAGCTGGCCTCCGCCGCCATCAACGGCCGTATCTATAACCCCGGCGAGGAGTTCTGGTACAACGCCACCGTGGGCCAGCGCACCGAGGCCCGGGGCTTCCAGCCCGCCGCCGCCTACTCCGGCGGCAAGACCGTTACCTCCATCGGCGGCGGTATCTGCCAGGTATCCTCCACGCTGTACTATTCCGCCCTCATGGCGGACCTGCAGATCGTCCTGCGCTACGCCCATATGTTCGATCCCGGCTATATGCCCGTCACGGGCTGTGATGCCACGGTCAGCTGGGGCGGCCCGGACTTTGCCTTCCGCAACAGCACCAACTACCCCATCAAGATCACCACCAGCTACAACGACGAGACGAACCAGCTGACCATAACCCTGCTGGGCACCAAGACCGACGACCACTATGTGGAGATGACCAACCAGTTCCTCTCCTACTCCGAGCGCAAGACGGTCTATCAGGAGTCCGAGTCCGTGGCCCCCGGCACCACCGAGGTGGAGCAGTACGGCCACAACGGCTACGCCGTCCAGACCTACCGCAACGTCTACGCCGGCGACGGTACGCTCCTCCGCAGCACCAAGGAGGCGTACAGCGACTATGACCGGGCCGACAAGATCATCCTGGTCGCCCCCGGCGAGCTGCCGCAGTAAATAAAGAAACAGCCCCCTGCCGGGGGCTGTTTTCTGCTTTCGCTGTGTCTTCGCCGGGAGCAGACAGAGAAAAAGACCGGCGAAAGCCGGTCTTTTCTTTCTGCGTATCATTCTCTCCGCAGGGCTTCGATGGGGTTCAGCTTCGATGCCTTCATGGCCGGCACCAGGCCGAACACCACGCCGATGACCATGGAGAAGGCCACCGCGATGATGCACGCCGGTATGCTGATGGCCACCGGTGTCCCCATGATGTGGGACATCATCTCCGCCAGGCCGATGCCCGTAGCCACGCCCAGTATGCCGCCCATGCTGGTCAGCACCGCCGCCTCCGTCAGGAATTGCCAGAGGATGCGGCTCTGCTGCGCGCCGATGGCGATCTTCAATCCGATCTCGCGGGTGCGCTCTGTCACGGACACCAGCATGATGTTCATCACGCCGATGCCGCCCACTACCAGCGAGATAGCCGCGATCCAGATCAACTGCTTGTTGGTGCTCTCCGACAGGCTCTGCAGATCGCTGGCCTGCTGCAGAAGGTCCTTGGACTCGTACTTGTACTTCGTGGTCCGGATGGCGTTCTCGTTCAGATACTTGGCCACATTGTCGCCGGCGGCGGTCATGTCGTTGGTGCTGGTGGCCCGCACCGCCGCGTACTGGGGCTCATCATACCGGTACGGCACCGACCAGCACACGTCCGGGATGAAGATGGTCCCCGCCGTGCTGCCCGCGTACATCTGATAATCCTTAAAGTTGTTGATCACCGGTCCGCTGCTGGACCGGGAGGACACCACACCCACCACGGTGAACGGCATCCCGTTGATCTCGATGGTGCCGCCGATGGGGTTCTCGCCCTGGAACAGCGACTTTGCCGACTTCGCGTCGATCAGCGCCACATTCCGCCGGTTCTCATAGTCCGCCGCCGTGAAGGAGCGTCCGTAGTTCACCGCGTAGTCCACGGCCGTCAGATAGTGGTCGTCCACGCCGTACAGCGAACCGCTGAACGCCGTATTGCCCACGTATACGTTGTCGCACCAATCCCGGGAGTAGTACATACTCACCAGCGACACGCTGCCCAGCTTCTCCATCTCATCCCGCATCTCCCGGGTCACTGGGTCGATACCCTCCGGCAGCGCCGAGTAGTTCAGGTCGAAATAGTTTTGGCTGTCCGTGGCGCCGATGGTCACCCGCACCACGTTGTTGCCCGCGCCGATCAGGTTCTGCTTGATCTGCTCGTTGGTGCCCTGAATGGTGGACACGATGGTGATGATCGCGGCGATACCGATAATAATGCCCAGCATGGTCAGAAACGACCGCAGCTTGTGGCTCCACACGCCCTGAAAGGCGAGATTTATATTTTCCAACATATGGTTATCCCGCCTCCTTTATATGCCGTAGTTGTACAGCTGGTCGGTCGTGGCCTCCTGGGTGTGGGCACCCTCCACCACGTCGCGTCCATAGGGGAACGCCACATAGTCGTCGATGGTCAGCCCGCCCCGTATCTGGGTGTAGCTGCCCCACAGATCCCGGCCGGTCTGTACCCACCGCTGCTCCAGTCTGCCGTCCTCGCCCCGGGCCATCACATAGCTCTTGCCGTTGTCGGTCCGGATGAACATGCTCTGCAAATACAGTGAGCTGCCGCTTTCTTCCGCGCTGGTGTCCTTCTGGTACTGTATATCCACATAGTCATTGGGCTGCAAATTCGCGTCCTCGGTGACAAACACCTTGAAGGGGTAGTAGGACACGTTACTGTTGCCGTCGCCCCAGTTGTTGCCGTTGCTGGTGGGATAGTCGTCGATGGACACGATGGTGCCCTCGCAGGCCGCTCCGGTCATCCAGCTGCTGATGGATACGCTGTCGCCCACCTGCACGCTGCCCAGATCCATCTCGCTGAGGGTGCCGGTGACGTAATATCCGCCGCCGCCGGACAGCTCCACCACGGCCTCGCTGTTGTTATAGGCCTCGTCCGGGTCCCGCACGGCCTTCACCGTGCCGTCGAACTCCGCGTACACGTTGCCGTCGCCCAGCTCCGCCAGCTTCTTGTCCAGCTTCAGCTTCGCCACCTTCAGGTTGACCTCCTGCTCCTTTACCGCCTGAGCCTTCTCCAGAATGGCCTTGTTCAGATCCAGCTGGGTCATAGAGGACTCCAGCAGCTCCTGAATTTGGGCGATCTTCCGCTGCAGCTTCTTGTATTCCTCGGTATTATAGGTTCGGCCCGGGTCAACGTAATCGGCCAGATCACAGACCTGGAAGGAAATGCTCACTGTGCCGGAAATGGGTGCACCCTCAACAGGCTGCTCTGTGCTGTTCGGTGTAAATGTCTCTGTTATCAGCAGGCCGCGGCTGGTGGGCATACCGCCCATCTTATCCTTGTCCCGGGACACCAATACCAGATAGGTGCTCACTGTCGGGGTCTTATCCATAGGTGTGGCCCGGTTTATCTCCGTACCATGCAGGAGGTTCCGCAGCACTTCATCGCTCAGAGGCTTGTTGGTCAGCCAGTAGTAGTAAATGGGCTTATCCTTGCTGTTGCCCGAGCCCTCGGCCATAGGCGTCACCAGTCCGGGCACCACGGCCTTCTCGGGGTCGTACCCGCCGGCGCCGTCCAGTCGGCTGATCTCCGCTTGCAGCTCCGCCTCCAGCTTCGTTTTTTCCGCCTCCAGCGTCTCCTTGTTCTTCGCCTTCTTCAGCAGCTCCAGCTCGTTCTTCATGACCTCCAGGTTCTCCGTCTGCCGGTCATAGTCGATCTTGGCGCGCTCCACGGTGGCCTGTGTCAGGGTGGAGTCATAGCTCACCAGCGCCGTGCCCTTCTTGACGCTGTCGCCCTCCTTGACCCACACCTTCTTCACCGTCTGGCTCTGGGAGATGTAGATCTTCTGCAATTTGTCCGTGGTCACCATGCCGCTGGTGTTGGAGGTGTCCCCCCAGTAGTCGGTCATGGCGCACTCGTTGACGGCGTATACGTTCACGTCGCCCCGCTGGGCGTTCCGGGCGATGGTCAGTCCGCCCCACACCGCGCCGCACACGCCCACCACGCAGGCGGCGGCGATAATGCCCTTTTTCAGCTTCTTGCTCATGCGCGGCTTCTCACCGTCGGGGCGCTTTTCGCCGATATGCAGCTTTTCCCGCAGCGTCAGCTTCTCACTCATAGTCGTCACCTCCCGACAGTACGCCGTCCCGTATGGTCATGACCTTGGCGGCGTGGTTGGCGATGGAATGGTCGTGGGTGATCATGATGATGGTGGAGCCGCTGTCATGCAGCTGCTGAAACAGCTCCATCACCGCCGCGCCGCTGGCGCTGTCCAGCGCGCCTGTTGGCTCGTCGGCCAGCAGCAGCTTCGGCTTGCCCACGATGGCCCGTGCGATGGCCACCCGCTGGCACTGTCCGCCGGACAGCTGGTCCGGTCGGTGGTCCACCCGGTCGGAAAGCCCCACTGTCTCCAGCGCGGCCCGGGCCCGTTCCAGCCGTTCCGCCTTCTTCACCCCGCCGTACAGCAGGGGCAGCGCCACGTTCTCCACTGCCGTCAGCTTCGGCAGCAGGTTGAAGCTCTGGAACACGAAGCCCAGCTCCTTGTTCCGCACCTCCGCCAGCTGCTTGTTGTTGCAGGTGGTCACGTCCCGTCCGCCCAGCAGATAGCTGCCGCTGGTGGGCACGTCCAGACACCCGATCAGGTTCATCAGCGTGGTCTTGCCGCTGCCGGAGGGACCCATGATAGCCAGGTATTCCCCCTCCTCCACGTCAAGGTTCACGTTTTTCAGGATATGTGCCACGGACTTTCCCATGGGGTAGTCCTTGCATATATCGCGCATTTCCAAAATCATGCTCAGCCCTCCATCGGCGGTGTGATCACCGGCGCGGAGGCGTCCGCGCCGCCGGGCAGCACGGACACGGTGCCGCCGTCGTCCGTGACGGTGTCGTTCTCAGCGGGCATATCGCCGCCGTCCATGCCGTCCATGGGCACGTTTTCGTCGATTTTTTCACCGCCGCCCTCGGGGTATACCTCGCCGCCGCTGGCGCTGGGGTCAAAGGTGGCGTCGTCATAGGTGATGCACGTCATGCCCGCCTTCAGGCTGTCGTCGGGATAGGCGATGTAGTCCTCCGCCGTCAGGCCGTCCGTCACGGGATAGGTGTCCGTCTCCGTGTTGTACTCGCCCAGGGTGACGCTCCGCTTTTCCAGCTTGCCCTTGCTGTTCTGAGCCCACACCCAGGGCTTGCCCTCGGCGTCGTTGATGAAGTAGCTGGGCAGGTTGATCAGGCTTTCGTCCTGGGTGTCCTCCTGACCGTAGTCCGGCTCTATGTACACGTGCTGGCCCATCAGCAGGCCCTCGCCGTCGCCCTCCAGCGTCACATAGAAGGGATACTTGCTGGACATGGCGGTGTCGCTGTCGCCGTAGTCGCTGCGGCTCTGCTGGGCGTTGTTCCAGTCGATGGAGCTGATGCTGCCCTTCCACGTCTGGTCGCTGACCCGGGAACGGATGACCACCGCCGTGCCCTCGGTCAGCACGCTGGCGTTGTTTTCATTCACATAGCCCTTGATGCGGAAGCCGCCCGTCTCCACGATGGTCATGAACGGCAGGGCGTTGCCGGAGTTGTCCGTGCCGCCGTCCGGGTTCAGGGACTGCACCTCGCCGTCCACCGGGGACTTGACGGTGCTGTCGGCGGTGTTGGCCTTCAGCTTCTCAATGTCCTTTTTCTTGGTGGCGATGTTGGCCTTCGTCTCCAGCACCTTCACGTTCTGCTCCCGCAGATCCAGGGCGTACTGCCGCTTGGTGGCGTCGTCATAGGTGCTGTCCATCAGCTTCTGTATACGCTCCAGCTCCGCCTGCTGGTCCTCCAGCGTGGCGTTCAGCTGCTCCAGCTCCAGCTGGGCCATCTCCAGGTCGGTGCGGATCTGGCTGAGGTCATAGGTCAGCAGCACGTCGCCCTTTTTCACGCTGTCGCCCACCTTCACCTTGATGGTGTCGATGGTCATGGCGTCGTTTTTCTTGATGGTCGTCTCGCCCAGCGGGCTGACGATGCCTGCGAACCGGTCCGCCAGACCTACGGACCCCAGCCCGCAGATCATAGACACCGACTGCACGGAGGCCTCGCCCTCCGCTGCGCCGCAGCCGGACACACAGCCCAGCAGCATCACCAGCGCCAGTACAAAAGCCGCTTTTTTCATGTCGTGTTCTCCTTTTTCCTTCCCGCGCGCCCGCGGGATGATTTTCCTATTTACTTAGACGGCAGAAATTGTCATTCCGTTCCGCCGCTGCCCCCGACAATATCATATCATGCGCCTGCCCCTCAAAATGTGAACAAATCGTGAACACACGCTTAAGACCTTACTAAGGTTCCGTATCAAAACGGTGGCAAAACGCCCCGCGGAATATTGACAGCGTGCGGGGGAGTGTCCTATTATTATGGTGTGCCGTGTCCATCCCGGACATCTTACCGGTGTACGGGCGCCTTTCGGCGGACACGGCCCGCGTACGATACCACCGGCAGGAGGTTTTGCCATGAACAAAAAACGTATCCGCCAGATGGATCTGGCCCTGCGCCGCCGCCTTTCCGACCGTCCCGCCGCGGACTATTTTGCTCCCGGGAACGCCCTGCTCCGCGCCATTGAGACCGAGGGCTATATGCAGCGCTTTGCCGGGCTGTTCAGCGGCGCGCGCCTCCGCTGCGCCGACGTGCTGGCCCTCTGCCGCCCGGAGCTGGAGACGCTGTGCCCCGGCGAACCGTCCGAGGGCTGGCTGGCCTATGCCTACGACTATGCCCGCCGCCTGCTCTACCCGGAAAAGACCGATGCGGAGCCCTTCGCCCCCGGTGCGGTGTTCCTGCTGTCGGTGCTGCAGGTGCTGTTTGCCGCCGAGGCGGAGCTGCTGCCCCACGACCCGGCCTGGACCTTCGATTTCCTGACCGATGATGAGCTGGCCGGCAGTCCCTGTGCCCCGTCCTATCAGCGCTTCCTGCGCCTGTGGAGGCGGGAGTTCGTCTATGAGCTGATGCGTTTGGGCCTGGAGGTCACGCCCTACCGCACCCTTGAGCATATCGCCGGCGTCCACCACATCGCCGTCACCGCCGCCCGCGCCCTGCGGAAAAGCGGCGTGGCCGTGGACGTGGCCCTGGTCTCCGGCGCCGCCGCCGGCCACGATCTGGGCAAGTTCGGCTGCCGCCCCGGCGAGCGCGTGCCCTACCTGCACTATTTCTACACCGACCAGTGGTTCCGCCGCCGCCGGATGACCGATATCGGCCACGTGGCCGCCAACCACTCCGTCTGGGACTTGGAGCCCGACTACCTCTCCGTGGAGGCGCTGCTGCTGATCTACGCCGACTTCCGCGTCAAGCAGCTCCACGATGCGCAGGGCCGGGAGATCACACGTATCTCCACCCTGGCTCAGGCCTTTCAGGTGATCCTGGATAAGCTGGATGACGTGGACGGCGAGAAGCAGAAGCGCTATACCCGGGTCTACGCCCGGCTGGAGGACTTTGAGCAGTTCATGGTCAGCTGCGGCGTGGATGTCACCATGTCCGGCGGCGATACGCCCCCGCTGCCGGAGAAGCACACCGCCCTTATGACCGACGACGAGGCCCTCCGCGCCCTGACGCTCCGCTGCGTGGGCCACAATATGGAGCTGATGCACCGCCTCACCGACCAGCGCAGCTTCGCCCGTCTGCTGGAGGAGGCCCGCGGCGAGACGGATTGGCGCCGTCTCCGCGCTTATCTGGCGGTGATGGAGTCCTACTCCCTCTATCTGCATATCCCACAGAAGGTCCAGACCCTGACGTTCCTCTACGAGCTGCTGATGCACCGCGAGGGCGATATCCGCCGTCAGGCGGCGGCGCTGCTGGGCGAGATCATCGCCGGCTTCCACGCCGGCTACGCCAAGGAGCGCCCCGCCGACATCCGCCCGGACCCCCGGGCCATCACCGATGTGGACCAGTGGAGGCTCTATCTGGACAAGATACTGTATCCCGACCATAAGCTCATGCCCCAGCACCGCCGCTGGATCGGCTATACCCTGAAATTCGCCGTCGGCTCCCTGCTGAGCCACTGCCCCGGCCGGGAGGAGCGCTTCCTGGCCCCGGTGTTCGCCTACTACCGCAGGCCGGAGGATCTGGACGACTACACCGCCTTCCAGCTGCTGGATACCGCCGCCGCTCTGCCGGATACGGCCTATACGGCCAGCCGCGCCCGGCAGATGACGGACTTTGCCGCCGCCCTGTCCCTGCGTAAGGACCTGACCATCCGCATGGCCGCCGTGCTGCTGCTGGACCGTCTCGCCCGCCTGTACCCGGAGGACGGCCGCGCGCTGGAGGCCGTGACCGCCGTCCCCGACGGCGACAGCGGCACCCTGCGCTATCTCAAGCAGGATGTGCTCTCTCAGGGCGCGCCCCTTCTTCTGCCGGAGGACGTGGTCTCCGAGATCTTCCTGGACAACCTGAAGACTGCCACGCCGTGGATCACCAAGCAGGGCAACCTGCGCCTGCTGACGGACTTTGCCCGCAGCGGCAAAAGCCCCGCCCTCCATATCGCCACCCACCTGTCCAATCTCATCAAGGTCAGCGACCGCGTCACCGTCCGCCACAGTGCCGGCAACGCCCTGCTGGCCCTGGCGCCCCGCCTGACGGCCGACCAGCGCAACGAGGTGGCGGTGGAGCTGTGCCGCGGCCTGGAGCTGGGCCAGCAGGAGTTCACCAAGTATATCCCCGACTACCTGGGCCGTTTTGCCCTGTGGCTGCCCCCGGCGGAGCTGGATGAGGTGCTGGACGACCTTCGCGTGAACCTCAGCTCCTCCGACAGCCGCGTTACCGCCTCCGTGCTGGATACCGTGGGCGTCATCTATGAGGCGTACGATGCCTATCGCTCCCGCTTCCCGGAGACGGACGACGCCTACCGCCGCCGCCGTGAACGGCTGCTGGGCCTGCTGATGCGGGGCCTCAGCGGCATTGACGGCGCCACCCGGCAGGAGGCCCTGTTCGTGTTGGGCCGCCGGGTCTTCGGCTCCGGAGAGCTGGGCCGCCACGAAAAGCGCCGCGCCTTTATGCTCACCCAGCGCAAGCTGCTCTCCGCCCAGGACGAATTCCCCGGCGAGGGCCTGACGTTCTACTACCGGGCCGCCATGCTGGGCAAGCTCTACCGCTTCATCACCGAGGAGCGCCTGTTCCACAAGGGCTTTGACTTCGGCGCGCCCCGCCCCGTGGCCTTTTTCCCCGGTACCTTCGACCCCTTCACCCTGTCCCACAAGGGCATCGTCCGGGCCATCCGCGACCAGGGCTTCGAGGTCCTGCTGGCCATTGACGAGTTCTCCTGGTCCAAAAAGACCCAGCCCTACCGCCTGCGCCGGCGCATCGCCGCCATGGCCGTGGCCGACGTGTTCCACGTCAGCATTTTCCCGGAGGACTTCCCGGTGAACATCGCCAACCCGGAGAACCTCCACGAGCTGCGCGCCGCCTTCCCGGGCCGCAGCGTGTCCATCGTGGTGGGCAGCGACGTGGTGCTCCACGCCTCGTCCTACAAAAAGTCCGTCACGCCGGACTCCATCCACACCTTCGACCATGTGGTCTTCCGCCGCACCGAGCCGGATGCCGAGCCGGCGGATTACAGCTGCATCACCGGCAAGGTGCTGGAGCTGACGCTCCCGCCCCAGCTGGAGGAGATCAGCTCCACCCGCATCCGCGAGGCGGTGGATGCCAACCGCGACATCTCCAACCTCATCGATCCCACGGTGCAGGAGTTCATCTATCGCCGCGGCCTGTACCTCCGCGAGCCCCAGGACAAGCCCGTTCTCCGCACCGAGGACCTGAGCTTCCTGCCCGCCTCGCCGGAGACGGCGGAGAAATTCCTCCGCACCATGCTCTCCGTGCCCACCGCCGCGGCGCTGCGGACGCAGATCGAGAGCCGCGGCGACGACGTGATGGTCTGCCGGGACACCGACGGCACCATTCTGGGCGCGGCCAGCTACGCCTGCCTGGACTCCGCCCGCCTCTTCGCCCGCCTGGGCGACCCGGCCCTCTCCGGCCTGGTCCGCCAGAACGCCGGCGGCCGCACCCTGCTCATCAGCGGGCTGTTCGTGCCCCGGGGCGAGCGCCAGAGCGACCTCTGCCAGCTGCTCATCACCGAGGTGCTGACCCTGGCCCTCAGCCGTGAGTTCACCTATGCCCTCTACCTTCCCCTGGAGGGCGCCGTCTCCGGCTACGGCCGCCAGCTGCTGACGCTTCAGGGCTTCGTCCCGGCTGGTGAAAGCACGGACGCCCTGGCCGTGGATATGCGCTGCCCCATCGTCCTCAGCCGCAACGTGGACACCGCGGTGAAGGCGCCCTTCAGCTCCTCGCCCCGGGTGCTTGCCGCCATCGCCGCCGCCCACCGCCGCCTGCAGGCGGCGCTGACAAAGCTGCAGCCCGGATCTCTGGTGCTCAGCCTGTCCGCCGGCGTCATCTACCACCGGCTGCTCCAGCGTATCACCGGCCGCAACGGCGTCCCCGCGGAGCCCACCACGCCCCGCGTCCTCGGCCCGGATATCTGCGTCCCCTACGGCAAGATCCTCCGCGGCGTGGCCGTGCCCAACACCGTCACCAAGACCCTGCGTACCGACAAGGTCTACGAGCCGGACCTCAGCACCTATTCCATCGAAGCCTACCCGGACTACTCGCCCCTGCCCGACCAGGTCCGCACCATCCACGCCTTCGCCCGCCCCGTCATTCTCGTGGACGATATGCTCCACGACGGCAAGCGTATCCGCCGCCTGGCTCCGCTGCTCGCCGAGACGAACACCCCCGTGGATCAGGTGCTGGTGGGCTACCTCACCGGCATGGGCCGCGACCTCATGGAGCAGCTGGGCTACGACGTGGACGCCATCTACTACCTGCCCAACCTGCGCCTGCGCTTCGTCGAGTCCACGCTCTATCCCTTCATCGGCGGCGATACCGTCCGCCGCAGCGAGGCCCTGCCCGGCGGCCTTCAGCCCGCCGTCAACCGCATCCTGCCCTACGCCGCCCCCGAATACACCGGCATGGACGACGAGACCGCCTGGGAGCTCTCCCTCTGCTGCCTCGAAAACGCCCGCGACATTCTTCTGGCCCTTGAAACGGAATTCCGTTCCCTCTACGCCCGCAACCTCACCCTCAGCCGTCTCGGCGAAGCGGTCATCCTGCCCCTCTGTCCCGACAAGGGCGGCTGCATGACCTACGATCTCTCCCGCGCCGCCAGCACGTATCTTGAGGGAGATATAGAGCTCCTCAAACGCATGCGCCCCAGATAAAGGCACATCTTTTGCGCCAATACTTCGTTGCGTCGGCTTGACGTACACACGGTACGCCTGCGCCTCCGCGCCTCGTCTTGACACAAAATCTGAACCTTTATCAAGACTGTGCGGCGTCGCCTCGTCATCGGCAGGACGCAAAATCCATCGCTTTTACGGGCATGACGTGTGCCGTCCCGCTATCGCAGGACGAAAAATCCGGCACATTCTCTATTCCTCAAGGGGGGGGGCTGCGCCTCCGCGCCTCGTCTTGACACAAAATCTGAACCTTTATCAAGGCCATGCGGCGCCGCCTCGTCATCGGCAGGACGCAAAATCCGGCACATTCTCTGCTCCTCAGGGGGCCTGCCGTGGCGTGAAATTTGCGCGTCAGCACCCCGCCGGAGGCAAAAAGATAGAAACAGGAGAAGCTACTATGATCGATCTCAACGATACCAACCTGCCGCGCATCCCGTCTAAGTGCCGCGTTACCCTGCTGGCTCTGGGCGATGTGGGCAGCACGCTGCTGATGGGGCTGCGGCTCATGGGCGGCGACGTGATAGGCTCCGTCGGCATCTGCGACGTGCGCCCCGGCGTCTCCGAGCGCTGGGAGTTCGAGCTGAACCAGATACAGTCCCCGGACGGTGCGGCGCTGCCCCCGGTGGACATCATCGCGCCGGAGCAGCTGTTCGACGGCGACGTGTTCCTGTTCTGCGCCTCCCGGATGATCCCGGATACCTCCGTTACGGCGGGGGATGTCCGCATGGCCCAGTACGGCCTGAACCGGGAGCTGGTGTCCATCTACGCCCGCATGGCCCGGGACAGGCGGTACAGGGGCCTGTTCTGCGTGGTCAGCGATCCGGTGGACCCCCTCTGCCGCGCTGTCCTGCGTGAAAGCGGCCTGTCCCCGGCCCAGGTCCGGGGCTTCGGCCTGGGCGTTATGCACGCCCGCGCCCTGTACTACGCCCGGAGGGACCCTCGCTTCGCGTCCTACCTTACCGAGGGCCGCGCCTTCGGCCCCCACGGCGAGGACCTGGTGCTGGCCAACTCCATTGCGCACTACGACGACGCCCTCTCCCGTGAGTTGACGGAGAAGGTGGCCCACGCCAATCTGGAGATGCGTAAGCTGGGCTACAAGCCCTATGTGGCCCCGGCCCTGTCCTCCGGCGCGCTGAGCCTGCTGGCCCTGCTGCGGGGGCAGTGGCATTATTCCTCCGTCTACGACGGCCGGGTATTCATGGGATGCCGCAATCGTCTGACCCCCGCCGGCATCGAGACGGAGGCGCTGACCCTGCCGCCCGCCCTGCAAAAGCGTATCGACGACACCCGCGCCAAGCTGAACGCCATAGAATAACGGAGGTATCCGCCATGCTCACCGTTCTGCTCCCCGAAAACGACCACAGCCCCGCCCTGCGGCAGCTGCTGGAGCCGCTGCTGCCCGCCGGCAGCGACATCCGCGACCCGGATGACGGGCTGGAGGACCTGGCCGGCCGCCGTTTGCTGTTCGCCGTGGCGCTGGACGAGGGCGGCTGCAATATGGCCTATTACCGTATGCTCTCCCGCCTGCGCCGCAGCACAGACCTGCTCTCCGACAGTATCGGCGCGTGCATCGTCACCGGCGTGGGTGAGTTCTACACCAAGGATGTGGCCCGGGACATGGTCTTCGCCGCCAACCAGGCGGGCTGCGGCTTCCTCGGCCGCCCGCTGGTGGAGGCCACCGGTTCCCTGCGGAATTTCCGCACCCAGGCCCAGATCGGCGGTACCGATGAGGTCACGGCCTTCCATGCCGCCGTGGCGGAGCTGCTCTCCCGCCTGAACGGCTGGGAAAAGCCCACCCCCATCCGCCATGTGCTGGCTCTCCACGCCTCCCAGCGCGCCACGTCCAACACCCTGGCCCTGTGGGAGCTGGTGAAGGCTGGTCTTCCGTCGGACCTCGGCGTACAGGAGATCTGCCTCCGCAACGGCACCATGGCCGACTGCAACGGGTGCAGCTATACCGCCTGTCTCCACTTCGGCGAGCAGGGCGGCTGCTTCTACGGCGGCCCCATGGTGGACGAGGTCTATCCCGCCGTGCGGAAATGCGACGCCCTGGTCATGCTCTGCGCCAACTACAACGACGCCCTGGCCGCCAACCTGACCGCCTGTGTCAACCGGCTCACGGCCCTGTTCCGCCAGACCCGTATGTATGACAAGCGGATCTTCGGCCTGATCGTCTCCGGCTACTCCGGCGGCGACCTGCTGGCCCGCCAGCTGATCTCCGCCCTGAATATGAACAAGTCCTTCTACCTTCCGCCCCGCTTCTCCCTGCTGGAAACGGCCAATGAGCGCGGCAGCCTTGTGAAGCTGCCGGGCATCGAGGCGCAGGCGGCGGCCTTCGCCCGGCACATCGCGGAGAGCTGAATAACCCCACCGCAAACCGGGGAAAATACTTCCATCAATCAAAAGGAGGTGTGTTCCATGCAGGCAATGGTGTTGGAGAAGGCGTGCATCCAGTGCGGACTGTGCGCGGGGCTGTGCCCGGAGGTGTTCGAGCTGAACAGCGGCGAGCCCGCCCGGGTGACGGTGGACCCTATCCCGGACGCGCAGAAGATCGGCGTGCAGGAGGCGGCGGACAGCTGTCCCGTGGCCGCCATTCAGGTAACGGCGTAAAAATCCCCGGAAATGCCGCAAAAACCACTTTACAACGGTGATTTTCTGTGGTATCATCTCAAAGTACGCGCTAAGCGCGTCCGACCCCTGCCTTAGCCCTGCGGAGCGTTCCATCTCTCCCACGGCCCAGGCTGCGGGCGTATTTCAAGAAAGGTGGAAACACAACCATGATGCTGAAAGACCAGAAGACCTCTATCATCGAGGCCAATCGCACCCACGAGACCGACACCGGCTCCCCCGAGGTCCAGGTGGCCATCCTCACCGAGCGTATCAACCAGCTGACCGCGCACCTGAAGGTCCATCCCCATGACTTCCACAGCCGCCGCGGTATGCAGATGATGATCGGTAAGCGCCGTCGTCTGCTGGACTACCTGGCCAAGAAGGACATCGAGCGTTATCGTGCCCTGATCGCCAAGCTGGGTCTGCGTAAGTAAGTTGAAACAGGGTGATGTGCGCTTGCGCATCACCCTTCTTTCACATTCTGCGCCGTGTACAAATTGACCATTAGCAGTTGAAAATGCGCCGAAATTCAGGGTTTCGGAGCGTTTTCAAGTGCTAACGGCGATAGGTCGCGGGCAGAATGCCATTTCGCAAAAAAAGGAGAAACGATATGTCAACGATCATCACCAAGCGCCAGTTCCCCCACTATCACAAATACACCATGGACCTGGCCGGCCGTCCCCTGACGCTGGAGGTCGGCAAGCTGGCCGAGCTTGCCAACGCCGCCGTCATGGTGGGCTATGGCGACACCCGCGTCCTCTGCTGCGTCACCGCCGCCCCCCGTCCCCGCGACGGCATCGACTTCTTCCCCCTGTCCGTGGACTTTGAGGAGAAGATGTACGCCGTGGGTCGCATCCCCGGCAGCTTCAACCGCCGCGAGGGTCGCCCCGGCGAGAAGGGCATCCTGACCTCCCGCGTCATCGACCGTCCCATCCGCCCCCTGTTCCCCTACGACTTCCGCAACGACGTGTCCGTCATGTGCACCGTCATGGCCGTGGACCACGACTGCTCCCCCGAGATCGCCGCGCTGATCGGCACCTCCGCCGCCCTGGCCATCTCCGACATTCCCTGGAACGGCCCTGTGGCCGCCCTGAAGGTGGGTCTGGTGGACGGCAAGCTGGTGTTCAACCCCGACGCCGAGCAGCGTAAGGTCAGCGATCTGGACGTGACCGTCGTCTCCACCGGCAAGAAGGTCGTCATGATCGAGGCCGGCGCCAACGAGGTGCCCAACGATGTCATGTTCGAGGCCATCAAGCAGGCCCACGAGGAGAACCAGAAGCAGATCGCCCTCATCAATCAGATGGTGCAGGAGATCGGCAAGCCCAAGTTCGAGTACCCCCACGCCGACTTCAACTACGAGCTGTTCAACAAGATCACCGCCGACTTCATGGACGAGGCCAAGGCCGCCATGGACACCGACGACAAGAACGTCCGCGAGCAGCGCTGGAACGCCATGATCGAGAAGTGGCACGAGAAGTACCTGGAAGAGTACCCCAACATGGACCAGTACCTGGAGGAGATCACCTACAAGTTCCAGAAGATGATCGTCAAGAAGTGGCTGCTGGAGGGTCACCGTGTGGATGGCCGTCAGAAGAACGAGATCCGTCCCCTGGACGCCGAGGTGGGCGTGCTGCCCCGGGTCCACGGCTCCGGCCTGTTCACCCGCGGTCAGACGCAGGTGCTGTCCGTCTGCACGCTGGACACTCTGTCCGCCAACCAGAAGCTGGACACCATCTGGGAGGAGACGGAGAAGCGCTATATGCACCACTACAACTTCCCCGGCTACTCCGTCGGTGAGGCCAAGCCTGCCCGCAGCCCCGGCCGCCGCGAGATCGGCCACGGTGCGCTGGCCGAGCGCGCCCTGCTGCCCGTCATTCCTCCCGTGGAGGAGTTCCCCTACGCCATCCGCGTGGTCAGCGAGGTCGTGTCCTCCAACGGCTCCACGTCCCAGGGCTCCATCTGCGGCAGCACCCTGGCCCTCATGGACGCCGGCGTGCCCATCAAGGCCCCTGTGGCCGGCATTTCCTGCGGCCTGATCCAGGATGACGACGGCTCCTTCACCACCTTCATCGACATCCAGGGCGTGGAGGACTTCCACGGCGAGATGGACTTCAAGGTGGCCGGCACCAAGAAGGGCATCACCGCCATCCAGATGGACCTGAAGAACG
>ERZ1107006.1433-NODE-1433-length-20469-cov-7.406780_pt1 | contig 20469 bp, 20 predicted proteins | sample MGYA00403696_ERZ1107006 | MGnify/ENA primary metagenome ERZ1107006 (study PRJEB35170, sample SAMEA104062441) | human gut metagenome | biome: human gut; feature: human-associated habitat; material: faeces | place: Denmark | collected 2012-08-13 ...
ACCATAAATAAAAGACAGCCCGCCTTCCTTCGCCAGCGCGATGGCCAGCTTATCATCGGAAACGGACTGCATGATCGCAGACACCATGGGGATATTCAGAGAAATGGCAGGCTCCTCACCCTTGCGGAAGCGCGTCAGCGGCGTGCGGAGCGAAACATTGGCAGGGACACAGTCCTCCGCCGTGTAGCCGGGGATCAGCAGATACTCGCTGAAGGTGTGGCTCGGTTCGGAATAGTAAAAGGCCATTGGGATCGTCCTCCTCCTGAGAATTGGATATGATGAAGAGATTATAGCCGAAATCCGCCGTGCCGTCAAGCGTTTTTGCCGGTCAGCAGAGGCCTGAGCTTTACAGCTCCCAGACCTTCTGCTATACTATTCCCATTGAAATACGGAAGGATCGATATGGATCATCTGGGCCTTGATCTCGGGACGACGACGATCTCCGCCGCCGTGCTGGACGCGGACGGCAGGCTCCTGTGCACGCGCACTGTACCGGGCGGTGCTGCCGTCGCCGGGCAGCCGTGGGAGCGCAAGCAGGATGCCCGCGGCATCGAGCACGCAGCCCTGTCCCTGCTGGACGGGCTGCTGCAGGAATTTCCGGACATCGGCTGCGTCGGCCTGACCGGCCAGATGCACGGCATCGTCTATGTGGACGCGGCGGGGCAGCTGCTCTCGCCGCTCTACACCTGGCAGGACGAGACGGGCGCGCAGCCGGGGCCGGACGGGAAAAGCACGGCGGCCCGCCTGACTGCGCGGACCGGCTATCCCCTCGCCTCCGGCTACGGCCTCGTCACGCTCGCCTGCCATCAGGCAGCCGGAACCATCCCGGACGGGGCCGCTGCCGTCTGCACGATCGCAGATTACCTCGCCATGCGGCTGTCCGGCCGGAGCGCGCCGTGTCTTACGCCCTCCATGGCCGCCAGCCTCGGCCTGTTTGACGGAACGGGCTTTGACCGGGAGGCCGTCCGCCGGGCGGGACTGCCGGAACGGCTCCTGCCGGAGGTCTCGGAGGAGGCGGAGCTGGGCGGCGGGCGGCTGCGCGTCTTTGCCGCGCTCGGAGCAGGGCATGGACGGCTTGATGCGCCACTCGTCAACATCGGCACGGGCAGCCAGTTTTCGTTCTTCACGAAAGAACGCCTCACCGTGCCGGGGCTGGAAACGCGGCCGTTTCCCGGCGGCTGGCTGCTGACGGGCGCGCCGCTGTGCGGCGGGCGGAGCTTTGCCCTGCTGGAGCGCTTTTTTCGCCAGACGGCCGAGCTGGTCACGGGAACCCCCTGCCCGTCCGCCTACCCCGCCATGCTCCGCGCGCTCGAGGCTCCCATGCCGGACGATGTGCCGCAGTTCCGCACGACGTTTGCCGGAACGCGGCAGGACCCGGCGGAGCGCGCCGTGCTCAGCGGACTGGATGAGGAGAATTTTGCCCCCGTTCCCCTGCTGCACGCTCTGCTGCGCGGCATGGCGGACGAGCTTTCCGCCTGTTACCGCGCTGCGCTCAAAGCCGGATGTGCGCCCGCCGGGCGGCTGCTTGGCTCCGGCAACGGTCTGCGGCGCAATCCCGCCCTGCAGCGTGCCGTCGAGAGGAGCTTCGGTCTGCCGCTCACGCTGGCTGCCGTCCCGGAGGAGGCCGCCTGCGGCGCAGCGCTGCGCGGAAAACTCATCGGCGCGCGCAGCCACAAGGGCGAGCTGGACGCGCTCATCCGCGCGGAGGATGCGCCGCTTGCCGCCGGGCTTGCGGTCAGCCCGGCAAATCTGGAACAGATCATGGTACATCTGGAACGGGAGGCGGAAGCATGAAGCTGCTGATGAAAAAGGAATGGAAGCTGACCGTTACGCCGGTGCCGCTGCTGTTTTTGCTGCTGAGCGCGCTGGTGCTCGTGCCGAGCTATCCGTATTACGTAACGTTTTTCTACAATGCCCTCGGCATTTTCCTCATGCTGCAGGCCGCCCGCGAGAACCGGGACGTGTATTACATGGCGCTGCTGCCGCTCACGAAGCGCGATCTGGTTCGGGCGCGGTTTTCGACCATCGTGACGCTCCAGCTCCTGCAGGCGCTCGTCTGCGTTCCGTTCATGCTCCTCCGCAGGGGCTATGCAGAGATCAATAACCCCGTCGGCATTGAGGCAAATCTGGCCTTCCTCGGCTTCGGCTTCATGCTGATGGGTCTGTTTGATCTGGTGTTTCTGCCGATGCACTACAAAAACGGCTACGATCTCGGCAAGCCGTTTGTCATTTCCAGCATCGTGCTGTTCTTCGCCATCGTGCTGCTGGAGGCGCTCGACCACATCGTCCCGTACATGAAAACCGTCTGCGAAAGCTACGCCTCCGCAGACCTCGTCCGCCAGCTGCCCGTTCTGCTCGGCGGCATGGCCGTCTACGCGCTGGAGGTCTGGCTCGCCTACCGAAGCTCCGCCGCCCGGTTCGAAAAGGTCGATTTGTAAACCCAGGTATCGTGCGCACGGGGCTGTCTCAAACATCATTTTGAGACAGCCCCGTTTTTGCGTCAGCAGCTGCCGGAACAAACCGTTCCAGCAGATAATCACACTCGTCGCAGCACCATTCAGGTTCGTTTTTCTCCAAACAGCTTCTTCGATCCTCACAGCGTCTGCAAACCTCTGGCAAAGGTGATACTTCTATATACTCCATTTCACACGCTCCATATTTGGCTGTATTAAATTTATTATATTTGGTAATACCAAATATGTCAACACATCCTTTTCGTATAATCAAACCGGAAGCGGGGGGTGTTGGCCTGAAAACGAGGAAACTGGAGCTTGGCACAAAAAATCTTGTCGGTGCACGGGTCACGCAGGCGCGGCTTGCGCGCGGGATGAAGCAGATCGAGCTGCTTGCGCAGCTTCAGCTTTCAGGCGTGGACCTGAGCGTCCCGGCATTATCTCTGCTGGAAGGACAAAAGCGCCCCGTGACAGACAAGGAGCTTTGTGCGCTGGCCGACGCGCTGCACGTGTCGGTTGATTGGCTGTTGGGACGGTAAATCGGGAGCTGTGCGTCTGCCAGCTCCCGATTTTTGTTTCCCGGCGCCCGCATTGTGCGGACAGCCGGGAATTTTTTGATTTCTGCGGCGGACAGACTTCGAAAATCCTGCATTTTTTGTGAAGTCCGCAATTTTTTTGCATATCGTTTATAAATGCTTCACAAATCCTGCGCATAAAGGCGCTATAATCAGCATAATCGAAACAAAGAGGAAGTGAGCTGCATGGGAACAGATCCGTATCAGGTGCTGGGCGTGTCTCCGAACGCATCGGAGGACGAGATCCGGCAGGCGTACCGCAGGCTGGCAAAGCAATACCATCCCGATCTGAATCCCGGCGACAAGACGGCTGCGCAGAAAATGAACGAGATCAACGCGGCCTATGACGCGATCAAGAACCCGCAGGCTTACCGTCAGCAGCAGGCGCAGCAGCAAGCCCAGCAGCAGGCCCGGCAGCAATACAGCCAGGCCGGTTATCAGGAGTACAATCCCTTCGAGGATCTCTTCCGTTCCTGGGGCGCGCAGAGCCAGTCGGACGACTGGCAGCAGGAATCCGGGAATGGCTGGCAGACATGGTACACCTACCGTTCTTCTGACGAGGAGCAGGACGGCAGTGACGCCCCCGGCGGCTACCGCTGGACGTATCACCGCACCCGCCGCCGCGGGAATTTTCTCGTGCGGCTGCTCGGCATTTATCTGCTGATCCAGATCGTCGCCATGCTGTTCGGCAGCTGCGGCTATCGCGGTGCGTATTATGACCCGTACTACTACCGCAATTACAGCTACAGCGATTCCGGAACCTATTCCGGTCAGAACCAGTCGCAGACCGGCTCCGACACAGGCTCCGGCAGCTGGTATTGAGCGCACCTATCTCACAGGAGGAACTCCGTATGTCCAGAACGATCGGTATTGATCTCGGCACCACCAACAGCTGCGTGGCTGTGATGGAGGGCGGCGAGCCTGTTATCATCCCCAACGCCGAGGGCGGACGCACGACGCCGTCTGTCGTCGCGTTTTCCAAGACCGGAGAGCGCATGGTCGGTCAGATCGCAAAGCGGCAGGCCGTCACGAACCATGACCGCACCATTTCTTCCATCAAGCGCCAGATGGGCACCAACTACAAGGTCTCCATCGACGGCCATAAATACACGCCGCAGGAAATTTCCGCGATGATCCTGCAAAAGCTCAAGACGGACGCGGAAGCCTTCCTCGGCGAACCCGTGACCGACGCCGTTATTACCGTCCCGGCCTATTTTACCGACGCGCAGCGGCAGGCGACGAAGGACGCGGGCAAGATCGCGGGGCTGACCGTCCAGCGCATCATCAACGAGCCGACGGCAGCTGCCCTTGCCTACGGCATCGATAAGGAGCAGTCGCAGAAGATCATGGTCTACGATCTGGGCGGCGGCACGTTCGACGTGTCCATTCTGGATATCTCGTCCGGCGTGATCGAGGTGCTGGCCACGGCGGGCAACAACCATCTGGGCGGCGACGATTTTGACCAGTGCATCGTCGACTATCTCGTCTCCGAGTTCAAAAAGCAGACGAAGATCGACCTGACGCGCGACCCCGCCGCCATGCAGCGCGTGCGGGAGGCCGCCGAAAAGGCCAAGATCGAGCTTTCGTCCATGACGCAGACGACCGTGGAGCAGCCGTATATCGCCGTCGGCAAGCAGGGGCCGCTGCATATGGAGATCCCGCTTACACGCGCGAAATTCAACGATCTGACCTACCATCTCGTGCAGGCCACGCGCGAGCCCGTCAATCAGGCCATCAACGACTCCGGCGTATCCATTTCGCAGATCAGCAAGGTTCTCATGGTCGGCGGTTCGAGCCGCATCCCGGCGGTGCAGGATCTGGTGCAGTCGATGACAGGCTCTCTGCCGTTCAAGGGCATCAACCCAGACGAGTGCGTCGCCATGGGCGCGTGCTTGCAGGCGGGCGTTCTGTCCGGCAGCGTGAAGGGCCTTCTGCTGCTCGATGTGACGCCGCTGTCGCTCGGCATCGAGACGCTGGGCGGCGTGTGCACGCGCATCATTGAGCGCAACACGACGCTCCCCATCCGCAAGAGCCAGATCTTCACGACGGCCTCCAGCTTCCAGTCGTCCGTCGATATCCACGTTTTGCAGGGCGAACGCCCCATGGCGCACCAGAATAAGGAGCTTGGCCGCTTCCAGCTGACCGGCATCCGCCGCGCCCCCAGAGGCGTTCCGCAGATCGAGGTCACGTTCTCCATCGACGCCAACGGCATCGTGAACGTCTCGGCCAAGGATCTCGACACCGGCAAGGCCCAGCAGATCACCATCACCGCCTCGAGCAACATGAGCCGCGAGGACATTGACCGCGCCGTGCGCGACGCGCAGCGCTATGCTGCCGAGGACGCGAAGCTCAAGGCCGAGGCCACCGCCCGCGACCGCTGCGAGCAGATGATCTTCCAGGCCGGAAACGCGAAAAATGTTTCCAAAGAGGACAAAACGCGTCTGGCTGAGGCCGTCAAGACTGCCCGCCGCGCCGTCAAGTCCAAGGATCCCGCGCAGATGAACGGCGCCGCCGATCAGCTGGAGGCGCTTCTGAACGAGGCCGGCGTGCACATCGACCCGAACGCGGAATACCACGGCTCGACCCGCTATGAAAACCCGAACAATGACTTCACCGACAACGCCGTCGACGCGGAGTTCGAGGAAATGAACTGATATCTGCCGTTTAGACTGCAAAATTCCCCCGGTTTTCCGCTTGGAAACCGGGGGATACGTTTCTCCGACGGGGATTGTTTTTTACACGCTTCTGTGATACACTGTAAAAGCTGCGCGCTGCGCAGCAGATCGGAGAAAAGACATGAGTCAAAAAGGGCATACAAGAAGCACATTTTCCGGGAAGCTCGGCTTTGTTCTGTCAGCGGCGGGCGCGTCCGTTGGCCTTGGGAACATCTGGCGCTTCCCGTATCTGGCCGCGAAATACGGCGGCGGGATCTTCCTGCTGGTCTATATCCTGCTGGCCATGACGTTCGGCTATACCATGATCGTCGCCGAGACGTCTCTGGGCCGCATGACGGGCAAAAGCCCGGTTGGTGCGTTCAAGGCGTTCGGGAACTCCGGCTGGCTGCGGTTCGGCGGGTGGATCAACGCAATCATCCCGATCCTGATCGTGCCGTATTACTCGGTCATCGGCGGCTGGGTCGTCAAATATCTGGCCGATTACGCGCTCGGGCGGAGCAGTGCGCTGGCCGCCGACGGCTATTTTTCCGCGTTTATCTCCAACGGCGTCCCGGCGGAGGTCTGCTTCGTCGTGTTTGCCGCGCTGACGCTGACGATCATCTTCGCTGGCGTGGAAAACGGCATTGAGCGCGTGTCGAAGTTCATGATGCCGGTGCTGGTCGTGCTGTCCGTGATCATCGCGGTCTATTCCGTGACGCGGCCCGGCGCGCTGGAGGGCGTAAAATATTTTCTCGTGCCGAACCTCGCGCATTTCTCGTGGATGACGGTCGTAGCGGCCATGGGGCAGATGTTCTATTCGCTGTCCATCGCCATGGGCATTCTGATCACGTTCGGCTCGTACATGAAAAAGGACATTTCCATCGAAGGCTCGACGCGCAACGTGGAGGTTTTCGACACGGCCATCGCCATCATGGCAGGCCTGATGATCATTCCCGCCGTGTTCGCGTTCTCCGGCGGCGACCCCGACGCACTGAAGGCCGGGCCTTCTCTGATGTTCGTCACGATCCCGAAGGTCTTCGATTCCATGGGCCTCGGTACGCCGATCGGCATTCTGTTTTTCCTGCTGGTGCTGTTTGCCGCGCTGACAAGCTCCATTGCGCTGACGGAGAGCGCCGTGTCCACCTTCCAGGACGAGCTTGGCTGGGGCCGGAAAAAGTCGACTGCCATCGTCGGCGTCGTGATGCTGGTGCTCGGCAGCCTGTCGTCGCTCGGCTATGGGCCGCTGGCGGGCGTGCGGATCCTCGGGATGCAGCTGCTGGATTTCTTTGATTTCCTGACAAACTCCATCATGATGCCCATCGCGGCCATTACCGTCTGCCTGCTCGTCTCGCGGGTCGCCGGTGTGGGCCGCATTGAGCAGGAGATCCTGCTCAGTGAGCCCAGATTCCGCCGGAAGCGGGTCTTCAACGCCATGATCCGTTTCCTCTGCCCGTTCTTCGCCGCGATCATTCTCATCAGCTCCGTCGCAAACGCCTTCGGCTGGATCTCCATGTGACAGCAAGCCGCCCCGCCAGTTGGCGGGGCGGCATTTTCAAAGAAACCGGCGGACCGGGTCATCCGCCTCTATAAAACGTATAAGATCAGCGTCAGAAGTTCTGAGCTATTTCAAATTGCGCGGGAAAGATCCAAGAAAACCGAAGGGGTTTTCCTGGTCGCTTCAAGGAGGTCCGGAGGGAAATCGAAATCCCTCCGGGCTCGTTTTCTTTTCCCAGTCTTTTCTTTTGGAGAAGCAAAAGAAAAGACTGAAGGGCAGCCGCAAGTTTCCAATATGAGCTCCTGTTTGCCACGGCTTCTGCATCCATCATGGCTCCAGATTCTCCTCGCAAAAAAGCGGGGAATCGAAAAACTCCGGCAGGCTGATGGACAGACCCTGACACAGCTCGTGCAGGACGCGAAGCTTCACAGAATCGTATGCACAGTGCATAATATTGCCGATCGACGATTTTGGGACGCCGCTTTTCGTGGAAAGCTGGTACTGCGTCATGGCCCGTGCCTGCATCAGCTCTGCCAATCGCAGGCTGACTGCCTGATTCAGCTTCACCCCATCACCGCCTCCTGTTTTTCACACTTATTTGATTTCCTGCTCCAACGCGTCGAATTCCGGCGTTGAGAAAAACTCGCCGAGGGTGATTTCAAAGCCGTCGCAGAGCTTTTTGATCGTAACGGCGCCGGGATTTTTGCTCTCGCCGTTCAGAATGCTTTTGATCGTCGCCTGCGGAACCGCAGAGGTCGTCGCAAGCCCGTTCGGCGTGATCCCACGCTGACGGCAAAGCTCCCGGATTCGTCTGGCAATGGCTTCGCGGGTGTCCATAGTGATTCCTCCTAATGGTATATCACTATGGTATCTTTTTTCAAAAAAATAATTAGTGATAGTTCACTAACCAGAAAAAATGTGCTATACTAATTATATTATTTTTGGACAGGAGGTTCTATTATGACCGATTATGAAAAGCTCTATGCCCGCCTCTGCGGGGCGATCGATGAGGTTCTGGACGAGCTGGGAACCATTCCGGAGGCACAGCATGCGTGGGGAAAGCTGCAAGCGGCAATTCTGGATGCGGAAGCGCAGTATCTGGACACAGAAGAAGAGAAAAAGCCCGCGGGAGACGCCTGAGTGCGTCCCTCGCGGGCACAGTTTTATTTGTTACAGTGTCAATTCCTCCGCCTGCTGTGCGTCTGCTCCGATCAGCGCGCGGCAGGCGGCTGTCATGGCCGCGACCTGCTCGGGGCAGCGGCCGATATAGCGGCTGGGCTCAAGTTCTGCCCTGATTTCTTCTGCCGTCATACCGAATTCCGGCCGGGCTGCCAGCTGGGCAGCCAGATCCCAGCTTTCGCCGTTTTTCATCTTTGCCGTCTCCTGCATGGACGCCTCGCGGATGATCTCATGCAGCTGCTGGCGGTCGCCGCCGCGCTTGACGGCAGCCATCATCAGGTTTTCCGTTGCGATAAACGGCAGATAGTCCCGCACGAGCTTTTCCACGATCTTCTCATTCACGTGCAGCCCCTTCGTGACGTTCTGCACAAGACGCAGCACGCCGTCCGTCGCCAGAAACGCCTCCGGCAGACTGATGCGGCGGTTGGCTGAATCGTCGAGCGTGCGTTCGAGCCACTGCGTCATGGCCGTCATGGGCGCGTTCTGTGCGTCGGCGATCACGTAGCGGGCCAGCGAGCAGATGCGCTCACAGCGCATGGGATTGCGCTTATACGGCATGGCGGACGAGCCGATCTGCTTGTCCTCGAACGGCTCCTCGACCTGCCGGTCGTGCTGCAGAAGCCGGATGTCCGTCGCCATGCGGCAGGCGCTCTGGCAGATGGATGACAACGCGTTCAGGATGCGGCTGTCGAGTTTCCTGGGATACGTCTGCCCGCAGACGGGATAGCAGCGCTTAAAGCCAAACTCTGCGGCAATCTGCCGGTTCATCTCGTCGATCTTCGCCATATCGCCGTCAAACAGCTCGACAAAGCTGGCCTCCGTGCCGGTCGTGCCCCGGCAGCCGAGGAAGCGGAACGCGCGCAGCGTGTCCTGCACCTCCTCAAGGTCGAGCATCAGATCCTGTAACCACAGCGACGCGCGCTTGCCGATGGTCGTCAGCTGCGCGGGCTGGTAATGCGTGTAGGCAAGCGCGGGCATGGCGGCATAGCGGTCAGCAAACTCGCACAGATTCCGCATGGCGGCCTTCAATTCCCTTTCCAGATACCGCAGCGCCTCACGGTATAAAATCAGGTCTGCGTTGTCCGTCACATAGCAGCTCGTCGCACCTAAGTGAATGACGCCCTTCGCGCCGGGCGCGTCGAGGCCGTAGGCGTAGATATGCGCCATGACATCGTGCCGCACCTCTTTTTCCCGCGCGGCGACCACGTCATAATCGATGGGGCTCACGTGCGCGGCCAGCTCGTCCACCTGCGCCTGCGTGATGGGCAGGCCAAGCGTATGCTCAGCTCTTGCCAGCGCGACCCAGAGCCTGCGCCATGTCTCATAGCGCATATCCGGGGAGAACAGGTGCAGCATGGTCTTCGACGCGTAGCGCGAGGCCAGCGGGCTTTCATACGTCGGTTTCATGGCGGCTCCTTTTAGCGGTAAATGATCTCGTCGCGGCCTGCGCCGACGGAGACATAGCTGATATGCACGCCGATGGCCTGCTCGACATACTCAACGTAATCACGCGCGGCCTGCGGCAGATCCTCGTACTTGCGCACACCGGAGATATCGCAGCCCCAGCCGGGAACGGTCGTCAGGACGGGCTTTGCCTCGTCAATGACAGCAGTGAACGGGAAATCGTCAGTCTTTTCGCCGTTTACCTCATACTGCGTGCAGACGGGAATCTCCTTCATATAAGACAGTACATCCAGCTTCGTGAGCGCGACCTCGGTTGCGCCCTGAATACGGCAGCCGTAGCGCGTCGCGACCAGATCGATGGGGCCGACACGACGCGGACGGCCCGTGGACGCGCCGTATTCGCCGCCGGCCACGCGCAGCTGCTCGGCCTCGTCGCCGAACCATTCCGCCGTGAACGGGCCTTCGCCCACGCAGGTGGAATACGCCTTGACAATGCCGACCGTGCGGTCGACATGGCTGCCGGGGATGCCTGCGCCGACGCAGGCATAGCCCGCATTGGAGGAAGAGGACGAGGTATACGGGAAAATGCCGAAGTCAATGTCGCGCAGCGCGCCGAGCTGAGCCTCGAACATGATGCTCTTGCCGGCCTTTTCAGCCTCATAGAGGTACTTGCTGGTATCGCAGATATACGGTGCAAGCTTCGAGCCGAACTCGCGGCACCACGCCAGCATATCCTCAAGCTTATACGCTTCTGCGCCGTAGACGTTCTGAATGGTCAGGTTCTTCCACTCCAGAATGCTGGCAAGACGCTTTTCAAGATACACCGGGTACAGAAGCTCCCCCATCATGATGGTCTTCTTCTGGTATTTGTCGGAATAGACCGGCGCGATGCCGCGCAGAGTGGAGCCGTACTTCTTGTCCTTCAGCCGGGCCTCCTCCAGCCCGTCGAGGGCGCGGTGGTACGGGAAGACGATGGTGGCGCGCTCGGAAATTTTGAAATTCTCCGGCGTAATGGGCACGCCCGCGTTCTGCAGCGCCTCAATTTCACCGCACAGGCTCTCCAGATCGATCACGACGCCGTTGCCCAGCACGTTCACGACGCCCGGCAGGCAGATGCCGGAGGGGATGAGATGGAGGGCGAATTTGCCGTACTCATTCACGATGGTGTGGCCCGCGTTGTTGCCGCCCTGATACCGGCAGACGACGTCATATTCCTTTGCGATCAGGTCGACCATGCGGCCCTTGCCCTCGTCGCCCCAGTTGATGCCTACGATCGCGCAGTTGCTCATAATTCAAAACTCCTTATCCGTTTTTTACCGCAGTTTTTGTTTTATTTTTTTCATTCCTGGCCGATTATATGCGATTTCTTCCGGTTTGTAAATGTCTGTTTTATAATGTTTGCAATAAGCAATATTTATATATTCAATTAGGTTTATCTATTTTACTTATTTCGTTTCTCTGTTTATAATGGGAAAGTTGACAACGCCGGTTTTCCGGCTATTTTGGAGGATTTTATGCTCATCAGAACGCCTGAACAGGACATTGAACGTGTCCTTTTTACCGAAAAAGCCATCGCCGCCCGCGTCGAGCAGCTCGGCGCGGACTTGACCGCAAAGCTTGGAGACAAGCGCCCCGTGCTGGTGTGCGTGCTCAAGGGCGCATCGTTTTTCTACATCGATCTGTGCCGCTGCATGAACTGCGCCATTGACATGGATTTCATCGCTGTCTCCAGCTACGGCGCATCCGCGCAGTCCACCGGCGTCGTCCGCCTCATCAAGGATCTGGACAACAACATTACGGGCCGCCATGTCGTCATCGTTGAGGACATCATCGATTCGGGCCTCACCATGCAGTACCTGCGCCAGCTCTTCGGCGCACGGAACCCCGCATCCATTACGACGATCTCGTTCCTGGACAAGGCGTCGCGCCATCCCGAGAGCTACAAGACCGATATGTGCGGCTTCGAGATCCCGGACGAGTTCGTCGTCGGCTACGGCCTCGATTACGCAAATTACTACCGCAATCTCCCCTACATCGGCATTCTGAAGCCGGAGTGCTATAAATAAGCCAAAGCCCCGCCGGGGCAATGTCTGATATGCTCCCTCCATGAGAGACAGCGAAAAACAAACTGTCAAGCATGGAGGGAGCATATCAGCGTTTTGGGCGGCTGCATTGTGCCTTGGGCGTGACTTTGCTATAATGAAATAAATCGGAATTCGGGAGGATCACAAGCATGACTGACAGCAGAGACTTCAAAAAAGAGTACCCTGCGTCCTCGTATTTTTCAAAATGCCGGCAGTTTTTTCCGAGGCAATCATGCTGCGTCATATCTGGTTTGCAGAGGTGATTACGCGGACGCTGTGCGTGCCTGCTTCGGCTTTTAATCTGCCATAAAACGAAACCGCCCACCGGAAATTTCTGGTGGGCGGTTTGTGCTTGTGATGCATTGCTTTATTTCCGGTAACCGGCCCACATGGTGTCTGTGGCCTGACGGATGGCGCATGTCACATCTTCTACCAGTGCTGCGTCCCAGGCGGACGGCTCTGCGCGGAGGAAGGAGGTCTTATCCACACGGTTATCAAAAATACCGATCGGCACATGATAGGTATTTCCGTGCGCCTTCACAGTTACGGTGCCCTTCTGCTCGGACGTGTTTGCAAGATACTCCATATCGTCGCAGCCGTATTCTCCCAGCATGACGGCCAGCGGCACGCCATGGTGCAGGTTCGAGCCGGGATCGTTGGGGTCGGCGCGGTCGGCATTTTTGCGGCGGGACTCCTCCGGTGTGACCCAGATGTAGAGGATTGCGGCGTTTTCCAGAATTTCCGGGCAGAACATCGGAAGCGAATACTGGTATCCGTCGGAGCCTGTCAGCGGCATCGACGCGCCGTCCGGTCCGCCGCGCGCGCACTCAATGATAATGGTCTTGCCGTCAAAGGAGTCGGGATAAGCGTCCTGTTTTTCTTTCAGCATGGCGGCCGCCTCGGCTTCCAGCTTTTCCGCCAGTTTTTTGCGGATTTCTTCCGGGAGCTTTCCGAGCCGCGGCGCAATGCCGACGATCTGACCGGCTCTGTCGTAACGATCAAAAAGCAGCTGCGCGCAGGAATCGGGCTTCTGCACGTTGCGGTTGAGCAGATCGTGATAGTCCTCGTTCAACAGGCAGCAGAGCGTGCCCCAGTCTCTTCCGTCAATGAAGGGCTCCTCGCCCGGATAGAAGAGTCTGGCCTGGCCCATAGCTTCGAGCTCATTGTCGATGCGGCGCATCATATGGACGTAGGGGAAATCATCGAGCTGGAGGTTTTCGCCGATGTGGAACTCCTTTTTGAGCCGTTCGGGCTCGATGTTCGCCATAAAGTTACGGACTTCGGATTTGCCGGACGCGGGAAGCGCCTGCAGCAAGACGACCTTGAATACGTTGTTTTCCATAGTTCATTCCTCCTGTGCCGCGTTATGCGGCTCTGTGTTCAATCGCTGCAAAATTGCAGCCACTTGGTTTTGTCGACGGTAATCTCGCGATGCTGCAGCACATACTGTGTGACGAGATCAGAGATTTCTGTCAAATTTTCCGACACAAGCGGACAGCTCTTGTAGCAGCCGTAGCCGCCGGCGCCGGAGGCGCGGTAATTGTTGAGGCAGAGCGTGAGCGTCTGATCATCAGGCAGCTCTCTGCCCTGGTAGACGATGGACCGCACGCGCCGGCCGACCGGCTGGTAAAGGTCTGCCGTGACGGTAAGCCCGGAAAAATAGTCGTAGTTGAAATGCTGGATGATTGGCCGCAGGAATGTGTCGCTGATGCAAAGGCTTCCGTCCGGCGCAAAATCAAAATAGGAAAGGCTCCGTTCCAGCGCGGCCGTCAGAACAGCTCTTGTGACGCGGATGGTCTGGAGCGTGTTGGGAAATGCGTAGGCCGAGACAATGGCACGGACGGTCACATCCTGCGGAAAATCAACCACACGATTGGAAAGGCTCGTGAGAGAAATGTCCGCGCCGGAAGCTTCCAATTGCACCTGATTGATGAGGTTTGCGAGCAGGGAGCCGTTTTTCGCCAGCGTCAGAGGATCTTCCGCCGGAATCGGCACATCGAGCCGGCCAACCGGTGTATCGAGCCAGCGGGCAGTCTGTGCCTCGGCACTCTGAAGTGCGTCTGCGGCAGCCGGAAGCGCGACCGATCCTGCCGGTATCAGCTGGGAGACGGCATGGACGCTTCCACGGTCAGCCGTTACGTCCATGCGGATAAACTTTGCGGCTTTTTCCGGCGGCTGGCAGGTATACGTCCCGCCGATCTGAAGATTTTCGGCCTGCATATGCTGGTGCGCTGCAAGCAGAATATCAAACCCAAGCTCCCGGCAGATACGGCAGCCTTGGTTCTCGCTGGTCTGTGAGAGAATTTCTCCTGTTTTGACGTCCGCTTCGAATCCGCCGTGGTAGATGCAGATGGTGAGGTCTGTTTTGTGCCGCAACTCGGAAAGTGCGGACCAGGCGGCGGCAAATGCGTCGGTCACAGTGATGCCGGCCATATTCTCTGCGCTTTCAAACTGTGTGACAAAGGGCGTAATCATACCGGTCAGGCCGACGCGAAGCCCATTTTCTATGGTAACAACGGCCGTTTTCTCCACGCCGTGGATACCCTCCACATTTGCGCACAGGCAGCGGGCGTTCAGAGCGGCAAGATAGCGCTCGATGGTCTGTTTCCCATAGTCGAAGTCATGGTTGCCGAGCGTTACAAAATCATACCCGCCGAGGTTTAAAAGCGCGGCCGGGAGCGTTGTGACATCGCGCGCTTCATGGCTCAGATAATAGGTGAGAGGACTGCCTTGCAGGGTGTCACCGCCGTCGATAACAAGGGTGTTGCCGTCTTTCCGGAACTGCGCCATGCAGTTGGCAAGGCCGGAGTCTGTCGGCAGGCAGGTGGCATAATCAATCGGCGAGAAGCAGCCGTGGATATCGCTGGTATAGTAGATTGTCAATTTCTTTTCCATAGCAATGGCCCTTGAGGATACGTTGGGGGCGCTCAGAGCGCCCCCAGTTTTTATTCGCCGTGCGCAAGCTTTCTGCGGATGCGCGTGGAGATGAGTTCGATGATCAGAACAAGCACCATCAGGCCCCAGACGAACGAGCCGACCATACCCCAGCGGCGGGAGTTGAGACACTGCACCAACGACGCGCCGATACCGCCCGCGCCGACGATGCCGAGCGTCGTGGCGTCTTTGAGGTTGATGTCAAAGCGGTAGATCGTAGTCGAGATGAAGCTTGCCGTCAGCTGCGGCAGAACGCCGTAGCGGATTTTCTGGAACGGCGTGCAGCCCATGGCGTCCAGACTTTCGAGAATGTGCGTATCCAGATCTTCAATGGCCGTGATGTACATTTTGGAGATCATGCCGATCGAGCAGACCGACTGCGTGATAACGCCGCAGGCGGCGCCCGGGCCTGTCACACGGATCCACATCAGCGCCCAGACAATGGACGGGATGGTGCGGATCATCAGAATCAGAATGCGGACAATGTACGCAACCGCCTTCGGCATGATATTGAACGAGGCCAGAAACGCGAAGGGGATGGCCAGAATTGCGCCGAAAATAGTACCGAGCACAGCAATGGCAATGGTTTGCAGCAGCAGATACGGCACATCGGAGTCGCCGGTACCGAACAACAGATTTGTGTCCGGGTGGAACACGCCGTGGAGGACACCCTTGGCGACCTCCGTACCGGTGGCGGTGAGGCCCGTAAAGTGGATGTCGTCTGCCGACCAGCCGACAAGCAGTGTGACCGCCAGCACAATCACAAGGTACAAAATCCACTTGCGCGGGCGGTTTTCATACATTTCAAGCGTGGTGAGCTTCCGGTCAAGCGACTGCTCCAGCATGGCGATTTTGTCTTTCTTTTCCATCTTGCAGCCTCCTTTCAGCTCAGCTTCTTGCGAAGGTATTCGCTGAAGAAGTCGATGATGACAACGACCACGAACAGCGACAGCAGCACCGTGCCGAGGCTGTTGTAATCGCGCCAGCCGATGCGCTCGTTGATCGTGATACCAAGGCCGCCAGCGCCGACGTAACCGAGAATTGCCGATGCGCGCACGTTCATTTCAAAGCAGTACAGGCAGTGGCTTAAATAAACGGGCAGAATCTGCGGCACGCAGGCGGACCAGAATGCCTGGAACTTGTTCGCGCCGAGCGCTTCCATCGCCTCAAACGGCCCCATGTCGATGGTTTCAATCGACTCAAAGAGCATTTTGGCCACGATACCAAAGGTAAAGATGGCGATTGCGATGGTGCCGGAAAACGTGCCGAGCGAGAAGATCAGCGCGCACACGAGTGCGATGATCAGAGTCGGCAGTGTCCGGATAAGGCCAAGCAGGAATCGGATGAGCCAGACGACGGGAATGCTCTTGTTGATGTTGCTCGACGAGAGAATCGCAACCGGCAGCGCTATCACGCAGCCGATGACCGTACCGAGAATCGACATTTTGATGGTATCGATCAGAGGAGAAACGACCTTCGGGAAGAACGACCAGTCCGGCTGAAGAATTTTCTCCAGGAGGTCCACCATCTTGCGGAATTTTGTGATGACGACGTGCAGATCAAAGCCTGTCATGCGAAGAGACAGCCAGATTGCAACGGCCAGGAAAAGGACGATTACCGGCGTGCGGCTTCTGCGCCGCTGGACCGAATGTCCATTGGGAAGCGTTACGGTCTGGGGTTTGAAGATGCGGTCGTAGAGTGTAAGCTTCATCAGAGAAGACGTGTTGTTTTCCATGGCTTAGCCCTCTGCTCTGGCAGCCTTCGGCAGCTCGCCCTCGCCTTCGCCCATGGTGGGCGCCTTTGCGCCGTTGTAGACCTCGTCGATCTGTTCCTGGGTAATAGTGCTGGCCGGGCCGTCAAAAACGATTTCGCCCGCGCGGATGCCGATGACGCGGTCACAGTATTTGAGCGCGAGATCCACGTGGTGGATGTTCAGCAGAATCGAAATTTTATATTCCTTGTTGATGCGCACGAAGTCCTGCATGACCTGCTTGGCCGTGATGGGGTCAAGGGAAGCGACAGGCTCGTCGGCGAGGATGATCTTCGGATTCTGGTTCAGCGTGCGGGCCAGGGCCACGCGCTGCTGCTGACCGCCGGAGAGCTGGTCACAGCGGGTATAGGCCTTATCCAAAATGCCTACCTTGTCCAGACTCTCTAATGCCCGCATTTTCTGCTTTTTTGTAAAAATGCCGAGCAGTACCCGGAAAAACGGCATATCTGGGACATCTGTCGTCAGAACGTTCTTGATCGCCGTGCTGCGGGAAACCAGATTGAAGCTCTGGAAGATCATGCCGACCTTGCGGCGGTAGCGCCGGAGCTCTTTGCCGCGCAGAGAGTCCACCGTGACACCGTCAACGGTCAGCTCGCCCTTGGAGATATCGTGCATCCGGTTGATGCAGCGCAGAATCGTCGACTTGCCTGCGCCCGAAAGGCCGATGATGGCGACAAACTCGCCCTGCTCAATTTGCAGGTTGATATTTTTCAGGGCCGTGAAGCCGTTTGGATAAGTCTTATACACATTTTTGAATTCAATCATGCTGCGACTCTTTTCTTTCTGAGGATTTGAATGGAGAATATCGGAGATGTGCTTTTGCTGAGATATCTGTAAAACGAAAAGCGCCCCGTTGACGCGGGGCGCTTTATTCATTTGGACGTTATTTGGTTGATGACGGATTACTCGGCAACAGCCTGCAGAGCAGCGCGTGCGCCGTCGTAGTCAGCGTCGGTCGCCTTGGCGTAGCCGGTGTGGCTGTAGACGTCGAAGATGGCCTTGCCTTCATCGGTGCCGATGATGTTGATGAAGCACTCCTGAAGGGCAGCGACGATTTCGGGGGTGTAGTACTGGCTCTCCTTGGAGATGGCGACGGTATCGTTGTAGATGCCCTCGGTGACGCCGATGACGTTCATCTCGTTCCAGATGGAGTCGGAGCGGCCCATGCCCTGCTTGCCGGTTTCGTCCTGCTGGTCGGTGGGCAGCGTCCAGGATGCTTCGTAGTCGTTACGGCCGTCGGCGTAGCAGACGATGATATCGACGGATTCCGCAGCAGCGTAGGAGAACGCGGTGCCGTAACCGGAGTCGATGGGCATGACGTTGGACAGATCAGAGATCTTCTTGCCGTCGTAGTTGGCCATCAGCCACATGGACGGATAGATGTAACCGGCAGAAGAGGAGGTCTTCTGGACAGCCCAGGTTGCCTTGTCGAGGTCTTCCCAGGTAAGCTTTTCGCCAGCATTGACCTTAGCAGCGAGTTCCTGACCATAAGCAGACGGAGTAGCATAGATCAAAGAGCGGTAGTAGGTGACCTGCGGGCCATCCTTCTTGGTGGCGTTGGCTTCACCGTTCCAGTCGGCGGGGTTGGTGGAGTCGTTGGACAGGCCGTTACGGGTAGCGGTCAGGATGACATCCACATCGTCGGAGTACAGCGCGTACGTGCCGCCGGGCAGCCAGCCCAGATCGATGGAACCGGCAGCCATAGCCTCGCCGGTGGCGTCGTAGCTGGTGCCGACCGTGATGTCGACTTCGTCGATGTCGTAGCCGAGCTTGGACATTTCAGCCTTCACGAGTTCGGGAAGGTTCTTCGTGCCAGTGATGATGACGTCGGCGTCCTTGGAGGGAACAAACTCAAGCGTCAGTTTGTCGAAATGCTGGTTTTCGGTGGTTTCTTCGGTCGTGGTTTCTTCAGCTGCGGGTTCCGTGGTTTCGGTGGTTTCCGTGGCCTCAGTGGTCGTGGTTTCCGTTGTGGCGGGTTCATCGGGGGTCTCGGTCTTGGCTGCGCAGGCGCAGAAGCCGATTGCCATGACCGCCACGAGGAGCAGTGCAATGATCTTCTTCATTTTCTATATTCCTCCTGAAACATGTGTCCGCGGCAGTGCCGCGGTGGTGAGCTGAGACTGCGCACAGCGCAGCCCCGCAAGATACTGGTATTTCTACCAAAGCAAATATACCACATCATGTGAGACAATACAAGAAGTCAAATGCAAGAAATATGTCATTTTTTAACTTCGGCTTAATAATTTGAAACTGTCCACAGTATAAAGACAAATGTTCAAAACGGCGCGCAGCGCACCTTGCCGATGGAAACATAGCCGTTCAGAACCGCGTGGATATCGCTGCCGTCCGTCACGGCGTCTGCGTGCAAAACCTTTGCAGCAGGCGACAGATAGCGCACACCGTTTTCCTCGCGGACGCATTCATAATAGTTTTCGTAATACGACTGCTTTTCCGGGAAACGCTCGTACAGAATGCCGCGGCAGTCGCAGAGCGGACAGGTGGGGAAGTTGACGTTCCAGATTTCGCCCCGGCCGAGCGGCTTCTCCAGAAGCTCGCCAAGAACGGAGCAGAGGTAGTGATCGGTAACGTCGAAGGATTTGCCGTCGCGCATGGAAAATGCAATGGCGGGAACGCCGTGCATGGCCGCCTCTGTCGCCGCGCCGATGGTTCCGGAGTAGGCGACGTCAAGACCCGCGTTCAGCCCGTCGTTGATGCCGGACAGGACAATATCCGGGCGGAATGGGAGCAGTGCGTTCAGCGCAACCTTGACACAATCGGCGGGCGTGCCGTCTACGCTCCAGGCGGCCTCCACAGGAACCGGGAAATCATAGCGGTAGACCGCCATCTGGCTCTTTTCAGAGATAGTCAGGCGGACAGACATGCCGCTGCACTGGTGTTCCGGTGCAGCGACCCAGACCGTTCCAAATGAGGCAGCGGCGCGAGCCAGCTTTGCAATACCTTCCGACCGGATCCCATCGTCGTTCGCAATCAGAATTTTCAGCTTTTCTTTCATATGTGCAATACACTCCTTTGTGTGCCTATCTTATCACAGACAAAGAGCCGGAAACAAGCCGCAAATTCGACAAAAAGCCCCCATGAATTCAAAAATCTCTTCAATTCCCCAGAAGCCTCGCAGAGTTTTGCGCCCGCAGGCGAATATGCCCGCCATCGTTGATTTTCAGCCCTACATGGGCAAGGGCCGCAAGCCCGGCACGGGCTGCATCAGCCAGATCAACGACCACCTGTTTGAGGGGCGCTACTCCCCGACATGGATCGACGGCAAAAAGCACGCGCGAAATGTGTATGCGCATACGCGCGAGGAATGTGAGGAGAAGCTGAAGGTGCTGATCGCAGAGATGAAAGCGGAGCTGGCGGAGTTAAAGCGGCTGAAGGGCGACAGACATTGATCGAATGAACGGGATGCAGCCGCCCGGTGTCGGGCGGCTGCGATTGCGCTTTGCCAGATCGTTTGCTATAATGAAACAAATCAGAATTTACGGAGGTGTTTATATGATATTCCTAAAGGCATTGGCCGTAGTGCTGGGACTGGCGTTTCTACTGTTTGGATACTTCATTTATTTCAAAAAGAAATATAATCTCATCAACGGTTTTGAGGCAGACTTTCAAGATGGTCGGAAGAATGAAGCATATGCAAAGAGAGTCGGACTGGTAGAGTTTGTTGTTGGTATTGCTCTGCTAATCGCAGGCGTTGCACTTATTTTATTTACCTGACAAATTCTGGCTCATCGAATCCGCGGCGCAAATCCTGCGCCGCGATAATCAAAGAATAGCGTTTCGCGAAACTCAAACAATTTACATAGGAAACCCGCTGAAATCCCACAATTTCAGTAGGTTTTCTGGTTCGAGTGACTGGTCTTGTACTAGCGGCCTCGTGGTCCCAAACAGGAACCGAAAACTTT
>ERZ1107006.1445-NODE-1445-length-20356-cov-137.997192_pt1 | contig 20356 bp, 17 predicted proteins | sample MGYA00403696_ERZ1107006 | MGnify/ENA primary metagenome ERZ1107006 (study PRJEB35170, sample SAMEA104062441) | human gut metagenome | biome: human gut; feature: human-associated habitat; material: faeces | place: Denmark | collected 2012-08-13 ...
ACCCAGGGCGTTGCCCTGGGCTAAGAGCTTCTGCCCTTTCAGGGCGTGCTGCTTAGTGAATACACCCACAAAGACTGTTGTCTTAACTCCATTAACTCCTTAACTCCTTTAACTCCTTATCCTTTCCCTCAACAAAAGTACAACAATCTTTTCTATCTCCCAAATTTTTCCTTTCAAAAAGCATCACTTACCCGAATAAAAAACGTGTGCTCAACCATCAACGGACAAGCACACGCACATTTTCGTATTAACCAGAAAAACACATATTTACTAAAAACGAGTCATAAACTCAACTACTATCTTGTCTTTCTCCGAAGGTTTGGCAATACCGCCCTCACGATAGAAATACTTCTCATAGTTGATGCGGATATCGGAGATAAATGGCTTCGACAGACTCAACGTAACACCGCCGGTGACACGATGGCGCTTATAGTCGTTGATGATCAACTCGCCCAGATCATCGTCTGTCGCATTGTAACGGGAGCCGTCGCTGTGATCGCTCATGAAATCATAACGCACCAAGGGCGAAACCTTCTTGATCAGTCGTGTGCGAACAGGGATGTCATAGCAGGCAAAACCATCGAAGGCATGCACATCGTGGAAGGCGTTATAAGAATAATGCTTGTAGAGATACTCCACCTCGGCGATGAAACCACCATAGTGGAAGGTAAGACCAGCATCATACATATTCACAGTCACGTCAGAAGGCTTGATCTTCTGAGTACTCAGCACCAGGTTGACATTGGGGAAGAGAAACTGTGCCTTGGCAGAATAGTTGACACCCTTGGTCCAGTAGTCCTTCTGATTGGTAAGACCAGAGCCGTTGAACACACCGGCATTCACCACGATGGGGAAACCGACATTCCATGTATAACCTATCTCGGCACCCACGTCACGCACGTTACCCACCTGCTTGGCGATAAACGAGCGGTTGGCAAAATACTGCTGATGGGGAGAACGGTGAGCGTCAATGGTAAAGGGAACTCGCTCCTGACCGATGGTAAACTGCAGGGTGCTCCAGGGCTTGATACGTGTATAGGCATCAAGCATCTTGATCTTTCCCTCATCGCAGAGGTCAATCTCTGCCTCATAGCTTACTTCCTTGGTCACATTTCCCGACACACTGACACGGGCTGTACGCACCTCGAAGCGTCCCTCGCCCTCCTCGGTTTGGTATTCATACTTCGAGCGAATGGTACCGCCTATCTTTGGTGTTCTGTCTACCTCCTCTTCATCGTTCTGAGCATAAACTGCCGCTGTCAACATCGAAAGCAACAGCATGGTCGTCATTTTTTTGTTCATATCTTACATTATTATATTATTCTATAATGATATTTTCAAGAAGTTATCTTTATGGGGAGTTATAGGAGTTAAGGGAAGTTATCACTCCCTTAACTCCTTAAGAAAATCTCCATTCATTCTTTCGGGTGCAAAATTACGAAAATTATATTTCTATTCTACAACACAGATGTTACAAAATCGTAACATTTTAAAATCCCGCCTATTCATTCTTGTCTTGAAAGCTATAAAATTGTTTTCTGTTCGCTTTGAAATCTATATTCTAAACTTTAGAACATAAGTTCGAAACTTTCGGATACAAGTTCTAAACTTTAGAACATAAGTTCTATAGTTTAGAACATAGATTTTATGGTGGTTTCAGGGTACAGATTGTGGTTTAACTATTTTAGTTGACCACTCTAACCTGATTTTTACATCTTTCACAAGAAGACTGTTGTCTTAACTCCTTAACTTCTTTAACTCCCTTAACTTAACTCCCTCAACTCCTGCTTTCCCCCTCGTAACACCATTGTAACATCATCGTCACAAACACGTAATTGCTTTTGCGCCTACTCTTTCTAAATATCGTTGTAACTTTGCACCCGGATTACAAAGACAAAACATTTAAAAACTCAGAATAAATGAAAGAGAACAAGAAAGCAATCTTGGAGATTCTCAAGAAGAAATCCAAAAAGGACGGAAAATTTGAAAGTTTAGTACTCAACCTCGCCCTGCAGAAAATCGACAGCGACAGCTTCGAGTTTTACGGTGATGCCGTGTACACTGCCGACAAGAAGCGCCTCGTTTACTGCATGAGCCAAGCTGAGAGTTTCCACATTCCAGAGGGAGTGACAACCATTGGCGAGATGGCGTTCCGTGGCAAGAAACAACTCAAGAACATCATTATTGCCAACAGTGTGAAAGAAATAGAACACGATGCTTTCTACGATTGTGACGAACTGGATAACGTTTATGTACCCGCAGGCGTGAAAGAAATAAAAAGCTATGCCTTTGCCGAGTGCGACAAACTCAAGAAGATTACCTTTGCAGGAGTTCCTGACAAGTTGAGCCGCCACACCTTCGACGACTGCGACCTGTTGCACGACATCATCGTTCCTGCCGGAACCAGCAAGACTTTCCGCAAAGCCCTTCACTTCACCGACGGCGATACCGACTTCCTCGTACTTGAGAAACCTGCCGACAATGCTACCGTTGCCCCTTCTGCACCACAGCAGGAACAGAAGAAGGGAAACAAAAAACAGGATGCTCCAAAAGACAAGAAGCAAGACAAAGCAGACAAGAAACAAGACAAGAAAGCTGCAGACAAAGCAGACAAGAAGCAAGACAAGAAAGCTGCAGACAAGCAAGAACAGAAACAGGAGCAAAAATAATCAGAAGCAAAGCAACAGAGCAGTTGTCTTAACTCCGCAAACCCTCCTTTAAATTCAAGATTATGACAAAACAGGAAGTCATGAAAAAAGCATATGTAGAACGCGACGTGAGCTGGATGTATTTCAACCATCGCATCCTACAGGAAGCAGAAAAAGAGTTTGTCCCCCTGTTGGAACGACTCTCTTTCCTCGGTATCTACTCCAACAACCTCGACGAGTTCTTCCGTGTACGAGTGGCATCACTCAACCGCATGCTGGAACGCAAGCTCGACAAAGACACCGAACAGCAGATCAAGAAATCACTCAAAACCATCAATAAGCTCAATGAATCTTATTCCAAAGAATACACTGAGGCGGTGGATAAAGTTTTCGAAGAGTTGGAAACCCACAAGATTCGCCTCGTTACCGAAGCCAACCTCAACGACGAGCAGAAGGACTTCCTGTCGCAGTTCTTCTACGACAAACTCAATGGCTCTGTCAATCCCATCTGGCTGTCGGAAATAGAAGATCTCACTGTGCTGGAAGACAACCGCATCTACCTCATCGTCGAGAAATGCGAGAAGAAAGACAACAAGAAGAAATACGCCATCGTCAAAGTGCCCGACCGCATATACGGACGATGGGTGAAAATACCTTCCAGCGACGGCTTCGACAACATCATGTATCTCGACGATGTGATACGTTACTGTCTGCCACTGGTCTTCTTAGGGTTCAAAGAGAGCACCTACAGAGCCTACAGCTTCAAGTTCACCAAAGACGCTGAGATGGAGATGGACAACGATGCCGACTTTGGCACCATGGAGAAGATTGCCTTGGGTGTGAACAGTCGCAAGAAGGGCGAAGCCGTGCGCGTCATCTACGACCACGAAATGCCACGTGAGATGCAGCGAAAACTGCGCGACCGTCTCAACACCAAAGAGCTCGACGCCTCGCTTGCCGGTGGCAGATATCAGAACCACAAGGACCTGATGTCGTTCCCCGACTGTGGCCGCAATGACTTAAAATACGACAAGTGGACACCCATCATGAAACCCGAGTTCGTATCCAATGAGAGCATCCTCGACCAGATACGCCAGAAAGACCGCTTCATCCATGTACCCTATCACAACTTCAACGGCTACATCCGTGTATTGCGCGAGGCAGCCATCAAGCCCGAAGTCAAATCCATCAAGACCACCCTCTATCGTCTGGCCAAGGACTCCAAGGTGGTCAAGGCACTCATCACAGCAGCCCGCAACGGCAAGAAGGTAACAGCCGTGGTAGAGTTGCTCGCCCGATTCGACGAGGAGAGCAACATCAAGTGGAGCAAGCGAATGCAGGAGGAAGGCGTCAACGTCATCTTTGGCGTGGAAGGACTGAAGATCCACTCCAAACTGCTCTACATAGAATCCAAGAAAGGCAACATTGCCTGCATCGGAACGGGCAACTTCCATGAGGGCAACGCCAAGATCTATACCGACTATCTGATGATGACAGCCCGTCCTAAGATCGTCAACGAGGTGGCAAAGGTCTTCGACTTCATCGACCGCCCCTTCTCCCCCTTCCGCTTCAGCGAGTTGCTCGTATCGCCCAACTCCATGAAGAGCCGCATACTCCGCATGCTCGACACCGAGATAAGGAATGCAAGCGAGGGCAAGGAGGCTTGGGTGAAGATCAAGATCAACCACATCACCGATACCGACATGGTGACCAAGCTCTACCAGGCCTCCAAGGCAGGCGTGAAGATAGACATCGTGATACGTGGCAACTGCTCACTCGTACCGGGCATCAAGGGTCTGAGCGAGAACATACGCTGTGTGGGCATCATCGACCGATACTTGGAGCACAGCCGCATCCTCATCTTTGCCAATGGCGGAAAACCAAGATACTTCCTTGGCTCTGCCGACTGGATGCCGAGAAACCTGCTGAACCGTATCGAGGTGCTTACCCCAGTGTACGATGAGGAGCTTCAGGCCGACCTGATGCGCACCATTTCTTATGGCATGAGAGATACCACGAATGGCCGCATCGTCGACGGCAAGGGCACCAACAACTTTGTCGAGGGAGAGCCTTTCCGCAGTCAGCAAGAACTTTACAAGGAATACAAGAAGTAGAGTTAGAGAAGTTTTTTTCAAGAAGTTATAGAAGTTAAAGAAGTTATCACTCCCTTCGGTCGTTAGAAGTTAAAGCCAACAGCCTTGAGCGAATGGGGAAGGGTCAAGTCCACAAAAGCATATGGCTCTAACTTCTTTAACTTCTTTAACTTCTCTAACTTCTAAACATTAAACACTAAACACAACAATGAATTTAGCAGCAATAGACATCGGCTCCAACGGAGCCCGACTCCTCATCAAGCGCTTCGACCCCGAAGCCCACAGAGAGGAAGACCGTATCAAGAAAGTCATGTTCATACGCGTTCCCCTTCGTTTGGGAAAGGACGTCTTCACCCTTGGAAAGATATCCAAGGAACGCGAAAAGATGATGCTCCACATGATGAAAGGCTTCAAGCAGTTTATGAAGCTCAACGATGTGGAAGCCTTCCGCGCCTGTGCCACATCGGCCATGCGAGATGCCGAGAACGGCAAGAAGGTACTCAAGAAAATAGAGAAACAGACAGGCATCAAACTCGAAATCATCAAGGGACAGGAAGAAGCACAACTGCTCTACAACAACCTGGTGGAAAAGACCGACTCCAACGAGGGCAACTTTGCCTATATTGATGTGGGCGGTGGCTCTACCGAGGTGTCCCTCATTCACGACGGAACCCTTGCCGAAAGCTTCTCCTACAACATGGGTACCCTGAGAATGCTCAGCGGAAGAGTGACGACAGAGACAGAAGAACTCTTCAAGCAGAACCTCACCAGATACGCCGAGGAGTATGGCAACATCCGCATCATCGGATCAGGCGGCAACATCAACAAGCTCAACAAACTGGCACGCCACAGCAAGAATGCCAACAAAGAGCTGTCGCTTGCCGAGTTGAAACGCCTCTACCAGATGATGCAGCCACTGAGCATCGAAGAGCGCGAGATCTCCTTCAGCCTGCGAGAAGACCGCGCCGACGTCATCATCCCTGCCGCAGAAATATTCATCAAAGCCTGCGAATACTTGCAATGCGACAACATCATGGTACCTAACATATCGCTCGCCGACTCCATCGTCGATGGCCTCTATGAGAAAACCCAAACTCCCCTCTAACTTCTCTTAACTCCCCTCTAACCCCCTTCTTTTCCAAAAAATTGCCGATTTATTTGTGTAATACACAAAAAAATGCTACTTTTGCGGCTGTGTTCCTTACGAAACACTAACAAACTTAGAAATAATAACAATAACCATTTTATTAATATGAGTTTAAAAATTGTAGTACTTGCCAAGCAAGTACCAGACACAAGAAATGTGGGTAAGGATGCGATGACAGCCGAAGGCACAGTCAACCGCGCAGCCCTTCCCGCCATCTTCAATCCTGAAGATTTGAACGCATTGGAGCAGGCTCTTCGATTGAAAGAGCAGAATCCAGGTTCCACAGTTGGTATTCTTACAATGGGTCCTCCACGTGCCGGTGAGGTAATTCGACAGGGTCTTTACCGTGGTGCAGATACAGGTTGGTTGCTTACAGACCGCCTCTTCGCCGGTGCCGACACATTGGCCACATCCTATGCCCTTGCCACCGCCATCAAGAAGATAGGCGATGTCGACATCGTGATCGGTGGCCGCCAGGCTATCGATGGTGATACCGCACAGGTAGGTCCACAGGTAGCTCAGAAGTTGGGCTTGAACCAGGTCACCTATGCCGAGGAGATTCTGAAGGTGGAAGATGGCAAGGCAACAGTCCGTCGCCTCATCGATGGAGGTGTCGAGACCGTAGAGGCCCCATTGCCACTCGTGATAACCGTAAACGGCAGTGCAGCTCCATGTCGCCCATGCAACGTGAAGCTCGTAATGAAATACAAATACGCATCTTGCCCTATGGAGCGCAAGGGAGATGAGCCTTGGACCAACCTCTATGAGGAGCGTCCTTACCTCACTCTCAACCAGTGGAGCGTAGCCGATGTTGACGGCGATCCTTCACAGTGTGGTCTGAGCGGTTCACCTACCAAGGTGAAGGCAGTAAAGAACATCGTGTTCCAGGCTAAGGAGAGCAAGACCTTGACAAGCAGCGATGAGGACATCGACAACTTGATGAAGGAATTGTTGAACGAAAGTATTATCGGATAATTTTGCAAAAATTTATGAACAACGTATTTGTATATTGCGAGGTAGAAGGCACAACCGTAGCCGAAGTATCTCAAGAATTGCTTACCAAGGGTCGTAAGCTCGCCAACCAGCAGGGCGTGGAGCTCCATGCCATTGTGGCTGGCACAGGCATCAAGGGAAAGGTGGAAGACCAGATCCTGCCCTATGGTGTAGATAAGTTATTTGTTTTCGATGCCGAGGGATTGTTCCCATACACCTCAGCTCCTCATACCGACATCCTCGTCAACCTCTTCAAGGAGGAGAATCCACAGATAGCCCTGATGGGTGCCACCGTTATCGGTCGCGACCTCGGTCCTCGTGTATCTTCTTCTCTGACCAGCGGTTTGACAGCCGACTGTACCGAGCTCGAGATTGGCGAATATGACGACAAGAAGAGCGGCAAGCACTACGACGGTTTGCTCTATCAGATTCGTCCAGCCTTCGGTGGCAACATCGTGGCAACCATCGTCAATCCAGAGCATCGTCCACAGATGGCGACCGTACGCTCAGGTGTGATGCAGAAGAACATCTACGAGGGTGAGTGCAAGAAGGAAGTTGTTTACCCAGAGGTAAGCAAGTATGTACCTGCCGAGGACTTCGTCGTAAAGGTACTCGACCACCATGTAGAGGCTGCCAAGCACAACCTGAAGGGTTCTGCCATCGTTGTAGCCGGCGGTTATGGTGTAGGAAGCAAGGAAGGTTTCGACCAGCTCTTCGAGTTGGCTCATCTCCTCCATGGCGAGGTAGGTGCTTCCCGTGCAGCTGTTGATGCAGGTTGGGTAGACCACGACCGTCAGATTGGTCAGACCGGTGTCACCGTTCATCCTAAGGTTTATATTGCCTGCGGCATCTCCGGTCAGATCCAGCACATCGCCGGCATGCAGGATTCCGGCATCATCATCTCCGTAAACAACGATCCTGATGCCCCCATCAACAAGATTGCCGACTACGTCATCAACGGTAATGTCGAAGACGTCGTCCCCAAGCTCATCAAGTACTACAAGCAGAATTCAAAGTAAGCTGCAAGTAGCACCATTTACACATTTATTTAAATAAGAAAAGCAAAATGGCTAATTACTATAGTGATCACCCTGAGATTGAATTTCATCTCAATCACCCCCTCATGAAGCGTGTTGTGGACTTGAAGGAGCGCAACTACGCAGAAAAAGACCAGTTTGAAGATGCTCCTGTCAACTACGAGGATGCCATCGAGAACTACAAGCGATTGCTGGATATTACCGGCGATGTAGCTGCTAACATCATCGAACCCAACTCTGAGGATGTCGACCTCGAAGGTCCACACTTGGAGAATGGCCGCATGATCTATGCCAGCAAGACATTCGAGAACCTCGATGCCACCCGCAAGGCAGGCCTCTGGGGCTTGTCCATGCCACGTCGTTACGGCGGCTTGAACCTGCCAAACGCCATCTTCTCTATGGCTTCAGAAATCATCGCAGCAGCCGATGCAGGTTTCCAGAACATCTGGTCACTCCAGAGCTGTATCGACACCCTCTATGAGTTCGGTTCTGAGGAACAGCGTCAGAAGTACATCCCTCGCATTTGCGCAGGCGAGACCATGAGTATGGACCTGACCGAGCCAGATGCAGGTTCCGACTTGCAGCGCGTGATGCTGAAGGCTACACAGGATGAGGACGGCACATGGCGTCTCAACGGCGTGAAACGTTTCATCACCAATGGCGACTCCGACATCCACTTGGTACTGGCACGTTCTGAGGAAGGCACCAAGGACGGTCGTGGTCTTTCCATGTTCATCTACGACAAGCGTGATGGTGGCGTCACCGTTCGTCACATCGAGCACAAGCTCGGTATTCATGGTTCACCAACCTGCGAGTTGGTTTACAAGAATGCCAAGGCAGAACTTTGCGGCAACACCCGTCTCGGTCTGATCAAGTACGTGATGGCACTGATGAACGGCGCCCGCTTAGGTATCGCCGCACAGAGTGTCGGTGTAGAGCAGGAAGCTTACAACGAGGGCTTGGCCTATGCCAAGGAGCGTGCTCAGTTTGGCGAGAAGATTATCAACTTCCCAGCCGTTTACGACATGCTGTCAAGAATGAAGGCCAAGTTGGATGCAGGCCGTTCACTCCTCTACTGCTGCGCCCGCTATGTCGACATCTACAAGGCATTGGAAGACATCGCCCGCGACAGCAAGCTCACTCCCGAGGAGCGTCAGGAGATGAAGAAGTACACCCGTCTTGCCGACGCCTTCACACCATTGGCCAAGGGTATGAACTCAGAGTATGCCAACCAGAACGCCTACGATGCCATCAGCATCCACGGAGGTTCTGGTTTCATCATGGAGTATAAGTGCCAGCGCCTGTTCCGTGATGCCCGCATCTTCTCCATCTACGAGGGTACCACCCAGTTGCAGGTAGTAGCAGCCATCCGTTACATCACCAACGGCACCTACCTCAACATCATCAAGGAGATGTTGGAGAGCGAGGTCAGTGACGATCTGAAGGCATTGAAGGCCCGTGTAGCCAAGTTGGCAGACCTCTACGAGGCAGCCATCAACAAGGTGAAGGAGGCCAACGATCAGGCAGTTCACGACTTCCTGGCCCGTCGTCTCTACAACATGACTGGCGACATCGTGATGTCTCTCCTCATCCTCGACGACGCCACCAAGTCACCCGAGCTGTTTGCTAAGAGTGCCAACGTATATGTCCGCATGGCAGAGGAAGAAGTCCTCGGTCATTCCGCATACATCCAGAACTTCCAGGCCGAAGATTTGGAGAGTTTCAAGGCATAAGTTTCAATAACAATATAATAAGAAAGTCCGTAGAAAAATAAATTTCCACGGACTTTTTTTATTTCACTGAACTTTCACAAGTTTTGCCCCTTCAGCCCGTACATAAACCACATGCGAAACTTCAGTATTTACTGTTAAACTTTGATAAAAAGAAGTCATAAGTCATACAACTCACATCAAAACGCCCTATATTTGCAATCAATATTAATTAAAACAGATAACGTTATGGCACAGACATCAATGACAGTCAGAATAGACTCACAACAGAAAGCTATGTTCGACAGCCTCTGTGAGCAGTTTGGCATGAGTGCAAATGCAGCAATCAATGTATTTGTCAAGGCGGTAATCCGCACACGAAGTATACCTTTTGCCATCAAAGCAAAGGAAAGCAAAGAAGACAAGGTTACAGACGAGGCAATAGAAGCTTTTGAAAACATGTGCAAGACGGCAAGAGAAAATAACATAGAAATGTCCCTTGATGAAATCAATGCAGAGATAAAAGAAGTCAGACGATTAAGAAAAGATCACAAATGATGGAGATATTGGACTATGGAGAATAAGATGACAGTATTAGCAAATTACGCAATGCACCATCCATCTTGTCTGCAGTCCCCTCAAACAGCAATTCCAGCAAGCAGCATGCGTCGAGCAAGCATCCCTTCAGCATCGAGCAAGCAGCAAACATCCTGAATAGTGTGTCTATGCGGTTCATCCCGCACAAAAAACCGCAGCTCTGCTGCTGGCGTAGACCTCTGATGGTCCGCCAACCATAGAATGAAATGGTTCAGAGCGACGAGGAGGAGCGGTTTCCTCTTCTTCCCTGAGGGGAGAAGACCGAGATGAGAGGTGGACCCTCCCTTAAGGGTAAGGGAGGACTGGTGGGTTTTCGAAAGACCCTTCTTTAATGGTAAAGAAGGACGGGTTGATTTTAGGAAAAACTTAAGGTTCAAGGGAGGACTGGTGGGTTTTCGAAGAACCCCTTAATACTAAGGGACGACAGGCAGCTTTTCGAAAAAAACCCTCATTATAAACAAAAAAACTAATATAATATATAATGTAAGCACACATACGTGCTTACATTATATATTATATTAGCTTCTTCACAATATACATTGTATCAAACCACATTTGACCAATCGTTTCCAACACTCCGAATCTCAGGAGTTTCAGAAATCTCTTGCGACGCAGCACAGCCTTCAAGAGGAATGCCTCCTCATTATCAAAAAGATAATGCCCGAAATTACCACCCTTGAACACTTCACCCAACAACACATTACCAAGACTTTCGTCAGGAGAACACATCATCCATTCAGCATCCATGAGGAACACCTCCTTCAGTACCCACATTAGAGCAGCCGCCGTTTTCCTCATCCCCATTTTCCTGATAAGCGCCATAGCCTCTACTCTCTCATCCTTCGAAGAAGACATCAGCACATAGTAAAAGTCGTTCATCTGTCGCAGACCAATACCCCCACTAAAGAAATGACAATGGATATGAGCAAGTTGCATCAGCAGGTTAAACATCGCCGAAGGAATTCTGAATCCCCTGTCACACATGACCGAGTTTCTCACCTCACTCTGCAAGAACCTCTGCAGCCGATGACGATGAGTGGGGAAGAAAAGACCCGAAGAAGGCAGGAAATGCACTTCGATATCAATACCACTCGCCCCAGGCAACAGATGCACATGATGATATGTAGCCTTCTCCGCCCTGTCGGCCAGTCCATGTCGGTCTATCCAGTCCACGACAAATTCCTTACCCCCATCCACAAAGATGTCGATATCACCAGGAATTCTGCATCCCCTTACAGGATAAAGCAGCTCATTGCCCTGTCCTTTCAATATCACGGTAAAGATACCATTCTCATCAAACAGCTGAGTCAGCCTTTTCGCCTCCTCATCAAACTTTACATTCTTCCGCTTGATAACCTGCGAGATACCCATCCATTTCAGCACCAAGGCAGTAGGCGGTTTAGTACCACCGAGGTTCACATTTCTGTTGACGCCCTCGAAAACCACTCCCAGCATCGACTGCCTTTCAGCCTCCTTATACAGTCCCTTCCAGGCCTCCATAGGAATCACCACAGCCTCATCCGAAATCCCCAGTCCCAACCTTATCAGTTGAAAGAAAATACTATAGTCCTTTTCCATGCGCATTCATCTCCAAGTTCTCCAGTTTCTCCAACATTTTACGTTTGGTTTCCTTAGAAGCCTTCCAGCGGCGTAGAGCCTCTTCCCTTGTTAACTTTGTTTTATCCATATATTCTTCCTCCCTATTTTATTAATCATTGACGCTTCAAAGATACGATAATCCGATGTAAACACCAAAGAATTTAGCATAGTTCTTCAAATTACCAGTGCTACAGTCACCTAACGATTATAACGTTGGTTTATTATATGGAGTGCGTTCATGGAGCTGATGGAAGCTCTCAATACGCTCTTCATTCAGGGTACCTTCATTCCACATTCTATCCAATTCAGCATCAGCCCTCTTAACAAAATAATCAGAGATATCCTTATTCATATTCCCAACTTTTCAAACATATCATCAGCACTATTATACTCAATCACTCTACCATGACGAATATCATCCATTGCTTCTTCTATCCCTGCCATTTCACTATTATCTTCCATCTGTACTATAAGCTTTTGAACTTTAGCAAATTCAATTATTTACTCAACTTTTGCAAATGGGGAAGTTAAACCATAAAACTTTAGCGTATGAGTTCAGCAACAATAAAACGCCATCATAGCGCACGAATCAAGAGTATTAATCCTACCATCCTTTCACCACAATAACCTCACAGAAATAGTTCGCTAAGATTGTATAAACTTCGCTAAAACTTAAATAGTTTGTCATTTTGGCTGAGTTTAACAACTATATACTTGTCATCTTTTAATTCTTCTGGAAGTTTGTCTGATAAGATTGAGGCGACAAACTGTAGATTGTGATATTCCTCAACAAACTTTGCCGTACCCAAGAGCTGATTTCCATGTACCAATTCTTTTTTGTCATACAACCCAAAATGCAAACATGGTATATGTTCTTTATCTGCAAACAAGATATATGCCATATCAAAGCAAACTATCTCACCTTGCTTCTTACCAGAACTGAAATTTATCGTATCAGCATCAAATCTTTCTATATTGAATTTATATATTTCGTTCTTGTTTTTTGTTTCTGTTTCATACACCATGCCATATTGTTCAGCATAAAGCAATTGTGATATTTTTGCAAGGTAGATGTTCAGTTTATCCAATTGAGTTTGTACCTTATTTTTAAACTCATCACTAAACAGAGAATTGTCAATGTTGGCAATCTGCCTGTTCAAAGCATCTATTTTTGCTTCAACTTTATCTATTTGCTCTATTTGCTGGTTCAACGCACCTAATTTCTCATGTTTTTGAGTAAGGTCTGCTATCAATCTATCATAATCGGTATAATATGAGGATTGCAACAACTTTTCACTCAATATCTTTTCTGATGTATGCAAAGTTCTAATCTCAGCGTCCAGTGCTTCCATCTTTTTCTTTAAGTCTGGCATCTCACTTGCTACAAAATCCGCCTTTTTCACAAGCATACTATTGTGGTGTTTAAGCAAATCTTCAAAAGTATGATGCAGATTAGGGACAAATCTTCTTGCTTGATTGTATACCAGTTTTAATGTATCAGCATCAATGTCCGACTTATTGCTAAGAATCTCCTCTTTGGCTTCTTCCATTATAGCATAACGTAACTTCAAGGAACTAAGTTGAGAAGAAAACACTGTAATTTTGTACTTTAAGTCAGATAGTTCTGTCATATAGTTGTCAAAATCAGGATTCAGGTGCATTTGTTTCTTGATATGCTCCAATTCTTCAATTTCAGATTTGACAATACCTAATTCAGATGCTAAAGCGTTTCTACTTTTCTCTTTTACCAGTTTTTTCCTAAAATTTTCCTCAGTTTTCAACTTCAGAAGGGACTGTTGGCGTTCTTCCACATCGGCATAGTTCAATCCCAACATATACAGGTGCAGAGTTTCATAAACGGCATCTGAATTTGTTCCTTCAAGCCAATGTAAGGTGTGGTTGACCGCAGCATTAGTATATCTTACATTATGAGCTACCAATTGTCTGAAAGTCGGCTTATCGGTTTCCACACCCATGATGGCATATTGGAGAGCTTTCTTGAATTCATTTTCATTTGAAAAATTCTCTCCATTGATTTCTTGCACAGCATTCTTGCGTGAGAGGAAATTCCTTCTTATACAAACTTCTTTGGCGTTGGCAGTCCAATCGCTAACTAAAAATAAAGTTACCAACACTTCTTTCCCTGTCAAGAATGTTTTGACTTCCTCATTGATGACACGTCTATCTTCAGGACTTGTATATATGGTACGTGCTTCCTTGCCCAAACAAATGTCAATAAGTCTGAGTATGGTTGTCTTGCCCACGTTGTTGCCAGTTTCGGTATTGTTGTCTGGGGTTTCGTCAACTATCAAATTTAACCCTTGGTGAAAGTTAATCCTCCTAATAAGACCATCTTTTGATTCTATGATAAGTGTTTTTATGAACATAACTCAACCTCCCCATTTTTAACAATGACACAATCGATTAAGTAAAGCCAGTCTATACAAAGTTGCATAATTGCAAAACTCATTCTATACTGCTCCCGAAGAAGGCAATACAAGTTCACGACAGAAATTTTCTTTTCTGCCTGTAGTACCTTCAGAACGATAGCTCCATTGTAATAGATGCTGTCTTCTGGTCTTATATTATCTGGTAGAAGCATAATTATAGAGGCTTTTCAAATATTTTACATTCAATAAATGCGTGTACCATGAGAATATCAACAAACATTTCCAATTGTTCTTCTGTTAATTTGTTGTTACTATGGTCTATTTGTTTGATGATTTCTTTTTCTATAGCCATAAACAACGCATCACCACTGGCCTGTGTTTTCAAACTTATGTATATCTTATGCAATTTCTGCAGAACAGCCATGCTCTTTGTCTTTCCTTGTCGAGCATATTCTTTGTATATATCCTGCACATTGACATAATAAATCTTATATTGGTCGATGATGTCCTTGGCATATATAGACAAATTGTTGAAACTAATTTTGGCTTTTATTTCGAAATCGGCCGTATCAAAATCACCTTCGTTTAAACTGTCTTTTGCCAACAGACAAATGATGTCGTTAAGCCCAGATGTCAACTGCACTGAAGAAGGGGTGTCATGCCGGATATTATTTCTTACATACATGGCTATTGTTGCCACTTTCTCAATATCAGTCATTCCTTTTATTCCATCCGCAATAAAGTGAATATCCAAAATATCTGTTTTTGGATTAAATAGGACCCCATGAGGAGGGGTGTATTCATATATTCGTTGCTTTCTTGCATCGAGAACAATAGGAACAAAATAAAAATGATAACCAGAATACTTCTCAGAGATTTCTTCCAAAGAATGCTCAATTTTCTTTTTAGTACATGAACCTGTCACTTGTACCAATATGTGATTGGAATCATCTACCAAATCTATCCCTGGCGCATTTTGCAGCAAACTATTTGCATTACGAAGATTCCAACCATATACAAGATTCAATAGACCTACAAAGAAGTCTTCTGATATGACATGCAAATCCAGCAGGTTTAGCAAACCGCGCAATTCTACATTGTATGCTAAGCCTGACAGCCTGTCCAAAATATCACATATATAGGTTTCCTTTTGCAAATTCGCCATAGTTTATATTTAAATATTTTGCAAATATAAAATAAATCTTTATAAAAAAGGCAACTTTCTTCTGACTTTTAAGGTTATTTATATCGTTTTCCGTTTCGTATCATTTTCACTCCTTCAAATGGAGTAATTAGTTTTTCCCCTTCAAGGCACAGCGTATCAAGGCACAGACACCCGTCCACAACACCCCCATACGTACATATTGCCATACAAGCCTCCAGCCCCCGAACTGCCGAAAGCGAGTAATCAGTCTATCAAAATCTACCATTTATAACCATTACTGTCCAGATAAAATCCGGATAATATATACTAAGTTATTGAAAATGAATAAAATATATCGTTCGTTGAATTATTAGATTATTTTTTGCACTTTTAAAGACGAGTCTCAAATAGCTCTGATTTTCTGTTTAAGCAAGATGATATCCATTACATATTCAAAGTAACAAAAGAATTAAATATTAATAATTCGGAGCCTCAATATACAGAGGGTTACCTCTTCTGAGATTTTATCAGGACATTAGTAAATCTGAATATAAAAAAGTTCTAATCTCACAAACAGGATAGCAAATGGTTTCTAATGACTAAACTTATTAATTTTCAAACCATAATCATTAAATTCACTGGAAAGCCAATGTTGTACTTCATGAACGAATTGAACATTTGCTTTTTCCATTTCGCCATATAAAGTACTCTTGCCATCTACTTGTACTTTCTTAAAATGATCTATAAAATAACTGTAATCAGTATTATATGTAGGAACATGACCATCAGCACCTACATATGATGCAGCTACAAAAGGATCATAATATATGCATAAGTCATGTATACCATCTATAGGAATAGCCTCAACATCACGAACAGACACCTCGTTTTCAATGCCTTTCAGTTTTATTGTTTCATCAGGATTTTGACCTATAGAATCTACAACAAAGGCATTAACTTTAAAGATCAAAAAATCTATCTTTTGTTGATATATGCTATCACGTAAACGCACAAAATCTCCTTTTTTAATTGCATCCATCTGATGTTTCAAGTTTGCCCAAAATAGATCACATTGATTTTTCTTACTTAATCTGCATAGTGATAATTGAACATCTTTCTCATCGTAATCCAATTTTTCCGCTAACGTCTTTAAATCAACCCCAACACATGAACTTATCGCATCCAAAACTTTGGTATCTAGCTCTTCTGCATCTTGCTCACGCAAAATAGTAGCAACTTCACTAAAATCAAATATTCCCTTTTGTAATTCCTGATTGAGAATAGGTTTGTCATATTTAAGACTATCATCATATATTCTTCTCAAGACATATTTAGCATCATCATCTTTGACATACTTATTCAGCCATTCTCTAAAAGAATAACCTTCAGTTTGAAATATCGCAGATGGCACAAACCAGTCATAAAACTGCAACAATGTACTTGAAGAATGAGAATCAACATATGTATCTATAACATTAGCTATGAAATATTGCACATGCTTACTCATAAATGCCTTTATTTCTTCACCAGCTTTCTTCACATATTTTACTGGTCGCCTATCAGACAGTTTAATAATCGATAATTGGAAAGCTATTTCTATATTCCAATCATTTTCACCCCATTTATTAAGATAGGTTCTTTGGCACAATAAAATAACAGAAATCAATTCATTTTTATCAAAAATCGTTCTATTCATTTCTTTTTCCTGGAGTTCAAGGAAGTTTAAAGAGATGCCACCTATAGCAACAGGATACTTCAATATTGCTCTTTTAATAAATGCTAAAATCCATTTTTTATAATCGTTTTGTTTTTTGAATATATCTATATTCTTAATATCATCATATATATCAGTATTCCAGAAAGACACGAACAGATATTCGATGCTAGAATTTTTATTATTATAATGATATAAATACAACAATATCTCCAAATAGCGTTCAAGATTAGCCTTAGTTCCTAATACTTTAATTGTCCTACTCTGTAAGTACTGGAGCAAACTAGTTTGATCTGCATTATACAGCTCTTTTGCTATGTTAATAGAGTTTTCATTCGAAGAACTATCAAATAATCTTCGCAAATCCTTATGAAGAATTTTCCCACTGACGGCATCAAAGAAATATGTATCAAAAGCATTGGCTGTTCTAACCTTACGATAATCTGCCCTCAAGTCATAATGTACCTTCTGTCCTTTAATCGGAAAGAGTCTTTGCAGTATGTTAGAAGCATATTGCCATCCAAAATGTCTTGCATTTATTTCAGGAATTGTAGTATCTTTAAGGTACAAAAGTTCAGGATCTCCTTCTAAGAACTGATTGCCCCCAATGAGCATATCAGCGGTAGATAGTTTATAATACAAGTCCAAGTCTTTATATCTAAGCAGCGTAATAAGGATAAAATCTTCAATATTAACATTATCTTTTACAGATGCTAATCGAGACATTAGGATATTAACAAAACGTTTTACATCTCGCATCAATCCTAAATATCTGACAACAGAATCACCAATACGATTCCACACAGTAAGCAAATCAGCTTTTGTAACAGCACCACCCTCATTAACTGTTATTTTATTCCTGATATAATTAGCAACATATTGCCTTTCCATATAGAAATTATGAGCAGGAAGAGAATATTCGAAGTTAAAATACTTATCTGTAAACATCTCAGAGCCTTCATATCCAAGATACTTGCGCAATACAGCATTAACATATCCCTTATCATAAGCTACAACAAAGATGACATTTTTAAAGCTTCCATTTCTATCTATAATTTTAAGAACTTCAAGAATTTCCGGAGCAGTAAGTCTATCTAAATCATCTATGATTACGAATATTTTCCGTCCAATCTCCGTGATAACATTTTGCAATCGTTCTTTCTCGTCAGTTTTAGCAAAAACCTCTATCGCATCAATTGTTTTATTAAACCACCCCTTTCCTTCAATGCATCTTAACGACTTTACATATTTGTCAACTATATGCCAGGATCCCGTATGGTAGTCCTTTAATGTGCTGGATAGCGAATTAAAGAAGTCCAAACTAATTGCAGACAAGTTCATAGATGATCTAGGATATAAATCAACTATAAGACCGCCTTTTTTAGGAATACTATTCCTCAGAAGATTGATAAAAGAACTCTTTCCAACTCCCCATTTACCAGCAATACCAACCGAAAAAGCTTCATTTTCAACATCAGTATCATATAAATCAGCAAGCAAAGAGTCTACCATTTTCTGATAACCAAAGAAATCCTCATTCTGATTGGTAATAGCACTATCTCTTACTAAAGGATTTGCATGCTGTTTTTGCTGCTCGTAAGGTTTATATTTGAATTTTCTATAAACAAGAAATCCCACCAAGACATAAGTTACATCACTCCATGCAACAAAACAATGACCACAACTTATTACTCCCCAAAAGACAAAATTCGTATCAATAACTCGAAAATAGAAATTTAAAAAAGCAGCCAATATTACTATTACAAAATATCGGTCCTGAATATAAAGTTTACAGTCTCGAGTAGCACGATATATATATGAACCTAATAATACCCATAAAAACAGTATTAGTCCTAATCCCCAATTCTGGTCTATATTACATATAACATGATCTACCAGATACCTTAATAAATCTGCTATATATACCTGAAACGTTAAGAACAGCAATATTCCAATCACAGAATATATCAAAAAGTTCTTATTTTTTTTAAGAAACACAAGACAGTTTGACAGTTTCATAAATTAATCAAATTCATATAAGTAAGCACACTCCATTCATTCACATATAATAGCTCAATGTGATTATCTACTACTCATCATTGCGAAGAAACACTTCTATAAATGGGTATATACACTGAAAACCAATAAAAATACTCAAACAAGAGTACGGTGTGACATAATAGTATCAATAGCAAGATTTTTTTACCTCAAGTCACTAACTTCAGCAATTAGAAAGTAGGGATTAATTACCTGATTACTTATAGTTAAATAATTTGGAAAGAATTATTTTTTGATAATTCAAGATGGGTCTAACAATAAGATTTTCATAGTTAGTCCTATCTGAAAAATCAACATCTTCATCAAAAAGATTTTGCGATAAAGTACCTTGCAAATCATCACATAAACCAAGAATTTCTTTATATAGTTTATCGTCTACTGCTCCCAAATATTCAGTAAAGTTTTTCCTTATATTTGAGAACTTATCTTGAAACAAATCATCCAACAATATCTTGATATCATCAATATCTTGCTTACTTGTCATCATTTCTTCACCCTGAGAAACAAGATCCGTAAAATATCCATAAAATGTAGAGAGTTTATATTTCAACACAAAGCTATTCAATATATCTCTTCTAAGATTCTCATAATCCTTTCTCTTCTCAACTTTATTACGATAATAAAAAATATAGAATGCAAAAACTACATTTACTATACCTATAATTATCATGGCAACTTTATATATAACATCCAACCAATTACTTGATTGATTATTATATAAGACTTCTATAAATGTCCTTCCCAAAAAGACTGGTTTTTGTTGTATAAAATGGAATATAGAATCTTTTACCATCAAAAATAATGAAATCATATTCTTATCCTATAGCTGTATCAGGCCTTAAAATGCGCTCTATTGCCTCATCCAAAGGTTTCTGATAGTTATACGTTCCCTCACTTTGAAATTTAAATTTATTCAAAAACCCTTCACGACCTAATTTTTTCACCACATTTTTCAGCATCTCTTCGAAAAAAGAAGGATTAATTGATCTAATATTTTTAGGAATGATTACAATAATTTTATCAAAATTACGTTCCAACTCATCAATCCTAGATTTTTCACGAACAATTTCACCACGATCTCTACCCGTAAAAACTTTAGAGATTACATTACCTTTTTTCACTCTAAAATTCTCTAAGTTTATTATATTCTCATTCATAATTATATAATTATATTGACAGTATCGGCGAATCGGTACCACTGTAGCGCATGAATCGGTACCATCATAG
>ERZ1107006.1454-NODE-1454-length-20282-cov-2.882484_pt1 | contig 20282 bp, 16 predicted proteins | sample MGYA00403696_ERZ1107006 | MGnify/ENA primary metagenome ERZ1107006 (study PRJEB35170, sample SAMEA104062441) | human gut metagenome | biome: human gut; feature: human-associated habitat; material: faeces | place: Denmark | collected 2012-08-13 ...
GTCTGAGGTGTCTCGATGTAACCAGGTCCAATACCATTACACTGGATATTGTACTTACCATACTCAGAACAAATATTTCTTGTAAGCATCTTAAGGCCACCCTTAGCAGCAGCGTAAGCTGATACTGTCTCACGACCTAATTCTGACATCATTGAGCAGATGTTGATAATCTTACCATGTCCTCTTTCGATCATTGAAGGAATTACTGCCTTTGATACGATGAATGGTGCGTTAAGATCTACATCGATAACCTGTCTGAACTCAGCAGCTGTCATCTCGCACATAGGAATTCTCTTAATGATACCAGCGTTGTTTACAAGGATATCGATTGGTCCAACTTCCTTTGTAATCTTCTCTACAGTAGCGTTAACAGCTTCTTCGTTAGTAACGTCGCAAACATATCCGTGAGCGTCGATACCAGCTTCCTTATAAGCTGCTAATCCCTTATCTACTAATTCCTGCTTAATATCGTTGAAAACGATTTTTGCACCAGCCTTAGCCATACCACTAGCGATAGCGAAGCCGATACCATATGATGCACCAGTTACAAATGCAATCTTACCTTCAAGTGAAAAATTAACTGACATTTTAATTCTCCTTTTCCTAATAATAATTTATAAATGAAACCCTCTACAGGTTACATTCCTTAGTAAAATATGTACTTACGGATTACTTTAAATCCTTCATGTCTACCCAGTCCATATCATCGAAATCCTGGTTTTCTCCAGCCATTCCCCAGATAAATGCATATGCATGTGTAGCTGATGCTGAATGAATTGACCAGCTTGGTGAAATAACTGCTTCTTCGCTTCTCATGATGATATGACGAGTTTCTGTTGGCTCACCCATGTAGTGAACAACGATATCTTCTTCTGGAATCTCGAAGTAGAAATAAACTTCCATTCGTCTGTCATGTGTATGACATGGCATTGTATTCCATACGCTTCCTGGCTCAAGAGTTGTGATACCCATCTCTAACTGGCATGTCTCAACCTGACCTGGTAAAATATACTTTCTGTTAAGACGCTTATTACATCCTTCAACAGAACCAAGCTGAAGCTTGAACTCATCCTTGATATCCTTTTCTGGATCAATAAATACTGTAGGATATGTCTTATGTGCTGGTGTTGAGTTAAAGTAGAACTTAGCTGGCTTAGAAGAATCCTCGCTCTTGAACTTAATCTCCTTAGAACCCATACCAATATAAAGACCATCTCTATATTTAAACTTATATTCAGTACCATCAACGATAACTGAACCGTTGCCACCTACATTAAAGATACCCATCTCACGTCTCTCAAGGAAATATGCAGCCTTAAGTTCAGAACCTGCCTCAAGTGTAAGTTCCTTATTAACCGGCATACATCCGCCTACGATAATACGATCAATCTGGCTGTAAACAAGCTTGAAATCATCAGCTGGGAAAAGATTCTGGATAAGAAAATCATTTCTCAGTCTTTCTGTATCATAACCCTTTACATCTCTTGCGTTAGCACCCTGTCTTACTTCCATCGTAACTCTCCTTTTCAATTCACAAACCTAGGGCAAAGCCCCGTTTGGTGTTTATAATACCACAAAATCCAATTATTTACAACTATTAACCAACTATTCCCTTAATAAGTACATTTTTTTCGACAAATTCCTGTGAAAATGTATACGCATCCTTAATCATTGTTTCTGCTTCTTTAGTCTTTTCTGCATTATCACAGTAAATTCTTGCAATCACATCACCTTTGCTGACTTTGTCGCCTATTTTCTTAGAAAGCACAACTCCAACTGATAAATCAATCACATCGTCCTTGGCTGCCCTTCCGCCTCCAAGAATCATTGAAGATTTTCCTATCAGCTCAGACTGGATTGACTGGATGTATCCATCGCTATCTGCACACACCTCTGTTATTGTATCAGATACATTTAACTTATCTGTGTTATATACTGCGTCAGGGTCTCCACCCTGTGCTTTGACGAATTCTGCCATCTTATCAAGTGCGCTTCCGTCACTTATTACTCTCTCCAATTCTTTTCTTACAGTTTCTTTATCAAGGTCATCTCTTGCAGCAAGCACCATATATGTTCCAAGATTAAGGACAAGCTTAGTTAAATCCTCTGGTCCTTCACCTTTTAACGTATTGATAGCCTCGATAACTTCAAGTGCATTACCGACTGCATATCCTAACGGCTGGTCCATATCAGTAATAAGTGCTGTTACATTTCTGCCTGCGCCTTTTCCAATACGAACCATCTCCTTAGCAAGACTTACGGCATCAGCCTCATTTTTCATAAATGCGCCACTTCCGGTCTTGACATCAAGAACAATCGCATCAGCACCAGAAGCCAGTTTCTTACTCATAATACTGCTTGCAATAAGCGAAATATTCTCGACCGTTGCCGTAACATCCCTTAGCGCATATATCTTCTTATCTGCAGGTGCAAGATTACCTGTCTGCCCTGTTATTGCAATTCCTATATCATTAACCTGCTTAACAAATGCTTCCTCAGACAGAGAAGTGTTAAATCCCGGAATACTTTCCAGTTTATCAATCGTGCCTCCTGTATGTCCAAGTCCTCTTCCACTCATCTTTGCAACTTTGCCGCCAAGTGCTGCAACCATAGGTGCAAGAACAAGTGAAGTCTTATCTCCAACGCCACCTGTACTGTGCTTGTCTACTTTAATTCCATTAATACCCGACAAATCCAGCTTATCTCCGCTGTTTTCCATTGCAAGCGTCAGGTTAAGAGTCTCATCATAATCCATATGTCTGAAATATATTGCCATAAGAAGGGCAGAAGCCTGATAATCAGGTATATCCCCCCTGACATAGCCATTAACAAAGAACTCTATCTCTTCTTTAGTAAGCTTTCCACCATCTCTTTTCTTCTCTATAATATCAACCATTCTCATAATGCAGACCTCCTACATAATCTTATTAAGAAAACTCTTTCCTATCTTAACCGGTTCTGTGCCAAAAATATCAGCCAGTGTCTGTGCTATATCAGCATAAGTGTCACCTGTTCCAAGATTAACGCCATGTTTTAAACATTTGCCATATACAAGCAACGGAACATACTCCCTTGTATGGTCAGTTCCCTTATAGGTTGGGTCACAACCGTGGTCAGCCGTAATAACAAGCATATCTGTGTCTTTCATAGTGTCTAACACCTGTGCGAGTCTATCATCAAATTCTTCAAGACCTCTTGCATAACCTTTATAATCTCTTCTGTGTCCCCATGTTGAATCGAACTCAACCAGATTAGTATATATAATTCCTTTATTATCCTGCTTCATGTAATCAAGTGTTACATCCATTCCATCCTGATTGTCATTAGTGTGCTTAGACTCTGTAAGTCCCACACCAGCAAATATATCATGAATCTTACCGACTCCGATTACATCAAGCCCTTTATCACGGACTCTGCACAATATATTATCCTCACTTGGCTTTAGTGAGAAATCCCTTCTGTTAGGTGTTCTCTTATAATTGCCATTCTCCCCGACAAAAGGTCGTGCAATAACTCTTGCCACAGCATTCTTTCCTGTAAGGATATGTCTTGCCGTCTCACACATTTCATAAAGTCTTTCTACCGGCACAACATCTTCATGACATGCAATCTGGAAAACTGAATCTCCTGATGTATATACAATTGGTTTTCCTGTCGCAACATGTTCATCACCAAGTTCAGCAATTATCTGTGTTCCTGAAGCCGGCTTATTGCAAAGTATTCCTGGAATCCCTGTCTTTTTAATGAATTCATCAATAATACAATCTGGAAATCCATCAGGATACACAGGAAACGGATCAGGAGAATATATTCCTGCCATCTCCCAGTGTCCAATTGTCGTGTCTTTTCCTGCAGACACTTCTGCCAGTTTTCCAAAACACCCGATTGGATTATCACAACTTTCAAGGTTATGTGCACCGTCTATATTGCCTATTCCAAGCTTTACCATATTAGGAATATTAAGACCTCCATTAGCCTCTGCAGTATGTCCCAATGTATCTGCACCTTCATCTCCAAACTTAGCTGCATCCCTGGCCTCACCAATTCCAACACTATCTAAAACTATCCATATAATTCTGTTAATATTCATAGCCACGCCTCCCGACAATCTTTAATATATTGTACCACAAAGAATACTTTCTGTATTATTATTTTGCATTTTTGAAAACAAATGTTATAATCACATATACATTATGTTTTTTATGCAAATGTAATTAATTGAATATACATTTTTAAGGAGAAAATTATATGAGTTTCGAGTTCGTCACAAAGCTTCCTACACCTACTGAAATCAAAGAACAGTACCCTGTACCGGAAGAAATAAAAGCATTAAAAGCTGAAAGAGATGCTGAAATTGCTGATGTTATCACTGGCAAATCAGACAAACTTCTTGTTATTATCGGACCTTGCTCAGCAGATAATGAAACTGCTGTCCTTGATTACACATCAAGACTTGTTAAGGTTCAGGAGAAGATTAAAGACAAAGTTATTATTATTCCAAGAGTTTATACTAACAAGCCAAGAACTACAGGAGTAGGTTACAAGGGAATGCTTCACCAGCCAGACCCTGAAAAGAAGCCTGATCTTCTTGCCGGTCTTGTTGCAATCAGAAAAATGCATATTGATGTAATGAAAGAGACACATCTTAGTCCTGCTGATGAAATGCTTTATCCTGAAAACTACTGGTATCTTTCAGATGTTCTTTCATATGTTGCCGTTGGTGCAAGATCAGTTGAAAACCAGCAGCACAGACTTGTATGTTCAGGAATTGATGTTCCAGCCGGAATGAAGAATCCTACAAGTGGAGATTTTTCAGTTATGTTAAATTCTGTAGTTGCTGCCCAGTCTAAGCAGACATTTATATACAGAAACTGGGAAGTTAACACACCTGGAAATCCTCTTACACACACAATATTAAGAGGTGCTGTAAATAAACACGGCCAGACCATCCCTAACTATCACTATGAGGATTTAATAAGACTTTATAACATGTATGCTGCAAGAGATCTTGAGAATCCTGCTGTTATAGTAGATGCTAACCACAGCAATTCAGGTAAGCAGTATCTTGAGCAGGTCCGTATCGTCAAGGAAGTTCTTCACAGCTGCCATCACTCTGCTGATGTTAAGAAGCTTGTTAAGGGTGTTATGATTGAAAGTTATATTGAGCCTGGTAACCAGAAGGTTGGCGACGGTGTTTATGGAAAATCAATCACAGACGCATGCCTCGGATGGGCTGAGTCTGAAAAGCTTTTATACGATATTGCAGACCTTGCTTAAAAACATTTTCATTATGTCGGGATTAATGTAGCTTTCTGCAAATGTTCCGATTAATGTAAGTAACAATGACATACTCACAATAATGACCGTTCTTCTTAAAGTGTCAATTCTGTTTAGAAAATAATGACACATAAGGAGAACGGTCATTATATATAACAGATAATGTGGAAACAGCCATACCAAAACCATAACTACTCCCCCTGCACCGTGATACATAACAGCCTTTGTCATACATATTCCAAGGCAGAATCCATTGTATAGACACAGCCAGTATACATACAATTTTCTGAATGGGGTAATCATGAATACTACCAATGTTATGAACTTCCTTAATCTGTAAGATAGCACCTCCTGCCATACATTTGCATATGCAGCATTAGAATTAATGTATACAATCAGATATTCAGTTGAAAACACATCACCATAGTGCCACATTTTTATAAAGCATGTACCAAGTATAATTCCCGCAATAATTAATGCGGCAAATCTTACATTCTTAATCACCCACAATAAAAAAGCCTTCATATATATCCATCAAAATGTACTTTGAATCAATATATGAAGACTTTGTCTTAATTATTCTTTTTACGGTTAAGCAAGGCATCATAAGCAAGAACTGCTGAAATTGTCTTGGAATCCTGTATCGTTCCTGCAAATATCATGTCTTTAAGTTCATCCAGTGTGTATTTTTCTACATCTATGAATTCATCTTCATCAAGATGCTGACTTGTTTTTACAAGATCTGTTGCAAGATATACATCTACCACTTCATTGCAGAACGCAACCGCAGTAACAACTGATACAAGCTTGGTAAGATTATCTGACCTATATCCGGTCTCTTCTTCAAGTTCTCTTGCCGCCGCATTAATTGTCGGCTCATCCCAGCCATTAAGACCACCTGCAGGAATCTCTATCGTCTCTCTGTCAAGTGCGTCTCTGTACTGTCTTACCATGAGAAGACGTCCATCATCTAACACCGGAACAACAGCTGCCGCTCCTCTGTGGTCAATATAATCCCATTCTGCCCTATGTCCGTCGGGAGTCTCTATAACATCTGTATATATATCAAGTATTGAACCCTTATATTTAAGAATTCTGTCCACTCTTTTAATATGTTCTTTCATATTCAGCCTTTCTATATAAAAATGTTACTTAATGTTTGTACATTTGTCATAGCAGGCGTCAGTTGCTTTGATAAGTGCATTTCTGAAACCATTCTCTTCAAGTGCAGAAACAGCCTGAATTGTTGTTCCACCAGGCGAGCATACTTTATCCTTAAGTACTGCCGGGTGTTCTCCTGACTCAAGCACCATCTTTGCCGAACCAAGGACAGTCTGGGCAACCATCTTATATGCATCATCTCTCTTAATGCCATACTTTACAACACTGTCAGCAAGGGCTTCAATGAACATATATACATAAGCAGGTGAACTGCCACTTGCACATACTACTCCATCCATAAGCTTTTCATCAACGTAAACAACCTTACCAAATGAAGTAAAGAATTTATCTATAACATCTCTTTCATCAAATGAATAATCAGATGCATTATATGCTACTCCTGTCATTCCTTCCCCGATAAGTGCAGGTGTATTAGGCATTGCTCTTACAACTCTTATATTGCTTCCAAGAGCATTCTTTATAGACGCAATGGTAATTCCCGGTGCTATTGATATAATAACGCTTTCTTCTGTTACCACATTTACAATATTCTTAAGTACTGTTGGATACATCTGTGGTTTTACTGCAAGCACAATATACTTGGCATTGTTGCCACATTCAGCATTACTTTCTGCAAATCTTACACCTGTCTCAGATGATATTTTTTCGCATTTTTCTCTGTTAGGTGATGAAAATATAATATCTGATGGTGAAAATGCTGCCAAAGCACCTTTAAGCATTGCATATCCCATGTTACCCATTCCAATAAAACCAATCTTAGCCATATGTATATCCTCCCAACTATATCATGATATATAACATCTGATTATTATATACCCGATTATTAAATAAGCTTGCTTATAAAAAGCAAGCTTATATTAATTATATTCATTTAATTATTTGTTTTCAAGTAACTTTTCTACACTTACAAGCTTTACGCAGAGTACAAAAAGATCAGCAGCCTGCTTCATCTCTTCTGGAGTTGGGAATGATGGGGCAATTCTTATATTAGAGTCCTTAGGGTCTTTTCCATAAGGGAATGTTGCGCCTGCACCTGTAAGCTTAACACCTGCTTCTTTACATTTTGCAACTATTGCCTTGGCACATCCATCCATAGCATCAAATGATATAAAATATCCACCCTTAGGCTCTGTCCATGAACCAATTCCAAGTCCGCTAAGTTCTTCTTCAAGAACACTTTCAACAGCCTCAAACTTAGGTCTTATAAACTCAGCATGCTTTCTCATATGTTCCTTAAGTCCATTGATATCCTTAAAGAATCTCACATGTCTTAACTGATTAAGCTTATCATGTCCGATTGTCTGGATTGTAAGCTGCTTCTTGATATCTGCAATATTATTAGCAGATGTAGCAAGTGCTGCAATACCTGAACCTGGGAAGCTCACCTTAGAAGTTGAAGCAAACTCAAATACCATATCAGGGTTACCAGCTTTCTCACATTCACTGATGATATCAGCTATCTCATCCTTATTGTCATCATATAAATCATGGATAACATAAGCGTTATCCCAGAAAATTCTGAAATCCTCAGCAGCTGGCTTAAGTGCAGCCATTCTCTTAACTGTTTCTTCAGAATATGTATATCCCTGAGGATTAGAATACTTTGGAACGCACCAGATACCCTTTACAGAAGCATCCTTGCTTACATACTCTTCTACCATACCCATATCTGGACCAGACTCTGACATTGGAATGTTAATCATCTCAATTCCAAATCTTTCTGTGATTGCAAAATGTCTGTCATATCCAGGAACTGGACATAAGAACTTAACCTTATCAAGCTTGCACCATGGAGTATTACCAAGAATACCATGTGTGTATGCTCTTGAAATCTGGTCATACATAATATTAAGACTTGCGTTTCCATACACAATAACATGATCTGGTGTTGTTCCCATCATATCTGCCATAAGCTTCTTTGCTTCTGGAATACCATCTAAAACACCATAATTTCTGCAATCTGTTCCATCTAAAGCCTTAAGGTCTGATGAACTATTGATTGTATCAAGAAGTCCTAATGAAACATCAAGCTGCTTAGCTGATGGCTTACCTCTTGACATATCTAACGCAAGCCCCTTTGCCTTAGCTTCTGCATACTCTTTGTTCAAGCTTTCCTTTAAAGCTAAAAGCTCTTCTTTACTCATATCATTGTACTGCATAATCTTCCTCCTAATCAGCATATAATCAATATGCTCTATTCTACAATGTGTAATTCATAATTGCAAATATTTTTAAAAATAACTTAATATTTTAAAACATCTCTTTAAAATGCTTAATTATATTAAGTGTGTTAAAATCAAAAAAGGCTGTCACATAACGAATTAACATTATGTAACAGCCTTGGTTTATGTTAGTTTACTTTGCGTAATCTACAGCTCTTGATTCTCTGACAATACTAACCTTGATCTGACCAGGATATTCCATCTGATCCTCAATCTGCTTAGAAATGTCACGAGCCATGATTACCATATCTGAATCACTAACGACTTCAGGAACTACCATAACACGAACCTCTCTACCTGCTTGAATGGCAAAGGATTTCTCAACTCCCTTGAATGAGTTGGTAATATCTTCTAATTGTTTCAGTCTGTTTGTATAAGTTTCTAACGTTTCTCTTCTTGCACCAGGTCTTGCAGCTGAAATTGTATCAGCAGCCTGTACAAGACAAGCAATTAAGCTTTCTGGCTCAACGTCTCCATGATGTGCTTCTACTGCATTAATAACAAGAGCTGATTCTTTATATCTTCTACAAAGATCAACACCTAACTGAATATGTGAGCCTTCCATCTCGTGGTCAACAGCTTTACCAATATCATGTAATAGACCAGCACGCTTAGCCATCTTAACATCAAGTCCTAACTCTCCAGCTAAGAGACCTGTAAGCTGTGCTACTTCAATAGAATGCTTTAAAACATTCTGTCCATAACTTGTTCTGAATCTTAACTTACCTAAGAGTCTTACAAGCTCTGGATGGATACCATGTACACCAACCTCAAGGGTTGCAGCTTCACCTTCTTCTTTAATTAATGTCTCGACTTCTTTCTGGGCTTTCTCAACCATCTCCTCAATTCTTGCCGGATGAATTCTTCCATCAAGTATGAGCTTCTCAAGAGCGATTCTTGCAACCTCTCTTCTTACCGGATCAAAGCCCGACAAAACTACAGCCTCAGGTGTATCATCAATGATAAGTTCAACACCTGTAAGTGTTTCAAGAGTTCTGATATTTCTACCCTCTCTACCAATAATACGGCCTTTCATTTCGTCATTAGGAAGCTGAACTACTGATATTGTTGTCTCAGCCACATGGTCTGCGGCGCATCTCTGAATTGCATTAACAACAATTTCCTTAGCCTTCTTGTCTGCTTCCTCTTTCGCTCTGCTTTCTAATGTCTTAATCATTACAGCAGTATCATGTTTAACTTCGTCTTCAACAGTCTTTAATAGATATTCTTTTGCCTGTTCGGAGGTCAATCCTGAGATTCGTTCAAGTTCCTGCTGTCTCTTCTTCTCAAGTTCTTCAACCTTTTGCTTCTGTTTACCAAGTTCTTCTTCTTTCCTGGTAATGTTAGAGTCGCGTTTCTCTACAGCCTCAATCTTTCTGTCAAGTGTCTCTTCTTTTGAAAGAACTCTCTTTTCATACTTGCTTATCTCAGCTCGTCTTTCCTTAGTTTCCTTCTCAAGTTCGTTCTTAGTCTTTAAAGACTCTTCCTTGACTTCCAAAAGAGCTTCCTTTTTCTTGGTTTCAGCTGTCTTAAGAGCTTCATCTATTATCTCTCTTGCTTTCTCATTGGCATTACCGATTGTTGCATCGTTACGCTTGTTGATTGCATTAGACGAGATAAACCAAGTAATAGGAGCGACTATCACTAAAGTAGCAATAATTGCGATTACTATTGGAATCAACGCAGGAGCACCTCCTTATTTAGTTTTCATTGTACAAAAAATACAACAATCTAATATTATACTCAATTGTCGATTATGTCAAGGAAAAGCCCCTTAGAATCCAATGTTTTATTAATAATATCCATACTGAATCCTTTGCGATATAATGCAGCTTTGACCTTCTGAAGCTCTTTATAATCAGCGTTCTCTATATCTATATGTTTCTTTTCAACAAATGCCTTTGCCTGTTCTAATTCTATATCACTATTATCTTCATAGAATTCATCACAAACCCTGCTGATAATATCTGCATCAACGCCTTTCTGCTTTAACTTAAGTTCAATCTGTCTTCTTGGCTTATTACCTGCCTTAAAATTAACATAATTCTCTGCAAAGCGCTCATCATTAATATATCCAAACCTGGTTACATACTCTAATGCATAATCTATACACATATCAGGATAATATCCATCTCTAAGCTTGTCTTCTAAACCTTTTCTTGTATAATCCTTATTCTTAAGCAATGCCATCGCTCTTACCGTTGCACGCTTAGATAACACATCATCTATCAGAGAATCATATGCTTCTTTCCTGACAGACTCTCCATCCTTAATTCCAAACTTTCTTAATTCTGCTGCATATAAAGCAAATGCAGGCTCATAATTAATATATACAAGCCTGCGTTTCTTAGTAAGTTCTTTAATGGATGTGACAATAAGTTCAATATTATCTTCCATAACCCACCTTAATATTACTCTTCTGTATCTGCTTTCTTCTTAGCCTTAGTCTGCTTAGCATCATCAGATGCTTCTGCTTCCTTAACACCGTCCACAATTCCGTAGTGTTCTCTTACTCTTCTGTCAACTTCTTCTCTTATCTCTGGATTATCAAGAAGGAACTGCTTAGCGTTCTCTCGTCCCTGTCCAATCTTATTGCCCTCATATGAGAACCATGCTCCACTCTTCTGGATAATACCTGCATTAGAAGCAAGATCAACAAGATCTCCTTCTGTAGATATACCTTTTCCAAAAAGAATATCAAACTCTGCTTCTCTGAATGGAGGGGCAACCTTATTCTTAACAATCTTGACTCTGGTTCTGTTACCAATAACCTCACCATTCTGCTTAAGTGTCTCAATCTTTCTTACATCAAGTCTTACAGAAGAATAGAACTTAAGTGCACGACCACCTGTTGTAACCTCAGGGTTACCGAACACAACTCCAACCTTCTCTCTGAGCTGATTGATAAATATGACAACACAGTTGGTCTTGCTGACAACAGCAGTGAGCTTTCTGAGCGCCTGTGACATAAGTCTGGCATGAAGTCCCATATGCGAATCGCCCATCTCTCCGTCTATCTCTGCCTTTGGTACAAGTGCAGCAACAGAGTCCACGATAACGACATCAACCGCTCCCGATCTGACCATGGTCTCTGTGATCTCAAGAGCCTGCTCTCCGCAGTCAGGCTGTGATATGTAAAGATTGTCTATATCTACACCTATGTTCTTGGCGTATGTCGGATCAAGCGCATGCTCGGCATCTATAAAGCCTGCGATTCCGCCTCTCTTCTGTATCTCAGCAACAATGTGAAGTGCTACCGTCGTCTTACCACTCGACTCAGGTCCGAACACCTCTATGATTCTTCCTCTAGGCACACCGCCAAGTCCAAGTGCTATATCAAGGCTGAGGGATCCTGTAGGGATCACATCTATATTCATATTCGCATTGGAATCGCCAAGCTTCATCACCGAACCCTTACCATACTGCTTCTCTATCTGTGCTATAGCGGCATCCAATGCCTTTCTCTTATCATCAATATTTACATTACCGGAATTATTCGCCATTATATTTTCCTCCTAAACATATGTTCGATTATCTTTTAATATACTATTAGATTATTGCCACTTTGTCAACCATAAATTGGCTGCCTTCACTTAATTAATCAATATCTGTCTGGTATGTGGGGATCATCGGCATCAGAACAATGCCGCATCTTGAATTTTTCACTTAACATCTTTATGTCCGTCATTATAACACACTTTACAGCCATTAATTATTAAGATAGAATAAACTTTACCGACAAAGGCATTATAAATCGTGACAGGTTATAAAACACGCATTTCAAGGAGGAGCCATGAGCACAGTAGGCATAGTTTGCGAATACAATCCATTTCACAAGGGACACGAATATCAGATACAGCAGGCGAAGCTTCTAACTGGTGTCGAACATGTCATATGCTTTATGAGCGGCAATTTTCTTCAGAGAGGCGTTCCTGCCATAGCAGATAAGCACACAAGAACCGAGATTGCTTTGAGATGCGGTGTAGACGCTGTGTTCGAGATTCCATTTGTATACGCATCATCAAGTGCCAGAGACTATGCACATGCCGCAGTCTGCATGATGAACGCTCTTGATGGCATAGACTATATCTCATTCGGCGCAGAATGTGATGACATGGATCTTCTGCAAAAAATTGCCGAACTCACCGTCAATGAACCGCCACAGGTATCGGAATTCATAAAAAAATCCGTATCTTCGGGCATCTCATATGGATCAGCCAGAGCAGCCGCCATCTCCGAGTATCTGCAGAACCAGAACCTTACCGGTTATACCAGCGCTGATCTTGACCGTATCCTGGCAAGCCCGAACAACATTCTGGCCATAGAGTATATTGCTACTCTTATACAGACAGACTCCAGGATCAAACCTGTCCCGATCAGAAGGATCTTATCAGAATACAACAGCACTGCCACCGACAACGACATCTGTTCGGCCTCAGCCATACGTGAGCTGCTCCGGTCAGGTGATGTTGAAAGCTTAAGGCGCCACATTCCTGACAGTTGCTACAACATCCTGCAAAACGCGTACAGAAAGTCATTTCCGATGTTCGACGACGACCTGTCTCATCTCCTGTCAGCACGAAGGATACTTGCTCCGTGCACGGATGACATCGTTGACATGGATAGAGATCTCTGCAACCGTCTCTCCAGGCTTGACACAAATCTATCCTTTACTGAGACCGCAACAGCACTTAAATGCAGGAATTATACTCTCACGCACATTCAGAGAGGTCTGCTGCACACCATCACAGACCTGAGATGTGATGACTATTCCCATTTTAAAGAAAACGGCTGGATAGCCTACATCAAGCTTCTTGGACTAAAAAAAGATGCAGGTGCCGTGATAAAAAGTATGAAAAAGGCTTCGCAGGTACCGATCATAACCCGTTCAGCCGAGATATACAAAAGTACAGATTCCACAGGTCTGTCCATGTTCTCATACGACATAAAAGCCGCAGACATATACAGAAACATGGTATACAACAAATACAAAATCAGTATAAAGACCGATTTTGAACAACCTGTCATAGTTATATGACATATTCTTATTTATCATATTTGCTCTATAAAATGAATACAATTGGCATATGAAGAACGTATGTTATATAATTCTAACAGCTTCAATTATAATATTTGCATGTTTAAATTCAGACATCATCAGATCCGGATGCACCCGGGGGTTACAGCTATGGTACTCATCCATTGTACCTATCCTGCTCCCCTTTATGCTGCTGACCGGTGTTATAACCAGCTTTCTCAGATCGATACAAGTATCAAAATGCTGCGCATATGCGATCATCTTTATAATAGGCCTGCTATGCGGTTTTCCCACAGGCACGATCATCATAGCTTTCTTTTACCGAAAGAGGATCATCTCTGAAAACGTATGTCAGAGCCTACTCCCGATGTGCAACAATATAAGTCCGATGTTTCTTTACAATTACATATACAGGGATCATTTGATGGAATATATATCGTTTGCACGGCTGATCGAGGCTGTATATCTTCCACAGATCATTTATACTGTAATAGCGCTTACTCTGTCATGTATGTCATCCCACCGCTCCAGCACTTCCACGGAGCTGCTTACTGCCGCAACAGTCCAGGTATCATCAGACAACCAGAGCCCCAATTCAGGGAATCCAGAAAATACGTATTCTGACATAATAAGCAGCTCGGTACACAATATAACTGTGATCGGTGTGTACATGGTCATATTTGCCATTGCAGGAAATCTTATGTGCAGCTACTTTTCAGGCGATGCATGCACCATAATATCCACATATCTGGAGATAGGCAGCGGTGTACCAGTATTATACAGCATGGATATTTCCACAAAAATAAAGACAGCCCTCATTCTCTCACTCACTGCCTTTGGAGGGCTATCCGCCTTGTTCCAAAGCCGTGATATGATAAGAATATCCGGGCTGTCTTTCATCAAATACACAACAGGGAAAATAGTATGTGCCTTCCTGTGTTTCATTTTCTATATGATGTGTCTGTAAATACATCCTGTATCATCTGGCGTGATTACTCGTCGAGGAACTCCTCATCATCCTCATCCTCGTCGTCATATTCATCATCGTAATCCTCGTCATCATAATCCTCATCGTCAGAGTCGTCTGATGAATACTCTGTCTTGCCGTATACATTGTAATCTGTGTTGTCATCATCAGCAAATGCTGAATCGTCAGCACTTGGCTGTACCTGCTCAGGAACACCGTTGATCTGAGCTATACTTGAATCAAGCTCTGCCATATTGTCTGTAACTCTTGCCGCATTGTCCTCAAGAGACTTAATGAGGTTCTCATAGTTCGCTCTCTCTGCCTGAAGTGTTGCATTTATATACTGGCTTATCTCTGTGAGCTTGTCCTTTGAATAGTACATGGAACCTGCTCTGACTTCCTTGGCATCCGCATTCGCCTCAGCGATGATCTGCTCAGCCTGGCTTCTCGCCATGTCTGTTATCTCATTCGCTCTGATGTTGGCAAGCTCAACTATCTGGCTCTGATCAACCAGTCTGTTTGCCTCTGCAACAGACTCTGTGATGATAGAATCAGCTCTGGCTCTTGCATCCGCAAGTATAGCCTCCTTGTTTCTCATGATCTTCTTACATCTCTCTATCTCATTAGGCAGCTTGAGCTTGAGTTCGCCCACCATCTGCTCCAGATCTTCCTTTGGCACAATAATCTTACTGGATGACAATGGCTGATACTTACAATTGTCAATAAATATCTCTATCTCACTGATCATCTCTTCAATACCTTTTCTTGCCATGTTTTTCTCCTCCTAATAATCTATCCAAAAATTCTTCCTTCGTCTGTCAATCTCTGTCTATCGAATATCGATCTCTCAATGTATCCCTGATCTCCTCCGGGATAAAATCATGTACATCCACACCAAAGCTCGCATATTCCTTGACTACGCTTGAGCTCAGGTACGAATACTCAATACTGGTCGCAAGAAAAACCGTGTCAATATCCGGGGCAACCTTCCTGTTGCTCTGGGCAATCTGTAATTCATACTCAAAATCCGACACAGCCCGAAGGCCTCTCACTATGACCTTCACGTCGTTCTGCCTTGCAAAATCCACCAGCAGTCCTCCAAAACCCATAACTTTCACGTTTGGGATATCTGAGACTACATTCTTTAACATATTAACACGTTCTTCCAAAGAAAACAATGGAGATTTTGCGGTATTATTGAGCACCCCGACTATCAGCTCATCAAACATTTCCGCAGATCTCTTAATTATATCCAAATGGCCAAGTGTCACCGGATCAAAACTTCCCGGATAAATAGCTCTACTCATCTTCCAGTCTCCTATATATAAATGTATGTTTATTGGTCTTATATTTCTTCGTCTTATAAAGCTCCAGTCCCAGATCATCAAGATAATCAAAATCCGTGTCAAGATCAGACTCCACAATGACCATTGTGTCATCATCCATCAGAGGTGAACCTGCAAGTCTTTCAAGCACAGCCTTTTCCAGAAGCTTTCCATATGGCGGATCCATAAATATTACGTCAAATGCTTGTCCCTGTCTCTCCAGCATCCCCACTGCCTGAACTGCATCCGCTGACAAGACCTGTGCCCTGTCGGCAAGCTTCGTAAACGCAAGGTTTTTATTGATACACTCCACTGCTTTTCTGCTGTTCTCGACAAATACCGCCATGGCTGCCCCACGGCTGAGCGCCTCTATTCCAATAGCTCCGCTTCCGCTGAAAACGTCAAGGAACCGGCATCCCGGAATATCATTTGAGAGCATATTAAATAAGGTTTCTTTTATCCTGTCCGTTGTCGGTCTGGTGTCCATCGAATCAATCGTCACCAGCTTCAGACTTCTTGCACTGCCGGCAATAACCCTCATATTCTTCTCCTATCTATATGTACTGTATATCATAAACTTTTCCTGCCAGACATTCTTATACCATGCCTTTTGCCAAATTACAAGAAAAGCTTCCAATCTTCACACTATTTTCCAATTATTCTGTCTCTCACGTATTTTCCGGTGTCAGACAGATCTCCATCGGATAAGCTGCCCGTGGCTGTTGAATCGGACTTTATAAGTGCCGATGTCTCATTCTTGTTACACAGACTCCATGATGAATAGCTGAGATTATTCTCGTTTATAAGCTTAAACCACTCGTCAGATGAATCGTAATCAATACCTCCATTGCCCGATGCATCGCACAGGCTGAACTCACTCACAAATACAGGAAGTCCGTTGTCCAGAGCCGTCTTAACCTTATTTCTCAGATCATCCTTGTGGGTAGCCGCATAAAAATGCACTGCGTACATGATGTTGTCATAACCGGTTATCGGATCCTGTGACGCAATATCGACATCCTGGCTCCAGTTTGGAGTTCCCACGATTATCAGAGCATCTTTGTCGTTTGCCCTGATGACCGGTATTATGGTCTCGGCATACGACTTGACACTGCTCCACTGGGTTCCACCATTCGGCTCGTTGCAGATCTCATATATGACATTCTCCTGTGCCGCATATTTCTTAGATACCTTGTCAAAGAATTCTTTTGCATCATCTATATGATTATTCGGATCACTATCGCTTAGTATGTGCCAGTCAACTATGACATACATGCCAAGCTCAGTCGCTGCACTAACTCCTTTGTCGACAAGAGCAAGTATCTCGTCCTTATCTCCGCCACTGCAGTATCCGTAGCTGTCTCCTGTATCCGTATACATCGCAAGTCTTATAAGATTTGCACCCCAATCATCCCGCAGAGTCTCAAAGGCTTCCTTATTCACATAATCAGGGAACCATGTGATTCCATGGGTGCTGACACCCTTAAGCTGATATTTGTCTCCATTCATGTCCACTATATCCGTTCCTTTTACCGAAAGTTTTCCATGTGTTTCAAATGGGATCTCTCCCGGAACATTTGTATTGTTTTTCTTCTCAGTGGCAGCGGATTCTGTATTTTTCCCGCCTCCGCTTGTTTCATTGCTATCGGTCTTCTCAGGCGCTGAAGCTACCATCTTAAGGCCATCTCCGCTGTACTGTGTGTCATTTACATACAGCACGTATTTCTCAACGGCGAGGTCATCTGAAGAGAAATTATATCCGAGGTTGATACTGCCCTTAGCCGGTATCTCCTGGGTGTAATCCACGGCCTTTATTGACACTGTTTTGCCTGATATCTTGTACTCTCCGCCCCATATCTGATCTACAGCCGGAGTTCCCTTATATGTAATCTCAAGCTTCCAATCCTTTGCAGACGCAGATGTGTTGTTATATATGTTGATGCTCTCTGTAGCACACTTTTTGCCATCTGCCTCCCACGTTGTATCATGTCCTATCTCAGCATAGAAATCGCCTGCAATATCCAAGGATTGGTCATCCTGTTTTTCTGACGACTCAGTTGTATCGCCCGTATTGTCAGCACTTTTCACTTCTTCTGTGCCTGCAGAAGTCTCCTGCAGCGTTTCTTTCTTAACGGAATCACCTTTCTTTCCCGAAGCGATCACATATCCCATAACCGCTATAATTATCAGCAAAATGCCAATAATTATTCCCATAACTATCGTTTTCTTATTTTTCATGGTATACCCCCTTTTTTTATTTATAATACAGGCATAGTGTACAGCCTGTCATCCCCTTTGTTTATCAGTTTCGCATCTATCTCCTGTCCATAGCGGTCGTATACGTCCTGCGCCGCCCTAAGCATGTCAGCATGATTGTATATATCCCCAACCTTGAACATCAGCTCCCCGCTCTGTCTTATTCCGAAGAAATCGCCCGGGCCCCTCATCTTGAGATCCTCACCGGCTATATAGAAGCCGTCATTTGACTTCTCCAGAACATTCAGTCTCTCCATAGTATCCTTGTCCTTTTTTCCGCTCATGAAAATGCAGTACGACTGGAGATTTCCTCTTCCTACACGTCCCCTGAGCTGATGGAGCTGCGCAAGGCCAAAACGCTCTGCATTCTCCACCATCATAACTGTGGCATTTGGATTGTTTATTCCAACCTCTATGACCGTAGTTGAGACAAGAATGCTTATCTTACCATCTGCAAAATCCTGGAGTATCCTGTTCTTTTCCTCCGCCTTCATCTTACCGTGCAAACATACCACCGAAGTGTCACCGCCATATCCATCCCTGATGGACTTCTTCAGCTCCTCCGTATACTCGGTCACATTTGCAACATCGTCCAGAACTTCGCTGGCCTCCACCATCGGGCAGACTATATATATCTGATGCCCCTGTGAGACCTCCTTCATGATAAAGCCGAGAGCCGTCTTCCTGTAGCTCTCATCCACAACGCAGTTCTTGATTGGGATTCTTCCTGCCGGGAGCTCATCTATAACTGAAATGTCAAGATCGCCATACATGATGATCGCAAGGGTTCTCGGAATAGGTGTGGCACTCATAACAAGCGTGTGCGGAGCTTCTCCCTTTGACGCAAGTCTCTCGCGCTGCTTTACACCGAATCTGTGCTGCTCATCAGTTACAACAAGCGCCAGTCTTCCATACTCCACCTTGTCCTGTATGAGGGCATGTGTTCCGACCACAACCTGCACATCCATATTCTTGATACGGCTGTACATCTCTCTTTTCTCTTTCGCTGTCATGGAACCCGTCAGAAGTCCCACAGATATTCCGTATGGCTCAAACAGTGAACTGAGCTCCTTGTAATGCTGAACCGCCAGAACCTCAGTCGGTGCCATGATCACTCCCTGATAGCCACTTGCAGCCACTGCGTATAATCCGGCTGCTGCAACTATGGTTTTTCCTGATCCGACATCCCCCTGAACCAGCCTGTTCATGACATGTTCAGAGCGCATATCGTCAAGCATATCACGCACCGCATTCATCTGCGCCCCGGTAAGCCTGAATCTCAAATTCTCAATAAACGTCCTGACCTCCTCATCACAGTTTATTATACATGTATTTTCTGCATACACATTGTCGTCTTTTATCCTGTGAAGGTTTGATATAAAGCTGTAAAATTCATCAAATGCCATCCTCTTCACAGCCCCTTTGAGCTTCTGCTCATCCTGAGGAAAATGAATCGAGTGGATAGCCTTTTGTATACCCATAATATGGTACTCATCAAGCACATTGTCATGCAGGTAATCCTCAAGCCTGTCTATGACTTCCTCTGCGCCTCTCACAGCCTTCTGTATGGTCTTCGAGGTTATACCGGGCGTTACCGTGTACACCGGCTGCCAAACATGCGTAAGTTCGCCGTATTTATCATCAGTGTAGTATTCCGGCTGCGTCATGGTCATCATACCGCCCTTATAAGCCACATTTCCTACAAACACAAACTCCTGACCTATATGAAAGAAATTACGCAAAAAAGGACAATTAAACCAGGTAAGTTTAATTGTCCCAGAGAAATCCTTTGCGTACAATATTACTATGGTCAGTCCATGTACTTTTCTGATCTCCGCACGGCTGTTCACAACAGCCCTCACGGACTGCCTGCTTCCCGCCTGCAGATCTGATATATCCACCGGATCCTCATAGGTGACATATGTCCTGGGGTAATTGAGAAGCAGATCGTTCACCGTCTCTATCCCAAGCCGGGCAAATGCCGACGCAGTCTTGTCACCTATGCCTTTTATTGT
>ERZ1107006.1459-NODE-1459-length-20223-cov-5.320607_pt1 | contig 20223 bp, 14 predicted proteins | sample MGYA00403696_ERZ1107006 | MGnify/ENA primary metagenome ERZ1107006 (study PRJEB35170, sample SAMEA104062441) | human gut metagenome | biome: human gut; feature: human-associated habitat; material: faeces | place: Denmark | collected 2012-08-13 ...
ATAATTATTTCTTTTCTGCCAACACCATGCTGATACTTCTTCCTTCAACCTTTGGTGCTTTTTCCACTACTGCTGTGTCAGATAAGCTTTCTGCGAAATCGTCAAGAATGTGTTTGCTTGCATTCATATGAGCCATTTCACGTCCGCGGAATCTCAAAGTGATCTTCACTTTATCTCCCTTGGATAAAAACTTCTTTGCAGCGTTCATTTTGGTATTCAGATCATTTAAATCAATATTCGGTGACAAGCGAATCTCTTTCAGCTCAACCACTTTCTGTTTCTTTTTGGCTTCTTTTTCTTTTCTTGCCAGTTCATAACGATACTTACCGTAATCGATAATCTTGCAGACAGGTGGTTTTGCAGTTGGAGCGATTTTAACTAAGTCAAGTTCTGCTTCCTCAGCAAGCTTCATAGCTTCTCTCGCTGACATAATGCCAAGCTGTTCTCCGTTTTCTCCGATCAGACGAATTTCTTTGTCTCTGATCTGTTCATTAATCATTAACTCGCTAATGGTATTGCACCTCCAAAATAATTTTTCATGCTTCCACATAAAAAAAGTGGATAGGCAGACTATCCACAATCAATCAAATACGCATATGCGATGTTTGAGGTATTAGACCATGAGACACTGTAAATTTGTGCTCCGGTGAGAGTGGATACTCTACTTTGTTTTCAACAACTCTGATACTATAACATACACACACTCATTTCGTCAAGTATATTTTTTTTATTTTATAAATTTAGCATCAGTATTTGCATTTTGCGTTGCCATTTAGTACACTCTTCTTAATATTATAATAAAATTTTTTAAAATACAAGAACCATGAAAGGTATTGACAAATAAACTATGGATCACAGAATTATCGATTTACACGTACATTCCACCGAATCAGACGGAACTTTCACACCCAAAGATCTGGTGGCTGAGGCAAAGAAAGCCGGGCTGGCGGCATTTGCACTGACAGACCATGACACCTGCCAGGGTGTGGGCAAAGCAATGCCCTGCGCAGCTTCTGCCGGGATTGAACTGATACCGGGCATCGAACTCTCCACAGATTATCACGGAAAAGAAGTCCATATCGTGGGGTTATATATTGATATCGAAAATGAGCAGCTTCTGAAAAAGACAGCCGAATACCGGAAATGCCGCAGTGAGCGCAATGCACTTATGGTGGAGGCACTCCGGAAGGAAGGGCTTTCCATTACGATGGAAGAACTGGTGGCTGAAAATCCGGACTGCGTTATTACACGCGCTAACATTGCACGTTTCCTGTATGAACATGGTCAGATCAAGAGTGTCCGCGAAGCCTTCGACCGCTATATCGGCGACCACTGCAAATGCTATGTCGGCAGGTTGAAAGTCGCTTCCACCGATGCCGTGCGTCTCATCAAAGAAGCCGGAGGTACTGCCATTTTAGCTCACCCTCTGCTCTACGGTCTGAGTAACACCAATCTCCAGAAAATGATCGACGAGCTGAAACCGGTGGGACTTGACGGGTTAGAAGCAATCTACTCCACCTACACCACCGGAGAAGAACAGCAGATGAAACGTCTTGCAAGGGAAAACGGACTGCTTATCAGCGGCGGCTCTGATTTCCACGGCTCAAACAAACCGGATATCGCTCTTGGCAGAGGACGGGGACATCTGTATATTCCTTACTCTGTTTTAGAAACGATAAAAGCCGGCAGATAAAAAAAGGAAGCTTACATATCAACGGTAAGCTTCTCTTTTTTTATAAAATAAACTTCTCGATCACTTCCGCGATCGCATCATGGTTGTTATCATTTTCCGTGACATAATCAGCGGCTTTCTTGATATCATCGATCCCGTTCTTCATAGCGATACCAATATGTGCGGATTGGATCATCGGAATGTCGTTCTGTTCATCTCCGATCGCAACCGTGCTGGTATGTGGAATATTTAATAATTTCACCAGATACTGTGCGCCGGTTCCTTTGTCCGTGTCGACCGGACAATACTCCAGATACTCTTTACAGGAGAAAAAGGAGTTGCATTTTCCTTTTGCCCAGGCGGCATTGGCTTTCTGGAAACGTTTTAACTTTCCATCATCCTCCAGATGGATCAGAATAACCTTCTGCGGTTCGGAATCCAGACAATCTGAAATCCTTCTTGTAAGTTTGTAGGTCATATGAGAACGCTCCACATAATAATCCAGTTCTTTTGTGTGTCGTTTTGTCACAATGTCTACGGTATTGTAGGTCTGCGCATAGATGCCGGCTTTATGCGCCCGGTCAAAAATCTCCTGCGCAACCTCGATTGGAAGTGCACTTTTATAAAGCACACGGTCTGCCGCACAGTCATAGATCACTGCCCCGTTAAAGGCGATCATATAACATCCCGGACTGGTCAGCCCAAGATCTTTCACAACAATTCTCCCTGACTCTACCGGTCGTCCGGTTGCCAGAACAAAATAGTGTCCACGCTCTAACATTTTCTGTATTGCAGCCCGGTTCTTTTCAGAAATCGACTTATCATCACACAATAATGTACGATCCAAATCCGCAAATAAAATTTTATTATTCATAGCCCATCCTCCCTCACAAAATGACTGCTCTTTCGTAATGCTATTTATTCTACAGGTTCTGCCGGGATAAACACTCTTCCCTGATATCCATGAGATGGTTTTGAAACATTTTCCATTGCCTCCCTGCAGAAAACATCCTGAGATGATAACGCAATCTTTCCGCGTCTGTCTACTTTCTCGTAATTGCCGTCAGCATGCAGTACATGTGCTTTTAAAGTATCTGCCAGCTCCACATCCAGAATATGTTTGACGCGCTTTTTCAATTCATCATCTAATACCGGGAATAAAATCTCTACACGTCTGTCTAAGTTACGCGGCATCCAGTCGGCACTTCCCATGTAAAGTTCTTCTTCTCCATCATTGAAGAAATAGAAGATCCGGCTGTGCTCTAAGAAATTTCCAACGATCGAACGGACTTCAATATTCTCGCTCACCCCTGAGATTCCGACTTTTAAGCAGCAGATTCCACGGACGATCAGCTGGATCTTAACACCTGCTGCAGACGCTTCATAAAGGGATTCAATGATTCCCGGATCACAGAGCGAATTCATTTTTGCAATGATCTTTGCAGGTTTTCCCTCTTTTGCATGCTTCGTCTCACGGCGGATCAGTTTTGTGAACTTCGTGCGCAGCCAGATCGGTGCAACTGCAAGCTCGTTCCATGACAGCGGTTCGGAATAACCGGATAACATATTAAATACTGCCGTCGCGTCCTCTCCGATTGCACCGTCACAGGTAAAAATACCACAGTCTGTATATAACTTTGCTGTGGAGTCGTTGTAGTTACCGGTTCCAAGATGCACATAACGACGGATACCATCTTCCTCCCTCCGGACAACCAGCGCTATTTTGCTGTGGGTTTTCAGTCCAACCAAACCGTAAATAACATGACAGCCTGCCTGCTCTAATTTTTTCGCCCAGACAATGTTGTTTTCCTCGTCAAATCTTGCTTTTAACTCAACCAAAACAGAAACCTGTTTTCCATTCTCAGCCGCCTGCGCAAGTGATGCAATGATCGGTGAATTGCCGCTGACACGGTAAAGCGTCTGTTTGATGGCAAGTACATCCGGATCCACAGATGCCTGACGTATAAAATCAACCACCGGATCAAACGTCTGGTATGGATGATGCAAAAGGATATCTCCTTTTCGGATCTCATCAAAAATATTTTCCCCCGGTACGATCTCCGGCACGCGCTGTGGCGTGTAAGGCTCATTCCGCAGATCGTCACAGCCTTCTAATCCATACATTTTCATCAGAAATGTGAAGTCAATTGGTCCGTTGATCTGGAAAATATCCTGTTCTGCCACTTTTAATTCATCTTTTAAGAAGTTTAACAGCTTTTTGTCAATGCCGTCCTCCACTTCCAGACGGATCACCTCGCCCCACTGACGCATTTTTAACTGTTTCTGAATCTCTTTTAACAGGTCAGCCGCCTCATCTTCATCGATCGACAGATCGGCATTCCGCATGACACGGTAAGGATATGCACAGAGTACATCGTAGTTTAAAAACAATTTATCAATATTCCGCTCAATGACCTGCTCCAATAAAATGAAGGTCTTTTCATTTCCATCTTCTGAAGGGATATGTACCAGTCGTGGCAATACGCTTGGAACCTGGACGGTTGCAAATTCAATTTCCTCTTTTTCTGCTTTTCCTTTTTTTCTGGAAAGAAGTGCTGCAATGTTCAATGTCTTGTTCCGAATCAGTGGAAATGGTCTTGAGGCATCCACCGCCATCGGGGTGAGTACCGGATATACATTGTCTTCAAAATAGCGGTCCACAAACGCAGCCTGTGACTCACTCAGATCTTCAAACGCATCCATCACAACGATCCCATGCTGGTGCATAAGTGGCACAAGAGAACGGTTATAGGTATTGTACTGAAGTGTGACAAGCTCTCTTGTGCGTTCATTGATCTTCTCTAACTGTTCGGATGCCGTCATTCCGGCAATATCTTTTTTCTTATAATTGGCGTGTACCATATCCTTCAGGGAAGCGACACGCACCATGAAAAATTCGTCCAGATTTGACGAAGTGATACTGACAAACTTTAATCGTTCCAGAAGCGGGATGGATTTATCTCTCGCCTCGTTTAATACGCGGTGATTAAATTTCAGCCAGCTTAATTCCCTGTTTTCATAATATTCCGGTTTTTTAAAATCCTGTTCTTTCTCCATAAGATAAACCTAGCCTTTCCATTGGTTGACTGTCAGCCGTAGACTCTCTTCTCTTTGATCACCGGCTTTATGCTGAATATATTTTCAAAATATGACGTTTTGGCATCAAACAGTGCTTTTTCCAAAGCAATATCATCCATTGTCTCAATTGTGATCACAAGCTCTCTTCCCTTGACCGCCGCCTTCACATTCTTAAACTTCTGCTTGTGGCTCCGGTCCATTGCATTGGATACGCGAAGGATTGCAGAAAGTTTTGCAACAGACAGATAACTGTCATGATCCAATTTATCTGCGAGATCTTCATAGTCAGGAAGCGGCCATGTATTATATAATACTGTGTTTGCAACAATCTCACGCTCTTTGTGTGTCAGTCCGATGATCTCGGAAGCCATAATAATGTCATAGGAGCAGGACGGTCCGTTGGCAAAACTGATATATTTTCCGCAGTCATGTAAAATGGCAGCCACCTGCAAAAGCAGCCGTTCTCTTCTGCCAAGTCCATGTACTTTTTTCATCGTATCAAAAATAAGGGTTGCCATCTGCGTCAGTGCATCAATATGTGGGGTGTAACTCATGTAACGCTCGGAAAGATTTCTTGCGGCAGATAAGACATCCGCCTCAAAATCATGTTCTACCCGGATCATATTATTTTTCTGTGCATAGTGGAATGCGATACCATCGCTGACATTCGTTCCCGGTGCCCAGAGACTCTCTGCGCCGATGCTCTCCGCCATGCATTTAAAGATCATCATATATGGAATGACAAGCGCATCACTCTCATTCGAAAGGTTCAATTCCTTTGAGATTTCCTCTAATGTCTTCTCATCCAGCTTTCTGATGTACTTTAAGAACTTTGCTACCTCTATGGTATTATCTTCCTTGTTTTTTTCTACTTTTCTGCTGATCTCTGATATATAATCACCGATGATGATCAGGTATTTGATCTTCGTCTCCTGAAGATACATAGCTTTAAAAACTTCAAGTTCCTTGTCAACAAGTTCTTCTACCTGAAGTTCATACTGTGCCAGATTATTACTTTTTCTTGCAAGCTGCTCCCGCATACGCATGGTGCCGAGTGCCAGATGCTGTGTTGTGACTACTTTTCCCTTTGAGAATACCGTGATCTGCATACCGCCGCCTCCGGCATCCACAACTGCTGCACCTTTCTGGATCATACGCTCAAAATCTTCCCGCATGGCAACCGATTTATAACTGATAAAGCGATGCTCAGAGTTACTTAAAACTTTTACGAGAAGTCCTGTCCGGATGCGGATCTGGTCTAAGATAAAAAGTTCATTTTCAGCGTTTCTCAAGGCTGCGGCAGCATACGCTTCGTAACTGTCCACCCGGTAGCCGTCCATGATCTTTTTGTACTCGGCAAGCGTATCACACAGCGCCTCCACAAGTTCATATCCGATACTTCCCTTGGAATATGCATCTCTTCCGAGCTCGATCCTGCTCCGGATATAATCAATGTCACGGATTTTCTTTTTTCCCGAAATCTCAAATATTTTAATACTTACTTCATAAGAACCGATATAAATTGCTGCGAATGTATGGATCACCAGATGTCTGCCTCCTCATTTCTTTTGTATATCTCTATTATACCAATTTTTTATTCTTTTCCAAGTAAATAGTTGATAAATTGCTGTGCCGTCCTGCCGGATAATCCGCCGTGGGAAAGCTCCCATTTATTGGCCTCAGCAAGCAAAGTGTCCTCATCCATGGAAACCTGATATTTTTCTGCAAGTACTTTGACAATATTCTGGAATTCCTTCTTGTTCGGTGCGCCAAAATAGATGGAAACACCAAATCTTGCATACAGAGATAGTTTTTCCTGTACCGTATCGGAAGTATGCATATCCTCACGCACTTCCTCTTTATCCGAAAATGTTTCACGGATCAGGTGGCGTCTGTTGGAGGTTGCATAGATCAGTACGTTGTCCGGTTTTTTCTCAAGACCGCCCTCGATCACTGCCTTCAGATATTTATATTCGATCTCAAACTCTTCAAAAGAGAGATCGTCCATGTAAATAATGAACTTGTAATTGCGGTTTTTGATCTGTGCGATGACATCATTCAGATCACAGAACTGGTGCTTGTACACTTCGATCAGACGTAAGCCTCTGTCATAGTACTGGTTTGCAATAGCTTTGATGCTGGTGGATTTTCCGGTTCCGGCATCTCCATACAACAGACAGTTATTTGCCTGCTTTCCGTTGACAAATGCTTCCGTATTGTCGATGAGTTTCTGTTTTGCAAGCTCATAGCCGACCAGATCGTCTAATTTCACATGGGCAATATTTGTGATCGGCACGATCTCCACGTCTCCCTTTTCCCTGTGCTGAATGCGGAATGCCTTGTGAAGTCCTAGTTTACCAACACCAAAATCTTTATAAAATGCCGTCACTGCATCTTTAAATCCGGACACATCTGTGGAAGCTTCCAGCTTTAACTTCAACTCATTGATGCGCTCCTTGATCCTCTTATTAAAAATCTTTCCGCTCCCTGTCATGCTCTGATAATCAGTGATGGCATCCATACAGTCCATCTCAAAATAAGAGGCAAGTTTTCCAAAATCAAAATCAAACAGCGATTTGATGATCTCAAAGTCATGCAATACGATCTGATTGATAGAGCCCTCCACTTTGCCGCGGATCTCACAAGCTTTGCTGTAAGCATTCTCATTATTTACAAGAAGAAATGCCAGAAAACTGTGCCACAGATTCCCCTCAAAGCCATGACTCACTGCCAGTTCCATTAACTGGTTCAAACTCTCATACAATAGAGACTCCACCTCCTCTTTATTATAATATTCATTTTCATAATTCTCCATGATCCAGGTCATGTTGTAAAATAAGTTACCATTTTCAAAATCTTTATATAAAATCAGATTCTTTGGACTTTTCATCAGTTTATTCATTCCCTTCTGCACTTACATAATTGCCAAGTATTTTCAAACGGATCGTCTCCTCTGTCAGCCCCCGCAGCGCATTCTGTACGGCTGCATCATTGAGGTTTCCCTCAATGTCAACAAAGAAGCGGTACTCCCACGCTTTTCCCTGCACCGGTCTGGACTCGATCTTGTTCATGTTGATTCCATTGTAGATAAAATGGGACAGCTTATGGTACAGCGAACCGCTCTCATGCGGAACTTCAAAAGAGATACTGATCTTATTAGCTCTCGATTCAAAAATCTTCTTGTTCGCCACAATGATAAACTTTGTGTAATTGTTTTTATTATTCTGGATTGCCTCATCCAGCACTTTCAAACCGTAAATATCCGCGGTCAGGGTGCTTGCGATTGCTGCCTTGTTCTTTTTTCCATCTTCTTTGATCTTCTGGGCGGACATCGCCGTATTTTTCAGACTGTGCTTTTCCCAGTCTCTGTGGCTCTCAAGGTATTTCGAGCACTGCATCAGCGCCTGTGGGTGGGAATAAATGTCGGTGATATCGTCCATGTCTGCTTCCGGCAGACCTAAAAGAGCATGGTCGATACGGATGATCTGCTCTCCCACGATATAATTATTGTATTCCACCATAAGATCATAGTTCTCGGAAACGATTCCGGCGGATGAATTCTCAATTGGGAATACAGCGTAATCGGCCTCCCCGTTTTGGATGGCTTCCATCGCATCCCGCCACGTATCCACATGATAACTGTCTGCATTCTCCCCGAAATACTCATTCAGCGCAAGCTGGGAATACGCGCCTTCTGTTCCCTGAAATACGATTTTAGCATTTTTGTAATTCAGATGATCTACTTCTTTAAAATCGGGTTTTTCCGTCTGGCCATGTTCTGTCAGAAGCTGATACTGACGCTTCCGGCTCATGGACATGATCTGCTCGAACAGTTCACGGATACCATGTTTTAAAAATGGCGTAGTTCCTTTTCTGCTCAATGTTTCCAACTTGGAAACCTCACGCTGCTTGTCAAATACTTTCTTTCCTACAGCAATTTTATATTCAGCAACTTCCTCAGAAATTGCCATTCTGCGTTCATACAGATCTACGATCTGACTGTCGATCTGATCGATCTCATCTCTTAGTTCCAATAAATCTCTCATAATAAATCCAAGCCTTTCCATTTATTATTTATAATATATTACATTCACAGTTTGCTTGCAAGAGAACACTTGCGTCATGGTATACAGAAATGCTATACTTTTTATAGATAAAGATTATAAATCAAAGAGGTGATTTACTTATGAAAAAAATCTGGAAATGGCTGCTTTTTGTGTTGGTGATCCTTCTTGCTGCCGGGTGTGTTTTCCTCTACCGGTACATAAACCGCATTCGGTATAATGACGGTTATGTCAACGGCAACACTGCGGGAAATCTGTATAACGAAGGATATTTCTGTGAAAAAGATGGTATTGTCTACTTTGCCAACCCTGCCGACAACTACTGTCTGTACTCCATGTACCCGGACGGCACAAACATCAAAAAGTTAGAGGATCAGAGTGTCAGCTACATCAACGTGGATGACCACTACATTTATTACTGTAAACTTAAGGGAAAAAGCGCTGATTCGTTTTCCTTCCTCCCGGTCAATACCAACAGCTTATGCCGGCTGGACATTGACGGAAAAGGAAAACCTGAAATTTTAGATGATGATCCGTGTATGTATGCTTCCCTGGTTGGAAATTATCTGTACTATCTGCATTATGATACCACTGATGCAACCACGCTGTACAAAGTCAAAATTGATGGCAGGGAAAAAGAGCAGGTAGAAAAACAGTCCTACTTTACCGCAAGTACCGATGGACAATATATTTATTATAACGGACTGACAGACAATCATAATATCTATGAGATGGACACTTCCAATGACCACGCAAAAGTCATCTATGAGGGGAACTGCTGGATGCCGGTGAAAGACGGAAACAATCTTTATTTTATGGACTGTGAAAACGATTACCGCATTGCCAAAGTCGATCTGACAAATGGTGAAAAAACGCTGGTCACGGACTGCCGTGTCGACTGCTACAACGTTGCCGGAGATAAGATTTTCTTCCAGAAAAATGATAAGACAGATCCGGCCATCTGCTGTATCAATACAGACGGAAGCAATTATCAGGAATTAAAAAAGGGAAACTACACTGCCATTAATGTAACTTCCACATATGTCTATTTTAAAGATTTTACGACCAAAACCCCTTATTATACATCTGTTGCTGCCCCGGGCAATGTACAGATTTTCAATCCGTAAGCAGGCGTTGTTACAATGCAATTTTTTACAAAAAAAGAAACGTCAGGAAACTTCATTTTTTCCTGGCGTTTCTTTATCCTGCAAAACAAATATTTATGCAAAATCAAATAACGACAACTGATTGGACTCCGGCATATCGCCCAGCAGTCCAAGATCTGCCATAAGATCAATGGTAGATTTCGTCACCTTGGTTCTCTGGCGGAAATCATCTTTGGATAAGAATTTTCCGTCTTTTGCTGCCTCCGCAACCGCAATTGCAGCATTGTCACCCATACCTTCAATGGTATTTAACGCCGGCATAAGCTTTCCGTCGATGATCTGGAAACGGTCCGGCAGTGCACGGTAAATATCAATTGGCGTGAAATCAAAGCCTCTCGCATACATCTCCTGCACAATTCGCATATCACGGTAGACATCCTGCTCTTTTTTGGAAAGAGAATCTTTTCTTCTCGTGTAATCTTTATAAAAATATTCCAGACGCTCTTTTCCCTGACACATGATCTCATAGTTGAAACCTGTCGCACGAATGGAAAAATATGCTGCATAATAGGCAAGCGGGTAAAAAACTTTGCAGTATGCGATACGCCATGCCATCATAACGTAGGCAGCCGCGTGCGCCTTTGGGAACATATACTTAATCTTTAAACACGAATCAATATACCATTCCGGTACATTATGTGCCCGCATCTCTTCCTTCCATTCTTCCTTTAATCCCTTACCTTTTCGAACAGACTCCATAATGGTAAAGGACTGCTCACTGTCAAGTCCCATACTGATCAGATAAATCATAATATCATCACGAGTACAGATTGCAGTAGAAATCGTTGCAATCCCCTGCTCAATTAAAGTCTGTGCATTTCCCAACCACACATCCGTACCATGCGAAAGTCCTGAAATTCGGATCAGATCCGAAAATTCGGTCGGTTTCGCATCAATAACCATCTGCATCGCAAAATCTGTTCCAAACTCCGGGATTCCTAAACATCCCAGGGGAATACCGTTGATGTCTTCCGGTTCTACTCCCAATGCAGAGGTATTCATAAACAGCGACATGACTGTCTGATCGTCCAAAGGGATCGTCTGTGGATCAAGTCCTGTCAAGTCCTGTAACATACGAATCATGGTCGGATCATCGTGTCCGAGAATGTCCAGTTTTAATAAGTTATGGTCGATGGAATGGTAATCAAAATGAGTCGTAACCGTTGCAGTCGTCATATCGTTTGCCGGATGCTGTACCGGAGTAAACGTATTAATCTCCTCGCCCACCGGAAGAACAACGATACCTCCCGGATGCTGTCCGGTCGTTCTCCGGACGCCGACACATCCCTGTACAATACGGTCAATCTCACAGTTTCTCTTGTGAATTCCGCGCTCTTCATAATAATTTTTGATATATCCAAATGCAGTCTTATCCGCAAGTGTACCAATCGTTCCGGCACGGAACGTCTGTCCGTAACCGAAAATAACCTCACAGTAAGCATGGGCTTTACTCTGATACTCACCGGAAAAGTTTAAGTCGATATCCGGCTCTTTATTTCCCTTGAATCCAAGGAAGGTCTCAAATGGAATATCAAATCCATCTTTTACCAGCTTTTTGCCACACACCGGACAAATCTTATCCGGCATATCACAACCACTTCTTCCGGAAAATGCCTTGACTTCCGGTGAATCAAAATCGCTGTATTTGCAATATTCGCAACGGTAATGCGCCTGCAATGGATTTACCTCCGTGATACCGGACATGGTCGCTGCAAAAGAGGAACCTACCGAACCACGGGAACCTACAAGGTAACCATCCTCGTTCGACTTCCATACAAGCTTCTGTGCGATAATATACATTACCGCATATCCATTGGAAATAATCGAATTTAATTCTCGGTCAAGCCGCTCCTTTACGATCGGAGGCAGTTCTTCACCATACATGCTGTGCGCCTTGTTATAGCAGATATCACGGAGCATCTGATCCGAATTCTCGATAAACGGCGGACACTTATCCGGTCTTACCGGTGCAATCTTCTCACACATATCCGCAATCTTGTTCGGATTTGTAATGACAACTTCTTCTGCTTTGGTACTTCCAAGATATTCGAATTCCTTTAACATTTCCTCCGTTGTGCGGAGATATAACGGAGCCTGCTCATCAGCATCCTTAAATCCCTTTCCTGCCATAATAATACGGCGGTAGATTTCATCTTCCGGATCCAGAAAATGTACGTCACAGGTTGCCACGACAAGTTTGTTAAATTCCTCCCCCAGTCTGCAGATCCTGCGGTTGATATCCTGCAGCTCTTCCATCGTATTCACCGGCTCCTTGTCACTGCGCAACATGAACTCATTGTTTCCAAGCGGCTGTATCTCCAGATAATCATAGAAATTTACAAGTCTTATGATCTCTTCCTGCGGTCTTCCGCCCACAATCGCACGGTATAATTCTCCAGCTTCACAGGCAGAGCCTAAAAGAAGTCCCTCTCTGTATTTGACAAATTCACTTTTTGGCACACGTGGCCTCTTATTATAATACGTGAGGTGTGAAAGTGAAACCAGACGATACAGATTGATACGTCCGATGTCATTTGTCGCCAGAATAATTGCATGGTAGGTCGGCATTTTCATGACCGTTTCCGGGGAGGTGGAAACCATATGGTTCACATCATCGAGATTTTCCATACCGCGTTCTTTTAACATCTCAATAAATTTCACAAAAATTTCTGCTGTACAGGCAGCATCGTCAACTGCACGATGATGGTTTTCCAGTGAGACATTCAATGCCTTTGCAACGGTATCGAGTTTAAAACGATTCAGGTTCGGCAGCAGGATTCTGGCAAGAGCCACTGTATCTATGATCGTAAACTCTCTCTCTATCCCCTGATCCTTGCAGTTTTTCTTAATAAAACTCATATCAAATTCCGCATTGTGGGCAACCATGATCGCACCATCGCAGAACTTCATAAATTCCGGCAGAATCTCCTCAATCTTCGGTGCATCAATGACCATATCATCCTTAATTGAGGTCAATTCCTCGATTCGGAATGGAATTGGCACTTCCGGGTTTACAAATGTCGAAAAGCGGTCTGTAATGACACCACCGACTACTTTCACTGCACCGATCTCAATAATCTTATTCTTATCCGGGCTGAAACCGGTCGTCTCCAAGTCGAACACCACAAAGGTTTCATCGAGGCTCTGTCCTTTCGAATCTGTGATAATATCCTTCAAGTCGTCCACCAGATACGCTTCCACACCGTAGATAACCTTAAAATCGTCATCCGGACTCAGTGCATGGTTTGCATCCGGGAATGCCTGTACATCGCCGTGGTCGGTGATCGCAATCGCCTTATGTCCCCATTTCATGGCACGCTTTACGATGTCTTTACACTCGGACACACCATCCATATCACTCATCTTTGTATGACAGTGCAATTCCACACGCTTCTCCGGACTGGTGTCCATACGGGTGGTCGTAAAGTCTGCAATCTTCTTAATTCCAACGATCGAACCGATTGTTAATTCACTGTCAAACTTATCGATTGTCGTGACACCTTTGATTTTTAAGAATGCCCCTTTTTTCAGATTGCCAAGAAGCTCATCCCTGTCTTCATTTCTTGTAAATATTTTCAGGACAATGGAATCCGTAAAATCTGTGACCGACATGATAATGATTGTCTTTTCGTTACGGATCTCCCTCGTCTCAACCGTCATGACCTGACAGCGGATGGTAACTTCACCCATCTCACCCACGATTTTCTCCAATGGGATGGTTTCTCCATCCTCAATATCACGACCGTAAATTACATCCGGATTATCGGATTTTTTACCTCCGCCAAAGCCACCACCATCATAACGTTTTTTAAACTCTTTCCGCGGTCCGTCGTATGGTTTTTTTGCAGTATTTCCTGCACCATTTGCAGATTTTGCATCGTTTTTTGCAGGTTTTACGGCGTTTCCACCACCTGTAGAACCACTGTCTCCAGATGTTGTAGTCTGACCGGAAACTGCACTTTTTTCATTGGCATCTGAAGCAACTGCAACTGTCTCTCCGTCCTCATCCTTCAAATTGATATTTTTTAATATGTTTTTGATTTCAAACTGAATCTGAAGATCACTGTTTTTCTTGTATTTGCTCTCCTTTGGCTCCTCAAAGTCGAGGTCAACAATCAGGTTCATGCCACAGCGCTCACACACGATTTTCTCTAAAAATTCCACAATTTCATGGGAGCGTGTCTGTGCAATGATCGTATTTTCCAGCACAAGATGCAGATGACTGTCATCCGTAAATTCCATTTTGGAGGCACGGAGCAGATTGTATTCCATCAGACTGTAGGCTTTTAACTCTTCTAAAATACTGTCCTTATACATATCCATCAGCGTGCGGGCGGTATACTGCTCGGAGAGCTGATACTTTTCGATAATACGGACATTCATCCGTTTTCCCTTAAATATCTGCTCCTCAATGGATTTTTCTAACTGCGTAATGTTATTTTTATGTATGAGATGACTGCCCAGAAGATAGACACGGATATGATCTCTCTCATGATTCATCCCTACCTTGGTAACTTCCATCTCAGATAAAATTTTCTTCATATCCCCGGACACATCCAGTGTCGGAAAGACATCAAAAAATAGTTTTGCCATAATTATTCATTCCAATGTAACAGTTCATAGCGGAGTGCCTCTAAAAGTTCTGACTCCGGCACTTTTTTGAATACTTCGCCATGTTTGATAATAAGTCCTTCTCCGATTCCCCCGGCGATTCCGATATCTGCCTCTTTTGCTTCTCCCGGGCCATTAACAACACATCCCATAACGGCAACTTTAATGTCAAGAGGAATGTCGGCAACCATATTTTCTACCTGATTGGCCAGCTGGATCAGATTGATCTGTGTTCGTCCACAGGTAGGACAGGATACTACTTCCACACCACCCTGACGGAGTCCAAGTGTTTTTAAAATTAATTTGGCAGATTTGATCTCCTCTAATGGATCTCCTGTCAGGGAAACCCGGATCGTGTCACCGATTCCCTGATGTAAGATCAATCCAAGTCCGATGGCTGACTTGATATTACCGCTGATGATCGTACCGGCTTCCGTGATCCCGACATGCAGTGGATGATCGGTCTGGCTTGCGATCAGTTCATGCGCTTTCACACACATCATAACATCCGAAGATTTGATACTGATGACAAGATTATCATATCCCATATCTTCAATCAGTTTTACTTTATCCAAAGCACTTTCTACCAGTCCCTCAGCCGTCACTCCATGGTATTTCTCCACCAGATTTTTTTCTAAGGAACCACTGTTTACCCCTACACGGATTGGAATGTTGCGCTCTTTTGCGACATCCACCACTGCCTTTACACGCTCCGCGCTTCCGATATTGCCAGGGTTGATGCGGATTTTGTCTGCTCCATTCTCCATTGCTGCAATTGCAAGACGATAGTCAAAATGAATGTCTGCAACGACCGGAATCTGCACCTGTTTTTTTATCTCCTTTAATGCCTTCGCTGCATCCATCGTAGGCACTGCACAGCGGATGATATCACATCCGGCAGCTGTAAGCTGATTGATCTGTGCGGCAGTTGCCTCCACATTCTCGGTTTTTGTATTGGTCATAGACTGGATCAAAATCGGGTTGCCGCCGCCAATGATGCGGTTGCCGATCTTCACTGTTTTTGTCATAGTTCTTCTCCCTTTCGTATGATTTTCTTATAGGCAATTGCGAAACTTTTTCTAATCTATATAAACAACTTACGAATGTCGTTAAACATGATCAGTATCATGAGTGCAAACAATATCATGATACCGGCAAAATGTACCATGCCCTCTTTTTCCGGGTCAACTTTTTTGCCACGGATCGCCTCTACCAGCAAAAATACAAGTCTTCCACCGTCGAGTGCCGGGAGTGGCAGAAGGTTCATGACACCAAGGTTCGCAGAAAGCAGGATACTGATATACAGCATTTGCAGGAATGCATAGAAGTAGCCGTAGGAAACACTCTGCTCATAGCTGTCTCCGATTGCACTGACAATTCCTACCGGACCACTCATATCATTGACGGTAACGCCTCCGGTAAAGAGCATCTTTAAGCTTCCAAGTGTCGTATAGATCCAGTACTCCACCTCGTAAGCACTGTATTTTGCCAGCGTGAATACATTGTTTGTTGTCTTCTCTCTGGCTGCCATTCCAATAAATCCATATAAATATCTTCCGGTGGTCTCATCATATTTTGGAGTGAGTTCCGTTGTGTAACGTTCTCCATCCCGCTCATAAGTTACTTTCACCGGTTCTCCGGCATGGTACATGGAATATGCACTCACCTCACGGTAAAAATGAATATGTTTATTTCCCATTTTTACAATCGTATCACCTGCCTGAAGTCCCGCTTCCTCTGCGGCATAACCCTCACTCACATCTGAGAGTACCGGAAGATCATATCCGGTGCAGCAGACAAGAATAAAAGAGAAGATAAAGGCCATGATAAAATTAAAAATTGGTCCCGCAGCTACAACGCTGATCCTTGCCCAGACAGATTTGTTGTTAAACGCCTTGTTATCCTGGCTTTCCGAATCCTCTCCCTCCATCATGCAGGCTCCTCCAAATGGAAGCAGTTTGATGGAGTATTTTGTCTCACCTTTCTGGATTCCGAAAAGTGTAGGTCCTAATCCAAGTGAAAATTCATTGACACGGATCCCGTTTGCCTTTGCAAGTAAAAAATGTCCCAGTTCATGAAACAGGATAATAATGCTGAATATCAGTAATGCGATAATAATTTTCATGTAAAAAACCTTTCCTGATGTCTTGTTGCATTTTTAAATGCGTTTTATTTTGCACTCATCTTTTTTTCAATAAACTCATAAGCAGCTGCTTCTGTCCCCAAAATTTCATCCACATCCGGATGATCGATAAACTCTGCATTTTCCATACATGCCTCGATCAACTCTGTGATCTCCGGATAAGAAATCTTCCGGTCTAAAAACAGACTGACCGCTTTCTCATTGGCAGCATTGTACACAGTCGGAATATTTCCGCCCTTTTCCATTGCCTGATATGCAAGTGCAAGCCCGCGAAATGTATCGGTATCCGGCTTCTCGAAGGTAAGATCTGCAATTTCAAACAGATCCAGTCTCCTGCCCGAAAGATTCCGGCGCTCCGGATAATAAAGTGCATACTGGATTGGAAGTCTCATATCCGGCGTGCCAAGCTGTGCGATCACTGCTCCATCCTGATACTCTACAGCAGAATGAATGACACTCTGCGGATGTACTACAACCTGAATCTGATCTAAAGTCACATCAAAGAGCCATTTTGCTTCCATCACTTCCAGTCCTTTATTTACCAATGTGGAAGAGTCTATCGTGATTTTTCTTCCCATGCTCCAGTTTGGATGTTTCAGGGCATCTTCCACCTGAATATTCTTAAGTTCATCTGCTTTTCTTCCACGGAATGGTCCGCCGGAAGCTGTCAGTAAAATCCTGCTGATCTTATTATCCCCGGCACCCTGCAGCGACTGGAAAATCGCACTGTGTTCGCTGTCCACCGGAAGAATCGGCACCTTGTATTCCTTTGCAAGCGGAATAATAATATGTCCGGCAGTGACAAGTGTTTCCTTGTTTGCCAAAGCAATTTTCTTTCCTGCTTTAATTGCAGCAATCGTTGGTCTGATTCCAAGCATACCAACAATTGCGGTCACTAAAATCTCACTCTCCGGGATCACCGATACTTCAAGAAGTCCTTCCATGCCGGACACGATTTTTATGCCGAGGTCTTTTGTATTCGTACGAAGTTCTGATGCCTTTTTTTCATCCCATACACTGACAAGTGATGGCTTGAACTCTCTCATCTGCGCTTCTAACAAACTGATATTACTTCCGGCAGCCATTGCAACTACCTGAATATCCCCCTGCTCTCTTACAATATCGAGTGTCTGTGTACCGATAGAACCGGTAGAACCTAAAATTGCAATTTTTTTCATGTTTTATAATTTCCTTATCTTATAATTTAATAAAGTTCACTGCAAGGAAATAAATGATCGGTGCAGTAAAGATCACACTGTCAAAACGGTCTAAAATGCCACCGTGTCCCGGAATCAGTTTTCCGTAATCTTTGATCTCGTAATTCCGCTTGATGGCAGATGCAGTCAGATCCCCAACCATAGAGATCAACGCTCCAACCGCACTGATTCCTGCCATGATCCAGACATGTGTCTGATCGATCTGCATGGCATTTTTAAAGATCATACCATAAATAACCGTAAGAAGCGCTGCGCCTGCGACGCCGCCGACAGCGCCCTCCACTGATTTCTTAGGGCTTAATTTCGGTGACATTTTATGTTTTCCAATCAACATTCCTACACAGTATGCACAGGTGTCGCATCCCCAGGAACACAGAAAAACAAGCCATACAATGTAGGCACCTGCCTCGATCATACGCGTCTGATACACATACGACAGCATCACAGCAACATAGAACACGCCAAAAAATGCTGCAAGTACCTGTTCCGTCTTATACTTCGGATATGTAAATACATATGCGAACATCATAAGAATCAAAACACCTAATACAAACACCATTGTATCCGGCAAAAATGCAAATTTCAGATTACAATAATACACGGTCGCTGCCAGATAACCAATGATTCCAACCGCCTCTTTTTCAATGTGAAAAATGCGATATAATTCAAACATACCAATATAGGAAATAATCAGTGTTGAGATCAGCAGAACATCTCCGCCTGTAATGATCAGAACCAGTGCTGCGATCACTAACACGATTCCACTTAATAATCTTGTCTTAAACATTATATTTCTCCATCCTCCTCTGAGAGTGCGCCAAACCTGCGGTCACGTTTATTATATGCTTCAACTGCCTTTTCTAATTCTTCTTTATGGAAGTCCGGCCATGGAACTTCCGTAAAATAAAATTCACTGTAAGCCAGCTGCCATAAGAGATAATTCGATAAGCGCTGTTCCCCACTGGTGCGGATCAACAGATCCGGATCCGGAATATCTTTCGTATCCAGATAAGCTTCAAAATGTGTCTCATCAATCTCGTTTTCCTGCAATTTGCCGTCACGGAGATCTGCATACATTTTCCGCATGCCCCGGAGCATCTCATCCCGGCTTCCATAATTGATCGCAATCTGCAGATTCAAACCATCATTGTGTGCAGATGCAGACTCCAATTCTTTGATCTGATTTTGAAACTTCTCACTGAGTTTTGTGGTATCTCCGATCACCCGGACACGCATATTATTCTTATCCGCAGTTTTAATACAGTTTTTCAGATAAGATTCCAGTAATTTCATCAATGCATTTACTTCGTTATCCGGCCGGTTCCAGTTCTCGGTAGAAAAAGCATATAAGGTCAGATATTTCATTCCCATATCATGGGCTGCCTGACAGACTGTCTCCACATTCTTAGCCCCGACCGTATGTCCGTAATTTCTTGGCATTCCTTTGCTTTTTGCCCATCTTCCATTTCCATCTAATATAATTGCTACATGTTGTGGGATCTTCATGCTAATTGTATATCCTTTCTGTTCCAGTCAAACGGCACAAAACTTTGTGATCCTTCTGTTCCGCTGTCATTGCAAAATATTGTTCTTTTATTAGTTACGAAAATGAGGACACGATTTTCTCATGCCCCCACTCTTTCTTTTATTCTGTCAATTTATTTATACAGTTAAAATTTCTTTTGTTTTAACTTCTACTGCTTCATCGACAGCTGCAATATATTTATCTGTCATCTTCTGAGCATTTTCTTCCAATGCTTTGATTTCATCTTCTGAAACATCCTCTTTTGCAAGTTTCTTGAAGGAATCATTTGCATCACGACGAATATTACGAATGGCTACTTTTGCACTCTCACCTTTCTTCTTTACGTCTTTTGCAAGATCTTTACGTCTTTCCTCTGTCAGTTCTGGGAATAAAAGACGGATTGTCTTTCCATCATTGGTAGGATTGATTCCAAGATCAGATGTCATGATCACTTTCTCAATCTCTTTTACCATAGAAGCTTCCCATGGCTGAATCTGAATCATTCTAGGTTCCGGAACATTTACGTTTGCCACCTGCTGGATAGGTGTTGGTGTTCCGTAATAATCAACTCTCAATTTATCAAGAACATGTGGATTGGCACGTCCGGCACGGATACTTCCAAATTCCTCTGATAAATTGTTCATTGTTTTCTGCATTTTCTCATCGAACTGAACTAATCTCTCGTCCATATTAATCCTCCTTGTTTTGCGAAGCAAAATGCGACTGCCCATGCAGGAGCAGAGGATT
>ERZ1107006.1466-NODE-1466-length-20144-cov-4.913336_pt1 | contig 20144 bp, 21 predicted proteins | sample MGYA00403696_ERZ1107006 | MGnify/ENA primary metagenome ERZ1107006 (study PRJEB35170, sample SAMEA104062441) | human gut metagenome | biome: human gut; feature: human-associated habitat; material: faeces | place: Denmark | collected 2012-08-13 ...
AGTACCGTGTGGTGCAGGATCGGCTGTACCAGAGCGATTTTGACAGGTATTTGGAGGAAAACTTAGAGTAAAGATGAGCCTTGAGATTTGGAGCTTCCTAGTGGATGTAACTTCACTGGTTGTAACAACTGTATTGACTATCAAAATTTATAGGCTAGAGCGTTCACATGAAAAAGAACGTGAACAAATGGAAGCAAAAGCGCAGGAAAAGGCTATCGCGGAGGCGGCAAGAGTTTTTCTGATTGATAATGAAGATGAAATAGAGTATTTGCCGTTGTCGGCGATAGCAAAGACTTTGAAACTCAAAAGAAAGCATCATAGAGCGATAACGACCAAGTTTTTAAGATGTAGCGAAGAAGTTCAAAAGGAAATCCTCAAGCAAGCCAATTATCAGCCAATAGAGGTTTCTAAAGAACAGGTGAGTGCTGCATTAAAACGACTAAAAGATGATATTAAGGCGTGCGGTTTTGGACGAGATGCTTTATATGATGGGGCTAAATACTTTCATCGAGCGATGGATCGTTATTCGAATGAAAAAATTGAAACCGTAAACCCGTACATATTTGAGGACATAAGGCGAACACACTTTTATCAAGGTGATTCACTCCAATTATTAAAAGACACGAGCTATAACGGAACGCTATACGGATATATGTATGATTACTTTCACTCCGCAGATTTGGGAAAATCCAAATGGCTACTGCAGCCACCAATTGATATGGTTTGGGAGCAGTGTAACTTGGGCGAATGCCCGGAAGAAATAATGACATTCTGGACGATGCGAGTTGTTATTGACTGTTGCCGGGTATTTGCTGAATCAGAAGAAGATATTATTTTCGATGAAGATTTGATTGAAACACAGGAAGATATGTACTATTATGCAGTGATGGCGTTGTATAGTACTTACATTGCAAAGAAAGTAGAGGGTGCGAATGAGTAAGCTGGATGAATTGATCCGGGAGCTTTGCCCGGATGGCGTTGAGTATAAAAGATTCGATGAAGTTTGCACATTAAATGCTCGAATTGGCTGGCAACGGCTAACGAAAGCAGAGTATATGAGCAAAGGCGACTACTTGCTTATAACAGGAACTGACTTTACTGAAACACATGAAATTGATTATAGTACCTGTGTATATGTGACGGAAGAGCGATACAAGCAAGACCCAAAAATTCAATTGAAAAATGGAGACATCCTAATAACCAAAGATGGAACTCTTGGTAAAGTAGCGCAAGTAAAGGGGCTTGAAATGCCAGCAACATTAAATGGTGGAGTCTTTGTTGTTCGCTGTAAAGATGGTTCGTTAGAGAATCGGTTCATTCTACACTATCTGTTGTCTAATCATTTTCAAAGTGTTGTTGAGCAACAGAAAACAGGTTCGACAATTAGTCACTTAACACAAACACTTTTTTCAAGGCTGATGATACCAATTCCACCACTAGAAATTCAGCGTGAAATTGTTCGCATTTTGGACAATTTCACGGAGCTTACAGCGGAGCTTACAGCGGAGCTTACAGCGGAGCTTACAGCCAGAAAGGCACAATATAGCCATTATAGAGATAAACTATTAAGCTACACAAGTACGACACAAATGGAAAAACTTGGAGACACTTGCGAAATGAAAGCGGGAAAAGCTATTGCAAGCGGCTTGATTTCGGACGAATGTACAGAGGAAACTCCAATTAAATGCTATGGTGGAAATGGCGTTAGAGGCTATGTTAAAAATGCAAATGAAAATGGTTCTTATCCAATAATAGGACGACAAGGGGCACTCTGCGGTAACGTCAAGTATGCAGAAGGACAGTTTTACGCAACCGAACATGCAGTGGTCGTTAAACCAAAAGAAAAATACAATCCGCGCTTTTTATATCATCTGCTGACGAATATGAACCTAAATCAATACAAATCGGCAGGAGCACAACCGGGTTTAGCAGTAAAGAACATTGCAGAGTTGGTAGCGCCTGTTCCTCCCCTTGATGTCCAGAACCGCATTGTAAATGTGCTGGACAACTTTGAGAAGATTTGCTCCGACCTCAACATTGGTTTGCCCGCTGAAATTGAAGCCCGGCAGAAGCAGTACGAGTATTACCGAGATAAGCTCTTGACATTTGCAGAAACTGGTAACACAATTTTGAGCAGAGCAGAGCAGAGCAGAGCAGAGCAGAGCAGAGCAGAGCAGAGCAGAGCACTGATTAAGCTCTTGCAGTATGTGTTTGGCTATGCGGTTGTTACGCTTGAAGATATTGCTGAAAATTGCGACAGTATGCGTAAACCTGTCACAAGTGGCAAACGTGAAGCAGGAAAGTACCCATATTATGGAGCTTCCGGTATCGTGGATTATGTAAAGGATTATATCTTTGACGGGGATTACCTGCTTGTGTCAGAAGATGGCGCAAATCTTTTGGCAAGAAGTACGCCGATTGCGTTTTCAATTTCGGGAAAAAACTGGGTCAATAATCATGCGCACGTTTTGAAGTTTGATCGCTACGAAACCAGACGGTTTGTAGAGTTTTATTTGAACTCGATTGATCTGGCTCCGTATATTTCGGGCGGTGCACAGCCTAAATTGAACCAGAAGAATTTGAACCGAATCGAAATTCCGCTTCCGAGTCAGGAACGGCAAAAATATATTGTGAATATTCTTGACCGTTTTGATTCTATCTGCAATGATTTGACCAGCGGCTTGCCCGCAGAGATTGAAGCAAGACAAAGGCAGTATGAGTATTACAGGGATAAACTGTTGACGTTCAAAGAAAGAGGATGATGAGGTGACAACAGAGCAAGTTATATTGAGTGCGATTTTAACATTGACGGCATCCATTCTGACAGCATTTCTGACTTCTAAAATTACGCGAGATAATGAAATGCGAAAAATAATACATCAAAAAAGATTGGAGCTTTACCTTGAAGTTTTTGAACAGGTAGAGTTACTATTAAAAGATTGGAAAAAGATATTCGACAAAGAATACTTTGAAAAGATAGCATCATACAAGTCGAGAATGAAGTTGCTTGCTTCAGAAAAAACGACACAAGAATATAAAAACTATTATGAGGCATTGCGGACATCTGTAAATGCATATAAAAAATTCAAGGATGATAATGATCCACAAAACAATTATGTATACCAACAGGATGAAGATGGTGAGTGGGTTCAAGTGTACTCTCCTACAGTAGAGGATTATGAAGAGTATGCCAATAAAATAGAATGCTATGAAAAAGAACAAAAGAAAAAAGTGCCTTTAATCCGTGAGAATATACAGAAAATAGTAGATGCAATGAGAACAGACTTGGGAAGTAATTTGGATAAGGAGAGCACAATATTATGATTTCGTTCAATGTTGTCGCAAGCACGAGTGAAGATACTGTTGTTGCCACCTATGAGCTCTCCAAGGTGCGCTCTGACAGCTACCAAAGTGAGGCGGAACTGGAAAAAGAGTTTATCCGGCTGTTGTGCGAGCAGGGCTATACCTATCTGCCGCTGCATACCGAGGATGAACTGATTGCTAACCTCCGCAGCCAACTGGAAGAGTTGAACCACTACCAGTTTTCCGATACGGAGTGGCGGCAGTTTTTCAGTGATGTAATTGCCAACCCCAACGAGCATATTCCCGAAAAGACCCGGAAGATTCAGGAAGACAATGTACAGGTGCTGCACCGGGATGATGGCAGCTCCAAAAATATCACGCTGATCGACAAGAAGAACATCCACAACAACCGCCTGCAGGTCATCAACCAGTATGAGGTAAAACAAGCAGACGGCGCACGGCATGATAACCGCTACGATGTGACGATTCTGGTCAACGGCTTTCCGCTGGTTCATGTGGAACTGAAGCGGCGCGGGGTGGCCATCCGGGAGGCGTTCAACCAGATCAACCGCTATCAGCGGGATTCGTTCTGGGCGGGCTGCGGCTTATATGAGTATGTGCAGATTTTTGTGATCTCCAACGGCACAAATACCAAGTACTACTCCAACAGCACTCGCTACAATGCCATCAAGGATGCCAAACACGGCAAGACGAAAAAGGAAAAGACCAGCAATAGCTTTGAATTTACCTCCTACTGGGCCGATGCGAACAACCGCGTGCTGACGGATCTGATCGACTTTACCCGGACATTCTTTGCAAAGCACACGATTCTGAGCGTGCTGACCCGGTATTGCATCTTTACCTCAGAAAAGATGCTGATGGTGATGCGCCCATATCAGATCACGGCAACCGAGAGGATATTGAACCGCATCGAGATCGCCAACAACTACAAAAAGTATGGCACCATCGAGGGCGGCGGCTACATCTGGCACACCACAGGCTCCGGAAAGACGCTGACCTCCTTCAAAACGGCACGGCTGGCATCGCAGCTGCCCTACATCGACAAGGTGCTGTTTGTGGTAGACCGCAAGGACTTGGACTATCAGACCATGAAGGAATATGACCGCTTCGAGAAGGGAGCGGCAAACTCCAACACCAGCACCACGATTCTGAAACGCCAGTTGGAAAACCCGGAAGCACATATCATCATTACCACGATCCAGAAGTTGGCGACCTTTATCAAGAAAAATCCGGGGCATGAAGTCTACCAGAAGCACGTTGTGATCATCTTTGACGAGTGCCACCGCAGCCAGTTCGGTGATATGCACAAGGCCATTGTTCACAATTTCAAAAGGTACTACCTGTTCGGATTTACAGGAACACCGATTTTTGCAGTCAACGCAGGAAGCTCCACTGATCCACGCTATTTCACCACGGCGCAGACGTTCGGCGACCAACTGCACACCTACACCATCGTGGATGCCATCAACGACAAGAATGTGCTGCCATTCCGTGTGGATTACATCAAGACGATGGATGCAGAGCCAGACATGGACGATAAACAGGTTTGGGATATCGACCGGGAAAAGGCGTTCATGGCACCCAAGCGTATTTCTCTGGTGACAAAGTACATCCTCGACCACTTCGACCAGAAAACCTATCGGGGAGACAAATCGTATGAGTTTAATCTGCTGACGAATGTGGCAGAGGTGGCCTCTGCCCAGCGTGGTGCGGTGGATGAAATCAAGCAAAAACAGCGCGTCAGCGGTTTTAATTCGATTTTCTGCGTGGCATCTGTGCCGATGGCAAAGCTGTATTATCAGGAGTTCAAAAAACAGATGGCGGCAGACCCAACCAAGCGGCTGCGCATTGCCACCATTTACAGCTATGGAGCCAACGAAGCGGAAACGGATGGCATTCTGGACGAGGAAAACCCGGAAGATACCTCCAACCTCGACCAGAGCAGCCGGGATTTTCTGGATGCCGCCATTCAAGATTACAACGAGATGTTCCACACGAACTACTCGACGGATGGTGAACGGTTCCAGAATTACTACAAAGATGTATCGCTCCGCATGAAGAACAAGGAACTTGACCTGCTGATCGTGGTCAATATGTTCCTGACGGGCTTCGATGCCACGACCCTGAATACCCTTTGGGTGGACAAGAACCTGAAGATGCACGGTCTGATTCAGGCGTTCAGCCGGACAAACCGTATCCTGAACAGCATCAAGACCTTTGGCAATATCGTCTGCTTCCGCAACCTGCAAAAGCGCGTGGATGCGGCTATCTCGCTGTTTGGAGATAAAAATGCGGGCGGCATCGTTCTGCTGCGCAAATACGCGGACTATTACCATGGTTATACGGATGAGCAGGGAAAATACCATCAGGGCTATACGGACATGATCGATGACCTGACGCAGAAGTTCCCGCTGACAGAGCCGCAAATCATCGGGGAGCAGAACCAGAAAGACTTTATCGTGCTGTTTGGTGCACTGCTGCGGATGCGGAACCTGCTGTCTTCCTTTGATGATTTCAAAGGCAACGAGATGATCTCTGAACGGGATTTACAGGACTATTTGGGCCGCTATCAGGATTTGCGGGATGAATGGCGTAACAAGAAGCACGATGAAACCAAAGAGGATATCACGGATGATGTGGTGTTCGAGGTGGAGCTGATTCGGCAGGTCGAAATTAACATTGACTACATTCTGATGCTGGTCAAAAAGTACCATGACACCCATTGCGATGACAAAGAAGTGCTCATCACGATTCGCAAGGCGATTGATGCCAGCCCGGAACTGCGCAGCAAAAAGCAACTGATTGAAACCTTTATTGCAGGTGTCAACGATGTGGATGACGTGATGGCAGAGTGGAACACCTATGTGTCCGAACAGCGGGAGAAAGAGCTTGCAAAGATCATCCAAGCCGGAAACGCGCAAATATCTGGCCAATGCGTTCCGTGATGGTGAGATCAAAACTGTGGGCACTGATATTGACAAACTGATGCCTCCTGTTTCCCGCTTTGGCGGCGGTGGCCGTGCGCAGAAGAAGCAGGGCGTGATCGATAAACTGAAGAGCTTCTTCGATAAATTCTTTGGGATTGGAACCAAGATGCTTTGAAATTAAGAGTGGAGGAATGCGAAAATGCCGAGTGTTGATCTTGGAAAACTGTATGATGGAATGCAACAAGAAATGGAAGCAGGGCTAAAGACTGGCGCATCAGTATTGATGCATCCTGGAATGAAAGGGGACGACACAGAAGATAATTGGAGAGAGTGGCTAATGGCATATCTTCCGAATAGATATGCTGTTGCCAAAGGAGTTGTAATTGATGCAGATGGGAACGAAAGCGAACAAATAGATGTAATCATTTACGATAGACAGTACTCATATCTGGTGCTTAAACACAATGAAACATTTTTGATTCCAGCGGAAAGCGTATATGCAGTTTTTGAAGTAAAGCAAAGCCTAAACAAAGGCTATATGGAATATGCCCAACATAAGACAGAAAGTGTAAGAAAATTAAAACGGACATCAGTGGCAATAAAGCACGCAGGAGGAAAATATGACCCTAAACCACTACACAAAATTGTTGCAGGACTATTAACAACAACATCTGACTGGGCAGAATCGAGTACTATAGATAACATTGCAAACAACCTATCTGAAAACGAGTTGAAAAGGCTTGATATGATATGCTGTGTGGCAGCAGGAACTTTTGTATGTGATCGAGGGGATAAGACAATAAGTTACTGCGACAAGTCAAAATCACTTGTATATTTTCTTTTGAAAGTTTTGGGAAAATTGCAGGAAATAGGAACCGTACCAGCAATTGATTATAATGCGTATGCGCAAAAGATAGAAGTTCATCAACATCCATAAGAAAGGAAAGACTATGGCGAAACAGCGGGATTTCAATAATTTCTTGTCGGAAATCGAACCGAGTAGTACAACAGTGGCATATATTAGCAGTTTGCAAAGTACATTGAGGGATTATCTGAAGAATCATGATACTTATAAAAAAATACATGTAGATACATTTTTGTCCGGTTCATACGCAAAACATACATCTATTAGACCCACATCTAAAGGGAAAAAGAGAGATGTGGACATTATAGTTGTGACATCTTATGAGATGACAGATGATTCCAAGAAAGTAATAAGTGAGTTAAAAGATGTCTTGATTCAAAATGCGAATTATAATTCAGCAACAATTCAATCGCATTCTGTTGGAATTGAGATGGGCGGACTGTCAATAGATGTTGTTCCAGTTATCTCTGATCAAGATGATGAGGAAGTGTATTATATTGGGGATTCTAATACAGGAGAATGGACAAAAACTGATCCTAAAGGTCATAAAGTGTGGTCTACTACAGTCAACAAAGAACATAATAAAAAATATAAACCACTTGTAAAAATATTTAAGTGGTGGCGTCAGACAAATTGTCCAGAGGATATTAAATATCCCAAAGGAATTACACTAGAAAAAATCATAGCAGATAATTTGGGAGATTCATCTCTTGGAACAGAAGATTTTCTTATTGCAACAATGCAAAATATAGTAGCTGCATATAAAGAAGATTATGCAGATGCCGGAGTGAATCCAACTATAAGTGACCCATCAGAAAAAATTGAGGGCAATGATCTGCTGGCCGGGTATAGTACAACAGATTTTTCTAATTTTATAGATAAACTTAGTGAGCATGTTTCAATGTTAAACGATGAAGGAACAGAAAATGATACATGGAGAAAAATATTAGGAGATGAATTCCCCAAAGAAGGCTGCAAGGCTATTGCATGCTCAAGCGTTAATAATGTATACAGTTGTATATTCGCACCTTATAAGGAAAAGCCAAGATGGCCTATGCAGCGTGGTGGAGCTGCTTTTATAACATTAAGAGTGACTGCAGCAGATGGAAGCGATGTTGAGTATATAAGCAACGATATCCCACTTGAAAAAAGATGCACATTGCATTTTCGGGCATTAACTGGAGTAAAGCGACCATATAGCGTTATATGGCAAGTTGTGAATACTGGGCAAGAAGCTACAATGGCAAATTGCTTACGAGGAAATTTTGAACCATCCAATGAGGGATTTGATGGGAAGAGGGAAAGCACTTTGTATAAAGGAACACATTCAGTGCAATGCTTTATTATAAAAAATGGAATTTGTGTAGCGAAAAGTAAGGAATTTATTGTAAACATTCGGTAGTAGAGAACAGACTTGCTTTATGAGGGAGAGTTCGGTATAATACTCACAGAGATTCCGCTGGTTGCGTGATACTATCCTGATACTAAAAAATCAGCAAGCCACATCTAGCACAGCAATCTCATGAAAAAGTGAACATTCAAGAATAGTCTCACTAAACAAATTTGTTTGGTTAGACTCCGAACTTACCGAGCTCGAATAATTTCAGAGGTCCGGAAAAGCCTGATATGACTGGGTTTTTGAGGGGTTAAGGCCCTTCGTGGCAACGATTTGGCAACATTTTTTCATTATTCATAAAAAGAGAGCTAACTGATTTTGATTAGTCAGTTAGCTCTCTTTTTCTTTTTATTATTATTTTGTGCAACAAACGGCCTCTCCCGTGGCCTACAAGTGAGAGGATCAAAAGAGGTCCTGGGGCGGCACCTTCACATAGTTCTGGGACTTGTCAAATTCAGGGTAATGGTAGCGCCACTTGTCGTAATCCTCTTTGGAGATTTCGCCCGCCTCCAGCATGGCAGCGGCCTGCTGCCAGGAACAGAGCATCTCGTGCAGCCGGGCGGCGTCCTTGTTCTTCCGCACATCAACTTTCAGGCAGACTTCTCCATCCATCTCGCTGATCTTGAGCCCATAGTTGTCCTCCAGGGTAAACAGGGTGTGCATCAGCCCCACATAGGAGTCTATGTCCGGGACGGAGAGCGCATGGGGCGAGACATCCAGTACCTGGGCCAGGGCAGCAGTCAGGTCCGTTTTGGGGGTTCTTGATCCTGTTTCATACTGCGCCAGGCGCACATCAGCGGACTTCTCCGGGAAGCCCAGCGCCATACCGAGATATTTCTGAGTCATCCCCCGCAGGAGACGGAAAAAGTGAATCCGTTCGCCAATCGCCATATCATCCACTCCAATCGTTGGTTGTCTTTAGGAAAAGCGTAGCAGAAATGCTTAGTAAAGTCAAGAGAATGCTAAACAATTTTATTTAATTTATTTTGCGTACTCCGATTGATATAAGCTATTTTGCTTAGTATAATGACAATAGACTAAGCATAATAGCTTAGAATCAATAAATAAAAAAGAACTGCCGCAATCCCCCGGTTATACATCCGGGAAAAAAGTGGCGGACGAAAGTGAGGAGGCATTTATGGAACACAATATTCATCCGCAGCAGCCATCAACGAAGAAAGGAAGGTATTATCCATGCAGGCACAAAACTTTATGCGTGTGGAGGAAGTGGCCCAGGAGCTGGGCATCTCCAAGTCCCACGCCTACAAGGTGATCCACAAGCTCAACGCCGAACTCCGGGACAAGGGTTATCTGACCATCTCCGGGCGGGTCAATCGGAACTTTTTCATGGAGAAGTTTTGCTATGGCAAGAGGGGAAAGGAGGGCTAATCATGGCAGTCTATAAGGAAGAAAAGACAAACACCTGGCGGGCAGTCTACCGGTACACTGACTGGAATGGCGAGCGCAAGCAGACCCAAAAGCGGGGCTTCAAGACCAAGCGAGAGGCGCAAGCCTGGGAGCGGGAACAGCTCAACAAGACCAGCGCTGATCTGGACATGACCTTCAAGAGTTTCGTGGACCTCTACACGGCGGATATGAAAACCCGGCTCTCAAGGAGAACACCTGGGCTACCAAGGACCACATCATCCGTACTAAGCTGCTGCCCTACTTCAGCAGGCTGAAAATGTGTAACATCACCGCCCAGCAGATCATTACCTGGCAGAACGAGATGCTGAACTATAAGGACGAGAACGGCAAGCCCTACTCGCCGGTGTACCTGAAAACGGTCCACAATCAGCTCAGTGCCATTTTTAACCACGCGGTTCGGTACTACAACCTCCGGGAGAATCCCTGCAAGAAGGCGGGCAGCATGGGCAAAAAGAAAAACCGAGAGATGATGTTCTGGACCAAGGAGCAGTATCTGAAATTTGCCGAGGTGATGATGGACAAGCCGCTATCCTTCTATGCCTTTGAGATGCTCTACTGGTGCGGTATCCGGGAGGGGGAGCTGCTTGCTCTGACCCCGGCGGACTTTGATTTTGAGAAGCGTACCGTTACCATCAATAAATCCTATCAGCGGTTGAATGGCCAGGATCTGATTACTACCCCCAAGACGGAAAAGAGCAATCGGGTCATTACCATGCCGCAGTTTCTGGCCGAAGAAATCCAGGATTACATCAAGATGCTCTACAGAATCGGGCCAGACGACAGAATGTTCACTGTTACCAAGAGCTATCTCCACCGGGAGATGGATCGGGGAGCCAAGGAAGCTGGGGTGCCGCGTATCAGAATCCATGATATTCGTCACAGTGCGGTTTCACTTTTGATCGATATGGGATTCTCAGTCACCGCTATCGCGGACCGAGTAGGCCACGAGAGCATCGACATCACCTACAACTATGCGCACCTGTTTCCGTCCAAGCAGGCGGAAATGGCAGATAAACTGAATATGGAAAGGGGCAATTAAAATGTCAGCAAAGAATTTGGACAAGCACAACCGTTGGAGGAACAAGACCGTGGCTTTCCGAGTCTCCCCGGAGGAGGACGCCCAGATCGAGACGGCGGTGAAGCTCACTGGCTTGACCAAGCAGGACTATATCATCCGACGGCTGCTCTGCCGGGATGTGGTGGTCCAGGGCAACCCCAGGGTCTACAAGGCGCTGCGGGATCAGCTGGCCGCTGTGCTGGACGAGCTGCGCCGGATCGAGGCTGGGCAGGGCGTGAACGACGAGCTGCTGGACACCATCCAGATGATCGCTACCATTATGAACGGGATGCAGGAGGATTTTGCCTATGATCGATGAAAAAAAGAAAATGACCGCCCAGGGCTCATCTGTTGGCGCAGATGATGGGCAGTCAATCTCTCAAAATTACAAGACCACTATACCAGACCCGGACGAAAAAAGCAATTCCCCGGAAAGAGATTTGGAGGAACTTTACCAGAAAATGCGCCGCATGAGCGACCCGGCCTATCTGCATACTGTGACCCTGGATGAACTGATGGACAATGTGTTCGAGGGCAAGTTTGCGGTGATTGAGAACCTGCTCTATACAGGAGCATACATCCTTGCCGGAGCGCCTAAAATCGGCAAGTCCTTCCTGGTGGCGCAGATCGCCCATCATGTCAGCACCGGGCAAGATCTGTGGGGCTACAAAGTCCACCAGGGCACCGTGCTCTATCTTGCCCTAGAAGATGACGAGAGCCGCTTACAGCGCCGGATGTTCCGAATGTTCGGAGTGGAGGGGACAAGCTCCCTCCACTTCGCCACCAACGCTAAGATGATCGGCAGCGGCCTGGATGAACAGCTGGAAAAGTTCGTCCGGGAACACAGTGATACCAAGCTGATTATCGTGGATACCCTACAAAAAGTCCGTGAGGTGGTGAATGATAGTTACAGCTACTCCAGCGACTATGAGGTAATCGGCAAGCTAAAGCAATTTGCTGATCGGTATGGCGTCTGCGTTCTGATCGTCCACCATACCAGAAAGCAGCCTGCGGGAGACAGCTTTGAGATGATCTCGGGGACCACGGGCTTGCTGGGGTGTGCAGATGGTGCGCTCCTGATGCAGAAGGAGAAGCGGACAGATAGCAAGGCCACTTTGGAGGTGGTAGGCAGAGACCAGCCGGATCAGCGGCTGTATCTGAGCAAGGATCAGGAGAACCTGATTTGGAGCCTTGACCATGCGGAGAATGAGCTTTGGAAGCAGCCCCCGGACCCCGTACTGGAAGCCGTAGCGAAGATCGTGTCTGCTGACAACCGGGAATGGGAAGGCAGTCCCACTGAGCTGGCTCAGGCGATTCAAACGGATATGGCGGTAAACCGGCTCACCAAGCATTTAAATGTGAATGCCAGCCGCTTGTTGGAAGAACATCAGGTGAAGTACGAGAACAAAACCAAGCACGCCGGGCGGCGTATCCGGCTGACTTACATGGTGGTGGAAGCACCTGCGTTTGAAGTAATCGAGTAAAGCGCGACGCTCGCAACGGTCGCGACGGTGTTTTGAGGGGTACTCCCAGCACCGTTGCGACCGTCGCAACCGTCGCGGAAAGGAAAAAATGGGGTGGTATTTTGCCACCCCTATCCTCCCAGGGCTACACTGTTTCACGGTAGCCCCAAAGGCTATAAGGGGGTCAGGATTTGTTACACCCTTCCCCAAAGGGGTACGGCGTTTTGGCGTATTCCTCAGAAGCGTTCGGAGAACGCGTAGCCACAGAATGAAATCCTGTGTTCAAAAGGGGTTTGGGGGCGCTGCCCTCAACAAGCAGACGGTAGGAAATGTGAGTGTGTATTAACACTCGCATTGCTTGCCGGATTTGTGTGTGGCTATCCGCACGCATTGCTTGCCTGTATCTAAAACGACCGAAACGGCCCTTATGCCGCTGCGGAAAACCAACCAAAATTTAAGCATTGGGAGGTAACGAGTATGAGAAAAATTTTGTCTTGTGAGTTTAACCTGGATACCGCCTGCGTGGAACTGCGCCTGGATGATGGGACGCTGCTCTCCATCGACTGCACTGCCGTGGAGAACGAGGTGGCCAACAGTATGTACCAGCGGTCAGAGCTGGACTGGCTGATCTATAATGATCCGCTGTCCTATGCCGAACTGTTTTTGAATGGGGACCTTGAATTGTATCTAAAAGCAGTAACAAAGAAAACTCCGTTAGATTGATGGCAAAGAAAATCCGCCAGAAGCAACACTCTAAAGGGTGCGCCTCTGACGGATTTTTTACATCTTATCAATCAAAGCAAATACAACAGCTTGCTGTTCTTCGCTCAATCTTGACCAGCGTTCTAGAAGCTTTTTCTGCGCCTCAGTCAAGGAAACAGGTGCATCTTCTTCGGCAAATAGTTGAGATAGCGTAATGTCAAAGGCTGTGCAGATTTTCTCCAGGGATGGAATGGTCGAAACCATGTTCTTGCGATACCATGAGGAGATCGTGGATTGCGCAAACCGGAGCGTTCTGCAAGCTGATACTCTGTCCAGCCCCGCTCCTCTCGATACGCGGTTATAATCGAGAGAATATCCTTCACCTGCATCACTCCTTTGCTTGTATTCTTCGTAAATTATACTTTGATAAATCGTTGTGATTTAATCATTTATATCGTATAATTTTAACGATAAACGCAACTGCGAAGGAGGGAGAAATTTGGGCGGAAAAAGCTGCTTCTTTATCAGACACCGAGAGACATCAGAAGAGATTTACCCGTCATTGTATGCAGCTGTTGAGCAGCACATTTTGGAATATGGCGTCACAGAAATCATCGTCGGTTACTATGGTGGATTTGACCGCCTTGCAGCATCGGCAGTCAAAGAAGCAAAGCGTTTTTACCTGGAAGTGAAGCTCACTTTGCTGCTGCCATACCATCCGGAGGAGCGGCCCATCCCAACTCCAGATGGATTTGACAGCACCTTTTATCCACCAGGGATGGAAAGTGTTCCGCGCAAGGTTGCAATCGTGAGAGCAAACCGTTATGTTGTGGATCATGTAGACTACCTCATCTCCTATGCTTGGCACCCCGCCAGCAACGCGCGGGAGCTGGTGGAGTATGCAAAAAGGCGAGAAAAGAAAGGCTCTCTTTTCATAACATTGATAATGTCCGCTGATTAGACATAAAGTTGAGTTTTTCACGAAAATGTGATAAAATGAATCCAAGCATTTCTTGCTTTGGAGGGACTAATATGGCGATTTGTTATGACCGCTTATTCCATCTGATGATTGATAAAAAGATAGGCAACGCACAGCTAAAAGAGAAGGCCGGTTTTAGTGCCAATATTATCACCCGCCTAAAGCGCAACGAGTATGTTTCTATCGAAAGCATCGAGAAGATTTGCCGCGTGATGGGGTGCGGTGTGGATGATATTCTGGAGTTTGTCCCGGAAGAAAAAATAAGCAAGACTTTCGACAAAGTGGTCTGAAATTTGAAGGCCACTTTCTGGATACAAGGCTCTAACAGGCTGAAAAGCTGTGAAAGAATGGATAGGAGTGTGGCTGTGATGGCGGCAGCAAACAAAACGGTTTGGGGAATCCATACGATGGACGATCCTCTTTTTTTGAATCAGAATCTAATTGCAATCGGCTGGGAAGAGATGGGCGACTTGTCGGTCATAAGTGCATCTCGTGATGCCTACAAAGAAAAATATATTGCGACCTATCCGGACGCTAAAAAAGGTTCGATTCCTACAAGTGCGGGAATGCTGTATCGGTTTGTCCACGAGGTACAGGAAGGAGACTATGTGGTGTTCCCGTCCAAAATTGACCGTAAGATCAATATTGGGGTCGTGGAGAGTGCCTATTTCTATGAGGCTACCGCAGCACTGTATCCTAATCGCCGGAAAGTAAAGTGGCTCAAACATCTGCCGCGTACAGCCTTTTCCCAGGGCGCTCTGCATGAAGTTGGCTCGGCGCTGAGCTTTTTCCAGGTGAAAAACTATGCAGATGAGTATTTTAAGGCTCTGGATAAAGATTTCAAAGGCAATATTCTGGAGCCGGATACCGATGAGACAGTGGCACAAACAGCGGATGAAATCATCGAGGCTACCCGCGACTTTATCTTAAAAGAGCTGAGCAAGAATCTGAAAGGTTATGATCTGGAGCCGTTTGTCGCAAATCTTTTGCAGGCCATGGGCTACCGCACGATTCTGTCTCCGCATGGTGGGGATAGTGGCATCGACCTTACCGCCTATAAAGACGAGCTGCCGCCCCGCATTGTTGTCCAGGTCAAAAGCCAGGATGGAGACATCAAAGAGACTACCATCCAGTCCTTAAAAGGTGCTATGCGTGAAGGAGATTATGGTCTGTTTGTGACACTGTCCAACTATACCCAAAATGCGCAGAAATATCTGGATAGCACCCCTATTATTCGCGGTATTAACGGCACAGAACTTGTGGATCTGGTCTTGAAATATTACGACCAACTCAGCATAAAATACCGCAAAATGATCCCCCTGAAAATGGTGTACATTCCCGTTCCGCCAGAGGAGTAAATGGGAACCTGACAGGAAATTAAGAAGAGAACGGAGAGGTACCGATGGCAATCAAAAAGAGCGAAATTTATAGCCAGATATGGGCCGCGTGTGATAAACTGCGGGGCGGTGTGGAACCTGCTCGGTATAAGGATTACATTTTGACACTGCTGTTTGTGAAGTATGTGTCCGACCGCTTCAAGAGCAGCGATAACTGGGACATTGAAGTACCGGAAGGCGGTAGCTTTGACGATATTGTTGCTCTAAAATATAAGAAAAACATTGGTGAAGGCATCAATATCATCATTGGCAAGCTGGCAGAAGCCAACGACTTGAAAGGCATTATCGACATTGCCGACTTCAACAGCGAGGAGCTGGGCACCGACAAGGAAGCGGTAGATAAGCTCTCTGGTCTCGTGGAAATTTTCCAGAAACCAGAGTTGGACTTCACCAACAACCGCGCTGGCGGTGATGACATTCTAGGCGACGCCTACGAATTTTTGATGCGGAAATTTGCTCAGGATTCGGGTAAGAGCAAGGGCCAGTTCTATACGCCGGGCGAAGTCTCCCGGATTATGGCAAAGGTGATCGGTATTGATAAAGCCACCGACCCCAGCATGACAGTCTACGATCCTGCTTGCGGTTCCGGTTCGCTGCTGATTCGTGCGGCGGATGAGGCTCCTTGTGAGATCTCTATCTATGGCCAGGAAAAGGATAACTCCACCGCCGGTCTGGCTCGCATGAACTTGGTCCTGCACAACAAGGGCGCTGGCGTTATTGTCGGCAATAAAAGCACCTTGTCTGCACCCCAGTATAAAGATGAGAACAACCCTGAACTGCTGAAAACCTTCAACTATATCGTAGTCAATCCGCCTTTCTCGGATAAATCCTGGATGGATGGCATTACGATCCCTGATTCTTATGGGCGATACAGCGAGGCTGTGTTGGGCGTGCCGCCGGAGAAAAACGGCGACTATGCTTGGCTGCTGCATGTCCTGAAATCTTTGAAATCTACCGGCAAGGCAGCAGTCATTCTGCCCCATGGTGTGCTGTTCCGTGGTAATGCCGAGGCTGACATCCGCAAAAAGATCATTGACCGGGGTTATATCAAAGGCATTATTGGTCTGCCTGCTAACTTGTTCTATGGCACAGGAATTCCTGCCTGTATCCTGGTGCTGGATAAAGAGAATGCTGCTGATCGTACCGGCATTTTCATGATTGACGCCAGCAAAGGCTATGTAAAGGATGGCAACAAGAACCGCCTGCGGGAACAGGATATTCACAAAATCGCGACTACCTTCCTTACAATGGATGAATCTGACCCCAAGTATGCCCGGTTTGTCCCGAACGAGGAGATCAAAGTCACCAACGAATACAACCTGAATATCCCGCGCTATATTGACAGCAGTGAGCCGGAAGATTTACAGGACATCAATGCCCACCTGAACGGCGGTATTCCGGAAACCGATGTGGACAGCATGGCGGAATATTGGGCGGTATATCCATCTTTGAAGGAAATTCTGTTTCAGCCGTTGCGTCCGGGGTATCTGCGTCCGGCGGTGGGCAAGGACGAAGTGGTTTCCACGGTTACCTCCCACCCGGAGTTTATCCACCATGCTGACCAGGTGGACGATGCCTATGCCCGATGGAAGGAGACCGTTACCCGCGATTTGATGCAACTCGGTCGGGATATTCACCCCAAAGAGTTGATTGCCAAAATTTCCGAGCAGCTTCTGAATGATTTTTCCCAAGTGGCTCTTCTCGACAAATACGATGTCTATGAAGTGCTGATGGAGTACTGGGCGGAGACCATGCAGGACGATGTGTATGCGGTCTGCTACGATGGCTATGAGACCGGGCGAGAAATTGCCTATGAATATGTGACCAAGAAGAAAAAAGAAAACGGCCAGACCATCGAGGTCAAGACCGATAAGATCAAAGGCTTTGAAGGTAAGTTACTCCCGAAGGCTTTGATTGCTGCACACTTTTTTGAGGAGGATGTCAAGGCGCTGGATACCCTTCAGGGCCAACTAGATGAGGTGTCCGCTAAGCTGGAAGAACTGGCCGAAGAAAATGGCGGTGAGGACGGACTGTTTGCTCAGCTGGACGATCTGAAAAAAGCCACCGTCAGCGCCCGGATCAAGGCGATCAAGAAAGATCCCGCCGCCAAGGAAGAATTGGCTGTATTGAAGGAGTATATGTCCCTGTTGGATGCCGAAAGCAATTACAAAAAGGCAATTAAGCAGGCCGAAGTAGACTTAGACACCAAACTGGAGAAAAAGTACCCCCAGCTGACGCTGGAGGAGATTCGCCATTTGCTGGTAGAGGAAAAGTGGTTTGCCGCTATTTACAGCGGGATAGACGCCATTCACGAGGCGGTGTCTCATCACCTTTCTGCCCGTGTGACCCAGCTGGTGGAGCGGTATGAGTATACCCTGAAGGAATGTGAGGATGAAGTAGACCAGTACGAGGCCGAGGTCAAATCTCATCTGGAAAGGATGGGGTTTGTATGGTAAACCATTACCCAAAAGATTGGAGAATAGTACTGTTATCTGAGTTATCCATAGAAGGTTTCCAAAATGGCTTGTTTTATGAGGTTGCTCGAAAGAATAAAGGTATTCCAATAATTAACGTTGGGGATCTGTATAAATCTTCTCCGATTGCAAACGACAAGTTAGAGTTGTTTAATGCCACAGCAGAGGAGATTAAAAGGTACCAAGTATTTAATGGGGATTTGTTTTTCACAAGATCGTCTATTGTACCAAGTGGAATAGCATTTTGTAATTGGTACAGATGTAGCGAGAAAAAGGCAGTTGTGTTTGATAGTCATGTAGTAAGATTTAAGACAAACACAGATGTAGTAAATCCAATGTATTTATACCTTGCATGCATAAGACCTGATGCAAGAAAATATTTTCTTGCTAATGCAAAAACGGCAACTATGACAACTATTGACCAAACGGTTTTGGGAAGATGCCCTATTCCGTATCCAGCTTTGAAAGAACAAGCAGCTATAGCAGAAGCCGTGTCCGATGCAGACAGTCTGATTTCCTCCCTGCAAAAGCTGATTGAGAAAAAGAAAGCCATCAAGCAGGGGGCCATGCAGGAACTGCTTACCGGCAAAAAACGACTGCCGGGGTTTTCTGGGGAGTGGTCAAAACAGCAGTTAGGTGATATTTGCAATATTGTCAATGGAGGAACACCGTCAACTTCAATAGCAGAATTTTGGAATGGAAAGATTTTGTGGTGTACGCCGACAGATATTACAAGTTGCTCAACAAAGTATATTTACACTACCGAGAGCAAAATCACAGAAAGCGGATTGAAAGCTAGTTCAGCAACACTCCTGCCAAAAGGAGCCTTATTACTTTGTAGCCGAGCTACGATTGGCGAAGTGCGAATTGCAGGTAATACGATTTGCACTAATCAAGGCTTTAAGTCATTGGTTGTTCATCAGAACATTAGCAATGAGTGGCTATACTATATGGTACATGTTTTGAAGTTCAATATGCTGGAAAAAGCCATTGGCTCTACTTTTTTGGAAATCTCTAAAAAGGATTTGGCTGAACTCGATATAATTGTTCCAGAGTTCACCGAACAGAAAGCAATCGCTCAAGTCCTTTCTGATATGGACAGCGAAATTGAGCTGTTGGAAAAGAAACTGGCCAAGTACCAGCAGATCAAGCAGGGCATGATGCAGGAGTTGCTCACCGGACGGATTCGGCTGGTATAAAGGAGATAGAAAATGGAAGAGATTGTGCGCGAACTTCAAAAAATATCAGAGATATTGCTGCAAAATCAAACCCCGGTATGGCTCACTTACTTAAGTTCCTTAGGGCCACTTATCCTCACGGGAATTTCTGTTTTCATCGCGTGTAGGCAGCATAAACAGAATCAGAATTTGCAAAAGCAGATTGCAAACCGAGATTCCTCTAATCTGCTTCGGCAAAATGTTTTGGAGGTATATAATGCTTACTTCAATGGCTTGAGGGTCGTTGACCAAGCTGTTGGGAATGTGGCTGATGTTTTTGCCTCTCCGCAGTCTCTACAACAGTGGGTCTATGAATTCCAAAGAGCATACGAGATGCTGGCTTGCTCCTATAATCAGGCCAAACTGATGCTTGATGACGACCAGCTATTGCAGGCGTTAAAGACATCTTTTTATAAATTCAACGATTTGTATGGCTGCGTGAATAGCTACTATCACAGCGGTTTACCCCTTTCGGCTATGAACAATGCATGGGCTGTTGTTTCGCCCAAATATATGATTAATGCAGGAGACTATGTGACCCTGTCGCAGAATCTCCCGGCCATGGAGGAGTTTTGGAAACTGTGTGAGAATAGGCATACGCAAGATATTCGAAAGTTTATGGAAGTGTTCAAATCATCAATGGAAGATGAAACCTTTGATAAATATTTCGAAAAACATATCCGAATGAACCAACTGTAAGGGGGGGGGGCCTTTATGGGTGTCGGCCAACGGGAAAAAGCCACGCAGAAGCGTGTCATAAAGCTATTTTCCCAGGAACTTGGTTATACCTATCTGGGTGATTTCACTGAGCGGAAAAACTCCAATATTGAAACCGAGCTGCTGACGAAGTTCCTGGCCCGCAAGGGTTATTCGTCGGTGCTTATCAGCCGCGCTCTGAAGGAACTGCAAGATGCC